>ENA-UAMB01001596-UAMB01001596.1-human-gut-metagenome-genome-assembly--contig:-NODE-1596-length-10920-cov-9.068477_pt1 | contig 10920 bp, 10 predicted proteins | sample MGYA00243707_ERZ654484 | MGnify/ENA primary metagenome ERZ654484 (study PRJEB26926, sample SAMN06164464) | human gut metagenome | biome: ENVO:00009003; feature: ENVO:2100002; material: ENVO:00002003... | reverse complement strand
CCGACCACACCCCCGGCTACGGCTCTGCTGCCAAGTACATCGGCGTGGTGATGAAAGAGATCATCCGCGACGCCACCGTTTACGGCACCAAGTATGTCACCGTGGTGGAGATCATGGGCCGCAACGCCGGCTGGCTGACCGCTGCCGCCGCTCTGGCCAAGGGCGATGACTGCGAGGGCGTGGATATGATCTGCCTGCCCGAAGTCCCGTTCAATGTGGAGCACTTCATTGAGAAAGTCCGCGTCATGCAGGAGAAGAAGCCCAGCATCGTGATCGCCGTCTCCGAGGGCGTCAAGCTGGAGGATGGCCGTTATGTCTGCGAGCTGGCTGACGATGTGCACGCGGTGGACGCATTCGGCCACAAAGCCCTGACCGGTACCGCCCGCTTCCTGGCCAACACCGTGGCCCGCAGCCTGGACACCAAGACCCGCTGCATCGAGCTTTCTACCCTGCAGCGCTGCGCTGGCCACCTGACCAGCCGCACCGACATCACCGAGGCTTATCAGGTCGGCGGTGCTGCCGCCAAGGCCGCTTTTGAGGGTGTCACCGGCCAGATGGTCGCCCTGAAGCGCATCTCCAACAGCCCGTACCAGTGCACCACCGAGCTCCACCCCATCAGCGAGGTGGCAAACCTGGAGAAGAAAGTGCCGCTGAGCTGGATGAACGAGAACCATACCCAGATGACGGAGGACTTCCTCGATTACGCGCGTCCGCTCATTCAGGCAGAGCTGACCCCGCTGTACATCGCAGGCCTGCCCCACCACATCTACCTGAAGAAGTAATTTCTCCTTTCCCGTTTCAGATATCAGATATGCAGATAAAAAGGAGCGCTGTTTCCAACGAAACAGCGCTCCTTTTGTTATTTATTCTATGAACTGTGCCGCATCACGGAGTCAGACGGTTGGGGCCGCGGAACAGGAACTCCGCATCCTTGATGGACAGGCCGCAGAGCAGCATGGTCAGACGGTCGATGCCCAGGCCAAAGCCGCCGTGCGGGGGGCAGCCATACTGGAAGAACTCCAGATAGAACTTGACGTCCTCGGCCAGGCCCTTTTCCTCTGCCTGCTTCTTCAGCACCTCGTAGCGGTGCTCACGCTGGGCACCGGTGGTGATCTCCACGCCGCGCCAGATCAGGTCGTAGCCCTGGGGCACACCGTTCTCGTCGCGCATGTGGTAGAACGCACGCTTCTCCGCGGAATAATCGGTGATGAAGAGGAACTCGTGGTTGTAGTGCTTCTTGACCCACTCGTAGCTCAGGCGCTCGGCCTCGGTGGTCAGATCGCCTTTTTCGGACTCATCGACGGTGTAGCCGAACTCTTCTTCCAGGCCCTTGTACAGGTCGGCCAGCTTGACCACGGGGAACGGAGTCTCCGGCACGATGACTTCCTGGCCGAACAGCTCCTTGATCTGGTCGCCGTAGGCCTCCTTGACAGCTTTCAGGCCGGCCGTCAGCAGCTCCTCCTCCATCTTCATGACATCACGGTAAGAGGTGATGTAGCTGAACTCGAGGTCAAAGCCGGAGAACTCGGTGGAGTGCTTGTTGGTGTAGCTCTTCTCGGCGCGGAAGACAGGGCCCGTCTCAAAAATGCGCTCGAAGCCGGCCGCCATGGCCATCTGCTTATAGAACTGGGGGCTCTGTGCCAGATAGGCATTGCGGTCAAAGTAATCCACCTTGAACACCTCAGAGCCACTCTCGCTGGCCGCGGCGATCAGCTTGGGGGTGTGGATCTCAATGAAGCTGCGATCCAGCAGGAACTTGCGCATCGCGTTGACGAAGCAGCTCTGTGCCTTGAACATCAGCTGGTTCTCATCGGTGCGCAGGTCGATCCAGCGATAATCAATGCGCTGGTCGATGCTGGAGCGCTCGACGGCCTTTTTCTTCTTGGTGGCCGCGATCTCCTTGCGGACGATGGGCAGTGCATCCGCAATGCTCTCGATCTCGATCTCCGAGGGGATCATCTCGATGCCGCCCATCTTGACGTAATCGTTCTCCACCACCTTGCCGGTGACGGTGATGACCGAATCCGGGGTCAGCTTGTCGATGGTGTCCACCAGCTCGGGGTGGTCGGCTTTCTCGACGGTGATCTGGAGCTTGCCGGTAATATCTTTGAGCACGATAAAGGCCATGGCCTTGCTGTTGCGCAGGTTCTCAATGAAACCCTGCACCTTGATCGTGTTTCCAATTTCCTTGGGTACCTCTTGGATGTAGGTGCGATTCATGGAAATCCTCCTTTTTGGTGTTCCGTTATCTATCCTATTATATAACATTTTCGGCATAAATCAACCCGAAACGCCGATTAAACCTCTCCGTCCTCTTCGCTTTGCTCGATGCCAGCGAGACTGAGAGGTTTTACTTTTTATGATGCAGCGTCCCCGTGCCGCCCTCCACGACACCATCGTGGTCCAGCACCGCCTTGATGGTGCCAAAGAAGCACTTCACGTCCAGCCCAAAGCTCAGGTGCTCCACATAGTAGCCGTCCAGCCGGGCCTTATCGGCGATCTCCAGCTCATCGCGGCCATGGATCTGGGCCCAGCCCGTCAGGCCGGGGCGGACATCGTTGGCACCGTATTTGTCCCGCTCGGCCAGCAGGTCGTACTGGTTCCAGAGGGCCGGCCGGGGGCCGATGACCGCCATGTCGCCCACAAAGATGTTCCACAGCTGGGGCAGCTCGTCCAGGCTGGTCTTGCGCAGGAAACGCCCCACCCGGGTGATATACTGGTCCGGGTCGTGGAGGAGATGGGTGGGCATATCGTGGGGGGTGTCGATCCGCATGGTGCGGAATTTCAGGATGTTGAAATGCTGTTTGTGGATGCCCACCCGTTTCTGCTTGAAAAACACCGGGCCGGGCGAATCCAGCTTGATGGCGATGCAGAGCACCAGCAGCAGGGGCGAAAGGCAGATCATGCCGCCCAGTGATAAAATAACGGCCAGCAGCCGCTTGATTCCATTCCGATACATGGAGGTTCCTCCCTTTGGTTTTGGTTGCGCTCCTATTATAACAAGGGGCTCGACAATTTTCAATTCGGCGGAGCGGATTTCCGCACGCCCTGTTCCGAGTATGGGCTGCATCGGTTTTTGAAAAACGCCTGTTTTGTTGTATCATCTGGCTGGTTTTCTCCCCTGCCGCCCCGCCCGGCCTGCCGCATTCCGCTTCCTTTTCAGCATTTTACGTTTTTACTTGCTTTTTACTTGCTTTTTACACTCCGGGTGCTATAATATAAAGTTGCGTCCTGCCTCCGGGCAGGACTGATTTTGGAACGATTTTAACAATACAAAGTGTAAGAAATGCAAGAAAAAGCTTGTTCAAAGGAGGCGGATTTTCCATGGCGCAGATTTCCCGTTCTGGCGATCTGACCAGCGGCCCGATGCTGCAAAAAATCATCCTGTTTTCGCTCCCGCTGGCGGCGTCCAGCATTTTGCAGCTGCTGTTCAACGCAGCAGACGTTGTGACGGTGGGCCGCTTTGCGGGCAGCACCGCTCTGGCGGCGGTGGGCTCCAACGGTGCCCTCATCAACCTGCTGGTCAACCTGTTTGTGGGCCTCTCGCTGGGTGCCAACGTTGTGGCTGCCCGCTGCTTTGGCGCGCGGGACGATCAGGGCGTGCAGAACACCGTCCACACGGCGGTGACGCTGGGCCTTGTCAGCGGTGTGCTGCTGGCGGGCGTGGGCTTTTTTGCGGCCCGGGGCCTGTTGGAGCTGATGTCCAGCCCGGAGGATGTCATTGACCTGGCCACCCTCTACCTGAAAATTTACTTTCTCGGGATGCCCATGACCATGCTGTACAACTTCAGCTCGGCACTGCTGCGGGCCGTGGGCGACACCAAGCGGCCGCTGTTCTGTCTGGCGACGGCAGGCGTCATCAATGTCATCCTGAATCTGGTCTTCGTCATTGGTTTCCAGATGAGCGTGGCCGGCGTCGCGCTGGCGACCATCATCAGCCAGACGGTTTCCGCCTGCATGGTCACGGCCCTGCTCCTGAAAGAGGAGGGCCCCCTCCACCTCGACCTGCACAAGCTGGGCTTCCACAAGGGGGCCCTGACCCAGATCTTGCTCATCGGCCTGCCGGCCGGCCTGCAGAGCACGGTATTCAGCCTCTCCAACGTGGTCATCCAGTCGGCGGTCAACTCGTTTGGCTCCACGGTCGTGGCGGGCAACTCGGCAGCCTCCAACATCGAGGGCTTTGTCTACACCGCCATGAACGCCTTTGCGCAGGCCGCTGTGACCTTTACCAGCCAGAACATGGGTGCCCGCCGGTATGATAACCTGGACCGCGTCATGCGCAACTGCCTGCTCTGCGCCGTGGGCATTGGCGTGCTGCTGGGCGGCGGCGCGTTCCTGGGCGGCAACCTGTTGCTCCACTTTTACTCCACCGATGAAGCCGTGGTGGCCGCGGGCCTGGCCCGGATGCGGATCATCTGCACCACTTACTTCCTCTGCGGTGTCATGGACACGCTGGCCAGCTGCCTGCGCGGCCGGGGCTACTCGGTCATGCCCATGATCGTCAGTCTGGTGGGCAGCTGCCTGCTCCGTCTGGTCTGGATTGCCACGGTGTTCCAGCTGTTCCGCTCCACCACCACCCTGTACATCAGCTACCCCATCAGCTGGATCTTAACGGCGCTGGTGCACTTCATCTGCCTGATGGCAGTGCGCAAAAAGCTCCACGCGGAGTCCTCCGCCATGGCTGCCTGAGTTCTGATTCGCAACGCCTCCGCGCCGAAATGGCGCGGGGGCATTTATTTTGTTTCCGCTGCCCGCAGCAGGCGGAGGATACTGTTGAGGGTGTAGGTGTAGTTTTCCCGGCTGGCGTAACGGGACTGCGCAAAATCCATGGCCTGCCGGTTGATGGAAAACACAGCGGTCAGGCCCAAAGCCGGGTCATCGCAGAGGTCTTCCACCTCCGGCAGGACGCCGCCCACAATGGCCACCACCGGCACGCTCTTCTCTTTCGCGTGCTTTGCCACGCCGCTGATGACCTTGCCCCGGACGCTCTGGGTGTCCAGCCGCCCCTCGCCGGTGAGGACAAGGTCACAGCCGTCCAGCCGGGCGTCAAACCGGACCAGATCCAGCACGGCCTCAATGCCGGGCCGCAGCTGTGCCCCCAGGAACGCCACCATGCCAGCACCCAGGCCGCCTGCCGCGCCTGCCCCGGGCAGAGCGGCTACCGAACGGCCCAGCTTTGCCTCGATGACACCGGCCAGCGCCCGGAGTTGCCCGTCCAGAAAGACTACCGTGGCCTCATCGGCACCCTTTTGGGGCGCAAAGACGCAGGCCGCACCGGTTGGGCCGTAGAGCGGGTTATCGATATCGCACATGGCGGTGAGGGAGACGCCCGCCAACAGTTTTTCCGCTTCTTTCGTGTCGATGTCCGCCACCTCGCTCAGGGTGCCGCCCACGGGCACAAAATCGCTGCCATCGGCCCGGAGGAATTGGACCCCCAGCGCCGCCGCACAGCCGCAGCCGCCATCGTTGGTGCAGCTTCCGCCCAGCCCCAGCAGGATGTTCTGGTTGCCCGCCTCCACGGCGTGGCGGATGAGCTGACCCACGCCGTAAGTGGTGGTCTTACAGGGGTCTTTGCGATCTTCTACCTGAGGCAGACCGGCGGCCGAGGCCATCTCAATCACGGCCTGCCCGCCGGGCAGCTGTAAGTATTCTGCCGTGATGGCCTCCCCATAGGGGCCCGAGACGGGCACGGAGACCAGCGTGCCGCCGCAGGCCTCATGGAAGCAGTCCACCGTTCCCTCGCCACCGTCGGCCACGGGAATCCTGACCACCTCGCACCCGGGGAAATATGCCTCCAGCCGCTGCGCCGCAAGGGTGCAGATCTCCTGGCTGGAAAGGGTGCCTTTGAACGAATCCGACACAACGATGCACTTTTTCATTTCTCCACCACCTGTTTTTCTTGAGGAAGTCTGATCACTTGTTCACCACGTTCTGGGGCTGGCCCGCCAGGAACGCCCTGACGTTCTCCACGGTGCAGTCCATAATGCGCTGGCGGCTGCTCCGGGAACCCCAGGACATGTGCGGGGTGATGATGCAGTTCTTGGCTTTCAGCAGCGGGTTGTCGGCCCGGATGGGCTCCGTGGACACGACATCCAGACCTGCACAGGCCACCTTGCCGGAGTTGAGGGCGTCGGCCAGGTCCTGCTCCACCACCATCTGGCCGCGGCTGTTGTTGATGATGATGACGCCGTCTTTCATCTTGGCGATGTTCTCTTTGTTGATGATGCCGGTGTTGAAGTCCATCAGAGGCATCTGGAGGCCCAGCACATCGGAGCGGGCAAACAGGTCGTCCAGCTCCACGAACTCCACGCCCAGGTCCTTCGCGGCCTGGGAGGGGTAGCGGTCATAGGCGATGACGTGCATCCCCAGCGCCTTGGCAGCCTCGGCAGTGTGGATGCCGATGCGGCCGCAGCCCAGCAGGCCATAGGTCTTGCCTGCCACCTCGATGAGGGGATAATCCCAGTAGCACCACTCCTCGCCGTTCTGCCACTTGCCCTCGTGGACGGTACGGTCGTGATGGCCGATGTGGAGGCAGGCCTCCAGCATCAGGGCAATGGCAAACTGGCTGACGGAGTAGCCGCCGTAGTTGGGCACGTTGCAGACGGGGATGCCTTTCTCCTTGGCATAGGCAATATCCACCACATTGTATCCGGTGGCCAGTACAGCGATCAGTTTCAGGTTGGGGCATTGATCCATGGTGGCCTTGGAAATGGGGGTCTTGTTCAGGATGGCCACATCGGCGTCGCCAATGCGCTCGGCAACGAGATCCGATTCCTCATAGGAAGTGCGGTCATAGACCACCAGCTCGCCCAGCTGCTCCAGAGCGCTCCAGCTCAGGTCGCCAGGGTTTTCCGTATAGCCGTCCAGCACAACGATTTTCATACAATTTCCCTCTATTTCTTTACAGGTGTTTTGCCAGCAGATAGCGGTCATGCCCACCGTACATCTCCCGCCGGGAAACGATCTCAAAGCCGCTGGCTTTGGCGTTGTTCAGGCTGTAGGGGTTGCCGGGGCTGACGGTGGCCCCAATGCCCACGATGCCGGGCCGAAGCAGCGGCAGCGCGTCTTCCAGTAGGATGCGCTGCAGGCCATTGCCCCGCCAGTCCGGGTGGACGATGACGCTGTCGGCATTGGCCCAGTACTCCCACTCGGCCTCCGGAATGCCCATGAACGCAGCGTAGTTGTGCTCACTGTGCCCGCAGTACCGCAGGATAAAGTAGGCCCCCAGCCGCTCGCCGTCCCATGCGCCAAGGCAGAGGTCGTGTTCGAGATAGCTCTGGATATTTTCCAGCGTATCGGGCATGAACAGCTCCGGGTTCGGCATCATGGCCCGCACCTCGTTCTGGAGCCGGTAGACGGTCTCGGCCTCTTCGCGCGTACACTGCCGGAGCGTGACCGACAGCCGCGCCGCCCTGCCGCGGACCTGATGAAGACAAAGTTCCATTTCTGCAATCCCTCCCAAAATAAAATCATACTTTCTTTGCGATTCCAGTATAAATGCCATTTCAAAGAATGTCAATTTATGTTATACTGATGGAAGGGATGCTGGCAGTCTGTGCTCTTGGGCGCTGCTGCCCGCCTCCTGAAGTCTCTGCGGGGCTCACCCTGCATGTGTACCGGAGGAAAACAACCATGAAAGATTCCAGCCTTTCGCCTTCCAGCCGTCTTGGCGGCGCTGTCATCAGCGACCGCGTAGTCGCTGCCCTGCTGCAGGAGCTGCGCACCGGCCGCTATGCGGACGCCGACCGCCTGCCTGCGGAGGTAGACCTTGCCGCCCAGCTCGGTGTCAGCCGTACCGTGATCCGGGACGCGCTGAGCGAGATGGAGCGCGCCGGATACATTGAGCGTGTGCGCGGCATTGGCACCGTTGTCAACCGCACCGTGCTCAACCTGCGCAGCCGCCTGGACCAGAAACTGGAATACTATCCTCTGATCCGCAGCTTCGGCAGCTATCCTCATGCAGACGGCATCCAGATCTACCCCACCCGCGCAGGCGAAGAGCTGGCACGGGACCTCGGCATCGAGGCGGGGGATGAGGTCATCTGCATCAAAAAGAGGATCCTGGCGGACACCACTCCCGTCATCTACTCCATCGATTACCTGCCGCGTGCGCTGTTTGGCAGCCGGGATTACACCCGGATCGACCTCAGTGGCGACATCTTCGAGATCCTGGAGCGGGAGTGTCACCAGCAGATCGCCTCCAATGTCGCCCACCTGAAAGCCAGCTGCGGCGACGAGGCCATCCGGGCAGCCATGCGGCTTGCCCCCGGCGAGGCGATGCTGCTGCTGGACGAAGTCTGCTACAACCGTCTGTGCCATCCGGTTATGCGCTCGTTGAGCTACTACACCAACTTCTTCGATTTTTCCATTCTGCGAAAGCTTCTTTGATGGAGGGAACTGAACAACATGCGTCATCTGATCGATCCTTTAGACTTCAGCCAGGAAGAAATCATGAATCTGTTGAGTCTGGCCGACCGCATCTGCGCCGATCCGGCCGCCTACCAGAACGTCGCCGAGCACAAAAAGCTTGCCACCCTGTTCTACGAGCCATCCACTCGCACCCGCCTCTCCTTTGAGGCCGCCATGCTGAACCTGGGCGGCCATGTGCTGGGCTTCCCCAGTGAAACGGTCTCCAGCGCTTCCAAGGGCGAGAGTGTGGCCGACACCATCCGTGTGGTGTCCTGCTACGCCGATATCGTCGCCATGCGCCACCCCAAGGAGGGTGCCCCGCTGCGCGCCAGCCGTTATTCCCGCATCCCGGTCATCAACGCCGGTGACGGCGGCCACCAGCACCCCACCCAGACCATGACCGACCTGATGACCATTCGCCGCCGGATGGGCCGGCTGGACAACCTGACCATCGGCCTGTGCGGCGACCTGAAGTTTGGCCGCCCCGTCCACTCCCTCATCAAGACCATGGCCCGCTTCAAGAATATCCGCTTTGTGCTCATCAGCCCGGAAGAGCTGCGAGTACCCGATTATATCATCAAGGACGTGCTGGAAGCCAACGGCATTGAGTACAAGGAGACCCGCAGCCTGGAGGATTCCATGGCCGACCTGGACATCCTGTACATGACCCGCGTGCAGAAAGAGCGCTTCTTCAACGAGGAAGATTACATCCGCCTGAAAAACAGTTACATCCTGACCAAAGAGAAAATGGCACTGGCAAAGCCCCATATGGCTGTGCTGCACCCCCTCCCCCGCGTGAACGAGATCACCCTGGAGGTCGATGATGACCCCCGCGCTGCCTATTTTGAGCAGGTGCAGAATGCTGTTTATATCCGCATGGCACTCATCATGACCCTGCTGGGTCTGCCCGACCCCAAGGCACCTGACGCAAAGGAGGAACACTGAAATGCTGAACATTGACGAGATCCAGAATGGCATTGTCATCGACCACATCAAAGCCGGCACCGCCATCGGCCTGATGGATCTGCTGGGCATCAAGGGCAACCGCACGGCCAGCGTGGCCCTCATCCAGAACGCCCGCTCCCACAAAACAGAGTGCGGCCGCAAGGACATCATCAAGGTGGAGGGCGACTCCTCCTGGCTCAACCTGGATGTACTGGCCTACCTTGACCCCAACATCAGCGTGACCGTCATCCAGGACGGCAAAGCCATCAAGAAAGAGAAGCCCCAGCCCCCCAAGCGCCTGGTAAACATCGTGCGGTGCAAAAACCCGCGCTGCATCTCTTCCATTGAGGAAGAGTGCGACCAGATCTTTGAGCTGAGCTCCAATGGCAAGTATCGCTGCATTTACTGCGAGCAGGAGCTGCAGGTCAAACCGGAATAATGTAAGGTTGGGTTTGTGTTAATAGCAAGCCCCCGGAAAACCAGCGATTGAGTTGTGAAGTGCACTCCGTCAAGTAGACAGAAAAAATAATATAAGATTTATGTTCGCCGTTTCCACAAGGAGACGGCGAATTTTTTGTGCAAATCGGTATCAAGCAGCTCGGTTCATGGCACTGACATGAGCCTTTTTTCAGCCCGAACTTATCTGTAATCAGACTTGCTTCCCGAATCTGCGGCCTATTCACGCCATTAGGGATAAAGTGCGTTTTTCTTCCATAAGTTTCCTTAAAATAGTCCTGCACGCCCTTGCTCAGAACAATGACCTCGTCCGCATATTTCGCAGCATTTTTTTCGCCTTGGTGGATAAACTTAGAACCAAGTCCTGATTGCCATTTCTCGCGCTGCCAATCAATGCCATCTGGGTTCAGATACACAGTACCACCCAGTTTATGGATTTCTCTGTAAAAATGACCAGCAAAAGGCCCAATGCGGCAAGCCATGATGTAAACTATCGGATGAGGGATATGGTTTTTCTTGATATGTTCGCAACAAGCCTTTAGTGCAGCAACATCATAATAAATTGCCTGTGCAGAGCCAATCTGAGGAACATCTATTTTGAAGCAGTGGGCATTGTGAAATTCAAACTCGTGATCATTGATCTTTGTCACGCCCTCAAACTTGCTCTCATCCATGCAACCATCGCCATTGGCTTTGCAGGCAACATGATATTTGATGTTTTCTTTATTCTGATGATACTCCGTGAGCTTGTAGACAAAGGTCTCATAACCTCCGTAAGCCCCCAACGACTTCGCGCCGACAAGGTATACGTGCTGCACTTCTTTTTTTGAATTCATTCCTCTATTCCATCCTCACATTTTTATCGCTAATGTTGCATCTATTCCCTTATGGATAAAAACAAACCTACGGCGGGTCGCACAAAGGCGATCCACTGTAGGCTTGTGTTATCCTTCTATTTTATTTGCTGCTCCTTTTTGTGGGTCAAAACAGAGCTTCCAAAAGCCTCCTACATATAACCCCCAGGATTTCCCGCTTCTTGCAGTTTTTCAACAAATAAACTTTTGAAGGACAACTCAAGCCGTCAAAACCCTTTAGTTATCGTAGTTTTTC
>ENA-UAMB01001589-UAMB01001589.1-human-gut-metagenome-genome-assembly--contig:-NODE-1589-length-10950-cov-3.989995_pt1 | contig 10950 bp, 10 predicted proteins | sample MGYA00243707_ERZ654484 | MGnify/ENA primary metagenome ERZ654484 (study PRJEB26926, sample SAMN06164464) | human gut metagenome | biome: ENVO:00009003; feature: ENVO:2100002; material: ENVO:00002003... | reverse complement strand
ATCTACACCTATTAAGTCGTCGGCAGCGTCAGATGTGTATAAGAGACAGTCTTTGGTCCCACCGGCTCCGCCTGGGCAATCGTGTGGATAATACTGTTGCCGGTAATGGCGATCAACCGATTTTGAATATCCACCGCGTCCCCGAAACGGGTGTCCGTGGTGTAAGCCGTCTGGCTCATAATGGGCGTTATGGTATGACCGGCCCGCACCAGCGCCTCCAGTGCCTCCAAGGACTTAGCAAAGGTGCAAAAGGAGCCGGTCAGGCAATACCCGATCTTCATTCCAGTCCCTCCTCAATCATTTCGACCACAGTCTCGCCGATCAGCGCACCGGCAGTCTCCGGGGCGGTGCGGCCGGGCAGATTGCGCCCGTCCACCACCGTGATTCCCAGGGTGTGGGCCATCAGCGTATCCACCCCGCCGGGGAAGGACGCCAGGTCCACCAGTACCGTGTCTCGCCGCAGCGCCTGCAGCTCTCGCTTGGTAAAAATCATGTGGGGCACCGTATTATAGACCAAATCATAATCCCCCGGCTGCACCAGGCCGGAAAAGTCCGTATGCCGGGCACCGGCAAACAGTGCCCGGGTCTTGCTCAGTGCGCTGCGGGAACACACGGTCACATCGGCGCCGTGGGCCAGCAGCAGCCCGGAGAGTACCCGACCGATTCGCCCATAGCCACACACCAACACCCGGCTGCGGTAGAGTGCCCGCGCCAGATGATTTTGCGCCAACCACAGGGCGCCCTCGGCGGTGAGTATGCCGTTTTTCTCTGCAAAATTCTCATTTTTGCAGTAGTCCAGCGTGCCGGGATAGCTGCCGCCCCCCAAAAAAACGGTCTTGCCGTCCAGTCCCTCCAGCATATAATCCTTTGCCGGCACCGGCAGCAGCACAAAGTCCGCCGCCTGCACCTCCTCCACCTGCCGATAGGAGCACTGCTCCAGGTAAGCCGCCGCATACGCCATACGCCGATCGGCGGTAAACGGCACGGCAAATGTATCCAGTTTCATCTCTACACCCCACAAAGGCATTTTGTGCCTATTCCTTTCTACTCCATATTCTATGACAGAAAATTTTTTCAGTTCCTGCGGAATATGTATTTATTTTTCCTCCTTTTGGTAGTATAATATGAAAAAAGAATTGGGAGGTTCTCTCATGAAAGATATAGATACTTTACTAAAGGAAGTCAAGCGCATCCACTTTATCGGCATCGGCGGCTCCGGCATGTGTCCCCTGGCCGAAATTCTGCTGTCCCTGGGCTATCAGCTGTCCGGCTCGGACAATAACGACACCGAGACTTTTCGCCGGATTGAAAAAGAGGGTGCCAAAGTCTATTTAGGCCAGGCCAAGGCCAACCTGACCCCGGATATTCAGCTGGTGATTTACACCAACGCCATCTTAGAGGGCAACGAGGAGCTGGAATGGGCTAAGACGCATTACCCCTGCTTTGAGCGGGCGGAGCTGCTGGGCGCCATGAGCCGCATTTTCTCCAACTGCATCGGCATCAGCGGCACCCACGGCAAGACCACCACCTCCTCTATGACCACCCAGGTGCTATTGGAGGCCGGGCTGGACCCCAGCGCCGTCATCGGCGGCAAGCTGCCTGCCATTAACGCCTACGGCCGCTACGGCCACAGCCAAAACTTTGTCTGTGAAAGTTGCGAATATAACAATACCTTTTTGCATATGGATCCGGACATTGCGGTGGTGCTGAATATTGACCGGGATCACCTGGATTTCTTTGGCGATCTAGAGCATATTCAAGAGGCATTCATCAAATTTGCCAACAAGGCCACGCGCACGGTGATCTATAACGGCGACGACGCCAATACCGTAGAGGCCATGGCCCAGGTGACCGGCAAAAAGATGATCACCTTTGGCACCGGCGACCACTGTGACTGGCAAGCCAAGAACATTCATGTGCCCGGCGGGTTCCACTCCGATTACGATGTGTACCACAATGGGCAGTTCCTTTGCCACGCAGAGATTTGCGTGCCCGGCGCGCACAATATTCTCAATTCTCTGGCTGCCTTTGCCGCTGCCTATGAAAGCGGCGCCAAGCCGGAGGATATTTGCCGGGGATTAAAGGACTTTCACGGTGCCCACCGGCGGTTTGAGCTCACCGGCACCTACTGCGGCGTAACCTTTGCTGACGATTACGGTCACCACCCCACCGAATTGCAGGCCACCCTGCGCGCGGCTATGCAAATGGGCTACAAGCGGGTATGGGCGGTGCACCAGCCCTTTACCTTTAGCCGCACCAGCGAGTTGCTGGACGACTTTGCCCGGGTGCTGCAAATTCCGGACAAGTGCGTGATCTCTGCCATTATGGGCAGCCGCGAGGTAAACACCATCGGCATTCACGCCAAGGACTTGGCAGATAAGATCCCCGGTGCCGTGCAGCTGGATACTTTCCCGGAGATTGCCAAGTATGTGACCGACCATGTGGAGCCGGGTGACTTGGTACTGACCCTGGGCTGCGGCGATGTGTATAAGGTCAATCAAATGATGGTCAAGATCATGAAGGACAAAGAAACCAACGCAGAATCATAGCATAAAGGAACAGCCTTTCCGAAGATGAACGGAAAGGCTGCTTTTTTACATCCTTTTATTTGTCTAGCGGTTCGATATGCACCGGATGGTCCTTGTCATCGATCTCAATATCCCCGCCGCCTTTGCTCCAAAGCGCGTAGCCGTCGGTAAGGGTGATCTCATTCTCAAAAATACGAATGCCGCTGTGAACGGGCGCGGTGATCTTGCCGCCCAGAGTGATCGGCTCCACCAGCACCGCCGCCAGCGTGGGCCAAAACCGCTTTTGCCGCAGGGTTGGCAGGTGGAATACATTGTGATGAATTTGCATATCCCGCACCGGGCCGGACTCATACCAGTCGTTGGCGTCATTGCTGACAAACACATTGGCCATAAACACATGCTCAAAGGTGTTGTGATGAATATCTATATGTCCGCCGGAGGTACAAAGAATGCCCCGGGTGGGAATACCGTGAATGGAACAACCGCTGATTTCCACATTCGGGCAGTAGCTGGCATTCTCAATCACTACATTCTGCTGGCCTCGGAACTTGGCGTCTATATCCTCCGGCAAAGGCCGATCAAAGGTCAAGGTGCAGGTTTTGGCATCTATATCGTCCTCCACCGCAGCCACGGTGTTTTCTTCTCCATATGGCTGCAAAGAGCTGCGATAGTAAAAGTTCACCATATCGCCGGGGAAGAACGCCCGGTAGCCACCCTGCTGTCGGTGCACGAACTGAAATACCGCCGTATGGTCGTCAACGCGGCGCACAAAGCGCAGGAACGCACCGTGAATGTTGATGGCGTCGTCATGGGCCTGGGTAAAGGAACAGTCCTTTACGGTCACCTTGCCCTTGCACCCGCACACATGGATACAGTCCGCAAAAGAGGACACATGGTGCTGCGGATCCGGGTGGAAGTGCACGCCGGTAAAGGATACATCCCGGCACATTTGGGTCAGCCAACCAAAGCCGTGCAGGTAATTCACCGTCACCTGTGCCACGGCAAGGTCGCTGCTCTCGGAGAAAAAGGCGCCTGCCGTCTCTCGGCAGTTGTTCATGGACAGGGTCACCGTCTCCCCCACAAGGTAATTCTTTTTTCGCAGAGACCACACATCAAAGGTGCGCGCCCCGGTACGGCGGGTGCGGTGCAGTCCAAAAAACGGCTGGTTCACCTCACGGAACACCGTCTCCCCCTGGTGACGCACGGCGCAGCTGCTGTTCTCGTTGTTGCGCATTTGCCAGTAATTCTTCTTAGTAAAGGGACTTTGCTCAAAAAAGACCACACTGCCGCCGTCCATATAAAAGGGCTGATTCTCCGGCACTCGATAGCTGACCGTGTGGCCTTGCTTGGCGGTCACCTCCAGCTCCACATTGGTGGGACAGGCGTAACGAATGGTAAAATTCCGCAGAGTGATCTGCCGACACCGCAGTACGCCCAATGCGCTGATGTTGCCGTGGAACACAAAAACGGAGCCGTCCCCATCCAGGGTCAGCTGCTCTTTATCCTGCAACAAAATGCCAAAGGTCTTTTTCGGCCGCTGAAAGCTGTCTGTATTGCTGGTGTGTACCAACAAACTTTGGCAATAATCTTTGTAAAAATGGTACTCCCCCTTGGGAAAGTGCAGGGTGTCCCCCGGCTGCATTTGGCGCAGGGCTTCCGTCACCCCGGCGGCAATATTCTTAGGCAGGCCAAACTGCGTCACTTCATAGATCATAGTGAACCTCGCAAATAGTACAGATTATCTTCATCATACAAAAAACGGCGCTCAAATGCAAGAATTTATTGACAAACAGCGTGTCTAATACTATACTAAATCCTAAAGAATTGGCGCTTACTCGTCATTTTTATGATTTTGTCTATTACCGTGCTGTGCACAGGATTTTGGAGAGCCTATGGACTGGAAAAGCATATATCAGTCAAAGCGAATGACCGTAAACGAAGCCATTGCCCTGATCCATAACGGAGACAAGGTAGTCACCGGCTTTGCCTGCGGCGAGCCGCTGGGCATTGAGCGGGCGCTGGTGGAGCAGTACCGAAACTTTCAGGATGTGGAGATCATCTCCATGCTCACCTTAGGGGATTGCCCCTGGACGGCGCCGAAAATGGCCGGGCACTTTCACCTGAACTGTCTGTTTGCCTCTGCCGGTAACCGGGACGCCATTGCCAACGGCACTTGCGACTTTACCACCTGCCATTTTTATGAGATTCCGGACCTGCTGGAGAATTATGTGTGCCCGGATGTGGCGGTGGTGATGGTATCGCCGCCGGACGAGCACGGCTATGTATCCTTTGGCACCACCGTGGACTATACCAAGGGTGTGTGCGGCGTGGCCAAAACCGTCATTGCTCAAGTCAACAGCTATATGCCCCGCACCTTTGGCAACAGCATTCGCCATGTACGAGAATTTGACGCCTTTGTAGAGATCAACGAGCCTCTGCCCCAGGTGCCCTCCGCAGAGATCAGCCAGGTGGAGCAACAGATCGGCAAAAACTGCGCCGACCTGATCCACGACGGCGACTGTCTGCAACTGGGTATCGGCGGTATTCCCAACGCCGTGTGCGCCCAACTGTGGAACAAAAAGGATTTAGGCCTGCACAGTGAACTGGTAGGCGACGGCGTGGTGGACCTGCTGGAGGCAGGCGTCATCAACAATGCGAAAAAGCAAATTCACCGAGGCCGCACCGTCATTGGCGCCGCCTTGGGTACGGATAAGCTGAACGCTTATATCAACAACAATCCATCCGTAGAGATGCACCCCATCAATTATGTAAACAATCCGTCGGTGATCGCCAAGAACGACAATGTGGTCTCCATTAACTCCTGCCTGCAAGTGGACTTGCTGGGGCAGGTGGTCGCAGACACCGTGGGGCTAAACCAATTTAGCGCCGTAGGCGGTCAGGTGGACTTTGTGCGAGGCGCCACCATGAGTCGTGGCGGCCGCTCCATTATTGCCATGCCCTCAACCGCCAAGCGGGGCCACCTTTCCCGCATTGTGCCTATTATCACCGAGGGCAGCGCCATCACCACCCCGCGTAACGATGTGAACTATGTGGTCACCGAGTACGGCGTGGCACAGTTAAAAGGCAAGACGCTCAAGGAACGGGCACGGGCACTGATCAAAATTTGCCACCCAAAATTCCGACCCAAGCTGGCGTTGGAATACCGTCACAGGTTCAAGGAGGACCCGTTCCCCCGGGAGGAGATCGGCGACTACATCAAAGAAGTACGAGAAGAAGTATACAAAACCGCCGTGTCCATCATCGGCGGCTAACCATACAATATCCAAGCAAAAGGAGAACCAATGGCACTGATTAAAGAAGAACACTTTGGCATTGCACGCAAAATCGTATCCAACATGACCACAGAGAGCTGGCGAGAGATCCCCCACGCCATCGTGATGTACGAGGCAGATGTAACAGATATTTTGCCGGTAGTCAAAGCATTGAATGCCAACTGCAAAAGCCGGGAGGAAAAGATCACTCTGAATACCGTGATGATGAAAATCATCTGCGAGGGGTTGAAGGCAGCGCCGTCCATGAACACACACCTGCTGTTTAATCGCCGCCTGGTGCGCGGGTGCCTGAAATATTTTGACCACATTGATGTGTCCATGCCCATGCTGCTGCCGGACGGACAGATGATGACCGTCAACATGCGCGATATGGGCAATAAGACCCTCAGCGAAATGACCGCCGCCATTGTGGACACCGAGCGCCGGGCGCGCAATTCCAACATGGACGAGGTCATGTACGAGGTATCGCTGGACAACACCTTACAGCGACTGAAACAGGGCAAGGTGGCACAGACGGTGCTGCGGCTGATCGGCTCCAAGACCGGCGCCCACAAGGTCACCACGCTCCACGGTGCGGAGAAGAAAAAATATTATTCCATCCCCACCACGGATCGCCTGACTAAGAAAGATATTGAGCAGGGCACCACAACCATCTCCAACATAGGCTCTATTTACAGAGAGCACAAGGGCAGTTGTGCCCTCTTGGAGATCATTCCGCCCCAAACCACGGCCTTTGCCATTGACTCCATCCAAAAGCGTCCTCGCGTAATCACAGACGCCCAGGGCAACGACACCATTGCGGTGCGCCAGATCCTGCCCATCACCATCGCCATGGATCACCGTGCATTGGATTACGGTGATATCATCCCCTTTATGCGCAAGCTGGACGAGATCTTTGCCAATGCAGAAGTGCTCAAGCAGTGGAAATAATCCGCCCCCTTCGTACACGCCATACCCCCTATGGCGCGTATGCCAAAGCGGCAGCCTTTCGGCTGCCGCTGTTTTTTATATTATGGTATTTGGGTTTTACTTTTTGCTCAGCTCCACGGTGGCCCGGTAAGTGCCGTAGGCCCAGGTGCCGTCCGCCTTTGCAATGCTGACGGTCACCGGCAGTTGGCGGGTGCCGGTCTTAATGCTCTCGCCCTTCTTAGCGGTCAGATCGCAAGAGAGCACCACATTCTTGGCCTTTAGTCCGCGAATGGCGCTTTTTGGTCCGATGATGGTCACCGAGTCGCTGTTCAGCGCCGTTACCTTGGCAGTGTAGCCCGCCGGCACATTGTTCAGCTTAACCCCGGTGGCAGACACATCAATGTCCTTGCTGGTGTAATCCGAGGGCACCACCACCCGTACGGTGACTTTCTCCGTATCGTCCAGTACGGTGATTCCCTCCAGCTGGGTGGCGTTAAAGGTAAAGGTGTTTTCCCCTACCCGCAGGTCGGAAAAGTGCACCTCGCCCAGCTCGGCCGCCTTAATATCCGTTCCGGCCAGTACGCCGGCGCGAATGCTGTCTGTACTGTAATAAACCTTGATCTTAGACAGATCCACCGACTCCGGCGCGTCTGTTAAGGTCACATGGGTACTCAACTGCTTCACCTTGAGTACCGGTATGGTCAAGGTCAACTTCTCTGCTCCGTAATTCAGGGAAATGTAGTCCACCTTGTTACCGTACACATCCACGGCCTTTGGCTCAATATTAATGGTGGCAGTCTCCGACAGCTTGTCGTTTAAATTCACATCGGCTACCACCCTGCTGACTCGTGCAACATAGGTCTTGGGGCCGCTAACCACCACATTCGGCTCGTTGAGCAGGCTCTCCCCTGCCACAAAGCCGTCTGCCACATAGTCCTTCGTGTTGTAATTCAGCTTAATTTCCATCTCCTGCTCCTCCGGTACATCAAAGTATCCGGTATACACAGTAGGATAATAGCTCTCAACGGTAAAATCGCCGCTGTCTCCGGCGCTGACACTGATGGGAACCTCGTGGGTGCCGGTGGTGGTCACCGAACTGGTTTGCAGCTTCACATCCAAATCGTCGGCAGAAATATCCTTAGCCAGGTACTTCTTGGCTCGTACGGTCACATTCACCGTCATACTGCTCTCGCCGTAGCACTTAAATCCCAACTCCTCCGTCACTGTGTTGGAAAAATCGATCTTCAGCGGAACAGAAATATTCTTGGTGGTCTCCGGTGACAAATTCATGGAGGTGGCAATCCAAATGCACACCGCCGCCAGCAGAGAAATAATAATTAAGTTCTTGTCATTATAGATCAGCTTGCGCAAAGAAAAGCGCTTTTTTGGCTTTTGCTGTTCACTCATTTTTTCATCCTCCTTACCAGACGGGAGATAATTTTATCGTCTGAGGAGGAACCGCTGGGCAGAAACTCCGTTTTCAAAATATCGCGCAGATCGCCGTCAGACACATCGTGGTTCAGCACACCGCCCATAGCAACGGAAATGGCACCGGTTTCCTCGCTGACGATCACCACCACAGCGTCGGACTGCTCCGTCAGACCGATACCCGCACGGTGGCGGGTGCCCAGGGCGGAGGACACACTCTTTTTGGTCAAAGGCAGAATACAACCGGCTGCGTACAGCTGCCCGTCCCGGATCACAAGCGCGCCGTCATGGAGCGGTGATTTGGGAAAAAACACATTCTCAATCAACTGGCGAGAGGCCTTGGCGTGCAGCTCCGTGCCGCTGGCAATAATATCGCCCAGCATGGTCTCGTTCTCAAACACGATGAGGGCGCCCACATGCTGGTCGCTCATATCCGAGCAGGCCTTACAAGTGGCCTCAATACAGTCGCCGATTTCCGCCACATCAATGGCAACTCCCGGGTGAATGATGGTCTTTAGGCCCTTACCGGTGGCACCTTTACCCACCTGCTCCAAAATATTCCGCAGCTCCGGGCTGAATAAAATAGCCGCCAGCAGCAAAATATTGGAAAAAATGCTCTTAAAGATAAAGCTGGAAGCCTCCATGTGCAGCAAATTAACAATGCCATACATCACCAGCAGCAGCAAGATGCCCTTAGCCAACTGCATCGCCCGCGTTTCACGAATAATGCGAATACAGCCGTAAATGATTACGGCCACAAACAGAATATCCAGTGCGTCGCTAATGCCAAAGGTGGAAAACACGCTGAGTATCTTATTAAAGAAGTCGCCGATGGCACTCATACATTCACATCCTCACTTATACAATTCCTTATACTGATTGTAACATACTTTGAAAGTCAAATAAAGGGTTATTCCCGGAATTTTACAGAATTCAGGAAATATTCACATTCGTTCATCCCGGTAAACACGCCGGGACTGACCCGCACAGTACCCCGCTTATCCGTACCAAAAAACCGATGGGCGCAAGGGGCGCAGTGATACCCGCCACGCACAGCGATCTGCCGGGCAGCCAAATAAGCTGCCGTCTCCTCCGAGGTGCGGTCGTCCACATTAAAGCTGAGCACCGGCACGCCAATATGCTCCGGAGGCGTGTACAGCTTTATCCCCGGACAGGCGGCCAACTCCTCATACAACCATCGGGTCAAGCGCATTTCGTACTCGTGTATTTCTGCCCGACCGGTCTTTTCAATAAACCGCACACCGGCACCCAGAGAGAGAATACCCGGGTTGTTCAGCGTCCCTGCCTCCAGCCGATCCGGCAGATCCGGCGGCATTTGCGGGTCAAAGGAGTGGCTGCCGGTCCCCCCTTCGGTCAGGCTGTCCGGTGAAATGCCGTCAGCCAGCGCCAGCACACCGGTGCCCATGGTGCCGAACAGACTTTTATGCCCGGGGGCGCAAAGGGCGGAAATATGCATTGCCTGCATGTCAATAGGCAAAATGCCTGCACTTTGGGCGGCGTCTACCACAAAGAGCCAGCCCTTTTGGCGACAGTAGTCGCCGACAAGCCCCAGCGGGTGCACCACCCCAAACACATTGGAAGCATGGAGCATGGCCACCATCGCCGTATTGGGCTGCTCCAGTGCCCGGATATTCTGTAAAAAGCGGTCCGGGTCCGGGTGATACGGCACCTGATCGTAGGTGATACGCCCCTCCCGGGCCAGCTTGTAGATGGGTCGAAACACCGCATTATGCTCCAAGGCGGAGATCAGCACATGATCCCCGGGCTTTAGCAGTCCTTTCAGTGCCATATTCACTGCAGTCGTGCAATTGTTGGCAAACACAATATTCTGCTCCGGGCAATGAAAAAAGCGGCCCAGGCAGTCCCGCACGGCAAAGATCTTTTCTGCCGTCTGCACAGACTCCCGATAGCCGCCACGCCCACTGTTATACGCATACTTACGATTGGCCCGGTACACCGTCTCCAGCACGGAAAACGGCTTGGGATAGGTGGTGGCCGCATTGTCTAAATAAATCATAGCTGCTCCACCCCGGTGATCCGCACCCCATGCTGCCGTAGCAGCGCCAGCGCCTCCTCGTCGCCGTCCTCCAGCCGTAACTGATACCCGCATCCGTCCGCCGGGCTGGGGCGCAGCTGCTTGTGCACAAACACACGGTAACCCGCGTTTTTCAGCAGCTTGGCCCCCCTTTGTGCGTTGGTCACAGAACCAACCTTGATCTCATATATCATCATAAAAACCCCATTTCCTGTCATAGTTTATCCTATGCGGAAATGGGGTTTTCGTTATGTAGGGTTTACTTTTTGATTACTTACGCTTCTTGGCAGCCTTCTCGGCCTTGCGGCGCGCCAGTTCTGCCTTTTCTTCCTCCAGGCGCTTTGCTTCTTCCTCTGCCTCGGCCTTTTCATTGGCTTCCACATTGGCCTTTGCCGTATCGTAAAGCGCGGCAATTTCGTCAAAGTGCTTGAAGTTTTCCTGCTGGGTCAGCAGTTTCTTAGCATCCACATAGGGCTTGGCAGCACGATTGAACTGGGCGTGCTTATCCATTTCCTGTTTGGAAAGCTTGCGTACTTTCTTGCGCTCCTCGGACAGCTCTTTGATCTGCTTTTTCAGCCGCAGCACTTCGTCACGATCCTTGTCTTTCTTGGCGATGTGCATCATCTTGGCCAGTTCTTCAATCTGGTCATCCAAACGGTCTTCCTCATTGAAATACTTTTCAATGCTGTCAAAGCCTGTCTCTTATACACATCTCCGAGCCCACGAGACCGATCAG
>ENA-UAMB01001586-UAMB01001586.1-human-gut-metagenome-genome-assembly--contig:-NODE-1586-length-10966-cov-4.977546_pt1 | contig 10966 bp, 10 predicted proteins | sample MGYA00243707_ERZ654484 | MGnify/ENA primary metagenome ERZ654484 (study PRJEB26926, sample SAMN06164464) | human gut metagenome | biome: ENVO:00009003; feature: ENVO:2100002; material: ENVO:00002003... | reverse complement strand
GGTCTCGTGGGCTCGGAGATGTGTATAAGAGACAGGTTACAACCTGCAGATCGGTACGCGGACCGGGAAACGGCTCAAGATTGCGATGGGCCGTCTGAACGATCAGCGGAAGGAGGCACGCAAGGTAGTTGGAATTGACAGCATCTCCGGTCTTCCACGGGAAGAAGTTATTTCCGGATATGTGGTAAATGCCGGGATTATGGACTGTGTGAATGAGATTGCAGCAGAAATGAAGACGTTTCTGGAGCGAATTCCACCGCAGATTGCCTACCACATTGCCAGAGAGGGGATTTATCTCACCGGAGGAAGTACGCGAATTCCATATATTGATAATTATCTTGCGAGCTATACAGGATTTTCCTTTAACTTATCGCCTTTCTACGAAAAGGCGACAATCTGCGGTCTGGAGAAGATCATCCGTGACCGTGACCTGATGAAATGGGCACAGCCCGTTAAACAACGTAAATTATAATTTTTTAGGGGTATGATACATGAGAAACCTGAAAAAGAAATTTCAATTTCGTATACATTTAAAGAGTAAACATCTGCTGGTGATCATGACATTTTTCTGTGGAAGTGCTGTGGTATCGACACTGGCTTCCGGTGTTACATCGGAGCCGCTGGCAGAGGCAGCAGGAATGATCGTAGTTCCATTTGAAAAAAGTATCAATGGGATCGGAAGCTGGATCGGTGAGATCAACCAGACATTTCAGGATAAGCAGGATCTGATCGATAAGAACCAGGAACTGCAGGATGCTGTTGATACACTTACAGAACAGAATAATATCCTGATCCAGAATCAGTCAGAACTTTCCAGACTTCAGGAACTTTACAATCTGGATGAGGAATATTCCTCATATCCTAAGGTTGCTGCCAGAATCATTTCCAAGGACCCTGGAAACTGGTACGATACCTTTATGATCAATCGCGGAAGTAATGATGGTATCCGTGTGGATAATAATGTGATCGCTGGTAAGGGGCTTGTAGGAATTGTTACAGAAGTAGGACCAAACTGGGCTACCGTCCGTGCGATCATTGATGACAGCAGTAATGTAAGTGCAATGACCGTAGGCACAGATGACACCTGTGTGGTAGAAGGAGAACTTGAACTGATTGATGAGGGGAAACTTCGTTTTTCACAGCTTTATGACAAGGATGATAAAGTTACGGTAGGCGAGAGAGTTGTTACTTCCAATATCAGTGACAAATATGTAGAGGGACTGTTTATCGGTTACGTCAGCGAGATTGAACTGGATACCAACAATCTGACAAAGACCGGTACAATTGTAACACCGGTGGATTTTCAGCATCTTAAGGATGTCTTTGTTATCACGGTAAACAAGCAGGATGCAGTTGATAACAGTGGAGCAGCGGATACTTCTTCTGATGCAGATACCGACCAGGAGGGAGCAGAATAATGAAAAGTAAAATCGTTCTGTTTTTTACGATCATTTTGTCTTTCCTTTTGCAGTCAACACTTCTCCAGAAAATCGCCATTGGCTCGATTACTCCGAATCTTCTGTTGATTCTATGTGTTTCCATGGGGCTGATGCGGGGACGTAAGAGTGGCCTGTGGACGGGATTTTTCAGCGGACTGCTTGTAGACCTGTTTTATGGATCTGTATTTGGATTTTATGCGCTGATTTATATGTATGCGGGATTTTTCAGTGGTTATGCATTCCGTATTTATTATGATGATGATATCAAAGTTCCAATGGCTCTCACTGCAATCATGGATCTGTTCTATAATCTGGCAGTGTATGGACTTCAGTTTTTCCTGAGAGGAAGGCTTGGACTTTTTACATATCTGTACAGGATCATTATTCCGGAAATTTTTTATACAGTGTTTCTGACAATGATCGTTTATAAGTTTTTTTATTATATTAATCATCGCTTCATGAGTGCGACCAGGAAAGAAAGGGAATCTATTTGGGTACTAAAATAAAAAAAATATTCAAAAAAATTCAACTGAAACGAACCTCTGTGCTTTTGCTGGTGTTTATTCTTTTGTCTTTTGTTCTGATACGCCAGCTTTATGAGCTGCAGATCATTCAGGGCGAGGACTATATTGATGAATTCCAGACAAGGACCACCAAGACACGTGTCCTCAAAAGTACCAGAGGTAATATTTATGACAGAAACAATAAACTGATTGCTTCCAATATTTTGTCATATTCTCTGACATTTGAGGATAATGGAAGTTATGATACGACCCGCCAGAAAAACCTGACATTAAATGGTACTGCTTATAAGGTTTTGCAGATCCTTGCTGAGAATGGAGACAGTCTTTCAAATACATTTCATATTAAACTGGATAACAGTGGAAATTATGTGTTTGATATTGATCCTGGATTTACCCTGAATCGATTTAAGGCAGATATTTACGGTCATGCGCTCATTGATGACCTGACCAAAGACGAGGCAGCTGCCAGTGCTGCTGACATGATGGATTATCTTAGTGGTAACAAGGGATTTTCTATCGTCCTTTATGGCGATGAAGCCTATACAGATGCAGAGTTGAAACAGTACGGTCTTCCGCAGGAACTTACCAGGCAGGAAGTTCTGGATATTGCAATCATGCGCTATGAACTGAGCACAAACAGTTTCCAGAAATATATGGCGGTTACGATCGCGACAAATGTCAGCGAGAGCACCGTTGCAGCAATCAAGGAAAATCAGAATGAACTTCAGGGAATTGATGTTCTGGAGGATTCCAGCCGCCAGTATGTAGAGGATGAGAGTATGGGACCTCTGCTGGGCTATACTGGTAAGGCATCTTCTGATGAACTTGCAGATCTTAAGAAACAGGATCCGAAATACTCTAATGATGCCGTCATCGGTAAAGCGGGAATTGAACAGTATATGGAAATGGATCTTCAGGGAACGGATGGACAGGAGACGGTTACGGTTGATAACCTTGGTAAAGTCCTCAAAATTGACAGTGGCACAACAATAGAGCCACAGGCTGGAAATGATGTTTATCTCTCTGTAGATTCAGACTGGCAGGCGGCAATTTATCAGATCCTCAAACAGAGGGTTGCCGGTATTCTTCTGAACAAGATCGAGGCAGTTAAGGAGTTTGACTATGAAGCTGAACAAGATGCAAGTAGGATCGTTGTTCCGATCTATGATGTATACAATGCACTGATATCCAACAGTGTGATTGATATTGATAAGTTCAGTAATCAGAATGCTTCCGATACAGAAAAAAATTTATATGCCAAATTTCAACAAAAGCAGCAGGAAGTTTTTGATACAATAACTAACAGGTTGACAATGGACAATCCGCCTGCATATAAGGATGAATCGAAGGAATTTCAGGAATACCTTTCTTATATTTGTGATACCATTCTCAGAGATACACTGGGAGTCATAAAGAAGGATTCCGTAGATACTTCGGATGCGACATACCAGGCATGGACAACAGATCAGAGTATCAGTCTCAAGGATTATCTGAACTATACCGCAAGCCAGAACTGGATCGATATTTCTGTTATTTCACCAGATGGGGAATATCTGGATTCCAATGAAGTTTATAAGGCACTTACGGATTATATTACAGATTATCTGAAGACAGACACTGGTTTTTCGAAGCTTTTGTACAAGTACATGCTTATGAATGACCAGATTTCCGGACAGGATATCTGCCTGGTACTTTACGAGCAGGGCGTTCTTTCCAAGGATGACTCAAGTTATGAAAGCCTTGCCTCCGGTCAGATGTCTGCTTATGATTTTATGATCAATAAGATTGCCAATCTGGAGATCGAACCGGCACAGCTTGCACTTGCACCGTGTTCTGCATCAGCAGTCATTACAGATGTAAATACCGGAAAAGTTCTTGCATGCGTTTCTTACCCTGGATATGATAATAACAAACTCAGCAATAATATGGATACCAGCTATTATTCAAAACTTGCATTGGATCAATCCAGCCCGTTCTTTAACAAGGCAACGCAGCAGACAACAGCACCTGGTTCTACATTGAAGCTTCTGTCTACGATTACAGGAATGATGGAGGGCATTATTGATGATGGAACTTATTATGAGTGTACAGGTAAATTTGATCTGGTAACACCGGCAATTTACTGCTGGAACCGACAGGGGCATGGATCTCTTGAGATTCGTGGTGCGATTGAGCAGTCCTGCAACTACTTTTTCAATATGATCGGTTTCCTTGCAGGAAAGAATGCAGATGGAGATTTTTCGGAAACATTGAGTCTTTCGAAACTGCAGCAGTATGCATCCGAGATTGGTCTGGATGAAAAAACAGGCATTGAGATTTCAGAAGCATCTCCACATGTTTCTGACAGTAAGGCAGTTCCGTCTTATATTGGACAGGGTAATCATCTGTTCAGTACCAGTCAGCTTGCACGATATGCGACGGCACTGGCAACTTCCGGAACAGTTTATGACCTTTCCCTTCTGGATAAGGTTACAGATTCTCAGGGAAAAATCCTTACAGAATATGCTCCGTCTGTCAAAAATCAGATGACGGATGTTCCGAGCAGCGTATGGGATGATATTCATGATGGTATGCGCAGGGTTGTTGAAACACATGAACAGTTCAATGGACTTGGAGTAACTCTTTCTGGTAAGACAGGTACTGCCGAGCTGGATATTTACCATCCGAACCATGGTCTGTTTATCGGTTATACGACTTCAGCATCAACAGGTGCTCCAGAATATGCGCTTGCTGTCCGAATTGCAAATGGTTACAGTTCAGGAAATGCCTGTTTGACCGCAAATGATATCTTACAGTACATTTATGATCTGGCAGATGAAGATACAATTCTGACGGGCTATGCCTCCAGCGATACCAGCAATACTTCAAATGATTAACAGACACAGGGCATCTGCCCTGTGTCTGAGATCACAGAAGAAAATACCAGAAGTCTGGAACATATCTTTGAGGAGGATACAGAAACATGGGCGAAGTGATAGTAATTACATCCGGTAAGGGTGGCGTAGGCAAGACAACGACAGCTGCCAATATTGGCACAGGTCTGGCAATGCTGGACAAGCGGACAGTTGTTGTCGATACAGATATCGGTCTTCGGAACCTGGATGTGATCCTGGGACTTGAGAACCGTATCGTGTATAATCTTGTGGATGTCATTAATGGAAACTGCCGTCTGAAGCAGGCACTGATCAAGGACAAGAGACATCCGGAACTGTTTCTTCTGCCATCTGCGCAGACGAAGGACAAGTCGGCAGTGTCACCGGAGCAGATGATCAAGCTGACAGAGGAACTCAGGGAAGAGTTTGATTTTGTTCTTCTTGACTGTCCGGCCGGCATTGAGCAGGGATTTCGAAATGCGATCGCCGGGGCAGATAAGGCACTTGTCGTAACAACACCGGAGGTATCTGCAATCCGTGATGCAGACCGTATCATTGGACTTCTTGAAGCGGAAGATATCAGGGATATCCATCTGATCATTAACAGGCTTCGACCCGATATGATCGCACGTGGAGATATGATGTCCGTAGAGGATGTGATCGAGATCCTTGCTGTGGATCTGATCGGTACGATCCTTGATGATGAGCAGATCGTGATCGCAGCCAATCAGGGAGAACCGCTTTCGGGAAGGAATTCTCAGGCAGAGGAGGAATACCGCAATATCTGCCGGAGGCTTCTTGGTGAGGAGGTTCCTTTTGCAGAACTCAGATCAAAAAAAGGAATGTTTCAGCGAATTGGAGATTTTTTCCGTAAATGATCCATAAGCAGAAGGAGGGGATTTGTATGAAAGCATTTTCGCAATTCAGGAACCGCTCCGCTGATTATGCAAGGAACCGGATGAAGCTCCTTCTGGTTTCAGAGCGGATCGACTGTTCTCCGCAGATGATGAAATTGCTGAAAGATGATATGATCCGCACAGTAAAAAAATACGTATCCATAGATGAAGATGGCGTTGTATTCCGGATCAGCCAGGAACCGCCGGTTCTTCATGCGGATATTCCGGTATATAAGAAAAGGGAATAAGATACAAAATGATTAAACAGTATAAGTTACGATTTTATAATTTCAGACTGGTGATCTTTCTTCTTGCGATCAGTGTGATCGGAATCATTCTGGTTGGAAGTGCCAGAGATGACCTGCGGAGTAAGCAGATGATCGGTGTTATCATGGGACTGATCTTCATGGTGATTCTTTCACTGATTGATTATTCCTGGATATCCAATTTCCAGTGGATCATGTATGGCGCGAACATCGCCCTTCTTCTGATCGTTCGTCTGTTTGGTGATTCTGCAAACGGTGCAGCGCGCTGGATTGATTTTGGATTTATTCGTTTCCAGCCGACAGAGTTGTCAAAGATCATCATTATATTGTTTTTTGCCAGGTTTTTTATGGATCACGAAGAAGATCTGAATACGCCGAAAACACTGGCGAAATCCGTTTTATTGCTGGCTGTTCCACTGCTTTTGATCTATGAGCAGCCGGACCTTAAGAATACGCTTATGATGCTGGCTGTGTTCTGCATCCTGATCTATATTGCAGGACTTAGTTACAAGGTCATAGGCGGAACATTCCTGATCCTGATCCCGTTGATCATCATCTTTCTTTTTATTGTTGTTCAGCCGGATCAGAAACTGATCAAGGACTATCAGAGAAATCGAATCATGTCATTCCTTTATCCTGAAAATGATGAGTACAGTGATGATATTCAGCAGCAGAATAACTCCAAGACAGCGATCGCATCAGGAGAACTGATCGGCAAGAAACTGTCCGGAAACGATGAAGTTGCTTCTGTAAATGAAGGAAACTTTGTATCTGAGAACCAGACAGACTTTATTTTTGCAGTTGCAGGCGAAGAATATGGTTTCCTTGGCTGCTGTACGATTATTCTTCTGCTTCTGGCAATCTCGATAGAATGTATCCGGATGGGGCTTCGGGCCAAGGATCTGTCGGGTAAGATCATATGCTGCGGAATGGCGAGTATCGTTTCTTTGCAGAGTTTTCTGAATATCTGTGTTGCGACAGGAATCGCACCAAATACAGGTACACCACTTCCATTTGTAAGTTATGGCCTGACTTCTCTCGTCAGTCTTTATCTTGGAATGGGGCTTGTCCTGAATGTAGGCTTGCAGAGCAGTGCATACAATAAGGAAATTCGCAAAAAGTCAGTAAATCAGAAAGAGGATTACCTATGAAAAAAGAACAGCCACGTGAGCGCAGAAGAGAAGAGATTCAGGAGAGACCAGCAAGACCTCGTAATACTTCCTCATCCGCTGCTTCCACCAGAAAAAAAGCAGCCCGGTCAGCAAGACCGACAGGAAGTGCTTCACACACTCAGCAAATCAAAGGCAAAAGTGCACGTCCTGTCAGTCCGACACAGGCAAGAAGAAATCCGGAAGCACGCCGGAAAAAACGTCCCAGAAGAAATTTCCTTCCGATTATAGTAACGGTGCTTCTTCTGGCAGTCGTATTGTGTGGAGGAGGGTACTTCTTATTGCAGAAGGGACTTTCCTTTGGCAGACAGGTACAGGCATTTGATATCAATCAGGAATTCCAATATCAGAATACACTTAAGGCAACTTCAAGAGCGGCTTCTTTTGCTGCAGACCTCTGTGTGGTAAGCGGTGACCAGAGTCTGGATTCTGTGACACTGGAGGATGGACAGGAGGGACTTCTCCTGGATATCAATGACAAATCGGTAATGTATGCAAAGGGTGCTTATGACAAAGTTTATCCGGCAAGTATCACCAAAATCATGACAGCACTCCTGGTATTTACAAATGGAAACATGGATGACGTAGTCACGATCTCAGAGGAGAATGTAACTCTGGAGGAAGGCTCTCAGCGAGTTGGTTTCCAGGTAGGTGACCAGGTAACGATGGATGAACTGGTGCACTGTCTCCTTGTATATTCAGGAAACGATGCCGCATCTGCGATCGCAACGCATGTCGGCGGTTCAACCGAGAATTTTGTTTCTATGATGAATGCTTATGCCGCACAGCTTGGATGTACAGGAACACATTTCACAAATCCTCATGGACTGCAGGATGAGAACCATTATACTACACCATATGACATCTATCTGATGCTCAAAGAAGCACTCAAGTATCCTGAATTTACAGAGATCACACAGATGGGAAGCTATACTGCAAATTATAAATACAGCGATGGCTCTGATGCGAGTGTAGTACTGACAGCAACCGACCATTACCTTACAGGAGAAGCAACGGCACCAAAGGGCGTTACGATCCTTGGAGGTAAGACGGGAACCACCAGCAGTGCAGGAAACTGTCTGGCATTGTTATGTCAGAATGAATATGGCAATCCATTTATATCCATCGTAATGGGAGCTTCCAGTAAGGAACTTCTGTATCAGGAGATGAGTTCACTTCTGGAGAACATCAATACCGTATAATACATGAATGTATAAAAAGAGACAGCCCGGAGAGTTTATGCAGAATGACAGAGCTCTGGGCTGTTGTTTTTATAAAATAAAGAAGTGTGTTATATAAATTAAAATGTTATAGTATAATAAATACATATAACAAACCAAACCCCTCTGCGCTCCGCGCATTAATCAACAAAGACAGCCTGATCCCAACCACTTTACATTTTTCAATTTACAAACAAAAGGACTAAAACCATGACTAAAATGCAAGAATCAAACACTTCAAACCCTATGGCAACAGGAAACATCCCCAAATTACTTGCACGATCTTCTTCTGGATCGTGATCATGCTGATCCCGCTGATCTTCCTGCTGCCGAATTTCTTCTCGAACAAAGTGTTCGCTGTTTTCCTGGCAGAACCGGTAAGCGATATCCTTGCCGCGGCTGTTACCACAATAACCTTTTTTACATTGTTTAACAAAATCCTCAAAAAAGAGGTCAGGTAAATCATTATGAAATCTATTTCCATCTATACCATCACCAGAAACCAGACGCTCGACAATCTTCAGAGACTGGAGCGTCAGTTATCGGGGAGGGGATATTTTCTTCGGATGAGAGAGTGGGAGATGGAGAGCATGAAGGCTCTGACAGAACATCTGGAAGTGCATATTCCTCAGATCTGCTCTCTTCGTTTTTTCTATTCTTTCCAGATTCCAAAACTTGGAAAGGAATTTGACCTTCTCCAAATCAAAAAAGACCAGATCGTAAATATCGAGTTAAAAAGTGGTGTAGTATCCGATGAGGCGATCTGCAAACAGCTTCTGCAGAACCGATATTATCTGTCTGTGCTTGGAAAGCCGCTCCATTCTTATACTTATATCAGCAACCAGAACCGGCTTGTCAAGCTGACAAAGCATGACCATATCATAGAGGCAGACTGGGAACATCTATGTACAATTCTCCAGAAGGAAAGTCCGGATTATGAGGGAGATATCGAGGATCTTTTTCAGGCAGAACTTTATCTGATCTCCCCGCTTACAGAACCTGCCCGTTTTCTTCGGAAAGAATATTTCCTGACTTCACAGCAGCGTGATATCGAACGGCAGATCCTCAAAAAGATCCGCACAGAACACACCGGCTATTACTGGTTCAACGGACTTCCAGGGACAGGCAAGACCCTGCTGCTCTATGACATTGCCATGAAACTGTCTGTCCGTCAGAGAGTCTGCATGATCCACTGCGGAGAAGCTGCCAGGGATTGGGAGATCCTGCATGAACGCCTGCAGAGGATCGATTTTCTCACCGACAAAGAGCTTGCTAATGAAAGGGAACCAGTCAGCTTTGATTCCTACAGCGCCATCCTGGTAGATGAAGCTCATCTGCTTTCCGCTCCAAAACTTGACATTCTTCTAAATGCAGTTAATCACCAGCCCGTGATCTTTTCCAGTGATTCCGAGGATATGATCTCTCCTGAGGAAATGGACCAGACCACTATTCAGAAGATAGAACGCCTGCCACAGATCCTGACCTTCCATCTGACTAACCGCATTCGCACCAATGCCGAACTTTCCTCCTTCATCCAGAATATGCTCCATCTGCCAAGGAAAAAAAGTTCCAGATACTATCCGCATATCGAAGTAGTCTGCGCCAACAATGAAAGCGAAACGCAAAACCTGCTTGACGGCTACATTCATCAGGGCTACCAGTTCCGCCAGACCTCCACACCCGCAGACCTGAACACCGCCGCGGTCCGCGTCACCGACCGTCTCGTCACCGTTCTGGATGAACGTTATTATTACGACACAGAAGGATATCTTCGTTCATCTTTGCGAAACAACAGTGGCAGTTCCGACGTACGGACCCTTTTTCACCTTCTGAACCAGACAAAGGAAAACCTGTCACTTATCATAGAGAAAAATGAATCTGTGTATGAAATTCTTCTTGAGATTCTGCAGATGCACAGAAAATGATCTATCATTCAGACAAAGAGTGGAGTTTTAAAAGCTTCACTCTTTGTTTGCCTCTTATCCCAATCTTACAAGAATGTAAGTTGCATCCCGCCTCATCCCGCACTATACTGGATTTAATAACACAGAAACCAAAGGAGACAACATGAAACACATATTACTGGTCGAAGATGACTTAAGTATGTTAAATGGCTTATCCTTTGCCATTAAGAAACAGGGCTATGCTCTTGATATCGCCCGCATCAGAGATGAGCAGAAGCAGTTATGGACGGAAGATAAATACGATCTTGTTATTCTGGATGTCAGCCTTCCGGATGGATCTGGTTTTGATATCTGCCAGGAGATCCGGAAGACTTCAACCGTTCCGATCATGCGAGCACTTCCAGTATCTCAGGTATGGGGACTGAGCGGGATCACAAATACTCCGGTGTCCTGTAAACAGGCAGAGATCGACCATGTTACTATCTGCTCTTATGATGACTTTATCATGGGATGTAGCAAAAGCATGATCGTAAACGGTACACTTGCAGATACAAGCGGAAATAAAAACGAGATCATGACCATCTATAATAAAGACAATCCTCTTTGCCGCAGAAGGTGCCACCTATTCCTGTCTCTTATACACATCTCCGAGCCCACGAGACCGATCAGTATCTC
>ENA-UAMB01001583-UAMB01001583.1-human-gut-metagenome-genome-assembly--contig:-NODE-1583-length-10975-cov-6.715110_pt1 | contig 10975 bp, 15 predicted proteins | sample MGYA00243707_ERZ654484 | MGnify/ENA primary metagenome ERZ654484 (study PRJEB26926, sample SAMN06164464) | human gut metagenome | biome: ENVO:00009003; feature: ENVO:2100002; material: ENVO:00002003... | reverse complement strand
CGGCATACGAGATACTGATCGGTCTCGTGGGCTCGGAGATGTGTGTAAGAGACAGAGATTATATCGCAGATCTGCATTGATCATTATAAAATTGGTGGTGATTCGAAATATCTACTTTTGCAAATGAAAGAAAATAATATCCTACTAAAAATTGTCAAATGGCAACTTTAAACTCTGAAAAAATATTGTTTGGAGGGGAGTGTAATGTCAAAAAATGCGGATAAAGCAATAGGGAACCCTAGAGAAGATACAATAGCAACGGTAATTAATTTAATGCGTTATTTACCCCAATGTTCTCGTGCTGAATTATCAAAAGTTTCCGGACTGGTTCGCTCAACAATAACTAATATCATTGATATGCTCATTAAGTCAAATCTCGTTTTAGAAACAGGATATATCTCACAAAATTGTGGTAGAAGATCTATCAAAATTACGTTAAATTCAGATAAATTAGTAGTTCTTGGAATCGCTGTTACACGCAAGGATTATGCTTTTTCGATCATTGATGTTTTTGGAAAAGTTAGAGCGAAAGAAAAGTATTCTTTCTATGAAAAGTTTGAGAGAGCAAATATAGAAGAACTCTTTAAAAATATTTTAGATATGGCAGAGCGATTTATAAAGAAAAATGCTATGCAACCTATAGGAGTTGGGCTGGCTCTTCCTGGCCCCTATTTGATAAATGAAAAAAAAATTATGTTTTTAACTGAATTTGGATGGGAAAGATATTCGTTTATAAAGATGTTTGAAGATCGGCTTCAAATCCCTGTTTATATGGAAAGAGACACAAACGCTGGTGTCATGGGGGAATGGTGGTTTGAAAATAGACATGAGAAAGATGGCACAAAAATGTTTATTTCTACCGGAGACGGAGTCGGAGTAGGTATCATAGTAGATGGAAAAATATATCATGGTGAATCGGGAACTCCAGGAGAATTGGGCCATATGAGTATTAATTTTAAAGGCCCAAAGTGTAAGTGCGGAAATAGGGGATGCCTCGAAGGGTACTGTACAGAGGATGAGATAAAAAGACAGATTAGTCGGCTAATGGCAAACAAGGACACAAATGTTTTTTATCAACCAATTCACGATTTTGATGATATTATTTCGGCATATCATCATGGGAATCCTGTTGTCTGTCATGTCGTAAATAAAGTGGGAGAAATTCTCGGGGTTGGCTTGGCGAATCTTATTTACTTGTATGATCCGGGAATTATCATTATAGGTGGAAGGCTTTCTAAGTTTGGGAATAGTTTTTTAGAAGCCATAAAAAATTCGGTGAAGAGTCATACATACCCGTTTTTTCATGACAAAGTTGACTTTAAGCTGTCTTCTACAGAAAATGACCCAGTCTTGATGGGTGCAGCTGCGATTGCTTTTGACGAACTTTTAAAGAATCCATTAGCACTTATAAATCAAAAATCTAATCTATATTAAGAGCACTTGCCTTACAAGCAAGGGGTCACAGGTTCGAGCCCTGTTGTTCCCACCACAACGAATAAATCCGAACCTTGTGCCGGTTTGGGATGGGTTCGGATTTATTGTTTCTTTCTAACTATCACAAATGATCATGGTATTTCCGGTTTGAAAGGTTGAAAGCCTCTTATTGTTAGTAAGAAGCTATCGACCTTTTTTATTTGGAACTTTCTTGTTAAAAAATATCGCATATGCTATACTTAATTTGGCAAGGGGGCTTTTATAATGGAATTTCATGATCTAATAAAGGTTATCCGCAAAAATATGGGGATGTCCCAGAAAAAATTCGCTGAAAAGCTGCACGTCAGCTTTTCAACTGTTAACCGTTGGGAAAATGGTCATGTGATGCCCAATCAGCTTGCACTAGCTACATTAATTGAATTATGCAAGAAGGAACAAGTCGAACCAAAACTTTTGCAGGAATTAGAAGCGCAGAAAAGTTGAGAGGGATTTATTTATGGCTATTAAGAAAAGTGAAATTTACAGCCAGATATGGGCTACTTGTGATAAACTGCGGGGCGGTGTAGAACCGGCTCGGTATAAGGGTTACATCCTGACACTGCTATTTGTGAAGTATGTATCCGATCGCTACCACGCCGAGATTGATACGATTCCATACGCTTAAAAATGCCGTGAAACCGCCGTTTCTGGGCGGTTTTTTTATTTCCAACACTGTGTGGCATAGACAGAATGGCAACCTTACAAGGGCAATTCACGCTTTTTGGCAGTATTCTGTAACGATAGAAAAGCTATCGTTAAGAAGCATAGGCCTTCACCCAAAAACAGGCACAAGAATCGCTGCCTTTCAGCAGCAAAACTATAAATATATACTTGACAATAAGCAGCGAAAGTGATATGCTATACAGTGAGGTGAGACTATGCCCAATTTAGGTGAAATGATAAAGAACAAGCGAGAAGCCGCTGGGCTGTCTCAGAAGAAATTAGGTACTGTCTGCGGATTGAGCGACAGCGAAATCATGAAGATTGAAAATGGACAGCGCAAAACGCCAAGTTGGAAAAATTTGTGCAAAATCGCACAGGCGTTAGACTTCCATCCGTTCGAGATTTTGTTGGTAGCAGGATACATTACTGAGAATGACATCAATCCTGAAGTAAGGCTTCATGGATTAGATAAGTTGAATGAGAATGACATAGAAACCATTCAGCTGTTTGTTGATTTCGTGATTTCAAGAAAAGGCATCGACAGGAACCCAGAAGGAGGGCTTTAATATATGCCATACAGATTAGGAGAATTGTTCTGCGGTCCTGGCGGAATCGCCTGGGGCGCACTCCATGCAGATATAGGAAATCCAGAGTATACAATAGTGCATCAGTGGGCAAACGACTATGATGCGAGTACTTGTGACACATACCGCTATAATATTTGCCCGAATGCCCCACAGACTGTTTACCACGAGGACATCAGGAAACTTGACATGAGCAAGCTGGCACCAATTGACGCACTGGCTTTCGGCTTTCCATGCAACGATTATAGCGTTGTAGGTGAACAAAAAGGAATGGATGGCGTTTACGGTCCTCTCTATTCCTACGGTGTTGCCACATTGAAACTGTTTAAACCTCAATGGTTTTTAGCGGAAAATGTCGGTGGGTTGAGGAACGCCAATGAAGGCAGAGCCTTTACAAAAATCCTCACAGAATTGAGGAAAACCGGTTATACAATCACACCTCATCTGTACAAATTTGAGGAGTATGGTATTCCACAGGCACGACACAGGATCATTATTGTTGGAGTCAGAAACGACATCGATGTGACATTTAGGATACCCTCAACAGAGCCATATAAGGGAATTGACAACTCATGCAGAACCGCTATTGAAAATCCGCCTATTCCGGAGGAGGCTCCAAATAATGAGCGGACTCGTCAATCAGAAATGGTTATTCGAAGATTGCAACATATCCTTCCCGGCCAGAATGCATTTACAGCGGATCTCCCGGAAGATCTGCAACTGAATATCAAGGGAGCGAGGATTAGTCAGATATACAAACGCCTCGATCCAGATAAACCATCTTACACAGTAACGGGAAGCGGCGGAGGCGGAACGCACATCTATCATTGGGAAGAACCACGGGCATTAACGAATCGGGAAAGAGCCAGACTTCAGACATTTCCGGATACCTATATTTTCCAAGGAAGCAAGGAAAGCGTCCGCAAACAGATAGGTATGGCGGTTCCATGCAAAGGGGCTCAAATAATCTTTGAAGCGATTCTGAAGTCCTTTGCAGGCATTGAGTACCCATACACAGAAGCAAATATTAATGAATAATAACAGCCGGAGAGTAGTATCACTGAATGTTGCTCCCCGGCTGTTTTCATTTATTGTTTACGATGTCCTCATAGAGTTTCTTTAGATTGTCTTCGGCCACAGCTCGCTTTAATTGACACTCCCATATCGTGATAACATTCCATCCTTGGGATTTGAGCTGTTTAATATTTTGTTCATCACGTTCTACATTTCTGGTAATTTTCTTATGCCAATATTCCTCGTTAGAAGTGGGCCACACAAAGCGTCCACAATCGTGGTGATGCCAGAAACACCCATTCACAAATACAACAGTTTTGTATTTTGGAAATACTAAATCTGGACATCCAGGAAGCCGGCGATCGTTTTTTCGATAGCGAAGACCACGGGCAAACAGATACTTTCGAACTTTTTCCTCTGGTTTGGAGTTGGTGCTTCGAATATGTGACATATTCATACTGCGAACTTCTTTTGAGTGATTATCTGCCATAAAACTATCCATTGCCTCCAGACGAAAAATCCATATAATACTGTTCATCATCGATTTTGTAGAAAATCACATCCGTCCGTCCATATGCCTTCAGGTCGCTGGTATGCACATATGCACCATTCGCCAGTCCGAGTCGATTACGAAAATACTCACCAAGTTGAGCGTTGCTTGCCGGTGTCGTAATTGCCTTGTCGTTCTGTTGCTCCACACGGAGTTGCAGCGTATGATGGTCATCTGTAACTACGAGAAAATGCTGTTTGTTTAGTGGAAAAAAGCCACTCTTTGCTATCCTGCTGGGGAGAGGGATGTACGCCTCATTTTTATTGCGCTTGTTCCGTTGGCCCCAGTTCAAACCAGAGCGTTTTCCCGGTTCCCCTGTCTTGGTTATGAGGGGCAGGTGAACGCAGCTGTCATGAAACTTGGCACCGGTGGAAGAAGGAGAAGTCGTTGACGAACGAATTATGATATATTCTTCAACCTCCGAATGATTACAGAAAATAGAGCGGGTAACAGCGTTTTCATATGATTTATAGGCGTGTGCCGCCGATTGCGCTGTTATGGAGCCTCCGTTACTTCTTAGAAACGAGGTTTGCATAAAATCATAAGTACAGTCAAACGCCTGGACGGGCATATCATCCTGAAGCCAAATAAACAGATTACTTTTGGATGTTGGCGGCTGGAACAAATAGCTACAGGAAATGCTACACTTATTAGAATATCTGCGCCTATGAAGTTCTTTGAACCCCTCGTGGGAAATGCTATCAATACCATTGTCCATTACAGCCTCTATAATAAGTTCAATTGAAATACCAGTGATGCCCTGCTCCTCATAAGTTGTAAGAAGCCATGAAGCCATACTCGGTGTTGCGCGAGATGAAAGTATACAAAGCCTATTTGCTCCAGAGTCTATGGGATCAAACAAGATAACTTTTGCTATGCTTTCTGTATATTGCGATTCCATATCACTTAACCTTCCTCTTCAAAAACATTGTAATACATGGTGTTGTCGGGGAGTTTTATGTTCGGAACCCACAATGGCTTTCCTCCCCATCCCTTTGTTCCCGTAACCTGGTACATAGTCAGAACAGTTTTATCAGAGAATGAACCGCCAAGCTGCCAGTCGTTAGGGGACAGCAATGCACCAGTCCCTTGGGCAACATTTCTGCCTCTGCGGACAATAAGGATTCCTTGTGCTGTGGGCCGTTCGGCAAGGATTGTATCCATAATAGACTGAAATGCCTGCAGTTTAAAATCAGGACTTGGTATTATGTGCGAGAGTATCTCTTTAAGCAACCGCAGACTAACTTGATAATATGGTTCTGTTTCTGAAAACGATTCAAGCAGTTTGGAGATGGCTTCAATAGAATCATTATCAGGATAGAACGGATAATAGTTCGTTCCTCCTGAAATGATTTCGACATGATCGTTATCAAGAACATTTTTCCTCGTAGGATTCAGTCCGTTGGGGTAATACAGTTTAACATCATCAATACCGCGTTCTACTTGAGCAATAATTGAATTGTTTGTAGCATTGATATCTGCAAACAACTTGTACAATTTTTCATCAATAAAGACCATCATCATACCAGAATCACGGTCATAACCGAACATCCTACTATGTTGCCACATAGTATCCGCTTGAGGCTTCTTACTTGTGCGAGTGTAGTAAATGGTTTGAAGTCCAGGAAAGGTCACACCACGACCAAGAGTATTGCCCCCTATAATAAAACAACAGCCATTAGAGTATTCGGCGCTGTCAATATCTGTCTTTCCATTCATGACAAGAACCTTTATGCTTTTTTCTGTAAGCAATTCAACTGCTTTTGAAAAAATAACTTCGAATGGCTGTTTTTCAGATTTGGACGGGGTTAGCCCTTCATATTGTGACTGTAGTTCTGCCTTGAATTCTGAATCTGCATTTGCGCGGCACCAATCCAGTTCTTTTTCTACTTCGTCGGCAAACCTTTGATGCGTTGCTACTCTAACACTTGGGTGGAATAAGCAATTGGATACCTTCCCACCTGAAGACAGAATTTGAGCGGATACCGCCAAATGGCGCAGTACGGCAGTATGGGTGGGCTTTTTAATAGTATCCAAAAAAGAGATACAATCTGGCTTTCCAGAGACAGGGAAAAAGAAATCCCCGCCAAGATAAGCATCACCTGGCTGAAAATAGTATGTAAAATATGGATGCCAACCAGAGGCAATTGTCTGAAGGAAGATTGCCTGCGGTGTACCTGTCACCTGCAGATACAGACTGCTCGAAGCACCATTCTTGATAATATCAAGATACTTGTTGATAGACGATTGACGATCTCGATTTACAAGTGTATTTAGGGATGCTGCATCAGCCTCATCATCAATTATGCAAAGAGGATTCCCTTTCATAAATCCTGTAGAATTCAAAATATTTGACCACAATTTCAGAACCCGCGCATTTTTCTTCAAGACAATAATTGCGGGCTGGATCAGGCTGTTGTCGGCAAAAAGGCGCGAGTCATTCTCGCCGCAGATACAAAACCCTTCTAAATCGGACTTTACTCGATCTAAAGTCTGTTGCTGGAGTACGACATTATCAGTTGTCAGCAGGACAAAAGCTGGAAAACCAAGGTCTGCAGCTTTGCACATGATGCCAAACATCTGCCCAGTTTTTCCAGATTGAACATTGCCAAAAAGAAGACCAATCTCGTGACTCGAAAATGAGAATGTTTTAATATATCGATTTCCGACATCTTCAGCTGTTTTCTGAATAGACTCAGCAAGTTTTGTATTTCCACGGTCTGTAATTTTCTGTAAATATGTTTTTAGATACTGCATTTTCATTCACCTCACTTTGCTTCATCCGCATTGCCTATAAAGGCAAGAAGCCACACATCCAAGGCTTCACCATTGCTGTCTAATGCTGTCTGCCCGGTTTTCTTAAACAGAAGCCGGTCACAGCCATATTCGTCTAGCATTTCCTGTGTAATCATCCCTTCGCGGTTTCTGTCCTCTGCTGTGTTGTTGACTGGTTTTACAATCCCGGCGGCGGCTAAACGGCCTTTAAGCCAGCGCCCCATGATAAGCTCATCACCAACCGCGCTGAATTGCTTGTTGTTGTCACTTGTGGTATGTGCTTTAAACCAGTATCCGTCATCGGTCACAACAAAAAAAGGTTTATTCTTTTCAGGATAACCTTCCATGTGGTATATTTCTGATCCTACGGTCAGCTGTGTTTCATACCAATCCCGTGCTTTCCTCTTGCTACGAGGAGCGGCATAGCATACATTGATGTTTGATTTAGTAAAATGCTTGCCATCATCTAAGAAGCGTTCATCAGCCTTCGGAACTTTAAGTTGCAGGAAAAATGACACGGATGCTTCACACTGTTCATAGAATGCAACATTGGACTGAGGAACAGATGTGACTAATTCAATTCCATTTAACGCTGTATTGATTTCACGGATGAGAGGCATACCGCTTATGTCAGCAATATTTGCAGAGCAAAGCGGCTGTTTGAGTTTTTCAATATGTTCGGCAATATCTGAAACTTCAGTTGTGTTAGTCGTAAGAGCTGATATTTCATATTGCCGGCGGTTAGCGGCTTCAAGCTTTATCGCCCCAAGGTTTGCCGAGCCTATAATGGCAGCAAAAGGTTTTTCATGCTTATAAAAGCAGTACAGTTTTCCGTGGTATTTAAATGGTTTTACAAGCCGAATTTCACCGATTCCCATATCATGCCATCTCTGGTTCAACTTCAGTGCTGTATGATAAGCTCCTTCAGGCATTCCTTCGATGTAATACATACCAATTGTAAGGCATATGTTCTTTATCCCATATTTTTCCACCATGTTCGCCAATTCATTGACGGAAGCGGTGGAAATATACCCCACTGCAATTTCGACACGGTCAGCCTGTGACAGTTGTTCTGTAAAACAGTCGATAATTGTTTGCTGGGTATCTTCGATTCCAAGAGGAAGGATATTTGAATAAAGTAATTTCATAGCAGTCCTCCGTTAATCTTTTACAGTTTCCATAATATCTTCTACTGTGCAGTCCAAGGCCTCGCAAATTTTAAGCAACACATCCGTGGTGATGTTTGCGCCTTTACCGAGTTTCGCAATAGATGCGGCGCTAATTCCAGCGGCATCTTTTAAGTCCATTTTGGTCATGTTCTTATCAATAAGAAGTTTCCATAGTTTGTTGTAGCTGATACGCATTCGTCTGTCCTCCTCGTTATTTCATGCCCATCATCATTTCATAATGCTGATCCTGCCCCATGTGATGGAAAATTATTCGGAAAGTATCTCTGCACTGCTGTACATCTATGCAGTCGTCAACATAATGCATACCGTCATTTATGCCAGACAAATTGGCGGCAGTGTAGAAAGCATGGCGGAGGCCAATTCGAATTTAGAATAATCCTCGTTGCCAAAATCATCGTGAGTAAAAGCGTCTTTATTCTCTTCAAGTATCTGATTTCGCAAATCGTTAGCGGAATGCCAGATGAAGCATCCTTATATTCATCCCACAACGCCGCATAAGAATTTTTGACAGGGTTTACATTCATTCGCTCTGAAGGGCAGTCAGGGTCTTGGCAGGCACGTAGCCTTATGGAGGATTTGTGGTCCATTTTACGAATCGCTGATGTATTCGGAAAATCCGAATGGTTCTACATAGATGCTGATCTTCTTTGTCAGACCAGTGATCTGAGTATTTCCGTTGTAATATGCCTTGAAGGATTCCTTATCGTACCCGTCGAGAATATCCAAGCCATTCTCAGTGACGATTGCTTCAAATAAGGAACGGGCAAAGGCGTGAGTGCTGTTCCCAGCCCCGATGACAGGAAAAAGCATATGTGCAAAGTCCTTAAATTTTATCCTCTCATCCTTTCTACCCATGCCAACCTGAGGGAACTCGCCTTAATCGACCGAGTATTTTATAATGGACTCGACCCTTAGGTAAGGGACGCGCCTTCTGAAAAGAGAGGGCGTAAGGAAGTCGGTAATGTGTTTTCAAGAAGCATGGAGAGATATTTTCTATTATATCACAATCGTGTGAAACTTTCTACCCAAAACTTGAAAATCTCATTTGCAAAAGCGAGTTTATTTTTGCATTTGCAGAACTGAATTCCAGAAATCAATCTCAATAGTCCGAGATGGCCATTAGGATGATGGGATGCATAAGACCTTGGAACGCAGTAGTAAAAACTGTGTTTCGAGTGAAGAAGGAAGATGTCTCCGGCCTACTGACAGACCGTTTGGACAAGGCCAAGGAACAGCTGGAGGATTCGCTGGAAGCTCTGCGTGCGCTGTGCGAGCCTGTAGCTCCGCCTAAAGATATGGTGGACTACTACCATTATTTCTGCGGTGCCAACACCGAAGCCTTTGACTTGGATGAATTGGAAGAGAATATAACAGCTTTACAATCTGTCAGCGACAGCTCTCCGCGCTTTTGGTGAAGTATCGGGCGAATTGCAGGAAAAATACCACTATACCGTGGAACAGATCAAGGCGCTGGAGAGCGAAGTCACCTACTACATCAAGGTGCGCGGCGATGTGCGTCTGGCCAGCAGTGACTATGTGGATTTGAAGAAATATTATCCGGATATGCGCCATTTAATCGATACCTATTTATCGGCTGATCCCAGTCGTGTGTTGACCTCCTTTGGAGGAGCAACACTGGTTGAACTGCTGGTAGACAACGGGATTTCCGCGCTGAAGGAGATGCCTGCTTCTACACCCAAAGAGCAGGAAGCGGTTGCTGAGACTATTGAAAACAATGTCGGCAAGGAAATTGTTGAGAGAACCCAAAGCAATCCCAAATACTATGAGAAGATGTCTGCACTCCTTTGTGAATTGATTGAAAAGCGCAAAAGTGACGTGATCAACTACGAGGAATATCTGCGTCAGATTGTGGAACTGGCAAGGAAGGTAATAAGCCGGAAAGCAGCACAGAATATCCTCCGGAAACCCGGGAGAGTGCCGCCAAGCGAGCCTTCTAGACCATCTTGGTGGGGATGTGGTTGTTGCTAATCAGATATATGATGCTGTCGTGACCAGCAAACAGGACAATTTCCGAGGGAGCAAGATCAAAGAGCGTAAAATCTGGCGTGCTATTCGTGCTGTTGTAAAAGATGATCAGGAAGCCGATCATTTGCTTGTGTTGGTAAAGGAGCAGAGTGAATTTTAATGAATGAGTTGAGTATTAGAAATATAGGGATTGTTGTTAAAAAAAGAACATAAGTGGCAGGCCCCTCGGTGTGTTCCGGCGCGGGCGGATCGCCCGGCCCGGACGGAGCCGGAGCTTCCGGGGTTTTCCTTTCCTCCGGGCTCACGTTTACTTTTTCATCTGCCATTGGCAAACCTCCTTTTTCGTGAGATGAAAAAAGGCCAGACCTCCCGGCCCGGCCAGCTAAAAAATTCCCCCTTTCGTTTTAGTATAAAGTCAGCACCACTCCTTTCCTAAACCGGGCCATGAAAAAAACGCCGCCTTTTTCTTGAAAAAGCGACGTTTTAGTGTAGGTTGGCTCGGTTTTTTGTTGTGATTTATGATTATGATTTTGTAAAGAAACCTAACGCAAACAGTGACGCTGGCGGACGTTTCTGCAGCTTTCGGTTCGGATTTGAAGTTCCAAACTCCACCACAGGATTTCCTGATAAAACTGAAAGCATTTGGCCTGAGTTCGAAAAGAATCGGGCCGAAGCGTTCAGGATATGGCCCGGTAGTTCAGCTGGTTAGAACGCTAGCCTGTCACGCTAGAGGTCGACGG
>ENA-UAMB01001574-UAMB01001574.1-human-gut-metagenome-genome-assembly--contig:-NODE-1574-length-11009-cov-6.301990_pt1 | contig 11009 bp, 8 predicted proteins | sample MGYA00243707_ERZ654484 | MGnify/ENA primary metagenome ERZ654484 (study PRJEB26926, sample SAMN06164464) | human gut metagenome | biome: ENVO:00009003; feature: ENVO:2100002; material: ENVO:00002003... | reverse complement strand
AGGTTCAACCCCGCCCGTGCGGGGAATATATTTACGGGCAAGATATTTAATGGTGACATTTAGGTTCAACCCCGCCCGTGCGGGGAATATTATACAAGCAAGCGCGGAGAGTTTCCGTGTCAAGGTTCAACCCCGCCCGTGCGGGGAATATATTAACATAAATGCACATATTGGAAAACCTACAGGTTCAACCCCGCCCGTGCGGGGAATATATGACATGTTAGCGATCGCAACACACAAATTCAGGTTCAACCCCGCCCGTGCGGGGAATATCAAATTTGATTATTATAATATAGATGTAGCATAGGTTCAACCCCGCCCGTGCGGGGAATATAGTAGCAAGAATCTATAAAAAATAGCAAGCATAGGTTCAACCCCGCCCGTGCGGGGAATATTTTGATACCGTATTTTTCGTTATTCTCGATAAAGGTTCAACCCCGCCCGTGCGGGGAATATCCTCCACCCCTCTCCGTAATATATGAACGTTTAGGTTCAACCCCGCCCGTGCGGGGAATATACTGTAATTTTTTTGAGAAGCAAAAACATAGTAGGTTCAACCCCGCCCGTGCGGGGAATATAGACACGCATCCGAAATTTCAGTTACATGTCCAGGTTCAACCCCGCCCGTGCGGGGAATATGACTACGACGTTATAAGATATCAAGACAGCGAAGGTTCAACCCCGCCCGTGCGGGGAATATCAAAGTCTCCAGTTGGGGAAACGTCATACGACAGGTTCAACCCCGCCCGTGCGGGGAATATTTCGATTGACGCAACATATGATAAGCGCAAGCGGGTTCAACCCCGCCCGTGCGGGGAATATAGAACGTGAAAAAAGAATTGCGAAATATTATAAGGTTCAACCCCGCCCGTGCGGGGAATATAGCAAAGCACAGCCGAAGAACGAAAGAAGAACAGGTTCAACCCCGCCCGTGCGGGGAATATAGGCATTGATGAACAAAGACGGAGACTACTATAGGTTCAACCCCGCCCGTGCGGGGAATATAAGGAGACAGCTATCGCGAGTTGGTAACGCACAGGTTCAACCCCGCCCGTGCGGGGAATATGTTCAAGAGTAACGATTGCCGGTTCAGGTAACAGGTTCAACCCCGCCCGTGCGGGGAATATGAATCGAAACCAGTTCAGAAAGCTTGTACTGGAGGTTCAACCCCGCCCGTGCGGGGAATATTGTAGTGGTTGTGATTCCTTTTTCGGTGACATAGGTTCAACCCCGCCCGTGCGGGGAATATTATAAAATTCAGAACACTACACAGTAAATGTTAGGTTCAACCCCGCCCGTGCGGGGAATATACTTGTGTACACATGCCTATTACCGGTGTCAATTAGGTTCAACCCCGCCCGTGCGGGGAATATGAAGAGATACTATAATTGAATATATTTGTCGCAGGTTCAACCCCGCCCGTGCGGGGAATATTCTTTGGGAACTGTCTTGCTATCCAATCAACCAGGTTCAACCCCGCCCGTGCGGGGAATATTAGATTTTAGTTTACTGGATGAGGAGGTAGTTCAGGTTCAACCCCGCCCGTGCGGGGAATATAATGAAAAAGATAGATTCATAAAGATGTATGTAGGTTCAACCCCGCCCGTGCGGGGAATATTTAAAAATTTCCATCCAAAAGATAAAAATGATAGGTTCAACCCCGCCCGTGCGGGGAATATACTAAAAATATCATGAAATAAAGAGCATTTATAGACACATTATTTCAAAAAATATTTAGTTTATTATTGATCCTGTAAATTAATTCACAATCTGCAAGTGCTCGATGCAAGTTTGAAATTTCAATGTTGCAAGCTTTAGCAACTGTTTCTAATTTGTAATTGTCAAGGTGCAGTTTTCGTCTTATTGATTTTAGCATATCTTTACATCTGAATATAAAAGTATCAAAAGAGAGTCTCTCACACATGTGATTGATAAAGTTAATGTCAAAATCAATATTATAACCAACAACAGTACAATTTCCAATAAATGTTTTTAGCTTTTTTAATGCTTCAAGTTCGCTAATACTATTTTCAGAAATCATTTTAGATGTTATCCCTGTCATGGCTACAATTTCTGGTGGAATATTGATATATTGGTATATGAAAGATTGATATTGATCAATTATACGATTTTCTTCTATCTTAAGCATACCAATTTCAATAATTCTATCGGTTTCATGGTTTAATCCTGTTGTTTCCAAGTCAATAATTACATATTGTTTTGAGGATGCTTTTTTATAGGGTTTCGTATGTGCATATTTTGCTGCTTTGCTAAATCCTTTTGGTAATATCTTTTGAGGGGCAACAATAGGATTATTTTTTTGCATAAGCCATATTCCTTCACAATCAACAGGAGTCCATTCCGTGTTGTGAGTTAAAATGGCAAATCCCTGTTCAGAATTGGTAGAATAAACCATGATTGCTTTTCCAGTTTTGATATTATCACACACGCGAAGCCATATTTTTTCACGAACACGAGCGCTTATTTTGCCAACATATACACCAATATCAATTTCTATAAACCATTTTGTCAGATCGCCCCGTAATTGCTGGGGACAATTTGTCACAGATAATACAACCATGATTATAATCCTTTAATATAATATTCCGTGTTCCTTGTTACCATTAATATTATCCCACAAATATAAGGTGCTTTTATAATCTTCCTCGATAAAGTTATCGGATAATAACCATTTTATATCATGCACCATACGGTCTAATATTTGGCCATTTTTTAATACATCTCTTACTTTACGTCTTGTTTCACTACCGATATCTTCTATATCATTATCTGCGGCAATTTCAAAGGCAATAGGTATTGTAACTTCTGCTTTGTATAAATCAGCGATGTCGTATACAAAAGAAAGTTCGTGCCCAACATGAACGAATCCTAATCCCGGACAACAACCTAAGGCGCAAATAACTGCGTGAGCAATACCGTACAAACAGGAATTCCCAGCAGAGAGAGATTTGTTTACAATATCTCCTGTTTCGTATGCTTCAGGATCATAGTTTCGTCCCTTCCATTCAACCTTCCATTTTTGAGATTGTTGTTTATAAATACGACGTACCCTACTACCCTCTCTTCCACGGAGTTGTTGCATTGTTAGTTTGGATACATCTTCATCGGGAAAGCGTAATTGATACATTTTTCTGGCTACCTGTATATGTAGTTTTTCGTTACTCACATATTTGGCTTGTTGTAAAAGTAAGGTAGAATGATTTGTTAGGGCTCGTCCGCTAGCATAGAATCTGACGCCGTGTTCGCCAACCCAGATAATGGATACGCCAGCATCGCCAATCAATTCAACAGCTCTATGAGAAATATCTGTACCAGGACCTAACAGTAAAGTACTGATCATGGCGGCTGGAATCGACTTGGTTCCAAGTTCATCATGAACGGTAATAGCTCCATTATCCCGACTGATTTTGCAGTGCTCTACATATACGAATGTAATACGATCTTTGATCGTTGCTAATGCCTGTAATTCAGGCTTATCTATTCCTGTCATAGATTAAATCCTCATAATTGTAAGCAGCCCCATGCCATATGCTTTTTCACGTCCTAATCCTTCGATAAGGGTAGATCTGAATTTTTCTACATCATTGATTTTTAGAATTCCTTCATAGGTTACCGCTAATGCACGAATCATTCGTTCGTTTCGTTTGCTGAATGATAACCAAGTGGATTCCATAACCTGTAAGTTATCATTTGAAATTTCAAATCCATGTTTTTCGGCTTGTTCTATAAGCCATTTCATCTGATGCTCAGGTGTTTTATGTGCAATTCGTTTGCCTCTTCCGCTTTCAGTTTTTATACATTTCGTTGGGTTTGCAACTAAACGAAATTGCCAAGTGGTGTCATTATTGATTTTATTCAATAGCACATCATAATCTTTTGTTTCGTATGTAGAGGAACTGTTTCCGAATTGCTTCATAAAATTGGATAAATCTGGTTTTTGTGGACTAAGTAATAATAAGTATGTCTTTCCGTTGAATTTATCTAATCGCCAAAGTGTTCGTAAACGATCGTTGTTTGCGTGGTTAAATGAATCTTCAATTGCACCATGAAATTTATTTCGGCATACGAGTGCAAGCTGTGTTTGTTTTTTACTAGTATCTAACTCAATTCTAGATAAGTACATAGAGATAATCACCCCAGTTCTTTCATTGGATCATGTGCTGTTTCTTTTGTTCTATATATAATCTTCCCAGGCATATCCTTGATATTTCGGTATCCATATTGCCTATAATTGGAATTAAAAGAAATAGGAACATCTTTTTTTAATGCACCATTATCAGATTCCATAATAATACGCAATTCAATTTTATCACTCCAACCGAAAAGGGCTTTTTGACGCCATTCAGGTATTAACCAAGGGTAAGAATATAAAGCAGTATATAGATCGGAGTCTGATATTCCCATATCTAATGGCAGCGTTGGAGGACATGCCTTTCTCCCCAAAAAAATACAGTATTTTGGATTATGTACAGCTCTTTTTATAGTATCCAACAAATCATAGTCTTCAGAAGCTAATCCTGCTAAGAAAGTTGCATCACTCAGATATGCTCGAGAGGAAAGATTTTTATTTAGCTTTTCTCCCATATCTGTAATTTGAAAGTCTTTCATATATTCTCCCTGACAATCAATACGTACCCCGAATTTGAGCGTATTTAATTTTTCAAGCGAATCTTCTCTTTTTAGACCTAATGCTGCAGCGATTAATCCGATAACACCACTTTTAGTTGGATAATAATCTGTATTTCTATTATCATATAACGAATCCGAACCCCATGATTGTAATGGTCCATTTAAGCGTAATAATAGTGTATACAAATAATCACGCTCCTTTTTAATTTAATTTTTTGAGTTCATCAATTACTAATTCAGGCAGATTATTCATCTTTACGCGGTCTGCATCTATCGATACATCGTCTAAACATACAACCCAGCTCTTCGTAGGGAAATTTACATAATTATCATAAACTTTTTTTGTATATTCAATAAAAGCCTCGATAGATTTGGCTTCATATCCATTGCTGCTTTTTGGAACAGGCTTTTCAAATGCTCCAGCCATGTTAACAGGTTGATCTTCTCTGAGTGTCACATATGTAAAACAAGGTAATGTTCGGTTTGCAAACGTATTTTGTTTTCCTGTCGGCATTGCTTTAATAAAAGCTTGTAAGTATCCATTGATAACATCACCTACTTCGTCGATATTTAAGCCATTATCCATCAATTCGGAAATATTGACAGTGGAATAACGATAAAGTGTAGAAGAATTAAATTCAACGGTTCCTAAGTGCCCAGCACCGGCATTATCATCTGTATTGCAGTCATCTACGGCTGTAAAATAGTCAAATTCGTTACTTACTGCATGGGTGGAGATACAATGTGCTACTTGCGCAGCGGCATCAAAATTTAATTCAGGATCACTGGCTGCCATTCGTCCAAATAATAAAATATCTACACTTGGATTATTGGTTAGTGCGTCTCTCCATTTGTCTTTGTACTTTTTATCTTTCTCTTTTTTGGATGAATCATCAGATGAATATTCTAAAGCAAGTTTAGCTAATGCATCAATTTGCGTGGAACTAATGAAAAATAATACATCTTTTTTCCCGCCGCTGCTTTTAATTTTAGCCTCTGTCAATGCAACTTCTGCAATTTTTTCCAAAGTAGATAAATCTTTGGTTGTATCAAGTTCTTTCAATCGATCGACTAACAGCATTTTAATATTTTTAGTGCGAAAACCAATTTGTTCTAATTCAAATAAATGATTGAACTCTAATCGCATCGCTCTCTTCCATGATTGGGAAGAAACTCTCGCACGATTTACGCCGCCATATACAGCAGTTTTGGGACTGCCGGTATCATCTCTGTTTACACAACTTGGTGGTACGGTCTGTAAAACATGTACATCTAAATATAAATTTTTATTCATTGTTTTTATCCTCCTTATTTTCGCTATAAAAATCCTGTCCTAATTTCAGGCATACACGGTTTCTTGATTCATCAAACTGAAAGGCATAAATATCTTCAGCTAAGTCAGCATAATTGATCCGAATACCTTCGTTACGTATAAAAGTAATGATATTTTTTAGGTGATATGAAAATTCGTTCATATCATTGGATGTAATCAACATTTGAAGTTTGTTCCTCATCCTTTCCTCGGCGCTGGAATCATGAACCAGTTGGCGTAACGCATGTCCCAAACTTATATGACTAGGTGTGTGTACACAATGTGTTTTAATGTCATTTCCTTGTTGGTGCCATGCAAACATAGTAAGTCCGATATAACAGCTCCATTCGGCTTCTGTTATATAACCGTTTGAAGACCAAAAACTGTGAGGCATAGTTTTTAACAAAATACCATATAATTCGGGTAAATCTCCAGGCATATGTCCAACTCCTTTGCGCAATCTGGCTAGTTCTGCATTTACAGTAGATGGTTCTACATTTTCCTTCCAATAATTGATTTTTTTGACCATGTATTCGCCTATCTCTTTTCGTTTACTCATTTTTATTCACCTCCTTTTTCCTGTTTTTTAGGATATAATTTATTTAATGCTAGTTTGAATGATTTATATGCCTGGGTAGATAAGAGTGTGTATTGTGGACTGAGTCCGGATATGTATTTCTTAACAATGTTGTCTGCAATTATAGCTGATGTTGTCTGCCATTCATATAGTTTGTTGTCTCGGTTACTGCTATTTGGATCAATACTGATTAGCCATTCACGGAAGGCGGAATCAATTTTATAATAATATGATTCTGATAATTCGTTTTTTATTTGAATTACTCCAGCTTTGTCACCTTTATATATATCAGATGCCAATGTTTGGGCAAATTTATAAAAACAAATTTTATCTACGTTTTCACATTTGTTAATCTGATCTGTTATTAAAGATATCCATAGTTTCCCTATTTCATTTAAAAGATCTTTTGATAGCGACACTGATTCATTAATTACTTCACCATTTGTATAACTCATGCCATCACCATATTCCAATCCGGTCATTTGAAAGGTTATAAGAGTTTCGTTATCTAACAGAGAGTTATTTACCAAACATTCTAACCAGCAAATTAATCCGGGTTTTAAATCATTATCAACAAACAGACTAGGAAATTCTCTCCAGGCAGCAATTTCCTTTTTGTGTTTTTTCGGCTTAAAATTATTATTTTCCTGATTATCCCACTTTAACAATGTCATTGGTTCTATATAGTCATTGGTTGTGCTATAATAATCACCGCCAATTGATTTAAAACCTGTAATCTGGTTTTTATCGTGTTTTAATAATAATCTTCGTGATTGGAGCGTATATAGTTGTGCCAAGTTATCTGGAGGGCTGATTTCTATACCAGCTATTTTCCGAACATCTTGTTCCCATATTGGTAATGGTCTTGACCAGGCATCTCCTTGATTATTTAATGCGCATAAATTTAATAAAATAGTGCTAAACAGAGAAATGTCATCAACAGAAATAAATCCTAATTGTCCAAGACGCCCAACTCCAGCGGGTATACTCTCGTTTTCAATCTTTGTTTTTACGTTTACAGAGTACGCATTTGTATAAATGAGCCATCTGGTTGCTTCAGAATAAGATATATTTTTTATATATTTCCCATCAATCATATGAAAGTGATGCTTAGAAGCTTTATTATTACTCTCTTTTATGTTTCCGAATAAATTAATAATGCTATAATCGGTTCCCATTTTTAAATCAGCAACCTGCCAGAAAGGTGTTACAGGATGAAAAAGATAAAAACGTTCCCGATATTTCTCTAAGTAATTACAAAATGCAACGGATTCAAACATTCCTTTTTCCCAGTAATCAGACCATCGGTCTAATATTTCGTCTTCTGGGTTGCTATAATTTAACACATCATCTTCCCTGCCATCAGCATCGTATCTGTAAAAAACAGTTATTGCGATTGCAAGTAACAACCATAAGATCGCTACATCCTGTGTAACTGTCTCGCCGGCTAAACGTTTGTATTTATGAGCATTTGTAAAAACGTCAATCAAAGAGACTTCTATAATCTCATTCTCATCATTTAGAACCTTAATCCAAGATTCGTCTAATAAACAAAATTCTTTATCCATGTGTTTCCTCCTTTTCGACAGTGAGCCCTAATTCAAAATCATAATATAAACGATGACCGCACAAATTAGCTGTATTATTGTTGTCAAACAAAACGATTAATTCTCCTTGCAACCATGGATTATGTTGCCAATCGGGTAACTTGTTTTGCAAATCTTCTAATTCCTTAATGGTTTGGTGTAACATCCATGGACTTGAAAATAATTGAGGTAAATATAGCCTTTGTCTGGCAATTTCAATACCGTCTTCATCTGATAAATTTTGACGATGAAATCTTTTATCATTTGAACGGTTGTCAGAGTAAACAAAGCCAATTTCATTCTCGTTATATTGTTTCATAATAATAATTTCAATTGATGATTCTATATCTCTAACTGACATATCTCCATTTTGATTAGAATCTGGATTCTCATTTTCTAACATACCCCGGATGTTTTCCTTTCTTGGATATTTCAAGAGAAAACATTTTGCGTTAGATTGTTTCTTACTTATTTTCGTATTAAATTCAGTGATTGCATCAGAATAATTTGAATTATTTGTAAGTCCGCAATCATCATCGGTATTATATACTCTTTGTACTAACTGAGGTATATCTTGTGGTATAGAGATTTCGTCTGGCAATATATTAAATGTGCGCATCAATAGATAATCTCCATATACTCTTTTGCTTCCACTATCATATGGCATATCAGGCGTTGCATCCGTAGAATCTAATAGGACATAGCAATGAGCTTCTTGTAGTTTTTTTGGCCGGGAATAATGATGTTTTATATTATCCCTATTGTGTCGATGCAATCGACCAATTCGCTGTAATAATAAATCCATAGGACATAATTGCGTGATTAAAATATCAGCATCATAATCTAAGGATTGTTCAAGCACCTGAGTTCCGATGAGTATAAAACGATTTCTGTCAGTATCGCTTGAGTTTTTACCCATTCTTTCTAGTAGAATCTTTTCTTTTTCCAATCGATGTTCCATTGTGAATTGAGAGTGGTACAAAAGTACTTGGGCATCTGGAAATGCTTCTTTTATCAATTGATAATACATTTGGGCACTTTTTATTGTGTTTAATATAACACAGGCACATCCCCCTTCGGATAATTTGTCATCTAGTATATCAATTACTTGATCGGAATTATGTAATGGATGTAGTTTTACTTTCCGATTTTTTATTGGTTGATCAATATTAGTTTGATGAATACTCATTCCGTCAGTCCAGGTAAGTAAGGGATAAGATATATTCGATTTCCAATCAATACCATTATCACATATCTTATTAAGTCCTTTTTCTCGTCTTTTAAGCCCTTTTAGATAACGATTTATTAAATCATTTCTACGATTTAACGGCAATGTTGCAGATAAAAGTATTACAGGTACACCATAGCTTGCCATCCATTCAACAGATTGATCTAAGTATTGATTCATGTATGCGTCATATGCGTGACATTCGTCGATAATTACTACTTTTCCAGATAATCCTAAGTGCCTGAGCATAAAATGTCTGCGGCGAAGGGAAGACATCAAAAATTGATCAACCGTTCCAATAACAAAATCAGCTAATAGAGATTTTTTGTTGCCCTGAAACCAAGGATGGACATATATCCCACTACTGTTATCATCAGAGTCAATAACAGATTTCCCCTGTATTACCTGTTGTTGATAATCCTTATTATAATTAGCACCACTGTGGGCTAATTTAATCGCACTAAGCGTATCTTCTGATACAGAGGAAGCCCATTGGTATAGTCGATCGTATAAACCGTTACAGGTTGCCTGTGTTGGCAACCCCATGAATATACCAGTACTATTGCATTTTGATGCAATAACTTCTGCCATACTCAAAGCAGCTTCTGTCTTACCAATTCCCATTTGCGCTTCCAAAATGAATATGCCGGGTGCAGTTGTGGAATTGACTGCACGAATGACTGCTTTCTGCACTTCATTAGGTTCAAAGTTAAAACGTTCCTGAAATATTTGCTCATTCATACTATATATTTCTGAGTGCCAGGATTCAGGAAAATGAAGTTTGTTCCATGCAGTAACAATTCTCGCGTTGCAATCTATATCATAAGGATTATCCATGATACCAATCAAAGGAAACAAACTTGTATTACTAGCAATCCAATCTGCAATAATTAACAGACCAGATAGAAGTATCTGGGCATTTGTAGTTAATGTTGGTATAGTGGTAATAGACTCTAATTCTGACACGTTAAGTGCTTCGTCAACAATAGTGTGCCAAATGGATTGCCACATAGAATACTGTGTCTCATTATTCTCTTCACCATAAAAATTACCAGGATACAATTTAACCAAATCATCAATTCGATTTAATGATTGATTTGGATAGGGAATCCCATGGTGTGCACCTATTACGTTTGCTATATCCTGAGGCAGGCATAGTCCTATGGTGTCGCTCTGAAGTATCCATTGTCCGGCATAGGCGTGAGGTGTTTTACCTCGATGAATAATATTTTCGTGTATGCTTAATCCGGTTTCTGAAAGATTATCATATAACAGAGCAACTTTATTACTTATAATACCTTGAAAATGTGATGTGGCTTTTCCGATGTCATGGATATATGCTACAAATAGTGCGACAGCATAAAAATCTTCATAACGCATGTCACAGCTTTCAATTGTTGCGTCGGAAATCCAGTCCTCTAATAAGCACCGCATGATACCAGAGGTATCATTTAGATGAACGTAGAGGGGGAGCCAGTTAAGATTGTTATCTACTTTTCCTATTAAAAGCTTATCTATCATGATTGCTCCTTTGTGTTTAAAACTCTTAGAACCATTTGTAAGTATAATACACTATCAACTGTACATAAAAACGGACTTATAATCATCTGTCTCTTATACACATCTCCGAGCCCACGAGACCGATCAGTATCTCGT
>ENA-UAMB01001565-UAMB01001565.1-human-gut-metagenome-genome-assembly--contig:-NODE-1565-length-11070-cov-3.746618_pt1 | contig 11070 bp, 5 predicted proteins | sample MGYA00243707_ERZ654484 | MGnify/ENA primary metagenome ERZ654484 (study PRJEB26926, sample SAMN06164464) | human gut metagenome | biome: ENVO:00009003; feature: ENVO:2100002; material: ENVO:00002003... | reverse complement strand
AGCTCAAGGAGAGCTATTCGTTCATGGCCACGCTGCCGTCGCGCACCCCCTCGATCCGCTTCACGGGCAAAGGCTCGATCCTTCCCTCGTCGAACGACATGTCGCTGCTGTTCGAGGCGGTGAATTACCAGAAAGCCCGGGTGCGGGTACGAAAGATATTCGCCAACAACCTGCTGCAATTCTTCCAGCAGAACTACTACGACGACCAGTACTATTCATCCATGGGTTACGTGTCGCGCGTCGTCCGCGACACGACCATCGACCTGGGGGCCAAGTCTTCGACCAGGCTCGACCAGGGCAACACCTATTCGCTCGACCTCAGCCGCCTGATCACCGACAGCCGCAAGTCGATGTACCTGCTCGAAATCCGGGGTGTCGACCCGCTTACGCCCGTCGACGACGAATACGACTACGACTATTATTTCGGGGATTACAGGACTTACAAGGAGCGGTCGAAAGTGGTCGTGCAGTCCGACATTGGCATCATCTGCAAGAGCAGCGGCAGCGACCAGTACGTCGTCTACACGACCGACCTGGTCTCCGCCCGCCCCAAAGGGGGCTGCAAAGTCAGGGCCTACGACCGGCAGAACCAGATGCTGGCCGAAGCGAGCACCGATTCCGAAGGGCGGGCCGTGCTGAAGACGAAGGACGAGCCTTACATCGTCACGGCCGAAGCCGGAGGGGATGTCACCTTCGTAAAGGTAGAACCGGGCACAGCCCTGTCGCTGAGTAATTTCGACGTGGGCGGCACGGCAAATCCCAAGGGGATAAAAGGCTATATCTTCGGCGAACGCGGCGTATGGCGCCCGGGCGACGACATACACCTCACGTTCATCGTCACCTCGGATAATCCGCTGCCCGAAAGCCACCCGGCATCGCTGGAATTCTTCAACCCGAACGGGCAGCTGGTGCAGTCGCTCGTAAACAACAGCTCCTCGGACGGCATCTACACGTTCAGCCTGGGGACGACGCCGGCGTCGCCGACAGGGCTATGGCGGGCCAAGATCACCTTCGGCGGCGCACAGTTCGAAAAATCCGTCCGGGTGGACGCGATCAAGCCCAACCGGATGAAAATCGAGCTAAAACTCGGGGACGGGCAACTGGTCGACGCCGCGCATTTCACGGGCAGCCTGACCGCCCGGTGGCTGCACGGCACCCCTGCGGCCGACGCCAAGGCGGTGCTCCAGGCACAGTTGTCGCAAATCGCCACACGCTTCAAGGGCTACGAGGGCTACTCGTTCGACGACGCCTCGAAATACTTTGGCACCGAAGAGCGGGAAATCGTCACCGGCACCACCGACGCCCAGGGGTCACTGGCACTTTCGACCGACGAGCTCTCCTCGCTGGAGGGGTTGAGCCCCGGTATGCTGAGCGGCAGATTCACGGTAAAGGTCTTCGAAAAGAGCGGCGACTTCAGCGTCGACCAGCAGGTTGCGACCATATCGCCCTATGACACCTACTTCGGGATCGGAGTCGCCACCCAGAAAAGCGACTGGGGCGACGAATACCTCGACAGCAGGAAGGAGCATATCATAAAGATCGTGATGCTCGACTCGAAGGGCAAGCCCGAACCCGGCAGTGAAAACGTGCTCGTATCGGTCTATAAAATGGATTCCTACTGGTGGTGGGACGCCTCAACGCCCAATTCCCAGGCGCACTACGCCAAAAATGCGCTCAATTCGAATTACAAGACCCTCCAGGCAACCCTTTCGAACGGCACGGGACAGGCCACGATGCGCTGGAGCACGGGCGATTACGGCTATTACATGATCCGCGTCACGAGCCCGAACCGGGCACACTCGGCGACCCGGATCGTATGTGTGTCCTCATCCGACTGGCGGGGCGACGTCACTTCGGTGACGGATGCCGCCACGCGACTCGCCCTCTCCCGCGACAAGGCCAAATACGTCCCGGGGGACAAGGCCAGGGTCACCATCCCCTCGTCGCCGGGCGCACGGGCGCTGGTCGGCATCGAAAGCGGCAGCGTCGTGCGGGAAAGCTTCTGGGTGGAGTGCACCGGCAAGCAAACCGACATCGAAATCCCCGTCAAGGAGGGGATGGCCCCCAACATCTATGTCTCGGTAACACTCGTCCAGCCCCACAACTCGACGCTCAACGACGCGCCGATCCGCCTGTTCGGCGTTACGCGGCTCGACGTCGAGGATGCCGCGCGAAGGCTCACCCCCGTGATCGAGATGCCCGAAACAGTAAAACCCGAATCGGAGGTGACGATAAAAGTCCGGGAGAAAAACGGCCGGAAAATGAGCTACGTGCTGGCGCTCGTCGACGAGGGACTGCTGGGGCTGACACGCTTCAAGACCCCCGATCCCTACGGTTATTTCAACGCGACCGAGGCACTGGGCGTCCGCACGTGGGACATGTTCGACTATGTCATCGGCGCCTATGGCGGCAGGATCGAACAGATGTTCGCCATCGGCGGCGACGCCGAGCAGCCGAACACGGGGGCGCTCAAGGCACAGCGGTTCAAGCCCGTCGTACGGTTCATCGACGCACAGAAACTGGGCGCCGGGAAGACGAACACGCATAAAATCACGCTCCCGCCCTACTTCGGCGAGGTTCGGGTGATGGTCATCGCCTCGAACGGCCGGGCGTTCGGCGCCGCGGAGAAGGATGTCGCGGTGAAAAAACCGCTGCTGGTACAGGCTACCATGCCCCGCGTAGTTTCCACCGACGAAGAGGTCGAGGTTCCGGTCACGGTCTTCGCCCTCGAAGACGGGGTCGGGAAAGTCGACGTGAAAATCGCCGCGAACGAATCGTTCTCGCCCGTCGGGCCGTCCAGCAAGAGCATCACGCTCGGCCGGAGCGGCGAGGAGGTCGTATCGTTCCGCCTGAAGGTCAACACCAGAACCGGCATCGGGAAGGTACGGGTCACGGCTACGTCGTCGGGCGACAGCTCCGCGTCGGAAATCGAGCTGGACGTCCGGGAACCGAACCCCTATGTGACCCTGTCGAAGGACTATGTCATCGACCCGGGCAAGACAATGGCGGTAAAACCGCTCAAGGAGAACGGCAAGGCGAAGCTGGAACTTTCGTCGATCCCGCCCATAGACCTTTCTCGGCGCCTCGAATACCTGGTGAGATATCCCCACGGCTGCATCGAGCAGATCACCTCGGGCGCCTTCCCGCAACTCTACCTGCCTTCGGTCGTGGAGTGCGACGCGAACATGTTGCAGGACATCGACCGCAACGTCAAGAGCGTGCTTTCGCGCCTGGGCAGCTACCAGCTCTCCGACGGCGCATTCGCCTACTGGAGCGGCAATACGTCGGGGTCGGAATGGGGGACGGTTTACGCGACGCACTTCCTGATCGAGGCTGCGAAACACGGCTACGGCGTGGACAGGGCGATGCTCGACCGGGCGCTCAAATACCTGCGCGGCAACCCCTCGGACTACTACCTGACCCAGGCCTACACCCAGTATGTGCTGGCGCTGAACGGGACTCCGACCCGGGGTGCCATGAACCAGCTCCGGGAAAAGGCCGCCTCGCTGCGTAGCGACGTCAAGTGGCTGCTGGCGGCGGCATACGCTTTGGACGGCAACCGGAAAGTCGCCGAGGAGTTGATCTCGCTCTGCGGAGACAATGCGGGAAAGGCCAACCCCTACGACGGCACCTACAACAGCGACGAACGCCGGATGTCGATCTCGCTCATGACGCTCACGATACTCGGACGCCGCGAAGAGGCTTTCCGCACGGCGCTGAAGATGTCGGACATCCTCAAGAAGGACAGGTGGCTAAGCACCCAGTCGACGGCATGGATGCTCAGCACCCTTTCCAATTTCGCCGTAGCGGGACAGAACGGCATCGACGCCACTGCGGGCAGGGAGCTCGTCAAGACCGACAAATCCATCGCGAGCATGCCCCTGGCCGCACCGACCGAGGTGAGGAACAATGGTTCGGGCAGCCTCTATGCGGTCGTCAGCCAGAGTTATACCCCCGGCAAGGGCGAGGAAACCGAAGCTGCGAACGGCATCCGGATCGACGTGCGTTACACGAATATGGACGGTGAGGCCATCGACCCGGCCTCGATCCGGGTATCGACCGATTTTTACGCCATCGTGACCGTCTCTAACACCAGCGGCCACGAACGGTACGCCGATCTTGCGCTGACCCACATCTTCCCGGCAGGATGGGAGATCACCTCCGAACGGGACTTGTCGTCGCTCACCTACCAGGATATCCGCGACGACCGGGTGCTGAGCTACTTCGACCTGAGCCGGGGCGAAAGCAAGGAGATACCCGTCAAGCTGACGGCAACCTACAAGGGGCGCTACTATCTGCCTTCGGTCTACTGCGAAGCGATGTACGACAACGCCGTCCGCGCCCTGAAAAAGGGACAGTGGGTCGAGGTGGTCGAATAATGCCGCCCCGTCAGCCGGGAAAACACAGCGCAACCGGCAACAGGTTCCGGCAACACCTGAAAATATATGGCAAAACGGCTTCGGGCATCCGGAGCCGTTTTTATTTCCGGATTCGTACTCCCGGAGGGAAAACGCCGCTAAATTCGGGTAGGAGAGACAGTTTCCTCCGGTAAAATAGGAATTTGGAAAATATTTTTAATATATTTGTTGCCAAGGTTAGTTAGATTAGTCATATTATGTGCGAGAAACTGTTTATTTTCGACACCACGCTCCGTGATGGCGAGCAGGTGCCGGGCTGCCAATTGAACACCACTGAGAAGATCGAAGTCGCCAAGTTGCTGGAAAGCCTCGGCGTGGACGTCATCGAAGCGGGGTTCCCGATTTCCAGCCCCGGAGACTTCAACTCCGTACTCGAGATTTCGAAGGCCGTTTCGGCCCCGACGATTTGTGCGCTGACCCGCGCCGTGAAAAAAGACATCGACGTCGCCGCCGATGCCCTGCGACTGGCCAGGCACAAGCGCATCCACACGGGTATAGGCGTTTCACCCCAGCACATTTACGACAAACTGCGCTCAACGCCCGAGAAAATCCTCGAACAGGCCGTCGAGGCGGTGAAATACGCCAAAAGCTATGTCGAGGACGTGGAGTTCTACGCCGAAGACGCCGGACGTGCCGATCCGGCATACCTCGCCCGCGTGGTCGAGGCCGCCATTGCGGCCGGGGCTACGGTGGTCAACATCCCCGACACCACGGGCTACTGCCTGCCCCACGAATACGGCGCGAAGATCAAATACCTGGTCGACCACGTATCCAACATCGACAAGGCGATCATCTCGACCCACTGCCACAACGACCTGGGCATGGCTACGGCCAATACCCTGAGCGGCATCCTCAACGGTGCGCGGCAGGCCGAGGTGACGATCAACGGCATCGGCGAACGCGCGGGCAACACCTCGCTCGAAGAGGTGGTGATGACGCTGCGCTGCCACAAGGAGATCGCCGTCGACACCGGCATCGACGCACGCCTGATCACCAAAGCCTCGCACCTGGTGTCGAGCCTGATGAACATGCCCGTGCAGCCCAACAAGGCGATCGTCGGCCGCAACGCCTTCGCCCACTCCTCGGGCATCCACCAGGACGGCGTACTGAAAGACCGCCAGACCTACGAGATCATCGACCCGCAGGACATCGGCCTCAACGAGTCGGTCATCGCCCTGACGGCCCGCAGCGGCCGCGCGGCGCTCGTACACAGGCTCGAACTGCTCGGCTACGACCTCACGCAGGAAGAGCTGGACGACACATACGGCAAGTTCCTCGAGCTTGCCGACAAGAAAAAGGAGATCCACGACTACGACCTGTTATACCTGGTGGGCGACATCGACCGCATGAAACAGCAGTCCGTATCGCTCAAATTCCTGCAGGTGACCACAGGCACGCTCGTCCCGACGGCGACCGTGGTGCTGAAGTTCGGCGACCACGAGCGCATGGCGATCGCCACGGGCAACGGCCCGGTGGATGCCGCCGTGTCGGCGATCAAGACCCTGATCAACGAGAAGGTCGTGCTCATGGAGTTCCTCATGCAGGCCATCACCCGCGGTTCGAACGACGTGGGGCGCGTACACGTACAGGTACAGTGCGGCAGCCGCACCGTCCACGGCTTCGCCGCACACACCGACACCACACGGGCGTCGATCGAGGCGTTCCTCGACGCGCTGCGCGTACTGAACGTAACCGAACGCAAGGAAAAGGAGGAGTAAGATGGGCAGGACACTTCTGGACAAGATATGGGATGCGCACACCGTGCGCACCGAAGACGGCGGACGCTCGGTGCTCTACATCGACCGCCAGTACATCCACGAGGTGACGTCGCCCGTGGCTTTCGCAGGCCTGGAACGGCGCGGCATCGGCGTGGCACGCCCGGCACAAATCACCGCCACGGCCGACCACAACATCCCGACCGTCGACCAGCACCTGCCGATCGCCGAGGCCGAATCACGGCGCCAGGTCGAGGCGCTGGAGGCCAACTGCGCCAAATTCGGCATCGAACATTTCGGCGTGGGAAACCCGCGCCAGGGCATCGTGCACATCATCGGCCCCGAACTGGGATTCACACAGCCGGGCATGACCATCGTCTGCGGCGACAGCCACACCTCGACGCACGGGGCACTGGGCGCCGTGGCATTCGGCGTCGGCACCTCAGAGGTCGAGATGGTCTTCGCCAGCCAGTGCATCATCCAGTCCAAGCCGCGGAGCATGCGCATCACGGTCGACGGGACACTGCGCCCGGGCGTCGAAGCCAAGGATGTCGTGCTCTACATCATCTCGCAACTCACCGCCTCGGGCGGCACGGGCTATTTCATCGAGTTCGCCGGCGAAGCGATCCGTTCGCTCTCGATGGAAGGGCGCATGACCGTCTGCAACATGAGCATCGAGTGCGGGGCGCGGGGCGGCATGATCGCACCCGACCGGACGACGTTCGACTACCTGCGCGGGCGCGAACGTGCGCCGCAGGGAGCGGCGTTCGACCAGGCCGTCGCCCGCTGGGAGGCGCTTTACAGCGATGCCGACGCCGTATTCGACAAGGAGTACCGGTTCGATGCTGCCGACATCGCCCCGATGATTACCTACGGCACCAACCCCGGCATGGGCATGGCCGTCGATGCGCAGATCCCGGCCGAGGCCGACCCCAAGGCATTGGAGTACATGGGATTCAAAGCCGGGGAAAAGCTGCTCGGCAAACCCGTCGACTATGTCTTCGTGGGCAGCTGCACCAACGGCCGCATCGAAGACCTGCGGCGCTTCGCCAAGCTGGTCGAAGGCCGGCGCAAGGCCCAGGGCGTGACGGCATGGATCGTCCCCGGTTCGAAAGGCGTCGAAGCCGCCGCACGGGCCGAAGGGCTCGACAAAGTGCTCGCCGCCGCCGGGTTCGAGCTCCGGCAGCCGGGCTGCTCGGCGTGCCTGGCGATGAACGCCGACAAGATCCCGGCAGGCAAATACAGCGTTTCGACCTCGAACCGCAACTTCGAAGGGCGCCAGGGGCCCGGTGCGCGCACCATGCTTGCAGGCATTGCGGTAGCCGCCGCGGCCGCGGTATGCGGCAGGATCGAGGATCCGCGCAAGGTGTTTGAAATGTAAAAATTTTTAACTTCGGTTTGGATCGGCCGGTCGTTGCCGCCGCCTTCGGCGTCGTTTATAATTCCGGCCCACCCCCAAACCCCCGCCTCAGGCAGGGGCTTACATGCCGCTTTGCGGCAAAATGGCCGCTGCCGAATGCCGGAAAAAACAAAACCAATATGTCCATACCCAAATTCGAAACCTTCACCTCGGGGGCCGTGCCCGTGAGCACGGAGAACATAGATACCGACCAGATCATCCCGGCACGTTTCCTGAAAGCCACCCAGCGCAAAGGATTCGGCGACAACCTCTTCCGCGACTGGCGCTACGACGCCCGGGGGCAGCGGATCGCCTCGTTCCCGCTCAACGACAGCCGTTATGGGGGCAAAATCCTCGTCGCAGGCCGCAACTTCGGCTGCGGCAGTTCGCGCGAGCACGCCGCATGGGCCATCGCCGACTACGGGTTCCGCGTCGTGGTGTCGAGCTTCTTCGCCGACATCTTCCGCAACAATGCCCTCAACAACGGGCTGCTGCCGATCACGGTAAGCGGGGAGTTCCTCGCGGCGGTCTTCGCGGCGATCGACGGCGACCCTGCGACGCAATTCACCGTAGACCTGGACAACCAGACGCTGACGATCTGCGCCACGGGCCGCAGCGAGCGCTTCGAGATCGACGCATACAAAAAGCGGTGCCTGCTGAACGGCTACGACGACGTGGACTACCTGCGCAGCATCGCGCCCCAGATCGAAGCGTTCGAACAGGCGCATAAATAGCAGCGCAATGTATCCCCGCGTAGAGATAATGGATACCACGCTGCGCGACGGCGAGCAGACGTCGGGGGTTTCGTTCAACGCCCGCGAAAAACTCTCCATCGCCCGGCTGTTGCTGGAAGAACTGTGCGTGAGCCGCATCGAGATCGCCTCGGCGCGGGTTTCGCAGGGCGAGCAGGAGGCCGTGCGCCGCATCGCCGAATGGGCTGCCGCGAAGGGTTATACCGACCGCATCGAGGCGTTGGGATTCATCGACGGCGGCGTGTCGCTCGACTGGCTCGGCCAGGCCGGGTGCCGCGTGGTGAACCTGCTGGCGAAGGGGTCGCTCAAACACTGCCGCGAACAGTTGCGCCGCACCCCGCAGGAGCACCTCTGCGACATCCGCGCCACGATCGGCGGGGCCGTCGCACGGGGCATGAAGGTGAACGTCTACCTCGAAGACTGGTCGAACGGTATGCTGCATTCGCCCGGGTACGTCTACACGATACTCGACGGGCTTGCCGACGCCCCCGTGCAGCGCTTCATGTGCCCCGACACGCTGGGCATCCTCGACCCCTATGCCACCGAACGGTTTTGCCGCGACATGGTGACACGCTATCCGCAGCTTAGGTTCGACTTCCATGCCCATAACGATTACGACCTGGCCGTGGCCAACACCGCAGCTGCGGTCAAAGCCGGGTTCCACGGGGTTCACGTAACCATAAACGGGCTGGGCGAACGCGCAGGGAACGCACCCCTGTCGAGCACGGTGGCCGTGCTGCACGACCGGCTGCACTGCCTCACGGGCATCGACGAAACGAAGATCAACCACGTCAGCCGCATGGTCGAGACCTACACGGGCATCCGTATCCCGGGCAACCGCCCGATCGTCGGCGAGAACGTCTTTACGCAGTGTGCCGGCATCCATGCCGACGGCGACAACAAGAACAACCTCTATTTCAACGAGCTGCTGCCCGAACGCTTCGGACGCATACGCGAATACGCCCTGGGCAAGACCTCGGGCAAGGCCAACATCCTGAAGAACCTCGAAGCGCTGGGCATCGAGCTCGACGAAGCCTCGATGCGCAAGGTAACCGAACGGGTGGTCGAGCTGAGCGACAAGAAGGAGCTGGTGACGGCCGAAGACCTGCCCTACATCATCGCCGACGTACTGCGCTACGACCAAGTCGAAAACCCCGTGCGGATACTCAATTACAGCCTGTCGCTGGCACAGGGGCTGCACCCGGCCGCTACGCTCAAGATCGAGATCAACGGCTGCGAATACGAGCAGACCTCGGTCGGCGACGGCCAGTACGACGCCTTCATGCGGGCGCTCAGGCAGATCTACAAGCACCAGCTCGGCCGCGAGTTCCCGATGCTGCGCAACTACACCGTCTCGATCCCGCCCGGCGGACGAACCGATGCCTTCGTGCAGACGATCATCACGTGGGAGACGGGCGACAAGGAGTTCAAGACCCGCGGACTGGATGCCGACCAGACCGAAGCCGCCATCAAGGCGACGATCAAAATGCTGAACATAATAGAACCAACATACAACGACCATGGATGTTAACATAGCCCTTTTAGCCGGCGACGGCATCGGCCCCGAAATCATTGCCGAGGCCACGAAAGTACTCGACCGCGTGGCGGCGAAATTCGGACACCGATTCGACTACCGCGAGGCGTTAGTGGGCGCCTGCGCCATCGACGCCACGGGCGACCCCTATCCCGACCAGACGCACGCCATCTGCCAGGCTGCCGACGCCGTATTGTTCGGTGCCATCGGCGACCCCAAGTACGACAACGACCCCAAGGCCCCGGTACGTCCCGAGCAGGGACTGCTGCGCATGCGCAAATCGCTGGGACTGTTCGCCAACCTGCGCCCCATCGCATTGTTCGACACGCTGGCCAGCCGCTCGCCGCTCAAGGCAGAGGTGGTACGCGGCACCGATTTCATCTGCGTGCGCGAACTGACGAGCGGCATCTATTTCGGCCGACCGCAGGGGCGCAACGAAGCCGGGACGGAGGCTTTCGACACCTGCACCTACACGCGCACGGAGATCGAGCGTGTGCTGGACGTCGCATTCCGGCTCGCCATGAGCCGCCGGCGGCGCCTGACGGTCGTGGACAAGGCCAACGTGCTCGAAACCTCGCGCCTGTGGCGGGAGGTCGCGCAGGATATGGCACCTCGGTACCCCGGGGTGGAGATGGAATTCATGTTCGTGGACAACGCCGCGATGCAGATCGTACGCCAGCCGACCCATTTCGACGTGATCGTCACCGAGAACATGTTCGGCGACATCCTCACCGATGAGGCCAGCGTCATCAGCGGCTCGCTCGGCATGCTCCCCTCGGCGAGCGTCGGGTCGGAAGTGGCGCTCTTCGAGCCGATCCACGGCTCCTATCCGCAGGCCGCCGGGAAGAACATCGCCAACCCGATGGCCACGATCCTCTCGGCCGCCATGCTGCTCGAACACCTGGGGCTCGACACGGAGGGCAGCGCCGTGCGGGCCGCCGTAGACCGGGCACTCACCGAAGGCGTCGTCACCGAAGACCTAGCCGCACAGGGCGAACGCCGCTACTCGACCTCCGAGGTCGGGGACTTCATCGCCGCGCATATTTAGGCATACCCCGCTCCGGGGGCTCCTATCCGCAAAAAAGGGGTTGCAACCGCAAAGGTTGCAACCCCTTTTTCCATGCAGGCCACGAGGCGCGTCCCGCCCGGACAGCAACGCCCCCACGGCCCGGCAGCCGGTTCATATCCCGGCCACGAATTGCTCGAGTGCCCCCAGGTCGGCCGCCATAGGCTCCTGTCTCTTATACACATC
>ENA-UAMB01001561-UAMB01001561.1-human-gut-metagenome-genome-assembly--contig:-NODE-1561-length-11089-cov-6.248233_pt1 | contig 11089 bp, 7 predicted proteins | sample MGYA00243707_ERZ654484 | MGnify/ENA primary metagenome ERZ654484 (study PRJEB26926, sample SAMN06164464) | human gut metagenome | biome: ENVO:00009003; feature: ENVO:2100002; material: ENVO:00002003... | reverse complement strand
GCCCTGTCACCCAGAAGCTGTACGACACCATGACCGGTATGCAGTGGGGCAAGCTCCCCGACACCAAGGGCTGGATCGTGCCGGTGGAGAAAAAGAACTGATCCCGATTCTCCGGAGAGAACCTTTTTATTCAGAATAGCAGCAAACGCCGCCAGGCCTCCGCTCGGCGGCGTTTGCCGTATATTAGGATAACGTCCTCGCCCTCTCCGTCTGCTCGCTTTGCTCGCATCCACCTCTCCCAAAGTGAGAGGCCTTGGCAGTACGGTAACGTTTCCGGTTTTGCCAAGGGCTCCCCCTTTGGGGGAGCTGACACGCGAAGCGTGGCTGAGAGGGCAAGCCGCCTCTCCGTCAAAACTCCAAAATTTCCCGGCGCAATTGCTTTCTGTGCCCTGCAGTGCTAAACTGAAAACAGAACAGCGGCCTGCATTGCGGCAGGCCATGTGCAGGAAAGATTGAGAGGAATGGACCCATGGTTAAAAAATGGAGCGTGAGCTACCCTGCCGTCAATGGCACCGAGCAGCGCAGAGTTTATGTCTATCTGCCCACGATGTATGAAGCCGAGCCGGACCGCAGGTATCCGGTGCTGTATATGTTCGACGGCCAGAACGTCTTTTTTGACGAGGACGCCACCTTTGGCAAGAGCTGGGGCGTGGCCGATTATCTGGACTATACCGACACCCCGCTGATCGTGGCGGCGGTGGAGTGCAACGCCGGGGCCAACAACGAGCGGCTGGTGGAGTATTCGCCCTACCGGTTCGATGACCCGCAGTTCGGCCACTTTGACGGCAAGGGGCAGGCCACCATGAGCTGGTATATCCACCGGTTCAAGCCCTTCATCGACCACAATTTCCGCACCCTGCCCGACCGGGAGCACACCTTCATTGGCGGCAGCAGCATGGGCGGCCTGATGAGCCTGTACGCCCTGCTGCAGTACAATGAGGTCTTCAGCCGTGCGGCGGCGCTGTCGCCGTCCATCTGGGTCTCGCCGGAAAAGCTCTCCGGCCTTGTGGGCCGGGCAAATCTGGCCCCCGGCACCGTGCTGTACATGGACTACGGCTCCCGCGAGATGGGCAACCACGAGGGCATGCGCCGCGGCTTTGCCGAGATGTGCAGCAAGGTACTGACCCGGGGCATCCACCTCACCAGCCGCATCGTGCCCGGCGGCACCCACAGCGAAGCCAGCTGGGAAAAGCAGCTGCCCTTTATGTTCCACACCCTGATGTATGAGGTGGAGGAGTAAAAAACGAACTCCTTCCGTCATCGCTGCGCGATGCCACCTCCCTCAATGAGGGAGGCCTTGGCAGTACGGAAACTTTACCGTTTTGCCAAAGGCCCCATCTCCGAGGGGGCTGGCACGGCGTAAGCCGTGACTGGGGGAGTCAACAAAGGAGGAAACACCATGGAAATGCAGTATTTCAAGGATTACAGTCCGGCGCTGGGCCGTGACATGGAGTGCAAGATCTACGGCCACGCAGGCCGCCCGATGCTGTACATCCCCTGTCAGGATGGCCGCTTCTTCGATTTCGAGAACTTCCACATGAACGATACCCTTGCCCCGTGGATCGAGTCCGGGCAGATCATGGTCCTCTCCATCGATACCATGGACAAGGAGACCTGGTCCGACACGCAGGGCGACCCCTATTGGCGCATCCGCCGCTATGAGCAGTGGCTGCGCTACATCGTGGAGGAGGCTGTGCCCAAGATCCAGTATCTGGCCAAGGAGCGCAACGGCTGGGACGACCTGCCCGGCGTCATTGCCTTTGGCTGCAGTCTGGGCGCCACCCATGCGGTCAACCTGTACCTGCGCCGCCCGGATGTGTTCTGCGGCTGTCTGGCCCTCAGCGGCATCTATACGGCCCACTACGGCTTTGGCAATTATATGGATGAGCTGGTGTACATGAACTCGCCCGTGGACTACATGAAGAACTTCCCGGAGGATCACCCCTACATGCAGCTGTACCGCAGCCAGAAGGCGGTCATCTGCTGTGGTCAGGGCGACTGGGAGCGGCCGGACACCACATGGTTCCTCAAGCGCATCTTCGAGGCCAAGAACATCCCCATCTGGGTAGACCTGTGGGGCCACGATGTCAACCACGACTGGAACTGGTGGTATAAGCAGACTGCATATTACATGCCGTATATTCTGGGACAGCAGTAAAACAAACCCTCTCAGGCGCTGACGCGCCAGCTCTCCCGAAGGGCGAGCTTTGATGCATCTGACGGTTTGCAGCAAATAAGCTCCCCCTTTCGGGGGAGCTGGCATCGCGCAGCGATGACTGAGAGGGGCGCCTCCCTCCCGGAGGGAGCTGGCACGGCGAAGCCGTGACGGAGGGAGTTTTTATAGAGGTTCATAGAGGAAAGAGGAATCACAAAACCATGCAGAATTTCATTTTTATTTCGCCCAACTTCCCCACCAATTACTGGCAGTTCTGCCATGAGCTGAAAAACAACGGCATGAACGTGCTGGGCATCGGCGACCAGCCCTACGATGAGCTGAAGCCGGAGCTGAAGGACAGCCTGAACGAGTACTACAAGGTGGGCAGTCTGGAAAACTACGATGAGGTCTACCGCGCCGTGGCCTTTTTTGCCTTCAAGTATGGCCGCATCGACTGGCTGGAGTCCAACAATGAATACTGGCTGGAGCGGGACGCAGCCCTGCGCACCGATTTCCACATCACCTCCGGCTTCCAGACCGACGATATGCCCCGCATCAAGTACAAGAGCAAGATGAAGGAGTATTACAAGAAGGCAGGCATCGCCACCGCACGCTACCACATGGTGGACGATTACGAGGGCTGCCGGAAGTTCATCGAAGAGGTGGGCTACCCGGTGGTGGTAAAGCCGGATAACGGCGTGGGCGCATCCGATACCCACAAGCTGTCCAGCGACGAGGACCTGAAAAAGTTCCTCGTGCAGAAGACGGCCCATCACCCGGATGTGGAGTACATCATGGAGGAGTTCGTCCGGGCCGAGGTGAACAGCTACGATGCCATCATCGACGCCAACGGCAACCCCATCTTTGAGGCCGGCAACGTGAGCCCCATGTCCATCATGGATATCGTCAACGACAACGACAACTCCATCTATTACATCATCAAGGACCTGCCCGAGGACACCCGCGCCGCAGGCCGTGCCGCCGTCAAGAGCTTTGGCGTGAAGAGCCGCTTCATCCACTTTGAGTTCTTCCGCATGACCGAGGATCAGGCCAGCATGGGCCAAAAGGGCCAGATCGTGGCACTGGAAGTCAACATGCGCCCCTGCGGCGGCTTCACCCCGGATATGATCAACTTTGCCCGCTCCACCAACGTCTACAAGATCTGGGCGGACATGATCGCCTTTGGCGGCACCGATATGCCGGTGGGCGAGCACTTCTACTGCCCGTTTGCAGGCCGCCGCGACGGCAAGCACTTTGTGTACAGCCACGAGCAGATCATGCAGAAGTACCAGCAGAACATGCGCATGGTGGACCGCATGCCGGACGCGCTGAGCGGCGCCATGGGCAACCAGATGTACGTTGCCACCTTCTCCACCCGCGAGGGCATGGAGCAGTTCTACTCCGATGTGCTGGCCGTCACCGACGAAAACAACGCCGCTGTGCAGAAGGAGCTGAGCAGCATTCTGGCTCTGGGCGAGCCGGAGACCGCCCCGGCCAAAAAGGCCGAGAGCAAGCCTGCCGCCAAGCTCGCCCGCACCGCAAAGAAAAAGTAAAACGAATGCACTGACTGCATAAATCCTCAGCCCCGGAACGGCATCTGCCGCCCCGGGGCTGTTGTTATATTGCTAAAAAATGGTCGCCTGTTCCGGGCAAAATGACAAAATTTTTCAGATTGGTTGACAAGATGCCGGGGGGGGGTAAGATGTGGGTGCGAAGCATATTTTTGGGGTGCTTCGGAACAAAAAAACAGGAGGCTTGTATTATGAGATTGTACAAAAAAGCAGCCGCCGTTCTGCTGGCGGCAGCAATGGCTGTTTCCATGATGACCGCTTGCGGCGGTGGCGCAGGCGGCGGTTCCGGTGTGGTTCCCGACGGTACTCACTACAGCAACGCTGCGGCTGTAGAGGGCATTGATCCAAACAGCATTGAACACGAAAAACCGCTCACAAAGGCAGCTGACAGCAGATACGTGCAGTTCATGAAAAAGTATCAGACTGAAGATAAGCTGTACCAGCGCACAGAGATAACTGGCTATGGCACGAGTGCAGGCAAAACCGCAACTATGATCGAAGCCAAAAACGGCAACCTTGTCTATACTGAAATAACCGGTCAGGGTCAGACGAACAAATCGTTAGTGGAGATTAAGGACAATACGGTTTACTCCTATATTTTGTTTGAAGAAGACGGCAAGAAGGCTGCAATCAAGCAGAAGACGACCCACAGCGGAAAGACCAGCCCGGAGGGCGGCACTTCTGAGACCCCGAGCACCAGCAATGCTACTTCTGCAAACGTAAAGGTAAACGGCACTGTGTACTATGCTGAAATGTCCAGAGACGAACATGGCAGCACAACGATTTGCTTTGAGCCCAACAGCCCTGTTCCGACCTATATTTTCGATGATGATGGGGAGGGCGACAAGACCACGACGGTGTATAAAGAAGTCTGCTTTGGCAACGACAAGGGCCTTTGCGACGGAGTGCTGGACGGCTATGACGTTTACACGCTGGAAGGCCTCAATATGACTGCTGGTACTGCTACCCTCACCGACGAAAAGGGTGGCAAGTATAATGCACAGTATACTGCATCTGGCTGGACTGTCACGAAGGACGGTCAGGACGTAACGCCGGAGTTCCAGTGGATTATCAATAAGATTTTTAGCTAAAATGTAAACCAATAACAATGTGTTTTGCCCCGGCTGTCCCCCGACAGCCGGGGCTTTTCGTTGTCCCTTTTGGCAAAGTGTGGTATACTGTTGCCAGAGATTTTATTGGGAACGAGGTACATCTATGAAAATTCCTGCAAACGGCTTTACCCATGCCGGCAAATTCCACGCCGACGATGTGTTTGCCACTGCGCTGCTGCAGATCCTGCGCCCGGATATCAAGATCACCCGCGGCTTTGTGGTGCCGGACGGCTTTGACGGCATCGTGTACGATGTGGGCTATGGCATGTTCGACCATCATCAGGAGCCCCGGGAGTACCGCGCAAACGGTGTGCCCTACGCGGCTTTCGGCCTGCTGTGGCGGGTGCTGGGCCCCGGCCTTGTGGGCGAACGGCAGGCCCGGCTCATTGACGAGAACTTTATCCAGCCGCTGGACCTCAACGACAACACCGGCGAGCAGAACAGCCTGTGTGATGCCATCGGCTTTTTTAACCCGGTGTGGGACTCCAAGGAGGATCAGGACGCCTGCTTTTTCAAGGCCGTGGCCGTGGCAAAGCAGATTCTGGAAAACCAGATCGCCAGCGCCAACGCCGTGAACCGCGCCGACGAAAAGGTGCAGCAGGCCTATCAGAACTCCCGGGACGGCATCGTGGTGCTGCCCTGCTACCTGCCGTGGAAGAACGGCCTGTACAAAACGGATGCGCTGTTCGTGGTCTACCCCAGCCAGCGCGGCGGCTGGAGCGCCCAGTGCGTCACCGACCACAAGACCAAGCGCCCCAAGCTCCCCTTCCCCCAGAGCTGGGCCGGTCAGCCGCAGGAGGTCATTGAGCAGAAGAGCGGCATCCCGGGCATCAGCTTCTGCCACGCCAGCCGCTTCCTCATCACGGCCAAGGATAAGGAGACCGCCCTTGCGGCCTGCCGTCAGGTGTTAAAGAACAATGGCCGCATCTGAGCATCCGGCCCGGCCCAAGCCCGCCTTCGTGTACATGGTGCGGTGTACCGGCGGCCAGCTGTACACCGGCTGGACCAACGCCCCCGCCGCCCGCCTGCAGGCCCACAAAAGCGGCAGAGGGGCCCGCTACACCCGGGCCAGAGGTGCAGCAGCCTTTGCCTACGTGGAGCGCTGTGCGGACAAGCGCAGCGCCCTGCGGCGGGAAGCTGCGCTCAAAAAGCTGCCCAAGGCGCAAAAGGAGCTGCTGTGCCGCGCATGGAGCGCGGCGGGCGGGCCCTTTTCCGGCGCATAAAGACAAAACGAAACCCGGAACTCTTTCAGGGCCAGACGGCTCACAAAAGGGTCCCGGGATTTTTACTTTGCGGTGCGGGCCGCAGCCAATGGGCAGGGCGCACAAATGCCGCCGCAGAATTTTGTGCAGAGAAACAGAAAGGCCCTGCCGGTTTGCCCGGCAGGGCCTCTCTGCGTTTCAGGGATGCTTCAGAATTACTTCTGGGGGTTCAGCTTTGCCTGCAGGTCGTTCCATGCCTTGATGACCTGAGGACGGAAGGTGTGCTTGTCGGGCTTGAAGGTGCTGCCGGTATCCTTCAGCAGGCCCTGCTCCACGCACCAGCGGGCGGCCTTCTGGCTGTCGGCGGCTTCGGCGCTGATGTCGGTGAACAGTGCGGTGCTGGCGGGCTGGGGCTTGCCTGCGGCAGTCCACAGCAGGTCGGCCAGCTGCTGGCGGTTGGTGGGGATGGATGCACCCTCGGGCAGGACGCTGGTCAGGTACACCTGCGTGCCGATGAGGTAGGCTGCGCCGCCAATGGCAGCACCGCCGATCACGGCCACAGCTGCACCGCCGGCACCGGAATCGCCGGAGCCGGTGGCTGTATCATCGGGGATATCACCAATGCGCACTTCTTCGCCAGTAGCCAGGAATTCAGGTACGTAATAGCCGATGCCGTTTTTCACCACCACGCGGCTCGGTACGTCTTCGTCGGCGTACAGGGCAATGGTGTTTTCGGTCGGCTCGTCAGTCAATTTCAGAGCAATATACTGGACGTAACGACCGTCTTCGAAAGTGCCATCATCGACAGGCGCATCGTCATAGCCATCGCCTTCGGGCAGGCCGTTCGCATCGACTTTGTAATAGCGAATCGACGTTACGGCTGTGCCCTCAATGTTGGACTCACCATCCTGAATGTCGCTCAGGTTCATTTCCACAACAGGGGTATACACAGAATCCGTGGAATCAGCGCTGACCGTGGGGGTTGCATCACCCTTGGCGATGATATCAGCATCTTTCTGCCAGCCGTAGAAGGTACGGCCTTCATCGGGTGTGTAGGCAAGGGACAGCTGCTGCTCGCCAACGACCTGAACAGCGGTCTCCTGATTTGTACCCTCGTTTTTCTGGATGTTGTTGATGGAAGCGCCGCCGGTAGCGGTGACTTTGGTGCTCTCTACAGTGGTAGGAATCTCGCCGGCGAACACGCCGCCGTTGATCTTGGTGGAATCAACGTTACCGGTAAAGGTGCCGCCGTTGATCTTGACCTCACTGCCGACATTGCCGCTGAAGGTGCCGCCTTCAATGGTGCCAGTGCCGGACACATTGCCGCTGAAGGTGCCGCCCTCAATGGCGCTGCCGCTGGCAACCGTCACATCTGCATTGGTGGTGATGTTGGAAACGGTAGTGCTCGTTTCCGCAGAGCCAATGGTGATCTTGTTGCAGTTCAGGGTAGTGTTGCCGAGGTTCTTGCCATCGGTGATCTCGACGGTGGTTTTGCCCTCGTCATCCTTCTTGGCAGTCCAGCCGTCGCCCTTCACCTCGTCCGTACCTTCGAACGTAACGTTGCCGTCGCCGTCCGTGGGAGGAACTGTGGGCAGCTCCACGGTCACCTCGACCTCCAGCGTTTCGGGAACATAGTAGCACAGGTTGCCGATACGGGCCACACGGGCTTTGGAATAAGTGGAATCGCCCGGGCAGGTCAGGGTGACGATCGCCTTATAGCTGCCCGCCTTGGTGGGATACACCGAGGACGGTGCAGCATTCGGGTCGGACGCATCCACGTACTTCACGGACGCAATAACAGCACCGTCGATCTTGCTTTCCGTCTTGTCGGCGGTAATGGTCAGGTCGGAGGCGTTCATTTCCAGGACGGGCAGGAAGATGCACTTCACGCCGTTCTGGCCGTCCGGAATGGGGCCGTACATAGGCTGCTCAAAGTGCGTCTTGCCGATATAATTCTTTTCGACATCGGAGTTCTTCTCTTCGCCATCGAGGGAATAGACGAGATCCCAGCCATAGAAGTCATGCGGATCCGTGCCGATATAATCGCCAATGAACAGGAGCGTGTTGTCCTCACCGTCCAGCGTGTTGATCGCATACAGGGTGGTAAGGCCGGTAGCATCCGGTGCTGTGATGCCGTTGAGGGATGCGTTCTCCGGAACAGACAGCATCATGGTGGGCAGAGAAGTCTTCGGGTCGTGCAGGAACAGGCCGCGTGCGATGCTGCCGGAGCCGGTGACAGTGCCGGTGAAGAGGCCGCCGTCCAGCGTGCCGTTGTTGACGATATCGCACTTGACGGTAGAACCCTGAGCAAACCGCGCGGTGGTGTGCTCGTCGATGGTCAGGGTGTTGTTCTCATAGCGCACGCCCTTTGCATTTTCGGGGATCACCGGTGCGCCGTTTTCGTCAACGGTCAGGGTGACGGTATTGGTACTGATCTGGAACCGCCAGTTTTCAGAGGTCAGAGAGGTCAGGGTGTTTCCGGTGCTTTCGTTGGCATAAGAAAGCTGATGGTAAGCGCCGTTCCACTCAACGCGGTTCTGGTAAATATTATATTTCAGTTCATCGCTGAGACCCTTGGCCTTCAGGATCACACTGATCTGATAAGTGCCTGCCTCGGTGGGATACTCCTCAGACACCTCGTTGGTGGCAACATTGGTATAGAAGCAGCTGATATCAATGCGGTCAGCAGGCATATCGGCACCAAGCTCCACAGAAGCCGGACCGTTCTCGGTGGCCGCATGGAAGGTCAGCTCCGAGGGCAGAACATCCAGAACCGGAGAGAAAACCGTATCGGCGTTCAGAGCACCCATGGTATAACCATTGTATTTGATAGAGGGAACACAGTCGAAGCGGATGGTGCGGTTATCTGCGCTGTGCGTATAATTGGCCTGCGCCAGCAGCACGGCTGCACGGGGGTCGGTCGCATCGCTGTTGCCGTGCTGCTTAATGCTGTTGTCGATATCAAAACGCCATGCAATGACCTTGTGCGCAGGGTTGGCGGAGTAGGTTATTTCGATCTGCGGAACAGCGGTCTGGTTTGCAACGTAAACCGGGCTTGCCATGCCGTTAAAGGAAGCGCCCTCGGCAGAAAGCTTGTAAAGGCTGCCGGTTGCGCCCTGAGGCTCCTTGGCAAACACGCCGCCGGTGATGTTCAGAACACCGGTGTACTTTGGAGCGTTTGCAGAGAGAGCTACAGCCTGGCCGGTAAAGGTGCCGTCCTCAATGGTGATATTGCCATTGAGGGCACCGACCAGACCGGTAAAGGTGCCGCCCTTGATGGTAAGGCTGCCGGTCTGTGCCTGCAGGTAGGAGTCGAAGGTACCATCCTCAATGGTGATATCACCGCCGGCGGCAGAGATAAACTTCCTTTCACCGAGGTTGAAGGTGCCGTTCTCAATGGTGATAGAACCATTTGTGGAAGCAACGATCTGGGTGGTGAACTCACCGCCGGTGATGCAGACGGCACCGGTTGCAACGATGCCCATTTTTTCGCCGGGGATGTTATAGGTGCCGCCGTTGATGGTGGCTTTACCATCCGTGCTCACAAGAACACCGCAGGAAACATTGCAGTTGTTCAGGGTCATGGAACATCCGGCAGCGGTGTTGCTATCGTCATATTTGCTCAGCCAGAGGACAGTGCTGTCGTCGCTTTTGCGGTTGATTGTGCAGCCAGTCAGAGTAATGTCCGCGGCTGCGCACTGCACAGAGCTGTTGGCGGTGCAACCAGTCAGGGTAGTGCCTGCCGCGAGCACTGCAATGGGAGCGTTGAAGGTGCAGCCGGATGCATCGCTCCTCTGGTCGGTGCTGCCCAGCTGAACAATACCATTGTAGGTGCCGCCAGTCAGCGTGGGTGCTTTGGAAATGACCTGACAGTTGATGGTCTGGCCGGTCAGGGCCTGATCGAAGTTCTCGGTCAGCACAAGGATATAGACATCTCCCTGCGAATTTGTGAACTTCTGGTAGGCCCAGCTCCCGTCCGAGCTGACGACCGCAGTGGTGTGGTGGTTGGTTTCGTACTCATTGCCCTTGGTGGAATCGTACGGATAGCCATACTGATCAAAGGCAAGCGTGCCGGTAGAGTTCGTTTCACTCAGCGCAGTGGGCGAAACTGTACCCCCCCCCAGAACAGGTGTCCCCGCAAAAGCGGAAACGGGTGTTGCACTCAGCATCATGCTGCCCGCCAGCATGAAACTGAGCACGCGAGTTCTAAGTCTCATAAAAACCTCCTGTAAAAAAATAAAACAATCCCCGTACAGCAGAAAAGCTACACTAATGTAACAATATCACAGTTGCGGTCTAGTTGCAATGCAAAAAAACAAAAAATCGGACAGATTTTTTGCACGCAGGAGCACTGCCCTGCTGCGGCGGGAGCCTTTAAAGGATAAACCGCAGGCTGACGCAGGTGCAGGAGATGCAGAACGCCTCGAATATATACTACGCAAATGCATAAAATATGAATATATTCTGCAAATAACGCATAAAGATACAAATTGAACCAAAACAGAGGTCAAATCCGTGTAAGGTTTGGCGGTTTTCGGCATTGACGAAAAAGCCGCGCGGCGTATAATAAAAGCATCAACCGAAACGCAACGGAAGAGGATGCGAAGGGAAAGTACGCATCAGAAAACAAAAGTGTATTTTTAAAAGGAGCAATCATCATGAAAAAGGAAAACATCAAAAAAGTCGTTCTGGCATACTCCGGCGGTCTGGATACCTCCATCATCATTCCCTGGCTGAAGGAAAACTACAACAACTGCGAGGTCGTCGCCGTCTCCGGTGATGTGGGTCAGGGCACCGAGCTGGACGGTCTGGAAGAAAAGGCCAAGGCGACCGGCGCTTCCAAGCTGTACGTGCTGGACCTGAAGAAGGACTTTGTGGAGAACTACATCTTCCCCACCCTGAAGTTCGGCGCAAAGTACGAGGACTACCTGCTGGGCACCAGCTTTGCACGTCCCTGCATCGCCAAGGCTCTGGCTGATATCGCCATCAAGGAAGGCGCAGACGCCATCTGCCACGGCTGCACCGGCAAGGGCAACGATCAGGTGCGTT
>ENA-UAMB01001546-UAMB01001546.1-human-gut-metagenome-genome-assembly--contig:-NODE-1546-length-11148-cov-9.140810_pt1 | contig 11148 bp, 10 predicted proteins | sample MGYA00243707_ERZ654484 | MGnify/ENA primary metagenome ERZ654484 (study PRJEB26926, sample SAMN06164464) | human gut metagenome | biome: ENVO:00009003; feature: ENVO:2100002; material: ENVO:00002003... | reverse complement strand
CTCACAAGGAGCGCATCGCTGTTGCTGAGGCCCGCAAGCTGAACATCCCCATCGTGGCTATCGTTGATACCAACTGCAACCCCGATGAGATCGACTACGTCATCCCCGGCAACGACGACGCAATCCGCGCTGTCAAGCTGATCGCTGGCGCTATGGCTGACGCTGCGCTGGAAGGCAAGCAGGGCAACCAGGAGGCCGCTCCCGCTGAGGACGCAGCAAACGCCTGATTTCCCAAAGATCCCGCAAACAACCTGTGAATAACGTGTAAGGGAGAATACTAAAATGGCTATTTCTGCAAAGGACGTTATGGAGCTGCGCAAGCAGACTGACTGCGGCATGATGGAGTGCAAGAAGGCTCTGACTGAGGCTGACGGCAACTTCGAGAAGGCTATTGAGATCCTGCGTGAGCGTGGTCTGGCTACCGCCGCTAAGAAGGCTGGCCGCATTGCTGCCGAGGGCATGGTCTACGCTGATTACTGCCCCGAGTGCAAGGTCGGTGTTGTCATCGAGGTCAACGCTGAGACCGACTTCGTCGCCAAGAACGACAAGTTCGTCGATTTCGTCAAGAAGGCTACCAAGGTCATCATGGAGCAGAACCCTGCTGACGTTGAGACCCTGATGAACTGCAAGATGGGCGATGAGACCGTCGATCAGGCTCTGAAAGAGCTGATCCTGGTCATCAAGGAGAACATCAAGGTTCGCCGCTTCACCCGTTACGAGGGCGTCTGCTCTGCATACGTCCACGGCGGCGGCACCCACGGCATCCTGGTCAACTTCGAGACCACCAATGGCATCGAGGCAAAGGACGAGTTCGTCGCTTACGGCAAGGACATTGCCATGCAGGTCGCAGCTGCCAACCCCAGCTACGTCGATGAGGCTTCTGTCCCCGCTGAGGTCGTTGCCAAGGAGAAAGAGATCATGCTGGTTCAGATGTCTCAGGATCCGAAGAACGCCAACAAGCCCGAGGCTGTGAAGCAGAAGATGATCGAGGGCAAGATCAAGAAGTTCTTCAAGGAGAACTGCCTGGTCGATCAGGAGTTCGTCAAGGACGGCGACCTGTCTGTTGCTCAGTACACCGCTAAGGTCGCTAAGGACCTGGGCGGCGACATCAAGATCGTCAAGTTTGCTCGTTTCCAGAAGGGCGAGGGCCTGGAGAAGCGCGCTGACGACTTCGCTGCTGAAGTTGCAAGCATGGTGAAGTAATCAACTTCTCATCACGCAAATGAGAGCCGCGGTACCTTGTACCGCGGCTCTTTTTGCGTTTGTGTTTGGCGGGCGGATGTGCTATCATAGAGAAAACGGAAAGAAGGGAGGACGAAAAGCAATGCGCAGTGTAAACAAAACGTCTCTCCGAATGGAGAGCATGATCGGATAAGGAGAATCCCTTATGAAAAAACAAACCATGACCATTGCCGGCATCCCGGCTGTCCTGTACGGCAGCCGGAGCCGCAGGGTCTATCTCTATGTCCACGGCAAGAACGGCTGCAAGGAAGAGGCAGAGCGCTTTGCCGGTACAGCCTGTGCAGCAGGCTGGCAGGTGCTGGCCATCGACCTGCCCGAGCATGGCGCACGGAAAAACAGCCCCGAGCAGCTACTGCCGTGGGTGGCTGTGCCGGAGATAGAAGCCGTATATGCCCGCATGAAGCCGGTGTGGGCGCATATCCGGCTGTATGGCGTGAGCATCGGCGCGTGGCTTGCCATGCAGGCGCTGCAGGGAGACGCGCCGGAACAGGCCCTGCTGGCCTCTCCGGTGGTGGATATGGAAGCTCTCATCACGAATATGATGCAATATGCCCATGTGACCGAGGAACAGCTGAAGCGGGCAGGGGAGATCCCCACGGATCTTGGGGGGACCCTCTCGTGGCCGTATCTGTGCTGGGTGCGGGAACATCCGCTGCACTGGCATGGCCGCACGCAGGTGCTGTATGGTGACAGAGATGCCCTGACCAGCCGCACCCTGATCGAGCGCTTCCGTCAGGAAAGCGGGGCGCATCTGACGATCATGGAGGGCGGGGAACACTGGTTCCATACCCCGGTGCAGATGGCGGTCCTTCAAACGTGGGAAGAAACGAATTTTTGATTTAGAATGCCCTCCGTTTCACTCTGGGCATAAATAGAGGTATCATTATCTTTCGTTTCTGTATTTTAGAAACGACTGCGGTCGTTTCTAAAATACTTTTTCACGGGAAGAGTCCCAAAGGCAAAATGCAGCTATGTACCGTTACAATTCCTTTGGTGAAAAAGTGTTTGGAGCGGCCCGCAGAACGCCACAAACACGAATCATATAAAATAAAAATGCCGCTGACGGAATAAAAACCGTCAGCGGCATTTTGCCTATTCTGTTAAGGGATGCTCCGATTTGAGAGATCAGACCTTTGCTTCGCTGTTCTTCTCCGCTTTCTTGTAAGCGTTCAGGGAGTGGAACACGATGTTCAGGCCCAGAACGATCAGCAGGATGGCCAGGATCAGCTGCAGGCCGTTTGCGATAAACACAGCACCCCAAGTGGTCTCACCAGCGGGGATGGAGACAGAAGCGGCTGCGCTGATGGCCTTGACCATTGCAATCAGGCGCTGCACCAGAGCGGTAAAGGTGACGCAGAGCATGATGATCAGCGGGGGGAACAGCATCTTGTTGTTGCGGCCGGTGACTTTCAGGAACACGCACAGGGTGGCCAGAACCAGAGCGCTCAGCAGCTGGTTGGCGGAACCGAACAGGGGCCAGATGTTCGCATAGCCGATCTTGGTCAGCAGGAAGCCGAAAGCCAGGGTGATAAAGGTGGAGAAGTAGACGTTGCAGAACAGCTTGCGCCAGCCTTCAGCATGCTCCATGTCGTCCACACTGAACAGTTCCTGGAAGCTCATGCGGCCGATACGGGCCACAGCATCCAGGCTGGTCAGTGCCAGAGCGGAAACGCACATGGTCATAAAGACAGTAGCGGCATACACGGGAACGCCGAACATCTCAAAGAAACCGGCAACACCAGTAGAGAAGATCTGGAACGGGGTACCGGCAGCAGGGGTGCCATCGGCAGCAGCGGCGGCACCGGCAACGCACAGGGCCAGAACAGCCAGCAGGCTCTCCAGGACCATGGCACCGTAACCAACCTTGAGCATGTCTTTCTCGTTCTCAACGGTCTTGGAAGAAGTACCGGAAGAAACCAGGCTGTGGAAGCCGGAGACAGCGCCGCAGGCGACCGTGACGAACAGGATGGGGAACATGGTGCCCAGCTTCTCGTTGGTGAAACCAGTGAAGACAGGCAGATTCATGGTGGGGTGAGCGACCAGCAGGCCGACCACGGCACCGGCGATCATGGCCACGAACATAAAGGTAGTCATGTGATCACGGGGCTGCTTGAGCAGCCACATGGGCAGGACAGCTGCAAAGAAGATGTAAACAAAGGTGATATAGCTCCAGGCTGCTTTGCCGAAGACCAGGGGAACATTTGCGCCGATGACGAAAGACAGCACGATGAAGACGATGCTGATAACGCTTTCTTTCCAGCCGGAGAAGTTGAACTTCTTCTGGATCAGGCCAAAGATCACGGCGAAGACCATGAACATGATGGAAACCATGCCGGCAGCGCCGTTGGTCTGAGCAGCAGCGGACAGAACGCCATCGGTACCATAAGCATTAAAGGTACCGGCAACCATGTCTGCGAAAGCGGCAATAACGATGCCGCAGAACAGCCAGCAGAACAGCAGGAACAGCTTGCGGCCGGTCTTGCCGATGTACTTCTCGATCAGCATACCCATGGACTTGCCATCATTCTTGACGGAAGCGTACAGAGCGCCGAAGTCGGTGACAGCACCAAAGAAGATGCCGCCGATCAGGACCCACAGCAGGACGGGCAGCCAGCCGAAAGCGGCAGCCTGGATGGCACCGGTGACAGGGCCTGCACCTGCAATGGAGCTGAACTGGTGTGCAAACACGGTCCAGCCATTGGTGGGAACATAGTCGCGGCCGTCCTCATGGACGACAGCAGGGGTCTTTGCTTTGGGGTCGATGCCCCATTTGTTTGCCAGCCAGCGGCCGTAGAACGTGTAAGCGCCCAACAGACACACCGCTGCGATCAAAACGATGACCAGCGTATTCATTTCTTTTGAACCTCTTTCCTTTCTTTCACACGGCAACGCGTCCGTGACACGGTAGCTGCCTTGCAAAACCACAGACGGAACGGCGGCGCGGGGGTCGAAAAAAGCCTCCCTCTCCAAAAGATGGAATGCAGGAAACATCCATCCATCGAAGACGAAGGCTTGCTACAGTGCATCTGCACTGAGATCTCCGCGGTACCACTTCGTTTGCTGTTTTGCAAAACAGCCGCTTGTGAACGTACAGCTCCCCACACAACAACGGGAACGATACGCCGCCCTGTAACGTAGGCTGCACGGCCATGTACTACTGGAAACGGCGCTGTACCGTTCTGTTCGCACAGGCTGCTCGCAGGTGAGGGCCCTTTGTGCCTCGCTGTCGCCTCGCATCAGACCGGCGACTCTCTCAAAGTGGGTGTGCAAAGGGTCATGTCCTGTTCATTGCATTTGCCGAATGATTGTGTATACTTTAGCCCCGTTTTCATAAATTGTCAATATATTTTGAGCAAGTTAGGAGACTCTGCCATTTTTGAAAAGTTTCAATTAAGAATTTTTAGGCGATTTTCTTTCAGATGTGAGATGAATAAAACTTGGCCCTTTGTAAGGTGAAAAAAGCTGAATAGGGGGAATCTCGCGTGGAATACTTGACTTTTACACTTTCAAGTGCTAAAGTGATAATGCAACGAAAAAAGAACATCAGCAGTGCCGCAAAGGAGACCCACTATGGCTGAAAAAAATAACCGCAGAAACAAAACCACCGACGCGCTCTTTGATGCCATCCTCAGCCTGGAGACGCGGGAAGAGTGCTATAACTTTTTTGAAGACCTCTGTACGGTCAAAGAAATCTCAGATATGGCCCAGCGGCTGGAAGCTGCAAAGCTCCTGCTGGGCGGCAGCACCTATGACCAGATCGTCAAAGCCGTGGAGATCAGCACCGCCACCATCAGCCGGATCAACCGCTGCATCCAGTACGGCTCCGGCGGCTATCGGGATACCATTGAAAAAGTAGAGGCCAGGGCCGCAGGGGAGAACCCGCAGTAAAATGGCGCCGCGGGTGGCACCGGGAGCGCCAGACACATAGAATGGGGTGCGCACAGGTGCGCAATTTCAGACCGGAAAGGATGACCCCTCTATGGCAAATACCACGGATTGCCCCGGCACCCTCAATTGTCCCGCACTGCCCCGCGTCTCGCTGGATCAGGCGGTGATCGACCTGCTGGAGAGCATCGCCCTGCAGGAATCCGCCCTCAGCCACATCCTCTGCGCCGAGAGCCAGAAGATGAAGACCGCCATGGGCATGGAAGAGCTGGACCTCTGCAAACTGCTGGAAGTCAACGATTCGGCCACCAATATGGTGCACGCCGTGGCCAACCTGGAAATGATGCTCAAGGATAAGCTGGAATTCATCTCCAACAACCTCTATTATCCCTCTACCGGGGAGAGCGGTTCCACCACAAGCGCCCAGGAATAAAAGAATGGAAAATGCCTGTCCGTGCCCTGCTGGCCCGGGCGGGCATTTTTGCGCTCCGGCAGGCCGCGCCGGGCAGAGATGCATAGAATAATGTATAAAATTCAGAAAAACGATTTGTTGGAATTGCTGAGGAGCGAAATCTGTGTTATACTATATAGCGTGTATATCAAATGAAAGGGGAATAAACCTTGCTGAAATACAATGCCATCCTGTTTGACGTGGACGGAACGCTCATTGATTCCGCTCCTGGCATTCTCCATACATTAGAAGAAGTCTTCCACACCATGGGCGTGGATACCACGAATGTCAACCTCCGCCGCTATCTGGGCCCGCCGCTCCGCAAGAGCTTTGGCGAGCACTTTAGCGACAAGGCAAAAATTGAAGAGGCGGCAGAGCGCTACCGTGCAAGCTACCATGAGAAAGGCAGCCACGAGTGTGCCGTCTTCCCGGGCGTGCCGGAGATGCTCCGCCGCCTGAAAGAGGCCGGGCTCGTCCTCTGCACGGCGACGTCCAAGCCGACGCGGGTCGTGACCCCCATTCTGGAAGAGCAGGGCCTGGCAGAGTATTTTGATTTTATCGGCGGCGCTTCCATGGACGAGAGCCGGGACACCAAGACCGCCGTTGTCCGTTATGTGCTCGCCCAGCCCATGATGCAGGGCAAGCGGGTGCTGATGGTCGGTGACCGTAACGATGACATGCGCGGTGCAGCGGACTGCGGGCTGGATGCGGCAGGTGCTCTGTACGGCTATGGCAGCCGGGAAGAGTTGGAGCCGTTCCACCCGGTCATTCTGGCCAAGGACTGCGCGGATCTGGCAGACCAGATCCTGCACATGGCCGAGTAAGTTTGAAAGCGAAATGGTGAAAGAACATGAGTCGAAATACACAACCGGAAAAACGCTCTATGACCCCGATGCAGAAGCAGGCGGTTCTGGTCTGCGTGATCTGTGTGCTGGCGGCCCTGCTGACAGCAGGAATTACCACGGCGCTCCTCAAGCGGGGAAAAACGCCCGCGGCCAATGAGCCTGCGGCCTCGGAGCCGCAGTCTGTAGACCCGACCAAGACGGACGGGGATCTGGCAGGCCATTATCAAATCAACAACGCGTCCAGCGCCCTGCTGACCGAAACGGCTGATGCAGGCAGCGAGTATCAGGACAGCACCCTCTTCCTGGGCGATTCCAATACTGTCCGCCTCTACAACAACGGCCTTGTCTCCCTGCAGCAGTTCTGCGCCCGGGAGGGCATCGGCACGCAGGTGGCCCTGAACGAGGGCATCGTGACCTTTAAGGGCGATAACAACCACTATACCATTGCACAGGCCGTGGCTAAGATGAAGCCCCGCCGCGTGGTGATGACCTTTGGCACCAACGATACCGGCATGGAGGTGCAGGATTTCATCAGCAACTACACCGCGCTGGTGCAGGCCGTTCAGGCGGCTTATCCTTATACGGACATCATTGTCAACACCGTGCCGCCCATCCCGGAAAATCATTCTTCCTACCCCCACATGGATCAGGCCAAGATCGACGACTTCAACATGGCACTGCTGAACATGTGCGAGCAGCTGGGCCTCAAGTTCCTCAACACGGCTGAGACCCTCAAGGGCGAGAACGGCTATGGGAACCCGGATTACTACACCGACGGTGACATCCACCTCAAGAGTGCAGGCCTGAAAGCGGCGCTGACTTACCTGCGCACCCATGCTTATCAGACCGAGGACCGCCGTCCGGATACCAATAACATCCCCACCCGCACGCTGGAGTATGTCTCCAACCCCAGCTCCGCGGTGGCGGCTCCCAGCTCGGAGGCAGTCAGCGAGAGCGAGTCTGTCAGTGAATCCACCAGTGAGTCCGCAAGCTCCTCCGGCAGCGAGAGCACTTCCACCGAGGCGAAGTTTGAAGCCCACTACCGGGTGGAAAAGAGCGGCGGCGGCACCCTGACCACCGGGGACAGCACCGGCAACAACTCGGTGAGCTATAAGGTGAATGACCCCGGCAAGTCCATTACCGTGACGGCTGTCCCTGCTGAGGGCCATGTCTTTGTCAAGTGGAGCGATGGTGTCACCAGCAAGACCCGCACGGATACCAACTTCAAGCAGAACCTGGATGTCACTGCCATCTTTGGCACGGCGTCCGTCCGCATCACCAGCGAGGGACACGCCACGCTGGGCAGCGCCTATACCTTTAAAGCAAGCCTGAACGGCAAGTACGCCAGCGCGGAGAACCTGCACTGGTACGCCAACGGCGCGGAGATCAAGGCGGCTGCCGGTATGACCAGTATCACCGTCAAGGTCGATGCCTCCATGTTGAACACATCTTATAAGATCCACGCCGCCATCGTCTACAATGGCTCCACCGTCAACAGCAACAGCCTGGCGGTCTCCATTGACAGCGGCGTCACCTCGGAGTCCGGTTCCCAGTCCGGGAGCTCCTCCGGGAGTACATCCAGCAGTTCGAGCTCCAGTGCTTCGTCTGGCAGCTCGTCCCACGCGGAGAGCTCCAGTGCTTCCACCAGCGAGAGCCACAGCACTTCGGCCAGTGAGTCGAAAGCAGAGTCCAAATCGGAAGCTGCTTCCAGCTCTGAGGCGAAGAGCGAAACTTCCAGCTCTTCCAAAAGTGAGAGTGCTTCTTCTTCCGAAAATGATGTGGCGCCCAGCGCTTCTTCCAACACAGAGGCTTCTGCCAGCAAAGAAGCACAGAGCACCGCTGAATAACGGCGTGGAAACCTTTTCGCCCCGGGCCGCATAGGCTGGGCGGAGAGGAGGAATGCACCATGGCAGTGCCTGCAGCCGAAACCATGCTGGCGCGTGGTGTCCCGGGGGCCGAAGATGTCACCGATGGTGATGTGGATTACTACGGGACCGACTGGATCAATGTGGAAAACGCTGCCACCGAAGAGCAGATGCAGAAATGCTTCTCAGAGCCCTGCGGCGGCACAGCCCGCTGCACCGGAAACACACCGGAGCAGACCGACGGGCAGGACTACGAAATGATCCAGGAATAAAAACAAAATATCGGGAAGCCAGCTCTGTTTGGCGGGGCTGGCTTCTCGCTGTTATCCAATGAGAGAGGGGAACACAATGGCAAAATATTATTGCGTCCTGTTTGACGCGGACAATACACTTTTGAACTTTGACGCCGCCGAGAGCAAGGCTCTGGCGGAAACACTGGTCAATTACGGCATTGAGCCGGATGCCGAGACGGTGCAGACCTACCGCACCATCAACGAAGAGCTCTGGAAACAGCTGGAAAAGGGCCAGATCCGCCGCGAAAAGCTGATGAGTGAGCGCTTTACCCGCTTTCTGAAAGCGGTCAATGCTGCCGGCAACGGCGTGGAGATGAACCGCTATTATCTGGAGCGCCTTTCCACCCATCCGGACCTGATGAGCCCCAATGTGCTGGAAGTGCTGAGCGAGCTTTCCGAGGTGGCCACGCTGGCCATTGTGACCAACGGCTTTGACAAGGTGCAGAGCCGCCGTGTGGCGGAGTCGGGCATTGCACCGCTTCTGGAGGACGTTTTCGTCTCCGAGAAGCTGGACAGCGAGAAGCCCAACCGCAAGATCTTTGACGCGGCCCTCCGCTCTTTGGGCGTGGAGAACCGCGAACATGTGCTGATGGTGGGCGACAGCCTCTCCAGCGATATCCAGGGCGGCATCAACGCCGGGCTGGATACCTGCTGGTTCAACCCCAGCCACAACGAGAACCCGGGCAAAGTCTGCCCCACCTATGAGATCGAAACGTTGGAAGAGCTGTACCCGCTGGTGATGGAGCCGGAAGAGCTGGCCAATCTGGGCCAGAAGCACCGCCGCCACCAGCCGTAAGAGAATGGAATTGAGAAAACTATGCTGATTCATCTGGAAAAACTGGGCAAGAGCTTTGGCGAGAAGATCGTCCTGCACGATGTGACGGCCAGTGTCGAGCGGGAAGACCGCATTGGCATTGTGGGCCAGAACGGCGCGGGCAAGACCACTCTGCTCAAGATCCTGACCGGGGAATATACGGATTATGAGGGCGAGTTCAGCGTGACCCACGGTGTGACGCTTGGCTACCTGGAACAGAATGCAAAGCTCGATGTCACGCTGGATATCTACGGCGAGATGCGTTCTTCGTTCGCCCATGTGCTGGACGCCATGGCAAAAATGCAGATCCTGGAGCGCAAGATGGCCGCCAGCCCCGAGGATACCTCGCTGCTGGAGCAGCACGATGCGCTGCAGAACATCATTGACGCAGCCGATGGCTACAATATGGATGTCAACATCAAAAAGGTGCTGTCCGGCATGGGCTTTGCGCAGGATACCTGGGAAAAGAACGTCGGCGTCCTGTCGGGCGGCGAGCTGACCCGCCTGCGGCTGGCAAAATTGCTGCTGGAAAAGCCGGATGTCCTCATCCTGGACGAGCCCACCAACCACCTGGACTTTGCCACCATGGAATGGCTGGAAAACTACCTCAAGAGCTATTCCGGCGCGGTGCTGGTGGTCAGCCATGACCGCTATTTCCTGGACCACATCTGTACCAAGATCTGGGAAGTTTCGTTCCAGACCATGACGACCTATAAGGGGAACTTTTCGGCCTACCTGCCCCAGAAAGAAGCGGCGGATGCCCTGCGCCAGAAGCAGCACGATGCCGATGTGGCACTGGCTGAAAAGCTTCAGGATTATGTGGACCGCAACCTCGTCCGGGCTTCCACCACGAAAATGGCCCAGAGCCGCCGCAAACAGCTGGAAAAGCTGGAAATTACCGAGGCCCCCAAAGATGAGACCAACCAGCTCAAATTCCGTTTTGAATATGATGTGGAGCCCTGGAATGAGCTGGTGCTGATGAAAAACCTGACCATCCGGATCGGGGAGCGGACACTGCTGGAGCCGTTTACTTACACGGTCCACCGTGGAGAGCGGCTCATCATCGCGGGTCCCAACGGTGCGGGCAAATCCACCATGATGCAGGTGCTGGACGGCAAGCGCCGCCCCTCCGGCGGCATGGTGAGGCTGGGCACTGGTGCCCGGCCCAGCATTTTTGCCCAGCAGCAGAACCGTCTGGGTGCGGGCCGTGTCATTGACGTCATCTGGAACAAGTACCCCCGGATGACGGAGCTGGAAGTCCGCAGCCATCTGGCAAAGCTGGGCTTCCGGGGGGAGACGGTCTTTAAGCCTTGCGAGGCACTTTCCGGCGGCGAGCTTGCCCGCCTGCGCTTTGCGGAGATCGTGCTGGAACGGCCCAATCTGCTGTTTCTGGACGAGCCCACCAACCATCTGGACATTTACACCCGCGAAAATCTCACCGAGGCCCTCATGGCCTACACCGGCACGCTGCTGCTGGTCACCCATGACCGCCACCTGATGAACAGTCTGGCCTGCCCCATCCTCTACCTCGAGGACGGCAAGGCGGTCATCTACCCCAGCTATGACGCCCTGATGGGCCGCGCCGCTCCCGCCCCCGTGGCCGAGAAGAGCAGCGAACCCGCCAAGGCGGGCTACGGCAAAGAGCAGCGCCGCCGCCGGGCCGAGCTGCGCGCCAAGATCAAAGCCTGCGAGGACGAGATGGAGGCTGTCTCTTATACACATCTGACGCTGCCGACGACTTAATAGGCGTAGA
>ENA-UAMB01001536-UAMB01001536.1-human-gut-metagenome-genome-assembly--contig:-NODE-1536-length-11209-cov-4.388739_pt1 | contig 11209 bp, 8 predicted proteins | sample MGYA00243707_ERZ654484 | MGnify/ENA primary metagenome ERZ654484 (study PRJEB26926, sample SAMN06164464) | human gut metagenome | biome: ENVO:00009003; feature: ENVO:2100002; material: ENVO:00002003... | reverse complement strand
GAGATACTGATCGGTCTCGTGGGCTCGGAGATGTGTATAAGAGACAGGAGCAGTCAGCATGCCGATTTTCCAGGCAGTGACTTACAGACATCCGGCACTTGGAGAGTCCACAGGCTTTGCGTACAGCCGTCTGGAGAACCCTACCAGACAGGAGTTAGAGCGTACCATGGCAATCCTTGAGGGTGGAATCAAGGCATTTGCATTTTCCAGCGGACAGGCTGCAAATATGGCTGTATTTTCTCTGCTGAATCCGGGAGACCATGTTCTTCTTTCTGATGATATTTATGGCGGAACCTTCCGTATTATCGGTGACGTGTTCGGAAAATACGGCATTGAGCACACTTACGTGGAGATGGATGATCTTGACGCAGTGAAGGCAGCAATCAAGCCAAATACAAAAATGTTTTTCGTTGAGACACCGACCAACCCGATGATGAAAGTGGCAGATATTCAGGCCATTGCAGATGTGGCGCATGAAAACGGATGTTTGCTGATCGTGGATAACACATTCCTGTCTCCCTATTTCCAGAAGCCGTTGAACCTTGGAGCGGATATCGTGGTACACAGCGGCACCAAATATCTGGAAGGACATAATGATACTTTGTCCGGTTTTCTGGTGGTGAAGGATAATGCTCTGTATGACCAGCTCTATAATATCTACAAGACTACAGGAGCCTGTCTGTCTGCGATTGACAGCTGGTTGTTACTCCGCGGTATCAAGACACTGGCAGTCCGCATGGAACAGCACCAGAAGAATGCTCTGGCCATCGCACACTGGCTGGAACAGAGACCGGAAGTGGAAGAAGTCTATTATATCGGACTGGATTCCAGACCGGATAAGGAGCTGATTGACAGACAGTGCAGCGGCTATGGCGGAATGATTTCTTTCCGATTGAATTCTGCGGAGAAAGCTGTTAAAATTTTGGAGAGCGTAAAGCTGATTCGTTTTGCAGAAAGCCTGGGAGGCGTGGAAAGTCTTCTGACCTATCCCATGAAGCAGACCCATGCAGATGTACCCGTAGAGGTCAGAGAGGCCCTTGGAGTGGACGAGAAGCTTCTGAGAATGTCCGTTGGTATTGAGAATATCGATGACCTGCTGGCAGACCTGGTGCAGGCTTTTGCCTGAGAGGGGTTGATTGGTATACATAGTAATTTAGCCAGTTCCGCGGAAAGTTTCACGGAAGTCCCACAACAGACGCAACGAGTCAGGACGTGCAGAAGGTCCTGGTAGAATAGGTATGATTGACAGAAAAATTTAACCTGCAACTTGGGGCCACAGGCAGAAAGCTTGCAGGTTGTCGAAAGGTAAGAGGATTCGTATGGCTACATACAACTTTGATAAAATTATAAATCGTAAGGGAACGAACTGCCTGAAGTACGACTATGCCGTGGAGAGAGGCAAGCCTGCGGATGTGCTGCCACTGTGGGTCGCAGACATGGACTTTACAGTATCGGAGGAGATTACGAAAAGCCTTCACGCGGCGGTAGATCATGGAATCTACGGATACACCCAGCCTAAGGATGCTTATTATAATGCCATAACCAATTGGATGGAAAAAAACCATAATTGGAAGACGAAGAGAGAGTGGATCATGAAGACCCCCGGTGTGGTATTTGCACTGGGTGCAGCGGTAAAAGCTTTCACAAAGCCGGGAGATGCGGTCTTGATCCAAAATCCGGTGTATTATCCCTTTACCAATATCATTAGGGACAATGACCGTAGGGTGATTGATAATACATTGGTATACGAAAAAAGGGTAACTGAAGGAAAGTCGCAGTACAGCATAGATTATGAAGACTTCGAGCGCAAGATCGTGCAGGAGAATATAAAACTGTTTATCCTGTGCAACCCTCATAACCCGGTGGGCAGAGTATGGACTAGAGAGGAACTGCAGCAGCTGGGAGAGATCTGCCTGCGCCATCATGTGATCGTGGTCAGCGATGAAATTCACAATGATTTTGTATATCCCGGATTTGAGCATACGGTGTTTGCCAATGTGGATCCCCGTTTTACGGAGTTCACCGTGACCTGCACCGCACCCAGTAAGACCTTCAATCTGGCAGGCTTACAGATTTCCAATATTTTTATCTCAAATGAGACATTGCGGGAAGCATTCCAGAAGGAAATCGACAAGACCGGATACGATGAGCCGAATGCGTTGGGAGCGGTAGCCTGCGAGGCTGCATATCGTGGCGGACAGGAGTGGCTGGATCAGTTGAGAGCTTATCTGCTTGAGAATCTGAATTTCCTGCGAGCATATCTGCAGGAGAAAATTCCACAGATTCATCTGGTAGAGCCGGAAGGTACTTATCTGGTATGGCTGGATTGCAGTGAACTTGGGATTTCCGGCAAGGAACTGGATCAGTTTATCGTAGAGAAAGCGGGACTCTGGCTGGATGGCGGAGCAATGTTCGGACCAAGTGGAGCAGACTTCCAGCGAGTGAATATTGCCTGCCCCAGAGCAACTCTAGAGCTTGCACTGGACAAGCTGAAGGCGGCAGTAGACAACCTGGGCTAGGTCCGACAGATTTGATGTGAGCAAAGAAAAATATCTGTGGACGCTTGTTCCGATAGGACAAAAATTATAGCGGTATAATATTAACAGACATATGGTATATTTTTACAATGTTGTCCATATACTGTAACATATCAGGCCATTCATGACTGATCACGGCAGCTTATGCTACGCTTGTGATCCCTGATGAATGGCTTTTTCGATAGTATTGCCATAAGGAAAGGAGCACACAGTATATGCCAAGAGGACAGAGAAAATCCCTGGAGGAAAAGATCCAGGCAAAACAGGAGTTGATCAATGCGCTGAATATCCGCATTGAATCCGAGGAACGGGAACTGGAAGAATTATATGAGCAGAAGAGGCGCAAAGAACTGGAGGCAGTAAGTGACCTGATCGAGGATGCCGGCCTGGCACCGGAGGAAGTCACCGAAGTCTTGCAACAATACATTGAGAACCGCAGCGCAAATGCATCGTGAGATTGCAGGTGAAAGAGAGCTTGCTCACCTTAAAGAACCGGAGCTGTACCGCCCAAAAGTTAGAAACAGAATCAATCTAATGACTGGAGGCCGATACACGCCCGGTCTTTTTTTGTGCCCGTTTGGTTATCGCCAATCATGCAAGCATGTTGGCTCTCTTGCGCTCATTATATCGTGAGCACAGCTCACTCAATGCATTTCGCAAAATCACACTTGCAAGCAAGTGATTTTGCTTCATCATATCATAAAAAGTACTGCGTGATAATCTGCTGTACCTGCTCTGAACGAATGGGAACCTTGCCGGTCTCGTAAGTGGTGATCAGCTGCATGGACGGAAAGATTCCGTTGTAGCAGTAAGACTTGAGTTTGTTGCAGGCAGCATCACAATAATTGTTCTTGTCCATCATCCCGAAGTGCTCCCAGTAGAAGAACTGCTGCGTGGTGGGATGCAGGATCGTGAAATCAGGATAGACTGTCAACTCATTTAAGGCCAGAGCTGCCTCGTAACGATATGGAATATGATTTGTGTACAGAAGATTGGCGATGATAACCTCGGATTTGGAACGGACTTTATGTCCCGCCAGTGTAGTATGAATCAGATTTTCCGGGTGAGAACTGTTTGTTTCATAGCTTTCCGCACACCATTTCTGTATCGATACCGGAAGCTTGTCCTTCGCAAAATGACTTTGCAGCAATTCATAATATGGTGAAGATTCCTCTAGAAGGTCAGAGGAGGATAATTTCCTGGAGCGGCTTTGTGAGGATGAAATTTTCTTATAGGAACTTAGCAGAGAAAATTCTTCTTCGGCTTCCAGTAGCAGAAGAGAGTAGTATTTTTTCAAGGCCATAATCTCTGCAAGAGAACGATTTGATTTAGGACAATATACAGATTGTTCCTCTTTTCTGATAATCCAGCGTTGGTAAGATCCATTTTTTTGAATGGATAATTCTCCTTCTGGAAAGGCGGAAATTTTGCGGCGTAGGTAGTCACATTGTGTCTGTAATTTATTAAGGCGAGTGTCTAAATTCTGAATCATAAAAAACTCCTTTCAAAATGGTTTGGTGTAAATAGGATAAAATACCAGAAAAAAATACAAAAAAGTCTAATTTTCAAGTGGAAAAAGGGATGATTGTATCAAAATAAAGAAAAAGGGTAAAATAGATACAAAAAAAGAAAAAATATGAGAAATTTTGTACTAAAATAGCCGGAAAACAGCTTTTAGCGAAAATGGAGATAAATGAACATTGTGGGACATGCAGATAAGCAATAGAGCGGGCACTTTTGAAGGCACAAGCATATCTGAGTGTATTATAACATGACAGGGGAGATTTTGAGAAGATGTTTGTTTGGGAAAAGAGATCTGAATACAAAACACCCACGGCATGGAATTCCAATGGAATCCCTTGCCGCGGGCAGTGGTTTCAGACTATAAATGTTTTATTCCGCGCTTCCTTCGCCCTTCTTCAGATTCTTCTGGGCGGTGGAGAGCATGAGTTTGATTCGGTTGAGCTGGTTGACTTCGCTGGCACCGGGATCGTAGTCGATGGCTACGATGTTGGAGGAAGGATATGCCTTCCGCAGAGCCTTGATAACGCCCTTACCTACCACGTGGTTCGGCAGGCAGCCGAAGGGCTGGGTACATACGATGTTCGGTACGCCTTCCTTGATCAGTTCCACCATCTCACCGGTCAGGAACCATCCCTCACCGGTCTGGTTGCCGATGGATACGATCGGTTCCGCATAGGAGACGATCTTGTAAATGTTGGTAGGCGGATCAAAATGCTTACTTTCTTCAAAAGCCTTCACGGCAGAGCCGCGGAGGATATGTTCGATGGCCCAGATACCCAGCGCGGAAATCTTTGCAGTCTTCTTGCTGGTACCTAAGTGTTCTGCTTTGTAGATCTGGTTGTAGAAGCAGTACAGCATGAAGTCAAGCAGGTCGGGTACTACAGCCTCCGCACCTTCGCTCTCCAGCAGCTCTACCAGATGATTGTTGCCTGCAGGAGAGAATTTCACCAGAATCTCACCGACCACGCCGACACGGGGCTTCTTGATATCCAGTACCGGAACCGCATCGAAATCCCGGATAATCTCGGTACACATCCGGCGGAACTTCGGAATGCTGATATGCTTCGCGGAGACAAATTTCTGTACCTTCGCAAGCCATTCTTTGTGCAGAGCATCCACGGAACCCGGAGTTGCTTCATAAGGACGCATCCGATATACACAACGCATGAAGATGTCACCAAATTCCGCACCCACAGCGGCACGTAACAAAAGATCCGCATTCAGATGGAAGCCGGGATTGCTCTCGATACCAGCCAGGTTCAGGGAGATAACGGGAATCTGCTCCATGTCTGCTTTCTTCAAGGCACGACGGATGAAGCCGATATAGTTCGTCGCACGGCATCCGCCACCGGTCTGGCTCATGATGATGGCTGTCTTGTTCAGGTCATATTTACCGGACAGCAGAGCTTCCATGATCTGACCTACTACCAACAGGGAAGGATAGCAGGCATCATTGTTAACATATTTCAGACCAACATCCACAGAGTGCTTGTTATCGTTGTCCAATACCACGAAATTGTAACCGCAGGCATTGAACGCAGGCTGCAAGATCTCAAAGTGGATCGGGGACATCTGCGGACAGATGATGGTGTAGTCCTTACGCATCTCTTCGGTAAACGGTACCTTCTCAATCGCGGAAGAACGGATGTTGCGGTGCTTGCCCATCTTTTCACGGACACGGATTGCAGACAACAGGGAACGGATACGGATACGTGCCGCACCCAGGTTGTTGACTTCATCGATCTTTAAGCAGGTATAAATCTTATCGGAGCCGGAGAGGATATCGTTCACCTGATCGGTGGTAACGGCATCCAGACCGCAGCCGAAGGAATTCAACTGGATCAGATCCAGATTCTCCACCGTCTTTACATAGCTTGCGGCAGCGTAAAGTCTGGAATGGTACATCCACTGGTCGGATACAATCAAAGGACGTTCCGGTTTTGCCAGATGGGAGATGGAATCCTCTGTCAGTACTGCCATATCGTAGGAGGTGATCAGCTCGGGAATACCGTGGTTGATCTCCGGGTCTACATGATAGGGACGGCCTGCCAGCACGATACCGCGCTTGCCGGTCTTGCGTAAGTATTCCAGAGTCTCTTCGCCCTTTTTCTCCATATCGTGACGGGCATTTGCCAGTTCCTTCCAACCCTTTTCGCAGGCTGCGGCGATCTCTGCGGCGGGAATCTCGGTGAATTCCTTCGTCAGCGCATCCGTCACGGTACCAAGATCTCTAAAGGACATGAACGGATTGCGGAAAGTGATCTCACCGCCGGCGATTTCCTCTACGTTATTCTTGATATTCTCAGAATAAGAAGTAACGATAGGGCAGTTGTAATGGTTGTTGGCATCCTCGAACTCGTTGCGCTCATAGAATAGCGCAGGGTAGAAGATGAACTTGATTCCCTGACGAATCAGCCAGGTCACATGGCCGTGAGCCAGTTTCGCCGGATAACACTCGGATTCACTGGGGATGGATTCAATGCCAAGCTCGTAGATCTTACGGTTGGAGCTGGGAGAGAGCACAACGCGGTAGCCCAGTTCGGTGAAGAAGGTGAACCAGAACGGATAGTCCTCGTACATATTCAGCACTCTGGGGATACCAACTACGCCTCTGGGAGCCTTGTCAGCGTCCAGAGATTCATAAGAGAACAGTCTATGTAATTTGTATTCGTATAAATTCGGTACATTGTGGGCATTCTTCTGACCACCGATACCACGTTCACAGCGGTTGCCGGAGATGAACTGACGGCCGCCAGAGAATTTGTTGATGGTCAGACGACAGTTGTTGGTACAACCCTTACATTTCGCCATGCTGGTCTCAAACTGGAGATCGCAGATCTTCTGATAATCCAGCATTGTGGTCACATAACCGTCTTCGTAATGTTCTCTGGCGATCAGAGCCGCACCGAAAGCACCCATGATACCGGCGATGTCGGGACGGATCGCCTGGCAGTTTGCAATTTTCTCAAAGCTGCGCAGAACAGCGTCATTGTAGAAAGTACCGCCCTGTACCACAATATTTTTACCAAGCTCTGAAGCATCGGAGACTTTGATTACCTTAAATAAAGCATTCTTGATAACGGAGTAAGCAAGTCCTGCGGAGATATCTGCTACGGAAGCGCCTTCCTTCTGCGCCTGTTTTACTTTGGAGTTCATGAATACGGTACAACGGGTACCCAGATCGATAGGATGCTCTGCAAACAGGGCAGCCTGAGCGAAATCCTGCACGGTATAGTTCAGGGATTTGGCAAAGGTCTCAATAAAGGAGCCACAGCCGGAGGAACATGCTTCGTTCAGCTGTACGCTGTCTACGGTCTGGTTTTTAATCTTGATGCACTTCATATCCTGACCGCCGATGTCTAAGATACAGTCTACGCTGGGGTCAAAGAAAGCAGCGGCATAGTAATGGGCCACGGTCTCTACCTCGCCGTCATCCAGCAGAAAAGCAGCTTTCATCAACGCTTCGCCGTAACCAGTGGAACAGGAGCGTACGATCTCCACGCCTTCGGGCAGGAGAGAGTAGATCTCCTTCAGGGAACGGATCGCTGTCTTCAAGGGGCTTCCGTCGTTACTGGAATAGAAAGAGTACAGCAGGGATCCATCTTCACCTACCAGAGCAATCTTCGTGGTGGTGGAACCGGCATCGATACCCAGGAAAGCCTTGCCCTGATAGGACTGTAAGTCTCCGGTGGTCACGTGATGCTTGCTGTGACGCTCCACGAATTCCTGATAAGCAGCCTTGTCCGCAAACAGAGGCTCCATACGTTCTACTTCGAACTCCATCTTGATGTCGGAGGACAGCTTTTTCACCATGTCAGACAGACTGATGCAGACTTCCTCCTTCGCATTTAGTGCGGAACCGATGGCTGCGAACAGATGGGAGTTGTCCACGTCAATGATGTGCTCGTCATCCAGATTTAAGGTACGGATAAAGGCAGCTTTCAGTTCAGACAGGAAATGTAAAGGCCCGCCCAGGAAAGCTACGTGACCGCGGATCGGCTTACCACAGGCCAGACCGGAAATTGTCTGGTTCACCACTGCCTGGAAAATAGAAGCAGACAGGTCTTCCTTGGTAGCACCTTCGTTGATCAGAGGCTGGATATCGGTTTTGGCAAATACACCACAGCGGGCAGCAATGGTGTAGAGGGATTTATAATTTTTCGCATATTCGTTTAAGCCCGAAGCGTCCGTCTGAATCAGACTGGCCATCTGGTCGATGAAGGAACCGGTACCGCCGGCACAGATACCGTTCATACGCTGCTCCACGTTACCACCTTCAAAATAGATGATCTTCGCATCCTCACCGCCCAGCTCGATGGCAACATCGGTCTTGGGAGCCAGTTCCTGCAGGGAAGTAGCCACGGCTACGACCTCCTGAGTAAAGGGAACGCCGAGGTGGTTGGCCAGTGTCAGACCGCCGGAACCGGTGATCATGGGGTGCAGCTGCAATTCTCCCAGCTGGTCATAAGCTTTCTTAAGGAGCTCAGACAGAGTTTCCCGGATATTGGCGAAGTGACGCTCATAATCGGAAAATAAAATATTGTGTTCTTCGTCCAAAATAGCAATCTTGACAGTGGTGGAACCGATATCTATGCCGAGAGTTGCGTATTTTTCCTGTGAATTCATGTGATACATCCTTCCTGAAATAAAAATAAATCTACTTATTTAATGCATTTTTTTCATCAACAAAACATTCTAATTATACGACAAAAAACACCACAATGCAACGAATAATGGGGGAGTTTAGTTGTTAAAGTTTTGTAAAATGTAACTTAAATTTTTCGGGAAAACTCTGAAAAAAGAGAACGTGCAGTTTACTTATTCTCTTCCGGATGTTACAATCTCGATAGAGAAAAATCAAAATATAACTATTTATGGAGACATTGTTTTATGAGCAAATTCGAAAAAAAGTTTGGAAAATATGCGATCCATAACCTGACCATGGTATTGATCATGTGTTATGTGGCGGGCTATGTGATCGAACTGATGGGCAGCGCGGCCGGAAATAATCTGCTGGGATTTCTGACACTGGATCCTTACCGGATACTGCACGGGCAGATCTGGCGTCTGGTGACCTGGGTGATCGTTCCGCCGGACAGCCTGGATATTTTTACGATCATTATGCTGTTGTTCTATTATAATCTGGGAACAGCACTGGAGCGGACCTGGGGAACCTACCGTTACAACGTCTATATTTTTTCCGGTATGCTGTTCACGATTGCCGGCAGCTTCCTGTGCATGGGAGTTCTTTACCTGCTCACCGGAGGTATGGCAACGGAGACCGCATCCGTGGTATTTTACAGCGGGTCCTATGCGTTCAGCACCTACTATATTAACTTGTCCATCTTTCTGGCGTTTGCCGCAACGTATCCGGATATGCAGGTACTGTTGATGTTCGTGATCCCTGTGAAGGTAAAATGGATGGGAATTCTGGATGCCATTCTGATGGTCTATACGGTAATTGCTGGAAATCTGTTCACCAAGTTTGCGGTAGTGGCATCACTTTTGAATTTTGTGTTATACTTTTACAGACTGCATCGCAGCCGTATCTCGCCGAAACAGATGCACCGCAAGGCGCAGTTCGAACGAAAATCCAATGCTGGACGGGCGAAAGTCACAAGACACAAATGTGCCGTCTGCGGACGGACAGAAGAGGACGATCCGAATCTGGAGTTCCGTTTCTGCTCCAAATGTAACGGCAACTACGAATATTGCCAGTATCATTTATTTACCCATGAGCACGTAAAATGATAATAAGATTTGCAATATCCGTTACGGCATGACTGCTTGCAGGCAATGCCGTGCGGATATTAGCAAATCGAACAGACATGAGCAAGAAGGACGATAGTCCGGATTGCGAATGTCTGTACACTTTCGGGAGTGCGAAGCACGGAGAAAGTGTATTATTGCAAGAGGCATACGGCATGACTGCTTGCAGGCAATGCCGTGCGGATATTAGCAAATCGAACAGACATGAGCAAGAAGGACGATAGTCCGGATTGCGAATGTCTGTACACTTTCGGGAGTGCGAAGCACGGAGAAAGTGTATTATTGCAAGAGGCATACGGCATGACTGCTTGCAGGCAATGTGCGAAGCACGGAGAAAGTGATGTTATTATAAAGGAGACCCTATATGAACAAAGAAGTATTATTTGCCCAGACCTTAGAGCAGGTCCGCAAGACCGCCAAGGAGCAGGGCAACTGCATCAGCGAAGAACAGGTAAAGGAAGCATTCGCCGAGCTGGATCTGAGCAATGAACAGCTGCAGATGGTATTTGACTATCTGTTAAAACATAAAATCGGTATTGGACAGCCTATGGATCCCGATGAATTCCTGACGGAGGAAGAAAAGGATTACTTACAGGAATATCTGGATGAAGTAGCGGCATTACCGACCTACAGTGACGGTGAAAAACTGGCATTTTCCATCGCGGCCATGGCGGGAGAGACGGATGCGCAGCAGCGCCTGATTGAATTGCATCTGGCGGATGTGGCAGAAATCGCAAAACTCTATGCCGGACAGGGTGTCCTGCTGGAAGATCTGGTGGGAGAAGGCAATCTGGCGCTTTCCTTCGGTGTGACCATGCTGGGCAGTCTGGAGAAGCCGGACGAAGTCGAGGGAATGCTCGGCAAAATGATCATGGATGCCATGGAAGAATACATTGCCGAACATGCAGAAAATTCCAAGATCGATAAGCGAGTGGAAGATAAGGTCAACAAGGTAGCGGATAAGGCCAGAGAACTGGCGGAAGAACTGCACCGCAAGGTGACCACGGAGGAACTGATGGAAGAGACCGGTATGTCCCGCAAGATGATCGAGGATGCCATAAGAATGAGCGGTTTCAAGATTGAGGATATCGACAACAATGCAAAAGACAGTTTATGAGAATTATAAATACAGCCTGCAGGATACGGCAAAGGTCTACATAGGCGCAAAATATACCTTTGCAGAGCTGCTGGATCAGGACGAGGTGGCGTTTAAATTCCGCCTGATCGTGGAACGCTATATTTTAGCGGAAAAAGAGGTGGATCCCCAGGATACGCTGGAGACTCATCTGTATTATCTGAAGCCGGACAGTTTTCTTGTGAAGATCTACGACCTGTCTCTTATACACATCTGACGCTGCCGACGACTTAATAGGTGTAGA
>ENA-UAMB01001523-UAMB01001523.1-human-gut-metagenome-genome-assembly--contig:-NODE-1523-length-11309-cov-3.914875_pt1 | contig 11309 bp, 5 predicted proteins | sample MGYA00243707_ERZ654484 | MGnify/ENA primary metagenome ERZ654484 (study PRJEB26926, sample SAMN06164464) | human gut metagenome | biome: ENVO:00009003; feature: ENVO:2100002; material: ENVO:00002003... | reverse complement strand
CCGCGAGTGCCGCGCCTCCGAGAAACACACTTTTCATATGGTTGGGATTCATGTAATTCTGATTTTTTCGGTAAACGATTGTGTATGGGCGGATCAATATCCGGGGTTCTGCACCAGATAGCCCTTATTCACCTCGCTGAGCGTAAAGGGCGAAAGGGACATGCGCTCGTGCCACGTGTATTCGGGGACATAGGAGGGCTTGCGCGTGTAATTGGCGAACTCCTCGGGTTTGCGGGGGTTCCACGACACGCCGGCGGCCTGCGAGAACTCGAACTTGTACTTGGCCCCGCCGACCATCGACGCCCCCTGCTTCCAGTGGCGGGCGTGGGGATACCACTGGTTCTCCTCGTAGAATTCCACGGCCCATTCGCGGTGGATGCTCTGCCGCAGCCGCACCCGGTCGGTCTGCGTTTCATCGGGAATGCCCCCGCGCCTGCGGATGTCGTTCAGGTAGCGCAGCGCCATGGTCGGGTTGCCCTCCTCGTTGTAGGCCTCGGCGATATTGAGGTAAAACTCCGCCATGCGGTAGATCGGGAATTCGAACCATTCGCGCGAACCGGCTTCATACCAGAATTTGATGTTCTTGGCACAGCCGTCCTGCCACTTGTATTCGAGCTGCCAGTTCTGGTACAGATCCCAACGGCTGTTGCCGGTATTGTTCTTGGGGTTGACGCCGTAGAAATAGAGCGACGCCTGCGCGCGGGGTTCCAACTCTTCGGCCTTGTCGCGGTATTCGCCGGCCGGGCGCCAGTCGTCCACGCCCGCCCACGTCTGATCCGTACCGTCGGCCTTGCGGTACTGGCAGAGCTGACCGTAGCCGGTGCCGCGGTACTGCCCCAGGTCGTGGCCGGTGTGGGTCGGCATGAAGGTGTAGTTCTTGTAGATACCGTTGTCGTCGGCCTCGCGCTGCTGCTTGTAGGCCAGCAGCACCTCGCGGTTCGACGGCGTGCCGACGGCCGTGCCGTAATCCTTGATGGGGTCGCCCGTGTCGATCAGCTCGAAGCCGTTGGCCTTGCCCCAGTCGATCACCTCCTGATTGGCCAGGCGCGCCGTTTCCCAGCGCTTGGCATCGTAGCCCCCGAGCCAGATCATCTCATTGTTCGCGGGGTCGGCCATCTGCATGTAGGGAGCGTCGGCATTGAAGAGGGGACGGGCGGCGTACATCAGCGCTTCGGCCTTGACGGCCAGCGCCACGCCCTTGTTCACGCGCCCCAGCCAGTCGGCCGGCCAGCGCACGCCTTCGAGTGTCGCGGCGGCCGCGTCGCACAGCCCGACGATGAAGTCAAGGGTTTGCTGCACGGTGGAGCGGGGGCGCACGTCGACCGTGGTGAGCGTCGATTCGACCAGCGGCACACCGCCGTACCGTTTGAGCATCTCCACGTAGCGGAAAGCCACCAGCACCTGCATTTCGGCCTTGACGATGGCTTTGTCGCGGTCGGACATGTCGGCGACCTTGTCGATGTTCTCGTACACGAGCCACGCCTTGCGGATGTAGGCGTAGTTGTTGGGGAAATAGTCGTCGGTATAACCGGCGCCGTTATTCTCGTTGTTGGCCAGCATGCCCGCCACGACCTGCTTGTCCATGTATCCCCATGTCAGGCGGCAAAGGTCTTCGCCGCCCATGATGGCTTCGGTCGTCTCGTAGGGCATGATCGGGGAGTTGTTCCACACCAGTACGGGCAATCCCGAGGAGAGGATCGTGGCGTAGGCCTCGGCGATCGCCCCCTCGGCGTTCTTGGCCGTGCTGAAGACCTCGTCCTGATCCATGCCCGTCACTTCGGGCTTCTCGATGAACCAGTCCTGGCAGGACGTAAGGCCGGCCGCCAGCAACAGGCCGAGAAGCGTATAAATGGTCTTTTTCATAAGGCTGCGACTTAAAATTGGATGTTGAAACCGAAGTTATACACGCGCGTGAGCGGGTAGATGATGCCTTCGGACGTACTGCCGTCCTGCACCAGCTCGGGGTCGATGCCGTCGATCAGGTCTTTGCCGCCCCAGGTACAGAGGTTGTTGGCATTGACGAATACGCGGATCGAGCCGATATGCGCTTTGCGCATCCAGCGGGCGTTCCGGAACGTATAGGCCACCTCGACGTTCTTGAGCTTGATATGGTCGGTCGAACGGAACCAGAAGGCATTGTTCTGGTTGTTCTGGCTGTTGGCCATATTCACGGACATGCGCGGGAAGGTGATATGCTTGCCGGCGGCATGGCGTTCGGGCGTCCAGCGGCCGTTCATATAGCTCAGCGGCGTACCGTTTCCCTGGGCGAAGGGCGTGATGAGGTAGCCGTTCATGTTGAACGTCCCCTGCGCCGAACCGGTAAGGAGCGCGGATATTTCGAACCCCTTGTAGCCGAAGCTCAGGTTACTGCTGAACGCGAAGCGCGGGACGTTCGAGAAGCCCGTCGGGGTGATATCCTTGTCGTCGATGATGCCGTCGCCGTTGACGTCGATGATACGCAGGTCGCCGCCCTGGACACGGTTGCCGTCGATGGCATTGTAGGGATGGTTGGCGACCTCCTCGGGCGTATTGTAAAAGCCTTCGTTGTAATAGGCCTTGTACTGTCCGTAGGCGAAGCCCGTTTCGTTCATCCAGGCGTACATGTAGGAGGGTTCGGCCTTGTAGTCGATCTTGTTGACGGCATAGGAGACCTGTCCGCCCACTTCATACCAGAAATCCGTGCCGACGTTGTCGCGCCACGAGACCTGTATCTCGTAACCCCGGTTGCTCATGCGCCCCACGTTCACGGGCGGCAGGGCGCTGCCGCTCAGGCCGATGATGCCCGGCGTGACCCCCAGTTTGGTGAGGATGTTGTTGCGCTTCTCCTCGAACAGGTCGACCGTGACCGAAAGCCGGTCGCGGAACATGCGCACCTCAGCGGCGATGTTGTACGACTCCTTCTTCTCCCACGTGACGTCGGGGTTGCCCGTCGACTGTTCGTATTTGCCGGGGAAAGCCGGGTTATTGACCGAACCGTTCGACGAGCCGAAGAAATACCCGTCGAGCGGGGTGCCGTTCCAGGGGCCGTAGCTGTGGCTGCCCCAGGTGCCGGGCAGGAAAAGGAAGCGGTCGCCGCCGATCTCGCTGTTGCCGGTCTGCCCGTACGAGGCGCGGAACTTGAGCCACGTGAGGATGTCGTTCTTCGGAAAGTACGGTTCGTTCGATACGACCCAGCCTACCGAAACGGCCGGGAAAAACCCGAACCGCTTGCCGGGCGCGAAGTTCTCGGAACCGTTGTAACCCATGTTGAATTCGGCCAGGTAACGCTGGTCGTAACCGTAGGTGACACGCCCCACCACACCGTAATAGCCGCGGGGGACGTTATACTTCAGTCCGGGCGAGGTGTAGCGTTCGCCGGTGACGAGCGCCATGGCCGTGACGGCGTGCTTGCCGAAATCGCGGCTGAAGTCGATGCCGGCCTCGACATAGACCTTGCGATTTTTGCCCCAGCCGGTCTCCTCGTAGGATTTGGCATTGTGTTCGCCGCCGTAATAGAGCAGCTCGGCCGGATCGGCGGGGTTGCGCGTGATCGAATAGACGGGCAGGTTGGGGGTGACGCGCAGCGTCTTGGTAAAATAATGGTCATACGACAACGCCCCGCGTACGGAAAGCCCTTCGACGAGGTAATCCATCCGGTGGCGGATGCGGATCGAGGTATTCAGGCTGCTCTGGTTGATGCGCGCCTGTGCCTTTTCGAGCATGTAGGCGATCGGGGATTTGCCCCATGCGCCCTTGTTGCTGTCCATGATCGTACCGCCGGCATAATCGGTGATGATGCGGCCGTCGGAGACGCCCGGCGCCGAGAAGGGCGGGGCTTCGTAGATGTTGAGCATCAGGTCGCGGTAACGGCCCCACATGTCCACGCTGCTGTTGCGGTCGGTGATGATCTTCGTCTCGCGCACCTGCCCCGAGAGCGAAACATTGATCTCGGTGAGCGGGATGATGTTGAAATCGAAGTTGGTGCGGAAATTATATTTGTGGCTGCCCGAGTTAGAGGCCGCATCGCTGAACCCGAAGTCGTTGGTGAGGCTCTTCTGGTTGGAATACCCCACCGAGGTGAAGAAGGCCACCTTTTCGGTACCGCCGGAGATATTGACGCTGTACTGCTGCTGGGGCGACACCCCGGCGTCGAAAATCCGCTTCATGTAGTCCGTACTGCCGTAGTAGATGGCGGGGCTGTCGAGCAGCGCCTGTTTCTGTTCGGGCGAAAGGTGTCCCATCGCCTCGACCTCGGAGGGCGTATAGTCGCGGTTATGCCGGAATTTCCACAGTTCGTCCTGCGAAAAGACCTTGATGTCGTCGGGCTTGCCGTCGTTGGCGAACGCCTCGTTGCGCAGCACGGCATAGTCGTAGGAATTGACCAGACTGGGTAGGGTCGTCGGGGAGGTGAAGCCGACATTGGCCGTGAACGAGATTTTCAGGCTGCCTTCGCGGCCGCGCTTGGTCGTCACGATGATGACGCCGTTGGCACCGCGTACGCCGTACACGGCGGTCGCCGAAGCGTCCTTGAGCACGTTGACGTTCTCCACATCGTTCGGGTCGAGCATGTTGAAGGCCGTCATGTCACGCACGATGCCGTCGATGACGATCAGCGGATTCTGGTCGCCGGCATACGTCCCCACGCCGCGCACGCGGATCGTGGACTCCTCGAAGCCGGCCTCGCCGGTCTTCTGGACGGCGGCCATACCGGCGATACGCCCTACGAGGGCATTGGAAATATTGGTCACGGGGGAGCGCATCAGCTCCTTGCCCGACAGCTGCCCGATGGCGCCGGTGACGGTCTCCTTCTTCTGGGTGCCGAAGCCGACCACCACCACATCGTCGATGCTCTGGACATTCTCCTCGAGCACGATGCGGATATCGGTCTGGGTTCCTACGGGCACCTCCCGGGTGGTATAGCCGATAAATGAAACTGTCAACGTCGCATCCTTGGCCGCCATGACCGTGAAACGCCCGTCGAGGTCGGTCACGGAGCCAGTCTGGGTTCCCCTGACGACCACTCCGGCCCCGACGACCGGCATGCCCTGCTGGTCGACGACCGTCCCGGAGACCCTGGCAGGGGAGACGTCCTGCGCACCGGCGCCGAAAGCGACCGGCAGGACGAGCAGCAGAGCCAGCCCGATCTTCGCGAATCTGCGCAGGAGCCCCGGCACATTCAAATAATGGTTCATTTTCATAGGTATTTAGGTTGTAGTTGGTTGATTGCGTCCCGCGGGGAGAATCGCCGCCGCGGGACAGGCCCGCACTGAGGTTCACCGAGAGGGCCGGATCACAAAATCGAAAAGGTCGGAGCGTCTTTTTCTTTCATAGGCTGATAGGTTTGGTTATGCTTCAGGATTTTCGTTACAACAAATTTAGGAAGACGGAACAGGGATATAAAGAACGGATTTATCATTTATTTGTCCGTTTTCATCATCCACCCTCCTGCGCTTCAATATTCGATCCGGACGACCACCGAGCGCGTGAAGTCCGGAAGCGATACGTCGGCACGGCGGGACGCGCGCACCCACTCGTCCCGCCAGGGGTCGTAGATCCGCACTTTCTTCACCCTGCGCCCGCCGAGCAGCGGTGTGAAGTCGACCTGCAGGCCGGACAGTCGCTGTGCCGGAATGCGTTCGGAGAGCTCGTGCCGCCACGTGCTCACCGTATCGCGGCACCAGGCAAGCAGCGTGTGTTCGCCCCGCAGCACATAGACCCGCAGCCCCGCCGTATCGCGGCGCACGGGTTCGAACCCTTCGCGAAGGGGGTCGACACCTTCGACGGCACGCGCGAAGCGCCCCATCTGGAACCAGGTATGCTGCTTGTCGATATGGTGATCCCAATGCCAGAGGTGCCCCGGCCCGGCGGCTCCGCTGAAAAAGGGGGCGAAGAGCACGTCGTGGAGCACGGAACCCATCGTATCTACCTTATATATAGGATGGGGGCCGGTATGCACGGGTTTCACAGCGCCCGACTCGGCCAGCAGCATCGGTTTGCGGAGGCCGTATCCCCGCAGCACGGCGATGGCATCGGAGGCCATGCTGTCGACCGGAGCGCCGCACACGGCCAGTTCGGCACCCTCGTCGATATAGCGGTGCACCTGCGCCACCTCGTTCGAAGGCAGGCGGTTGATGAATTCATAAATCGGGAAGCTCGACTCCCGGTCGAGCGAGCCGAGGCTCTGCATCACCAGGTTTTTCGGGAAGATCTCCTTCACGCGCGGCAGCATACGGACATTCCACGCGCGCAGGTGTTCCTCGGGCGTCTCCACGGCGTTCATTTCGTTCCACAGCTCCCAGCCGAAAACGGCAGGATGGTCGCCGTAACGCTCGCGGAAGATGCACACGCGGCGCAGGAACTCCTCCTCACCACGCTGCGAAGTGATATAATCGTCGGCATCGGCAAACGGGCCGCCGTTCGAGGTATGGTACGAGGCTTTGGTGTCCCACTTGTTCACGCCCGGCCGGATATGGCGGAAACTCTCGATGCAGAACTTGATCTTGATGCCGTACCGGTCGGCGAGCTCCAGCAGGCGGTCGATGCGCACGAGCTTGGCGGTGTCCACCTCGCCGTAACGGGTTTCGATCTCGAAGAGGTTCGTATTGAGCCATACGCGGCCGAAATTGGCGCCGTTGCGGTGCATCTTCCCGAGGTAATGTTCCATGTCGGCAACCGACCCCATCGCGGCGATGTTGCATCCCACGGGGATATACGGCTGCCCGTCCGAAAGGCAGAAATAACGGGGATCCCGGGCGCTTACCTGGACGAAAGAGCGCCTGAAGGAGCGCCCGGGGCGCTTGGCCCACGCCTCCGCTACCGACACGAAGGCAAGGAGGCAGGTCAAAAGGATGAGTCGTTTCATAGGTCGTAGTCTTAGGTTTGAGCGACAGGATAAAAGTAGGGAATTCCCCGCGCACGGAATGTAACCGGTTCAGCAGATGCTAACACATTTTCGTCGGGACAGCGCAGGAGGGGCGAAAGGCCGGTTTTCTGTTAATTTTTGATAAATCCGTGCAAATCCGGCGGGTGGAGTATTCCTATATTTGTTCCATCGAAAACTCTACCTTATCCGAACTATGAAACGACTTACGGCAATCCTCCTGTGCACGCTTGCATACGGCGCCGCAACAGCCGCCGACGGATGGGACGCCCCGGCCGACCAGCACGTCAACGCCCTGCGCCGCCTGCCCGCCCGGGCCACCTCCTACTCCTACAAGACCCCGCAGGATGCATTGGCGGGAGACCGCGCCCGATCACGGATGATGCTGCTCGACGGCGTCTGGAAATTCCGTTTTGCGGAAGACGCCGCCCAAAGCCCCGAAGGGTTCTGGCAACCGGGCGCCGACCTCGGAAACTGGGACGAGATAGAGGTTCCCTCGTGCTGGGAGATGCAGGGCTACGGGTATCCGATATACACCAACATCCCCTATCCGTTCGAGTTCAGGCCGCCGTCGATCACACGCGACAACCCGACGGGATGCTACGTCCGAAAATTCACCGTACCCCGAAGTTGGGAAGGCGACCGGGTAGTGCTGCACTTCGGGGGTGTATACTCGGGTTATTACGTCTGGGTCAACGGCACCCGGGCAGGATATGCCGAGGACAGCTGCCTGCCCTCGGAATTCGACGTCACCGGCCTGCTGCGACCGGGCGAGAACACGCTCGCCGTGAAGGTTTTCAAATGGACGGACGGCAGTTACCTCGAAGATGCCGACCACTGGCGCATGGCGGGCATACACCGCGAAGTATACCTTGCCGCAAAACCCGACGTGGCCATCGGCGACTTCGGGGTGCGGACGCTGCTCGACGGCGACATGCGCGACGCGCTGTTGCAGATACGCCCCACGATCGACCTGCGCGAGGGCACCCCGGCGGCAGGATGGCATCTGCGGGCGCAACTCTATGCCCCCGACGGGACGCCCGAAGGCCGTGAAATGGGACTACCGGTCGAAGAAATCCTGTCGGAGGCTTACCCGCAACGCGACAACGTCTACTTCGCACTGATGGAGCAGCGCATCGCGGCACCCGAAAAATGGAGCGCCGAGAACCCTGCGCTCTACACCCTCGTGCTGACCCTGCGCAACGATGACGGGCAGGTCGCCGAATCGCGCAGCTGCAAGGTCGGGTTCCGCGACGTCCGGCTCCGCGGACGCGAGATGCTGGTCAACGGCGTCCCCGTGAAACTCTACGGCGTAAACCGCCACGACCACGACCAATATACGGGAAAGACCGTCACGCGCGAAGGGATGGAACAGGACGTAAGGCTAATGAAACTGCTGAATTTCAACTCCGTGCGTACGTCCCACTACCCCAACGACCCCTATTTCTACGAGCTGTGCGACCGCTACGGCCTTTACGTCATCGACGAAGCCAACATCGAGAGCCACGGTTCGGGCGGGAAGCTCTCGAACGACCCGGAGTGGGCCGTTCCGTTCCTGGAGCGTGTAAGCCGGATGGTCGTCCGCGACCGCAACCACCCCTCCATCGTCATGTGGTCGCTGGGCAACGAATCGGGATGCGGCCCGGCGCACGCGGCGGCAGCCGGCTGGGCCAAGGATTACGACCCCACGCGCCTGATCCACTACGAAGGGGCGCAGGGACAACCTGCGAGCCCGCTTTACATACCCCTCAGGCGCACTTCGGCGGCCGTATTCACTAGTGCCGCCCCCGCAGACGGGAAGCCGGGCACCCCGCAACAGCCGCAGGACGGCGGCAATCCGACCGACCCCGCTTACGTGGATATCGTGAGCCGCATGTATCCCACGGTCGGGGAGCTGGAGCGCATGGCCCTCAACCCGCGGATCGACCGCCCCGTGCTGATGTGCGAATACGCTCACTCGATGGGAAATTCGACCGGCGGGCTGAACGACTACTGGACGGTCATCCGCAGCCATGAGGGACTGCTGGGCGGCCATATCTGGGACTGGGCAGAGCAGGGGCTGGTCAAAAAAGACACCTGCCAACGCACCTATTGGGCCTACGGCGGGGATTTCGAACCGGCAGGGGAGCATCACGACGCGGCGTTCTGCTGCAACGGCATCGTCAACCCCGACCGTACGCTGAAGCCCGCGGCACTGGAGTGCAAATACGTATTCCAGCCCATCGGGTTCACGGCGGACGACCTTGCTGCCGGAAGGGTTGTCGTACACAACCGTAATTTCTTCTCCCCAACCGACCGCTACGACTTCACCTGGGAAATATCGACCGACAAGGGCGTATTGCAACGCGGCAGTTTCGACGTGCCGACGACGCCCGCGGGCAAGAGCGCCCCGGCCACCGTCGGGTTCCGCCCCTTCGAGCCCGAACCCGGCGCCGAATACCTGCTCCGCGTACAGGCCCGGGAAAAACGGGCGACCCCTTACGCCGGGGCCGGGCACATCGCTGCGCAAGAGCAGTTCGGACTGCCTTTCTACAAGGCTCCCGCGCATAAACCCGCCGCAGGCAGGGCGGCCGTCTCGCAGGACGGGGAGCGCATCGTGCTGAGCGCCGCGGGTGTCCGGGCGGAAATCGACCGCAGAAGCGGTTACCTGGTCTCCTATACGGTACGCGGGAAGGCATTGGTATGCGACACCCTGCGGCCGAACTTCTGGCGGGCGTCGACCGACAACGACTGGCGCGGATGGCGCGTCGGGCAGATCGCCGGATGCTGGAAAGAGATGCCCGGAAGGATCCGGACGGAAGGCATCCGCATCGACGAAGCCGCAGGGACGGTGCGTGTCGAAAAGGGGGTTCCCGACAGCGTGCGGCTGACGCTGGTTTATACGCTCGACGGCACGGGGGCGCTGGCCGTGGCATACGACCTGCAGATCGCCGGGCAGTTGCCCGAACCGCTGCGCGCGGGGCTCCGAACCCGGGTTCCCAATACACTGGGGAGGATGGCCTACTTCGGCAAAGGGCCCCAGGAAAATTACTCCGACCGCTCGTGCGGTGCTTTGCTCGGCCTCTACCGGGGTACGCCCGGGGACTTCATGCACGACTACATCACCCCGCAGGAGAACGGCAACCGCTGCGCAGTGCGTTGGCTCACGCTGACGGAGGGCAACGGGCACGGCATCCAGATCGCGGGAGACAGCCCCCTGAGCATGTCGGTATGGGACTGCACGCAGGAGGCGCTCGACAGGGCACGCCACGTCACCGAAGTGGAGCGGCTTCCGGATGCCCTGACGGTCAACATAGACTGCGTACAGGCCGGGGTCGGGGGAACCGATACCTGGAGCCTGAATGCGCGCCCCTCAGAGCAGTACCGCCTGCTGGCAAAACGCTATGCCTATAAATTCACGCTACTTCCCTGCAACAACGAATCCGAAGCAATCCGCAACGGCCGGAGGCTTTGCAACAAACGATAGACCATGAAAAAGATAATCCTGTTACTGGCGTTGGGATTCCTGTGCCAACCCCTTTACCCGCAACGCACCGAATACCCGCAGATCGGGGCGCAGGTGTTCATCGAACCGGGGCAGACCGACAAGCAGATCGACGGGTTCTTCAGGATACTCGCGCAGCACGGATTCGAAACGGCACGCATCCGGATGTTCGGGGCGCACATGCTGCGCCCGGACGGATCGTGGGATTTCACGCTTTACGACAAAGCATTCGATGCCGCCGGGAAACACGGCGTAAAACTCTTCGCCACGCTCTTCCCGCCGACCGACGAGCTGGGCGACGTGGACGGCATCATTGTGCCGGGCGGCTTTGGTGACCGCGGCATTGAGGGCATGATCCAGGCTGCACAGTACGCGCGTGAGAACCACGTGCCCTACTTCGGCATCTGCCTGGGCATGCAGATCATGGTCATGGAGTACGCCCGCAACGTGCTGGGCTACGCCGACGCCAACTCCAGCGAATTTACGCCCGAGGGCCAGCACAACGTCATTGACCTGATGCCGGACCAGCAGGGCGTTGAGACGAAGGGCGGCACGATGCGTCTGGGCAAGTACCCCTGCGTCATCACGCCGGGCACGAAGATGGCCGACTGCTACGGCACGACGGAGATCGACGAGCGCCACCGCCACCGCTATGAATTCAACAACGAGTTCCGCGCCGAGTTCGAGGAGAAGGGTCTGGTCATCGCCGGTACCAGCCCGGACGGACGCCTTGTGGAGGCTGTGGAGATCCCGGGCCGCGATTTCCATCTGGGCGCGCAGTTCCACCCCGAATTCAAGAGCCGCCCGAACCGTGCGCACCCCCTGTTCAAGGGCTTCATCGCCGCCGCGCTGAAGTTCCAGAGCGAGCACACCCCGACCGGCCATCCCGCGGTACTGGGAGAGTAAAATACAGTATATGCCCTGTCTCTTATACACATCTCCGAGCCCACGAGACCGATCAGTATC
>ENA-UAMB01001521-UAMB01001521.1-human-gut-metagenome-genome-assembly--contig:-NODE-1521-length-11323-cov-8.013312_pt1 | contig 11323 bp, 7 predicted proteins | sample MGYA00243707_ERZ654484 | MGnify/ENA primary metagenome ERZ654484 (study PRJEB26926, sample SAMN06164464) | human gut metagenome | biome: ENVO:00009003; feature: ENVO:2100002; material: ENVO:00002003... | reverse complement strand
AAATATGGCGGTATAGCTCAGTTGGCTAGAGCATTCGGTTCATACCCGAAGTGTCGTAGGTTCAAGTCCCACTACCGCTACCAGATATGGCCCGGTGGTCAAGCGGTTAAGACACCGCCCTTTCACGGCGGTAACACGGGTTCGATTCCCGTCCGGGTCACCACACTTCAGAGTGAACAATTAGATTTATTCTAATTGTTCACTTTTTTTATTTTGTAAATTACAAAATTTTCTTGCACTATCTGTATAAATAAGCTATAATTATTTGTGGTATGCAAAAATACCATAAATCTGTAAACTTTCTTAATTTAAGCGAGCGGATTTAAACAAACTAAATTCGGAGGATTAATATGAAAAAGATATTACCAATTATTCTCTGTGCCGCAATAGTATTTTCAGTTTCAGGCTGTGTAAGCAGTGGTACTCAGCTTACTGCTCTTTCAACTGATAATGTTCCTAAGGCGGATTCTGTTAAGGTAAAGGACTATGACGATAACCTTGATGGACTTGAGAAATATCTTAAAAAGAGAGCTTTCCTGCCAGATATGGACGGAACAGAAATGTCATATGGTATGATTGGTGCAAAAGCTGGTCATAGATACATGTTTACTTTTAATAACTCTCAAGTAACAGCAGAATTTTATGAATACGACCTTAAAAATCTCAATGATGAAGCTAAAAAAACAATCGAAAGCGTAAAGAAAGATGGTAAATTTGAGCTTCTCGGAATGACTACAGAAGCCACTCTTTCCGATAATGGAAAATACCTCATGGTTTATACCGATAATTCGGGTGAAGAGCTTAACAAAACAAGAAAATCAGATGTTCTCAAGGCTTTCAAAGAGTATAAGAAATAATTATGAGGTGATATAATGAGCTTTCTAAAATCTTTTTTCGGAAATTATAGTAAGCGTGAGCTTAAAAGAATTAACCCTATTGTTGACAAAATCCTTTCTTTAGAGGATACATATAAAAAAATGACTGACGCAGAACTTCGTGAGCAGTCCGACAAGTTCAGAGAAAGACTTAAAAACGGCGAAACTACCGACGATATTCTTCCAGAGGCATTTGCTGTCTGTCGTGAAGCTGGCGACCGTGTTCTTGGTATGCGTCACTTCCCTGTACAGCTTATTGGTGGTATAGTTCTTCATCAGGGAAGAATCAGTGAAATGAAAACCGGTGAAGGTAAAACTCTTGTTGCTACACTTCCTGCATATCTCAACGGTCTTACAGGTGAGGGCGTTCACATTGTTACAGTCAATGACTACCTCGCAAGGCGTGACTCTGAATGGATGGGCAAGCTTTATCGTTTTCTTGGACTCACCGTTGGTCTTATTACTCATGATGCCTCTAACGATGAACGCCGCAGAGCTTATGCCGCTGACATTACATATGGCACAAATAACGAGCTTGGTTTCGACTATCTTCGTGATAATATGGTTGTCTATAAAAATCAAAAGGTTCAGCGTGGCCACGCCTTCGCTATCGTCGATGAAGTTGACTCTATTCTTATAGATGAAGCAAGAACTCCTCTTATCATTTCAGGTCCTGGTGATAAATCAACAGATATGTATGAGAGAGCTGACAAGCTTGCTAAGAAGCTCACAAGCAAAAAGTTTGTTGAAATCGACAACAAGGAAGATAATGACGAGCTTTACAAACAAGAGGGCATAGACTATATCGTTGATGAGAAGGCTAAAACAGCTACTCTTACACCTCTTGGTGTCAAAAAAGCTGAGGAATATTTTGGAATCGAAAACCTCACTGACCCTGAAAATGTTGTCTATCAGCACCATATAAACCAAGCTATCAAGGCTCATGGCATTATGCGCAAGGATATTGATTATGTTGTCAAGGACGGAGAAGTTATCATTGTTGACGAAAGCACAGGCCGTCTTATGTATGGCAGACGATACAATGAAGGCTTACATCAGGCTATCGAGGCTAAGGAAGGCGTTAAGGTTGAGCGTGAAAGCAAAACTCTTGCTACTGTCACATTCCAGAACTACTTCCGTATGTATAAAAAGCTCTCTGGTATGACTGGTACTGCTATGACCGAAGAAACAGAATTTCAGGAAATTTACAAGCTTGATGTTGTAGAAATTCCTACAAATAAGCCTATCCAAAGAGTAGACCTCCCTGATGCTATCTTCAAAACAGAGCAAGGCAAGTTTGAAACTCTCATAGAGGATATTATGGAGGCTCACAAAAACGGTCAGCCTGTTCTTGTTGGTACAATTTCTATCGAAAAATCTGAGGTTCTCAGTGCGTTGCTCAAGAAAAAGGGTATCAAGCACAATGTCCTCAATGCTAAATATCACGAAAAAGAAGCTGAAATCATCGCTCAGGCTGGTAAGCTCGGTGCTGTTACTATCGCAACAAATATGGCTGGTCGTGGTACTGATATTATCCTCGGTGGTAATGCTGAATACCTCGCAAAATCTGAAATGCGTAAGATGAAAATTCCAGAGGAACTTATTGTCGAAGCAACAGGTTTTGCAGAAACTGATAACGAAGACATCAATAAGGCTCGTGAAACATTCAGAGCACTTGAAGCTAAATATAAGAAAGAAACCGATGCCGAGGCTGAAAAGGTCAGAGAAGCTGGCGGTCTGTTCATTATGGGTACAGCTCGTCACGAATCTCGCCGTATTGATAACCAGCTTCGTGGTCGTGCAGGCCGTCAGGGCGATAAGGGTGCAAGCCGTTTCTATCTTTCAGCTGATGACGAACTTCTCCGTATCTTTGCGGGCGACAGACTTACAAAGATTATGGAAACTATGAAAGTACCAGATAACGAGCCTATCGAAAACAAGCTCCTCACAAATGCTATTCAGAGCGCTCAGGAAAAGGTCGAATCCAGAAACTTTGCAATCCGTAAGAATGTTCTCCAGTTTGACGATGTTATGAATCGTCAGCGTGAAATTATCTACGGTCAGCGTGACCAGGTTCTCGACGGCGAAAACCTTCGTGAAACTATTCTTAAGATGGTTACTGATGTTATCACATCTGCTGTCAATCTTTATCTCTCGAGTGAAGATAAAGAACATTGGAATCTTGATGGTCTTAGAGAGCATCTCAGAGGTTGGTTCCTCGATGAAGATAAAGAAAAAGAATTCCTCGAATTTAGCGATGAAGAATTTGAATCTCTCGAGAAAGATTACCTCAGAAACCAGCTTGTAGAATACGGTCAAAAGCTTTATGAAGAAAACGAAACCCTCATTCCAGAGGAAACAATGCGTGAGATTGAGCGTGTTTACCTCCTCAAGAATGTTGACCGCTACTGGATGGACCATATCGACGCTATGGAAGAACTCAAGCGTGGTATCCGCCTAAGAGCATACGGACAGCACGACCCTGTTGTTGAGTATCGAATGGAAGGTTTCGATATGTTTGATGAGATGATTGCATCTATCCGTGAAGATACTGTAAAAATGCTTCTTGTTATTCCAAGAAAAATTCACGAGAAAACGGAAGAACAGAAAAAGCTTCGTGAGCTTGCTCTCAAGCGTGCAGCAGAAGGTCGTGCAAGAGCCGCTGCATATGCACAAGCTGCGGCAATGGCTGCAAAGGCTGAATCTGATGAGCTTTCTGCTGTAAATGAAGATGACAGCGAGCCAATGTCCGCTGACCTTGAGGTTGAGGTTGAAACTACCGATAAAGATGTTCAGAATATAGCTGAAAAGTATACACATCGTGAGCAGGTTGCAGAGCCTACCATGACTAATGCTGATGGCTCAGACGGTCGTTCAAAGACTGTTGTTAAGAGTGCAAAGCAGAGAATCGGCAGAAATGACCCATGCCCATGCGGAAGTGGCAAGAAGTATAAGAAGTGCTGCGGCAAAGACGAATAAGCACGGCGAGCCGCCACTCCCAAGACGCGGAATCGGTGGCGAGCCGCCGCTGTCAAGACGCGGAATCGCTCGGCAAGCCTCGCTCGACATTCTAAATCGACTTATATTGACGCAGTTGACGAAACTACCGATTAGTTAGCAAATTTTCCCAAGACACTTAAAAGTTTCGCTCGAGCCTTTTCAAAGGCTCGCGGATTCCAAAGGCAGAGCCTTTGGTGGGTTTTAAGGGCGAAGCCCTTAACTTGCCTTGCCCCTAAGGGCGGACAAAGTCCGCCTTTAATACTAATGTTGCTAACAAAAGAATCCAATCGGTGGACTATGTCCACCGATGAGGGAGCAAAAAAATGTTAAGGGCGTTGCCCTTAAAACCTACGAGGGACTCCGTCCCTCGACCCTGCAAGCCTTTAAAAAGGCTTGAGCGAAACTTTTGTTTTTCTAAGATAAGTACGCAGTATAAACAAGCTGAATTTCAGCCAAAATAAAATATACTTAATTCTTAAATAATTTCCACCGAACCAACCTGATTAAAAAATCGGGTTGGTTTTGGTGCTTATAAAGATAATGTCAAGGCTGCTAACCTCAGCCTTAGGAGTTGTATTATTATGTTATTCTCAAAGAAAAATTCTACTGAAAATACAGGCAGCATAGAATATATTATCGTCGGTCTTGGAAACCCTGGTTCTCAATATGAAAATGCCCGTCATAATGCTGGCTTTATCACCCTTGATACAATCGCCAAGAAAAACGACATCAAGGTGGATAGACTAAAATTCAAGTCACTTTGCGGAACAGGTACAATCGGCGGAAAGCGTGTTCTCCTTATGAAACCGTCAACCTTTATGAACCTTAGCGGTCAAGCCGTCACAGAGGCTATGGCTTTTTATAAAATTCCGCCTGAGCATACTATTGTTATATTTGATGATATTTCCCTTGAACCGGGTAAACTCCGTATCCGCAGAAAGGGCAGTGACGGCGGTCATAACGGTATTAAAAATATCATCTACCTTTCAGGAAGCGACAAATTTCCAAGAATTAAGGTTGGCGTAGGTGCAAAGCCAAATCCACACTGGGAATTAGCCGACTGGGTACTTTCAAGATTTACAGAAAGCGAAATGAAATCCCTGACCGAGGCCGCCGAAAATGCCGCACAGAGTGTCGAATATATGGTAAATGAACAGACTGACAAGGCAATGAATCTCTTTAATTCGTAATCAAACCCAAATAAATTATTAGGTACAAAAATGAAATTTTTAGATAACATATTTTATAAAATTCCAGAATACAGAGAGCTTTCAAGAGCTATCGACTTATCCCGTCTGCCTGCTTGCGTGACGGGACTTTCGACTGTCCATAAATCTCACCTTATATATTCTCTTTGTCGTGAAAAACAAGCCCCCGCTCTTGTAATTGCCGCTGATGAGCAAGAGGCTCAAAGCTTTTGTGCAGATATTTCCGCTATGGGACTTAAAGCACTTTATTATCCCGCAAGAGATTTCATTTTCTATGATATGGCTGGACGCTCACACGAATACGAACATCAACGCATACACGCCCTTTTTGCCTTGCAAAATAAGCTATGTGATGTAGTAGTCGCTTGCATTGACGGTTTATTGCAATATACAATTCCAAGTAAAAACCTTAGAACTGCGACTATATCCGCACATATCGGCGATGAAATACCGCTCGATAAAATCGTACTTTCACTTGTAAATGCAGGCTATGAACGCACAGAACAGGTCGAGGGAACTGGACAATTCGCCGTCCGAGGCGGTATTCTTGATTTCTTTCTTACAACAGAAACAAGACCTATGCGTGTAGAATTCTGGGGAGATGAAATCGACAACATTTCCTATTTTGACCCCGAAACCCAAAGAAGAACAGCCGAAACCTGCGATTCATTCATAATCACCCCATCAACGGAAATTCTTATCAACGATAAAGAAAAGCTTATAGAAGCAATTACCAAAAAAGCCACTTCACTTCGTGGCAAAACTTCCGCAATAGCAAAGGAAAAGCTTTTAAACGAATGTGATATTCTCAGAGATACGGGCAATCTTCCTTGCGTTGACAAGTTCTATTCGCTGATTTATCCTAAGAGCGAAACATTATTCGATTATATAGATAATGATATGCTTGTTTTTGTTTCAGAACAAGTCAATCTTCGTGAACGAATGAAATCCGTTATGTGGCAGTGGCATGAGGATATTAAGGACTACTTTTCAGACGGAACTCTCTGCAAAGGACTCGATACATTCTCGCTTGATTATCAGGATTATCTCGATAATGTTCAGCACCGTAATACTATTCTTTTAGACAATTTTGCAAGAGGAACTTCCGATTTAACACTCCGAGAACTTTTCAATATGAGCGTCAAGCGTCTTTCCATATGGAGTGGTTCTGTTTCAATACTTTGTGACGATTTAGACGCTATGCTTGCTCAGGGATATACAGTTGTCGTACTATGTGGAACAGAAAAAGCCGCCAAAAATCTCTGCGATGATTTAAAGACCCACGATAAAAATGCCGTCTTTATCGCAAACAATTCTCCTCTCGGAGAAAATAAGCTATATGTTGCGGCTGGCAGTCTTTCGGCTGGCTTTGAATATCCTGCGGCTAAATTTGCTCTGATAACACACGGTCAAGTCAGCATAGCAACAAAAAAACGCCGTAAAAAGCATACAAACGGTCAAAGAATTTCAAGTATTACCGACCTTTCAATCGGTGACTATGTAGTTCATTCCATACACGGAATAGGCATTTTTGACGGCATACACAAGATAGAAAATCAAGGCATAATCAAAGATTACATCAAGATAAAATACGCAAAGCAAGATGTTCTCTATGTTCCCGTAACACAACTCGACCTTGTCGCAAAATATATCGGCCCTCGTGAGGATAGCACTGTCAAACTTCATAAGCTTGGCGGTACAGAGTGGCAAAAGACCAAAACAAAAGTACGCACAGCCGTTAAAGATATTGCCCACGAGCTTATAAAGCTTTATAGTGAGCGTATGAAAGCCCAAGGTCACGCTTTTCCAAAGGATACCGAATGGCAAAAGGATTTCGAGGCTCGTTTTGAATACGAAGAAACTCCCGACCAGCTCCGTTGCATTGAAGAAATCAAAGAGGATATGGAGCGAACCGTTCCTATGGAAAGACTGCTCTGCGGAGATGTTGGTTTCGGCAAAACAGAAGTTGCACTTCGTGCCGCTTTCAAATGTGTAACGGATTCAAAGCAATGTGTTTTGCTTGTCCCTACAACAATCCTTGCGTGGCAACATTATCAGACAATTCTCCGCAGATTTGAAGGTTTTCCCGTAAATATAGAATTACTTTCAAGATTCCGAACCGCCAAAGAGCAGAAAGAAATCATTAAAAAGCTCAAAAACGGTGATATTGATATAATTGTCGGCACTCACCGACTTCTCGGCAAGGATATTGAGTTCCGAGATTTAGGCTTAGTCATAATTGACGAGGAACAGCGTTTTGGTGTCGCTCAAAAGGAAAAATTCAAGGAAATGCGTAAGAATATTGATGTTCTCACACTTTCCGCTACACCTATTCCAAGAACACTTAATATGGCTATGTCGGGTATTCGTGATATGTCCGTTTTAGAGGAAGCCCCACAAGACAGACACCCTGTTCAGACCTATGTCCTCGAACAAGATAACGGTGTTATAAACGAGGCAATTCGCCGAGAATTACGCCGAGGCGGTCAGGTATTCGTACTTCATAATTCCGTTGAAACTATATCGCAAAGAGCCGCCAAGATTCAGCTTGATGTTCCCGAAGCAAAGGTCGGCTTTGGACATGGCAAAATGAACGAAAACGAGCTTTCCGAAATCTGGCGAAAAATGCTCGAAGGCGAAATAAATGTCCTTGTCTGCACAACAATTATCGAAACAGGTGTTGACCTGCCTAACGCCAATACTCTCATAATTGAAAATGCCGATAGAATGGGACTTTCCCAGTTGCACCAGATTCGTGGACGAGTTGGCAGAAGCTCTCGCCGTGCCTATGCCTACCTTACCTTTACAAGAAACAAAGTCCTAAGCGAAATCGCCCAAAAGCGACTTTCAGCTATTCGTGAATTTACAGAATTTGGTTCAGGCTTCAAAATTGCTATGCGTGACCTCGAACTCCGAGGAGCAGGAAATATCCTCGGTGCTCAACAGCACGGTCATATGGAAGATGTCGGATATGATATGTATTTAAGATTGCTCGGTGACGCTGTCAGCGAAGAAAAGGGCGAAGAAAATCCCGACAGAGATATTGACTGCCTTGTTGATATACACATTGAGGCACACATTCCAGAAGACTATATCGAAAATCTCAACCATAGACTTGAAATTTACCGCAGAATTTCCGAAATCCGCACAGAAGAAGATTTAAGCGATGTTACAGATGAATTGATAGACCGTTTCGGCGACCCGCCTAAATCCGTACTCGGACTTCTCACGATTGCACTTGTCAGAAGTAAGGCGGAGGGTTCAGGAATTTATGAGATTAAACAGCGTGATGGCTATGCTATGATGTTTGTAAGAAATATAAAAACGCCTGCGGTTGCAGATATTATAAGTCGAATGAAGAGCAGAGCAACCCTTAGTGCGACAAATAAACCATATATAGCTATTAAAATGCAGCCAAATGAAAAGATTTTGGATTTATTATGCACAACCTTAGATATTAAGGGCATAGGATAAGGCTTTGCGTTATATATATAAATTTTTCAGGTGATTATTATGGAAAAACAAAAACCATCTAAAAATTCAATCCTCGTTTGGCGTATAAGAGCCACTCTTATTTTATTCGGCACCGCATTTATACTTGGTGCTTTATTCGTGTTTTTCCCAATAATATCATCTATCATCGCTACTCTTATAATAATAGCATATATTCTTGCTATAACTATTTATTGCCCTAAGCTCTATAAGCATACAAATTTCTATTTAGTCGGAAATAACCTCACCATAGAGCAAGGTTTTTTTGTCAGGCGTAAATGTATGCTTAGTCCTGAACGCATTCAATATATTATAACTCTGAGCGGACCTATTCAACGCCACTTAGGCGTTTGTTCTCTATCGTTTATGACAGCAGGTTCTACTCAAACACTGCAAAATATCACCCCAGAGGACGCACTAAAAATAAAAACCGCTCTCGACCTTTCAAAAAAGGAGGTGCGTAGTGAAAGAAAGAAGTCTTAAAAAACAACACCCTTTCGCTATGCTGTCAAAATTGACAGGCTCAGCACTTCTACTTTTGTTGCCAGTAATACAGCAGTTGTTATATAGACCACAGAACGCAATTGAAATAATCGGTTCAATGGGTATTTCAGCACTTTATGCCATAGGAGTTATAACTGTTGCACTTATTTTCTATAATACCTGTCGATATAAAAGGGTCGCAAATGGCATATATCTTGAGCGTGGAGTTTTGATAAAGCGAAAATACACTGTTCCGTTTAAAAATGTTTCAACTATAACTGTTGATAGAAATATTTTCGCAGCTATTTTTAATGCGGCGAAAATAAATATAGATACACCCGCAGGCTTTAGCAAAAAGCGAGATATCTCCCTCTATATGCGTAGAAGTAAAACTCGGTTTATAATTATTAAAATGCTCGATGGCCTAAAAACAAGCTATGTATATATTGCAGGAAATTTTCGTATGGTGCTTATGTCAGCCCTTTGGTCAAACCCAATGACAGGCTTGCTCTTGCTTGCACCACTTATTGAAAAGACAGGTAATATTCTTGGCAAGGAATTTAACAGCATAGTAATTAAATCCGTCGATTTCCGGACAAACCTTGTTTCAGTCGGTATTACACCAGCTGCGGCAACTATCGCAAATATTCTTGTGCTTGGCTGGGCAGTCGCTATGCTTTTCCAATTTTTCAGATACGCAAGATTTTCCTCAAAGCGTATTGGTGATTATATTGCCATAACAAGAGGAATCGGAGTTAAAAACGAACGCTATACAAAAATTCATGAGGTTTCGGCTCTTACTATAAGCCGTACACTTTCTATGGCTATGCTCAAGCTGAGAAGTGCAGGAATTTTCGCCGTAGGCTCTGGCAAAGATAAGGGCGATAAAAGCCTTATCGCAATAGCCGCTAATGACCGAGAGCTTGCCTCTGCAATTAAGGGCATAGTTGGCTTTGATACTCACTATAAAAGACGCCTACGCCCCGAAAAGAGCCGATTTTTCTCATATATTATGGTTCCACTAATAGCTATGGGAACAGTTTTTGCGGTGGTCAGTCTGCTTATATTTGTGCCATTGCTTGACGACTTGTATTTCACCGCATTGTTAATATCTCTTGCTCCGCTTGCGTGGTGGATAGCCTTTCGTATTTATGCGTTTTATAATTCCTCAATCGGTTATAATAAAAGCTGTGCTATGTTCTGCGGATATAGAAAGCTTTCACTCGTTGAGTATGTAATCCCATATCAACATATACAGTTCGTTGAAATCAGGCAAAATCTTTTTCAGCAACATTCAGGCTTTTGCAATGTCAGAGTTTATCTCTATTATGAACAAAAAGCGATTCATACAGTTAAGCACTTAAGATTAGCCGATGCCGAAGAAATAGTCAAACAAATAGAAAAAAGAATAGGTAGCTAACAAGCTCACACTAAGACACCTAAAAGTTTCGCTCAAGGCGGCGAGCCGCCGCTCCCAAGACGCGGAATCGCTCGACAAGTCTCGCTCGTAGTGAGAATAAGAAGTTTTCACACGCGGAGGACTAAACTACCGCTTAGCTAACAAGCTTCCCAAAGACACTTAAAAGTTTCGCTTGAGCCTTTTCAAAGGCTCATAGGTCAAGGGCAACGCCCTTGTCGCTCTCCGCAGAGAGCGAAACACTTTATGCTCCGCTAAGCGCAGGAGGGTAGAAAAACATTCCAGCGGAATGTTTTTCGTAGGGAACCCTCGCAGGGGGTTCCCTGTGGGTAACCATCAATGGCTAATGACACAAAATCGCTCAATCTTTTTCAAAGTCATTATGAAATAAATATACTTTAAGAAAGGACTTATAAAACACTATGAAAAATGAATATTGTGTAACATGGAACCTATATAAGTCTTGGGTAACTGCTAATATGTTCAAAGGAAAATCCTTATTTTTCAGAATCTTTTGGTGCTTTCTATTGGTTCTGATGATTGTGTTCGGTATAATATCCCTCAATATTTATGATGTAAAGGCAATTAGCATATATTTCTTTTTGCTTGCTTTACTTTGTCTATACAATGCCTTTTTAAGACACATAATATTAGCTAAGAAAACATATCGCAAACTATCTGAAACATATGGAAAAGAAAACTGGACAAGAAGTATTCTATTTGAGAATGATAATATCTTACTTACTGATAACAATGTATCAATTAAATATAAATACTCTGATATAGTTGATATTAAAGAAAATGGAAATGCTGTCTCTTATACACATCTGACGCTGCCGACGACTTAA
>ENA-UAMB01001512-UAMB01001512.1-human-gut-metagenome-genome-assembly--contig:-NODE-1512-length-11351-cov-5.210960_pt1 | contig 11351 bp, 10 predicted proteins | sample MGYA00243707_ERZ654484 | MGnify/ENA primary metagenome ERZ654484 (study PRJEB26926, sample SAMN06164464) | human gut metagenome | biome: ENVO:00009003; feature: ENVO:2100002; material: ENVO:00002003... | reverse complement strand
CAATCTCATGTCATTCGTCCCTCATCGGACTGTCTAATACATTGTAGCCAATCCATGGACATGAAGGAGAAGAACAGGGCCGAGGAATGGTTCCGGGCCAAACACGACGAGCTCGCCGAAACGGCGCGTGCCAACCTCGCCGCACACGACTTGGAACCCGGACAGGAGGCCTACCATCTGGACAGCCTCCATTATGCGACCGCCGAACAGATGGAGGCCATATGCCCGACGGGCATCGACTTCGACCGGTACGCGACTCTGGCGAACGGCAGCGTCGGATACGACGAGGCCGACGCGCATTGGGCCGACGCGGGATGGTGGGACGAACAGGCGCGAGCCATGTGGGACGAGGTCGACGACATCCCTGACGACGGCCTCTACTGGACAAGCGTCGAAGACTAAAACGTCATCGCCGTTCCCGGCCAAGTGACGCCCCGGGACCGATGCCGCCCGCATGACGCGGGCGGCGCCTCCGGCGGCCAGAGGACGACTACCGTCCTCTGGACTCCACGCGCCGGGAACCGTTCCCGGACCCGACAGGGCGTCGCCGTGGCACGGAGGCCACGTCTCGCCGACGGGAAACGGAGCACGGCACCAATGCCGCGCGCATCCCGAGGATTTTCTTTTGACCGGCCGGCTGACGCCTTGATCACAGCGGCACGCGGAACCCGTCAACGCCCGCGCAGCGAAACCCGTGGTTTCGACGCGTTCTCATGACGGAACCCGCTACCACCGCTAGCGCTTTCACTTGACCATCCGGTCAAAAGAAAAATATCCTAGAATGGAAGACAACGAAAACAAGGAGGCGGACATGCCGGTCATCAGCATGTTCTTCGGAATCATCATCACCATGAACGCGGACGACCATGTTCCGCCGCACATCCACGCCAGATACCAAGGCCACGAAGCGTCCTTCACCTTCGATGGCAACCTGCTCAAGGGAGACCTCCCGCGCAAGCAGCGCAAACTGGTCGAGGCATGGGTGCTGCTGCATGCCGAAGAGCTGGAAGCCGACTGGGAGCTAGCCTTCAACCTCGAGCACCCATTCAGAATCGACCCGCTACGCTGACAAGGAGGCAACGGACATGACCATCGACTATTCAATCAAAGTGACCCAATGCGAGCCCATGCCCGGCTACAAGCTCAAGGTCACCTGCTCCGACGGCGCGACCGGAATCTTCGACATGTCCCGATACGTCGACCGCGGCATGTTCAAACCGCTCAAGGACCCGCAGACGTTCGACCGCGTGCGACTCGCGTTCGGCGTGCCCTCATGGCCCGGAGACATCGACATCGCCGCGGAACGCGTCCGCTCCGACATGCAAATCATCTAGGAACCCGCACACCCCTGCCCCGACCGTCATCAAGACGGCCGGGGCTTTTTCATGCCCGTATGCATGACGGACATGACGCGCCACCAACGACCCACCGGCCCCGCGATTTTTTCGCGGGGCCTTTTCATTTCCCGCGCTCCGAGTGTCCAAACCCGCCGCTGTTTCCACGACGGACGATTGGTGTAAGACACCGGCCATTCCCTCAAGGCCATGGGCGAAAGGAGCAAGGAGTGAACGCGATTATCCTTCACGGCATTCCGCAATCATGCCGTGCGAAATCGCTCCCAATCAATGAAATTGATATGGGAGTAGCAAGCGACGTGATTGTAGCTACAATCACTCGATTCGCGATGCGAATCGGCTTGCCGGGAAGACCCATGCCCCATAGTCGGCGGAGCCTCCAGACCGCTCGCGCGGCATCACAGAAAACCCAACTCCGCACCTCCAAGAGAGGTGCGGAATGAGCTGGGCAGCAGGCAGAGATCGGAACATCTGCAAGCGAATCACGTTCACTCAGGACGAGTGGGAGCAGGTGCGGAATCTGTATGAGGAGCTGACCAGGTACGCGCCGGAGCACCGGTCGTTCAGCTCCTACGCGCGCAGGATGCTGTCCGAACGACGCATCCACGTCACCGAGATCAGACCGTTGACGGACCCCGAGCCGATCGCGCGCGAGATCGACCGCATCGGCGTAAACGTCAACCAGATAGCCCACTGGGCCAATGCGAACGAGCACATCACGCCCACCCAGGTGGAGGAGATCCGCGCGTCGTTCGACCGCATCGAGCAGCTGCTCGGCGACCTGTTCGCCGACAGGCGCGAAGCCCGGAAGGACGCGTGAGCATGGCGGTGGTCAAGCTCGGCAGGCCCGTGAAATCGAATCTCGGCGGCGACAACGGGGCGATGGCGTACATCATCAAGCCCGCCAAGACCGACGGCGGAAGACTGGTCAGCTCGAACTACGAGCGGACCAGGACGGACCACGACGCACTGGCCGAAGGCATGCTCGACGACAACCGCAGGTCGCCGCAAGGCATCCGGAAGAACAGCCGGCTGGCCTACCACATCAAGCTCAGCTTCAGTCCCAAGGACCCCGTGACGCCAGAGCAGGTGCACGAGCTCGGCGTGGAGTTCGCGCGCCGGATCACCGGCGGCGAATACAAGTTCGTGGTCGCCACGCACACCGACCGGCACCACCTGCACGACCACATCATGGTGTGCGCCGCATCCCGGTACGGGCAGCATCTGAAGGCCGAGCTGCCCAAGGACATCATCGACCAGTGGCGCGCGGTCAGCGACGAGATATGCCGCCGCGAGGGGCTGAGCGTCGTGTTCAACCCCGTCGTGGAGGAACAGACGCGCAAGATGCGGGACGGTACGACAGCCGAAGGCGACGACGGAACGTCGCCGGCGCGCGATCCCAAATACGTCGATGAAGCATCCGTGCGGAGCGCGAACGAACCGGAGTCGACGGCGCGGAAGGCCTCGGGCGGGGAGCCGTTGGAGCGCCGGTACGGCATGTCGATGGAGGAGATCTACGCGGCCGCGAAGGGCATGGGGACCAAGGACCGGATCCGCATGCTGATCGACTTGACCTCGTCCACGGCGGAGAACTTCGAGGACTGGAGGGACATGCTCGACATCCGAGGCGTCGGCGTCGAGGTCCGCGGCCGGCACCTCACATATACGCTCAAGGACACCGGCTTCAAGGTCCGCGACGAGAAACTCGGCCAGGCGTACGACATGACGAACATCATGGCCGGATTGCAAAGCACGCCCGTCATCCCCATCACGTTCAACCGCCGGCTCGTCGCCAAACAGACCAGGAAGACGGTCACCGTGTGGCTGCCAGGCACCCACCGAAGGAAGAAGATCACGTTCGACGCGAAGCGTCTCGTGGACGACGGCGGCTCCACGCTGCGCGCGTTCCTTCCCCGCGACCGCGACCAGATCATCCTCGACCCGTCCAACCGGTACGCCGGCAAGACCCCGACGACCGGCCTCTACCAGTGGTTCGGCGAGCCCACGAGCCGGCTCGAACCGCAGACCACGCCCGAACGGCTGCCCCTCAGATACGGGGTCAGCCCGGCCCAGCAGCGGTACTACCAGGCGCAGGCGCGCCGCCTCGACCGCCTCGCCGGCGAGGCGAAGGCGTTGAACGCGGCGATCCGATGGACCCGCCTCGCGGGCGGCGACAGCGCCAAGGGACTCAGGCTGCTGCGCGGGAAGGTCCGCGAATCGCACGACGAGCTCCAGGCCGCCGTCATCGCTTTGCACGACGCGATCCAACGCGGCGACCCCGACCTCGTGGCCGAGACGCGCGGCGAGATGGAATGCCGCGAGGCCCTGTGCGACCGGTACGAGGACGAGCTGTCCGCCATCGAACGGGAGATCCACACGACCCGCGACCGCGAGCAGACGGAGACCGAGCAGCGCGAACAGCAGCACAAGCGTGGACGGTCCATCTGAACCGTCCCAGGAAACACCAACCGACAACAGAAAGGGAACCGCAATGCCAATCGAGGAACAGGCTGAGGAGAAGATCCAGAACGCCGTCCAGACCATCATCACCGGAGGCGCGAAGCTCATGCTCAGAATCCCCAAGGGCGTGGCCATGGCGATGCTCCGCTCCGGTATGAAGCTCGCAAAGACCGGCGTGCACGCCGCGGGCGCGGCCGTGAAGGACGGGATCGACAGCGGCGAGATGTCCGAGAAACGATTGCAGAGGAAGAAGGACGGCGACCTGCACGAGCTGCAACTCGACGACTCGACCATGCGCGAGGTGCAGCGCAGCCTCAAGACCGCCGGCATCGACTATCACCTCGAACGCACTGACCGGGGCCAGTTCATCCTGCACTTCGCCGGCAGGGACGAGGATCACGTCCGCCACGCCGTGCAACGCGCTTTCAAGGACATGGGACTGGACGTCGCCGACGAAGACTTCGCCGTCGAGCAGACGGAACAGCAGGAACGGACGACGGAACGGACCCGCAACGAACCGGAAACCCCGGCACGGGAGACGCCCGTCGAACCGGCCGCGAAGCCCATGCCGCCCCAGCGCATCGCATGGGACTTCGTGGATCCGGAGGTCATGGAGATGGCCGCGAACAGCCTCGCCGCCCGGCATCCCGAACTCTCGTGGGACAAGCTCATGGGCGACACGACATGGAACGAGCAGACCGGCCGCGATTTCGCGGACCGGATCATCGGCAAGGCCGCCGCCCCGAGCCTGCGCGACGAGCTCGACGCCATCCTGCGTGACGACTACGGGCAGGGCGCGCAAACCCAGGAGCAGAACCGTGCGCAGACGCCCGAGCCAAGCCGGGAGACGCCGGCAACGGAGCCGGAAAACCAACCGGAACCCACGCCGGCCGAGGCCCGGGCGCAGGCCGAGCAACAGCAGACACAGGACAGAGCAGACAATCCCATGCCGGCCGGCAAGGAGCAAAAACCGAAGCCGATCCGGTCGAAGAAGGCACTGCTCGAACGGTTCAAGACCCGACTCAACGAGAACCTCGCCGAACAGAAGAACCACATGCCACCCACCCAGAACAGGGACCGCACGCCCCGCAAGGGCCGTTGAAAGGAAGCCACAATGAACCAGCAGGAACAGGCGACGAAAAGCGCCGCGATCTTCCAGGACACCATCAACGGGACCAACGATCCGACACCATGGCCGGTGACCATGTGGGCCTCGTCCGGCGACACGATATGGACGGCTGGCACGGCAAGGACGGCCGGCGAGGACTCGGTGGGCATGATCTACGGTCCTGGCGACACCATCGTTCACCGGAACACGATCGCCGGCGACACCACCCGCGCCACCGAATCCTTCGCCATCCGACCGGCGGACGGGCAGAGCCCGATGGACGCGATGCTCGCGGGCATCGAACAGTGGAACCACCGTCATCCCGACCGGTGGGACACCGTGGCCGAGCCGGGCCGGTACCGCATGACGGATCCGACGACGGGCCGGCCGCTCCCGATGGGATGGAGCGACAGTCTCGCCGTGGCCGCGTCCGCGGCGGGCCGCCTCGACCCCGACCTGCTCCAAGCCAGCCTCATGCAGAACGCGGTCGAGCACGAGCCGCGCCCCTGCGTGTTCTTCCTGGAGGACAACGGATACGACCTCATGGTCTTCTCCTGGCACCGAAACCAGCAGGGACTGTTCGACGCGATGACCTTCAAGCACCTGCAATACGACGACCTGAGCATGCAGATCACGACCATCAGCCACAGCGAAGACATGAGGGAATCCTTCCCAGCGAAAAGCATGAGCGACGGCGAACTGCTCACCCAAAGCCGCGTCTACCGGGACGAATACCAGCACTGGCGCGAACAGGACGGCGGATCCGTCGCCCAGGGCATGACCGGCCGCGTCATGCGCAGCGGACTGCTCAAACCGGGACTGGAGCAGAAGCCGCTGCTGAACCTGAACGACGGACGGCGCGCCCCGGACTGGGACGAGTTCACCGACCAGGCCGCCATCTCGATCCTCCAGGGCCGCCCCGTCTCACCGACGCCAGCGCTCCCCCAGCAGGAACAGCCAGCGCAGTCCGCCGACCCCGCCACCGAGACGCAGACACCGGCCTGGACGGCCGCGATGGCGAAGCAGGTCTGGCCGAACGCGTGGGTGGCGAACAGGCTCGCGCATACCTATATATTGCGCGCGAAGGACGGCCGCGACTGGCCGAAGATGATCGTCGGCCTCCCCCGCGGCACCGTCATCGACGGACAGGACCTGACCGGCTGGGCCACCGACATGTTCATGAGCGGAAAGAACCAGAGGCAGAAGAACGAGGGGCGGGCAGTCAACCTCAGATTCAAACCAGACACCCCGGTCGAACTGTTCACCGGCCGCGGCACGGAACGCCGCACCATGCAGGTGGACCCGCAGACGCTCGTCCAGACGATCATCGACGCGCAGAAACGCAACCGCGACGCCGAGGAGACGCTCGACACGGCATCGGTGGAACTCGCCGACAAGACCGTGGAGGAATCCTGGCCGCAAATCAGCCGCATGCAGGGCCGGTTCACGGAATACCAGCGCGCTGGCACGTACAAGCCGGCCGTCGCAATGAAATGGGCGCGCCGACTCGTCGACCGGACCGCCGAAACGGACGAAGGACGGTGGACCAGCCGCCAACGCCGCCAGGCCGCCGGACTGCTCATCCAGGAACTCGCCGCCGCGCAGGAGACACTGGCCGAACCATTCGCCCACGAGGACGAATACCGGCAAAAACAGGCCGAACTCGAACGACTGACGTCCAAACCCGACGAGACCCGCGAGACGGAAGGTAGAGACCAGAAAACCACGCAAAAGGAAAGGAGCGAGAACATGCCATTGACCCAGGAAAACGTCAGACGACTGCTCGAACAGGACCCCGACATCACCGGCATCACCCAAGGCGGCAACGCCATGGGCAACTACCTCGAGGCAAGGCTCACGGACGGACGCGCCGTGCAGATCGACTTCCACGACAACCCCGCATGGAAGGACACGGACCGTCTGGCCGGCCGGATCGAGGTGTCCTACGCCAACCGCCCACAAGCGGAATGGCAATACGACGACAACGACATGGCCGACCGCGAACACACCGTCATCGACCCCTCCGACCCCGACGCGGAGGGAAGACTCGCCAAGGCGGTGAAGGCGAGGGAGGACGCCGGATACCTCGTGACGAAGGTCGAGGAGGATCCGGCCATACTCTACGAGCGGCACCGCAAGGCGTCCTGCCTACACGCGAGCCACATCCTGGAACGATACGACTCCCCCGACCCGACCGCGGTCGGGATCCTCCACGGCATCGTAAGCGAGGTCAACGCTCACGACCCCGAGAACGACATCGCCGCCTACCTCACCTACCCGTCCGACAAGGCGGTCCAGCTCGCCGGCGACGGTCTCACCGAAGCGGACATCGCGGAGAAACGCGAGATGGGCGGATGGGACCCGCGGACGGACCCGCTCATGCGCATCAACGAGCAGGGCGACTGGACGGGCGTCACCCAACAGCAGGCCGACCAGCTCGTCTGGGACAACCGCGACGAGATCCTCGCCCGCGCCTCATACGACAGTGAACTGTCCACGTGGACGCTCCACCAGCTCGACCAGCTGAAGGAGCCCCAGCCGGCCCAGAGCCTGGACCGCGACCGGCCGGAACCGGATCGCGAAGCACCCGCACAGACAGAATCCACGACAAAGCGTCGCGGGCCAAGACTGTAGATCCTCTCCAGCCACGGGCGGCGCGCTTCCGCGCAGCCCCGCATTCATTCCACACGAAGGAACAGAAGACACACATGACAACAGAAGCAAACGACCAGCCGGAACCCGTCATCTGGTTCGAGGGCACCCTCATCAGAGATCCGCAGCCGCACGGAGGACAGGACGACTGGCTGCTCGAGACACTGGCCGACGCCGACGGGCCGAAGATCACCATCCATGCCAGCGGCGAGGATCACTCGGCGAACATCCGCGACAACGCGCACAAGGGATCTCGCCTCATGGTCAAAGGCACCGCCGGAGACGAGGGCTCCGGCATCGATATCGAGGCCACAAGCCTCGCATTCGACCCCAGCCACGACGAGCCGGACGGGGAGCAATGACACGGACCACCGTCAGCGGCATCAGACCGGACAAGACCGGCACCGGCGAATGGATCGACATCAACAGTCACGTCGGCCGGCTCATGTCCACGATCATGGCCGGCGGCCGACCATTCAGCATCGACGCCGACCCGGCCGGCATGACCATCGTCACGCCCCTCCCACCCCCGGCAGCCGGCCCGGACACGGAAGCGGCCGGCGGGAACGACTCCAAGACCGGAACGGACCCGGACGAAGGGCGGATCACCAGCAGGAAGACGCTGTACGAACGGTTCAAGACCCGACTCAACGAGAACCTCAACGAAAGAAAACAATAGAAAGGAACAACCATGGAACGAATAAGAGGAATCGCCATCAAGACACTGACCATCCTCGCGGGATTCTGGCTCGCCGACCTCGCGGCCACCCGCGTCCAGGCCGGCATCACGGCCGGCGAAAGCGTGGAACGGATCATGGACGACATGACGACCATGCTCCAGCATCCGACCGCCCTGGGATTCGACCGGACCAGCCTCCTGTGCGGACTGGGCGGCGCGTGCGCTGTCGGCCTGTTCCACCTCTACCGGTGGAGCACGAGCCAACGCAACTGGAGGGACGGCGAGGAGTACGGGTCCGCACGCTGGTCCACCAGCCGGGAGATGGCCCCATACACCGACAACGACACCAGGCAGAACCTCCAGATGACAGCCACCGAGGGCCTGAGCCTCGACGCCCAGGCCACGCGACGCAACCTCAACACCACCGTGATCGGCGGATCCGGTTCAGGCAAGACCGCCACGCACGTCATCCCCAACATCCTCAAGGGCAGCATGAACTACGCCTGCACCGACCCGAAGGGCGAACTCTACGCGAAGACCAGCGGAAAACTGAAGAAGATGGGCTACACGGTCAAACAGCTCGACCTGGTGGACCTGACCAGCGAGACGAAATTCAACCCCATGCGCTACATCGACCCCGACAAGCCCGACGTGGCGATCATGCGCCTGGTCACCAACATCATGGACAACACCAACGGTTCCACACCCAAGGAGCACCAGACCGACGACTTCTGGACCAAATCCGAACGCAGCCTGCTGACCGCGCTCACCGCGTTCGTCTACTACCTGCCCGACGACATCCTCAAGGACTGCCTGAACATCGACGCAGGCCAGACCCTCAACGCGGTCGCCGACATGCGCGATCTGCTCGAAGCCAGCGAACAGGACGAGACCAAGGAAAGCCAGGTCGACGCCGTCGCCCGGACCGCCACGGAGATCTATGAGGAGACCCGCGCCGAATGGAATCGCGACGGCGCGGACCACGACGATCCGGACCTGCGCGAGGCATGGCGTCTCGCCCAGGGCCTGAAGTTCGCGGCCCGCCAGTACAGGCCCTTCACCCAGGGCGCGGGAGAGACCAAGAAGGGCATCATCATCAGCCTCGGCGTGCGTCTCGCCCCATTGACAGTCGGCCCGGTCCGGGAGATCCTCTCCGACGACAACCTCGGTATCGACCGGATCGGCGGATATGCGGACGAGCACAAGGGCGGATACAAGCATCCCAACGGGAAGACGGCCATCTTCCTCGCCCTGCCAGACGAGGACCCCACCTTCAACTTTTTGGCCGCGATCTTCTACCAGTGCCTGTTCGACAGCATCATCCGCCGCTGCCGCACCTACCCCGGCGAATGCCTTGCCACACCATTGCACTGCTTCCTCGACGAGTTCGCCAACGTGGGACGCATCCCGAACTTCGACAAGCTCATCGCCACGATCCGCTCGCGCAAGGTCAGCGTCAGTATCATCCTCCAGACCATCGCCCAGCTCAAGACGATGTACAAGGACTCGTGGGAAACCATCGTAGGCAACTGCGACTCGGTGCTGTTCCTCGGCGGCAACGAGCAGTCCACCACTGAATGGCTCAGCAAGCTGCTCGGCAAGGAAACCATCGACATCCGCACCACCAGCGACTCGAAGGGCGTGTCCGGCAGCCACACCACCAACTACCAGCGCACCGGACGCGAACTCCTCACACCCGACGAGCTCGCGCAATTGGACAACGACAAATGCATCTACAGCCTGCGAGGACTCCACCCGTTCCTCAGCCGCAAGGCATGGCCGGGAACCGCCATCGCCAGACCGAAATCCACGCTCAGGCACTCCAAAGAATGGAAGGCAGCGGCATGAAGCCCAACAGCTACACCTTTCACGAATCAGAGCCCCGGATCGCTGCCAGGCAATCCGGTGCCCCCGTCTGATGGCGTGGGCACGGACCATCCCGGCGAGGCTCCGCCCGTATTGGTGGAGGACGACGAGCCTCCCGAAGACGGGCGTCGTCCGGTTCCGGAACCGGATCCGGAACTTCCTTGGGATTGCGATTGGCTTCCTCCCGAATATGAGGGCGTTTGCCGCTGTGGAGCCGATTGGGATTGCGACGCCTGGGCCTGCTGCTGCGCGGCGGCGGCAGCCGCGGCCGCTTCCTGTTCTGCCTTGGCCTTCGCCTCCGCGTCGGCCTTTTCCTTCGCCGTCTTCGATTCGTTGACCTCTTTCACGGCTTTCGCGATCGCATCCGCGTCACGGGTCTTGACCGCCTTCAGCAGGGTCTCCCGGGTCTTGTCGTCCGCCACCCTGCCGTCGGTCTGCTTGTACAGCGCGTTCGCGTCGTCCACGGTCTTGTCGAGCTTGCTGTCGGCGACGGCCTTGGTTGCGGCCTTGAGGTCGGTGAGACGGTTCTTGAGCTCTTTGGTCGTTCTGTGCAGCGACGCCGTGGTCCTGTCCAGGTCGGATGTGGCGGCGTCGGACGCGCAGGAACCGCTGATGGTGGTCGTCTTTGCGCCCAGGAGCCGGTTCAACGCATCAAGGGTCTTGGGATCCGCGACCTGGCCGCGACTGGTGCCTTTCAATAGTTTGGAGGCTTTGGCCGTGGTCCTGTCCAGGTCGGACTGGATGGTCCTGCGTGTCGCTTCGGCCGAGTCGCATGCGCTGATTGCGGTCTCATGCGCCTCTTGCCGCATGGCGGCGACGTGGCGGTTTTTGATTTGCAGTCCCATCCAGGACACGGCTATGAGGCTCGCGGCCATGACGATCGCGACGAGCGCTTTCCCGGCCGGGAAGACGCGGCGCACCTTCAGATCGTCGAGGTCGGCCGAGTAGGTGACGGCCGCCGACAGCCCTCCTGGTCTTTCGGTCTTCCCGGTTTCCGTCGGCTCCGGTTCCGATATGGGCGGGAGGCTCATTGTGGTTGGCTCCGGGGCGGCGACCTGTTCGAGCGCCGCGAAATCGCCGTCGGCGTCCTTCAGGGCCTTCTCCGCGGAATCGTCGGGATGGGACTGTTCCGGCTCGGCGGTACGGGTCTCATCCACAGATTCCATAGATGCCGGCACGGGTTCCTGCCCCGGCTCGTCTTCCGGCGGCAGCGGCGCGGACGGTATGGCGA
>ENA-UAMB01001508-UAMB01001508.1-human-gut-metagenome-genome-assembly--contig:-NODE-1508-length-11373-cov-10.914031_pt1 | contig 11373 bp, 8 predicted proteins | sample MGYA00243707_ERZ654484 | MGnify/ENA primary metagenome ERZ654484 (study PRJEB26926, sample SAMN06164464) | human gut metagenome | biome: ENVO:00009003; feature: ENVO:2100002; material: ENVO:00002003... | reverse complement strand
CGGCGACGGTCTTGAAGCCGGTCATGTACTTGCCGGCACCCTCGGAGACGCCCAGGATGACGGGGCTCTTCATTTCCTCGCAGGCAGTCAGAACAGCCTTGGTCCACTCCAGGTTGTTGATGTTGAACTGAGGCACACCGTAGTGGCCGTCACGCGCCTTAATCAGCATTTCGGTTGCATTTACCAACATTATTCATTACCTCCACAAATTCATTGGGGTCTGGTCGTGCCCACGCGCCACTTTGCGCATGGTTTAACGAACTTACAAGCTAAGTATACCCCAAACAATTGCTAAAATCAATCCAAAGCAGCGCTTTTCTCGCAAGAGTGCTTGCTTTTCCGGCAGAAGAAATAAGACAGGCCGGGAGCGGTGGGGCAGAAGCATTTCGGATTGCAACATTTACAACTGGTTTTGACAACATTCAGTGAGGGGAATTCGGCATTTGGAACGGGGTGGATTTTCAACACAAATCCACATTCGTCATTTTGATATTGGAGAAAAAAGAAAAAGCAGACAACTACTGAGTTAAAAATTTGTCACAATTCCGACTTGAAAATTACAAAATGTACGAGTGGTTTTCCTCTTGTCGAGAACGGTTTGTGGAAAACTCTGTGGAAAGTGTGGAAATCCACCCTAAAAAGAGGCGTCAGCGCTGGACTTTTGCACGTTCTCCACAGAGTTTTCAACTTGTGGAAAAAACAGGACCCTTTTACAACCTGTATACAGAGCTTTTTGTGGAAAACATCACCGCCCGGAAATGGGACGGATATTTTGCCCGGGAGCTGGCAACACTTCTTTATACCCGGGCGGGGCGTCTGGGGTGGAAGCGGGAAATTCTCTGGAAGAAAAAACCGCAATTCTATGGCAAAGAAAGTCCGCTTATGTTATACTTCAAGATGAATCAATATCGGATTCTGTCACAAAAACGGGAAACTTTCAGATGCAGGAAGCGTCTTTCCATAGAAATTGAGAGGAGAACGACCCATGGAAGAAAAAAATACCCCGCGCCGTCCCCGCCGTAATACGGACGAGCAGCCCAAAGCAGCCAAGAACGAGAGCCTGGTCTACGGCAAAAACCCCGTGACCGAACTGCTCAAGAGCGGTTCCGGCGTGGATACCGTGCTGCTGGCCGAGGGCATGGCCCCGGCTGTGGCGGCCTACTACACCGCCATGGCCAAGGAAGTGGGCGCTGCCGTCAAGCGGGTGAACCCCAACAAGCTCCGTCTGATGACCGGTACGGACAGCCATCAGGGCGTGGCGGCGTTTGCCAGTGAGATCGAGTATGTGACGGTGGAAGACCTGCTGGAGGCTGCAAAGGCCAAGGGCGAGCCCCCGTTCCTGGTGCTGAGCGACGGCATTGAGGATCCCCACAATCTGGGCGCGGTGATGCGGAGCGCACTGCTCTGCGGTGCCCACGGCATCGTCATCCCAAAGCGGGGCGGCGCGTCCGTGACGCCTACCGTCATCAAGTCCAGCGCGGGCGCGGCCGAGCGCCTGCCCGTGGCCCGGGTAGCGAACATCGGTGAAACCATCCGCCGCCTGAAAGAGCAGGGCGTGTTCGTCTACTGCGCCGATATGGACGGTGTGCCGCTGCGCAAGAACAACCTCACCGGTCCCATTGCACTGGTAATGGGCAGCGAGGGCAGCGGGGTATCCCAGCTGGTAAAGAAGCTCTGCGACGGTGTGGTGCGGCTGGATATGGCTGCCGAGGGCACCGGTGTGGACAGCTTCAATGTCTCGGTGGCGGCGGGCATCATCCTGTATGAGATCCAGTCGCAGCGTGCCGCCAAAAACGCCTGAGCAGGTGGACTCCAAAAAAACAGGGAGGGACAAGGATGCCAAAAGAGGATGAGCGCCGCAAAGAGCTGACGCAGAAAGAAATCGAGGCAGAGAAATTCCGCACGTTCTTCAGCACCAGCGTGGCGCAGGTACCGGAGGCCATGAGCCGCCGTGAAGAAGAGGAAACGCCGCCCAAACGCGGGCTGTTCGGGGGGCTGTTCCAACGCGGAAAGCCGGAACCGGAAACAAAGGAACCGGCGGAGCGCGGGCTGGAGCTGCCGCCCACGGGGGAAATTGTTTTGGGTGATGACGCCGAGGAGCCTCAGGCCGATCTGGAACTGGTGCTGGAACCGGAAGAGGCTGCTGCGGAACAGCCGGTCATGCCGGAGCCAAAAAAGCAGACTGTACCTGCCACGCCGGAAAAGGCACCGCAGGAGCCTGCAAAACCGGAAGCGCCCGCACCGGAGCCCGTGAAACCGGCAGAACCGGAAAAGCCTGCGGCTCCGGCAAAGCCCGCGGAGCCGGTGAAGAAAGAAAAACCGGAGAACAAGGCAACCGCTCCGGCACCCAGTAATGAAACGAAAAAGCAGAAACTCGATCAGCCGGCTGCGTCCCGCAGTGCCATGGAGCAGCGGGAGGACGAGGAGATGAAAGAGCTGAAAGCCATGCTCTTTGGCAAGCCGAAAGCGCCTGCAAAGTCTGCACCCAAGCAGACGGAGACATTGCCTGCCAGCCCCCTGACCGGTTTGGTGTTTGCAGAGGACAAGGCAGCTCCGGAGCCGCCCAAGACTCCTGCAGAGCCGGAGAAAACTCCGGAAAAGCCGCCGGTGACACCCCAGCCGACACCCCGCATGGAAACTGCGGCAGAGCCGGAGAGCGGCAAGGAGAAGACGACGGAGATCCCGGCGTTCCGCTTCTTTGGGAAAGCCGATGATGAAGTGAAAGCACCCACCCGGGAAACGGCTCCTGGCCCGGACGACAGCATGAGCCTGCCGCTCATCGGGCTGGACAACGAGGGCAATCCTTCGGAAGAGCCGCCGGTGGAGGCCCTCAAGGCCGCTCCGGCTGCGGAAGCATCCACGACAGAAGTGCCTGTGGACGGGACCCCGGCAGCCGAGGCAGAGCCGACAAGCGAGGAGGCTCCCGCTACCCCGGAAGAGGTCGGCGAAAAGCTGCGCAAGATGGGCGCAGCCCTTACATTGCGCTGTGTGCTGGGCGGTATCCTGGCCGCGGTGCTGCTCCACTTTGGACTGGTGGCAGAAGGGCTTCTGGCTCCGCTGGCAGCGCTGGACCCTGTAGTGGCCCCGGCGGCGTTCTATGCCGCCAACCTGCTGTTCCTGGCGGCGGCCATGGCCGTGGCGGCCCCCGTGCTGCGGGACGGTCTGCTGGGCCTGAAAAAGGATGGACGCCCCAGCAGCGACACCATGCCCGCACTGGCCGCCTGTGCGGCCCTGCTGGAGGCGGTCGTCGCCCTGCTGAACGCCCAGAGCTACCAGACTTCCAGCTTTACGATCCTCTCCGGCATCGCGGCACTGGGCCTGTTTATGGCCCTGCTGGGCAGCCGGGTGCAGCTGGCTGCCGTGAAAGGCGGCTACGATCTGGCCATGAGCGAGCCGGAGCACCGGGGCGCTTACCGGGTGAAAGACAAAGACCTGATCCGGATGCTCTCCCGGAGTCTGGACCAGAAAGACCCCTGGATCCTCCTCAGCCGCCCCACCGATTGGGACGAAAAGCTGGTGGAGCAGAGCTTTGGGGAGCGGGCCAGTGAGCGCCGTGCCCGGAAGACCGCGTACATCCTGCTGGCTGCCGGTGTGCTGGCCGGGTTGGTGTTCCTGCTGTTTGGCGGCGGCATCAGCGGCGGCGCGGCGGCCCTGACCGCCATACTCTGTATGGGCGCGCCCCTCTCCTCCACATTGGTGGCAGGTGTGGCCTCCCTGCGGCTGCAGCGGACCGCTGCGGCGGCAGGTGCTGTCATCCCGGGCTGGGCAGCGGTGGAAGAGCTGGGCGGCGTGGACACCGTGCAGGTGGACGCGGACGAACTCTTTACGGCGGACAGCGCTATGCTGGAAGACATCCGCATCTTCAAGGGCGGCCGCATCGACCGGGCCATTCTCTACTCGGCCAGCGTGCTCAACCAGAGCTGCGCCGCGCTGCGGGGATTGTTCCGGCAGATCATTGAGGACCGCACCGATATCCTCTACCCGATCAAGGACCTGGAAGTGCACCGGGGCCTGGGCTTTGCGGCCTGGTGCGATAACAACCGCGTCCTCATTGGCAACCGGGCGTACATGGAGCGGGAGGGCGTGCCCCTGCCTGAACTGGAATACGAGCAGAAGCACTCCCAGAACGGCACGCTGCAGATCTTGTATCTGGCCGTGTCCGGCAATCTGCACGCCATGTTCGTCCTCCACTATGTGGGTGGGCGGAATGCGGCCCGCGGGCTGGAGATGCTCCAGAAAGAGAACATCCGCCTGCTGGTCTCCTGCGAGGACCCCAGCCTGACGGCCCGGCAGATCGCCGAGGTGTATCACCTGCCTGAGGGCATGGTGACGCTGCTGGATCAGGAGCAGTGCACCTCCCTTGCGGCAGCCGAACAGGCAGCCCCGGCGGCGGAAAACGCGGAGACCTGCTGTATGATCCACACCCAGGGCTTTGCCAGCCTGACAGGCGGCTTGCGTGCCGCGGAGCAGGCCCAGAACGCCGAGAACAGCGCCACAACGGTACAGCTGGTGTCGGTGTGGTTCTCGGTGGTCATCGGGGTACTGCTGACCTACGCGGGCAGCGTCGGGATGCTGTCGGTAGTCATGGTGCTGATGTATCAGGCCGCCTGGAGTGCCCTGAGCCTGGCTGTCTGTGCCCTCAAACAGCATAATGGCTAAAAACAAAAGAAAATTCTTGGCAGACCATAAATAGGAATGATTCTTGATTATTGCGCGATCTTGTGGTACAATACTCCCAGAGAAACATAGAATGAGCCGGAGAGGGGGTCGCCTCTCCGCACACGCGATATACCGGAATAGAGATACCGGAACAAAGGAGAGTACCATGGAACTGAAGGGCAGCAAGACCGAGAAAAACCTGATGGAAGCATTTGCAGGCGAGAGCATGGCCCGCAGCAAGTACACGTTCTTTGCCTCGGTGGCCAAAAAGGCAGGCTATGAGCAGCTGGCCGCCATCTTTGAGGAGACCGCCGGCAACGAGAAAGAGCACGCAAAGCTCTGGTTCAAGGCCCTGAACGGCGGCGAGATGCCCGATGTGATGACTTGCCTGGAGCTGGCCGCGGGCGGCGAGCATGACGAATGGACCGACATGTACCCCCGCATGGCCAAAGAGGCCAAGGAAGAGGGCTTCAACCAGCTGGCTGCCCTGTTCACCATGGTGGGCCAGATCGAGAAAGAGCACGAAGAGCGCTACCGTGAGCTGGCCGCCAACCTCAAGGATGGCAAAGTCTTTGCCCGGGAGGAGCAGCAGGTGTGGATCTGCCGCAACTGCGGTTACACCTATATCGGCAAGTCTGCTCCGATGAAGTGCCCGGTCTGCGCACACCCGCAGAGCTTCTTTGAGCTGAAAAAGCACAACTATTAAGCGATTTTCTCATTCCTGCAAGTTCCCACAACGGCCGCCGCATCCGGAAAGGTGCGGCGGTCTCTTTTTGCACAAAAAAGGAGAATAACTTTTGGTGAGCTCACCAAAAGCCACGTCGAGTTTGTGACATTTGCGCCGAAAAACTTGACCCTTGCTTCCCCCGCGTGTAAAATAAGCTGTAAGTGGGAGAATTTGTACTGAAAAATGACATGCGTGCGGCATCTTATCCAAACAGCAAAACGGATGACAGGAGGGAAGACGACCCGATGAGACATACGATGCAGAAAACAGGGCGGCTTCTGGCGGCGCTTGCCCTTAGCGGGGTGCTGCTGGCTTCCGGGCTGATGGCCCAGGCGGCTCCCGCGCCCCAGCCGGGCAGCAAAGGGCTGGAGCTGGAAGTGACGGAAATGGACCTGGAGATCACGGAGGAAGACCCTCGCCCCAGAGCCTACCTCTACACCGGCAGCAGCAGCGATTATTATTTCATCGTCTGGATGAGCTCCAACCCCACCGTGGCCACGGTGGATGGCGACGGCAAGGTGACCGGACGGAGCGCGGGCACCGCGACCATTACGGCCATCTCAGACCGGGGGGACCGGGCAGCCTGCAAGGTGACGGTGACCAAGGAGAGCGCGGGGGGCGAGGCCAAAAAGCCGGCTCTGGACCAGAGCAGCCTGAGCTTTGCCCTGAAATACGACGATCTCCACCCCACAAAACAGCTGAAGCTCATCAACAATGACCACTCCTTTATTTATGTTTACCAGTGGCTGAGCTCCAACCCGGAGGTGGCTACGGTAGATGAAAACGGTCTGGTGACGGCACAGGGAACCGGCGGTGCCACCATCACGGCGCTGGCTTCCAACGGGCAGGCCGTGCGGTGTACAGTGACCGTCACTTCGGACATTGGCCGTGTGACGCTGAACAAGAACGACCTGCTCTTTAAAACGGTGGGCAGCAAAGAGACTCTGACGGCCTCTGTGGCGTTGGAAAGCGGCGGGAGCGTCCCCATCACCTGGGTGAGCTCTAACCCCGGTGTGGCCACCGTGGACCCCAACGGCGTGGTGACCGCGGTCGCGGACGGTGAGGCAAAGATCACGGCCCTCTCCCCGGAGGGGCGGTTCGATACCTGCAGCGTGCTGGTGGGCATCGCGGCAGAAAAATACGCCAGCGAGGAAGACCTGGCCGATGAGCTCAAACTCCCGGACCCCTATGTGGCAGTCCGGCTGAACCGGCTGAGCTGAAGCAGACACAAAAGCGCCCGTGCAGTGGGAAACTGCACGGGCGCTTTTCTTCTATCCGATCAAATTATTTCTGGACACCGGACTCGCACTGTTCAATGAACTGCTTGGCCACGCGGGGGCTGCGGCCGCCGGCCCGGATGGCGAAAGCCTCGGCCTTGACCAGGAGCTGGTCGTGGGGCATCTCAATGTGGTGCTGCTTGGCCAGCTCGGTGAGGATGGCCTCAAAGCGTGCTTTCTCCGGCCGCTGGAACGTGACCGTGAGGCCGAACCGGGCGGACAGGCTCATGAGCTCCTGCCGGGTGTCGGCCTCGTGGATATCGTCGCCGGTGCGGTCGGTCAGCGTCTCCTTGATGAGGTGGCGGCGGTTGGAGGTGGCATAGACCGCGATGTTCCGGGCCCGGCCGCCCACGCTGCCCTCCAGAATGGCTTTCAGGGCGGCGAAATTATCGTCGTTGGCCGTAAAACTCAGGTCATCAATGAAGAGGATGAACTTGAGCGGATTGGCGGCCAGCTTGTCCATCAGGTCCGGGATCTGGTAGAGCTGGTTTTTCTTGACTTCCACCAGGCGCAGGCCCTCGGCGGCAAACTCATTGCAGATGGCCTTGACGGTGCTGGATTTTCCGGTGCCCGCGTCGCCGTAGAGCAGCACGTTGTTGGCAGGCATCCCGGTCAGCAGAGCCCGGGTGTTGGCAATCACCTTTTCCCGCTCCTGTTCGTAGCCGGGCAGCTCGGAGAGCTTCTGGGGGTCCGGATACTTGACCGGCACCAGCTGACCGTTCTCCACGGTGAAAACATGGTGCTTGGCAAACATGCCGTAGCCCTTTTTGCCCACCTCGCTCATCCGCTGGGTATATGCGGCGGCAAGGTCCAGCTCCCGCGTTTCCCAACGGGGCAGGAAAGCCAGCTCCGGCCGCTGGCTCTGCTCTGAATAAGCGGTCTGGAACAGTTTGTCCAGTGTCAGACCGCACAGCGCCTGCAGAAAGGCCAGCTCGCTGTCCAGCGCACTCTGCAAAACGGGGGAGAGCTGTCCGGCAGCCGCCTGCCGCACGCAGATGGTCTCCGATTCCAGAACGGCGTTGGAAAGATAATCGCTCCAGTTGGGGGTGTGCTCAAACAGGGCAGCCTCAAAGGCGGCCGCGGCGTCGCACACCAGGCCCATGCCGGAGGCCCCGGCGGCCATCCGGTCCGTTAAATCGACGAGTTTTGCCACCACCGGGTCCTCCAGCAGGGCACGAAATACCACAAGCCCGTGCAGGCGGGCGTTCCATTCACGTAATGTCATCGTTGTTCCCTCTCTTTTCTTTTCCAAATTATATCGCTACTTTTGGCACCGCGCAAGATGGTGTTCAATTATCTTCATCTTTGCGGTGACTCACGTTACAAATCGTCGCTGGACAACGGCCCGATTTATAGTATAATTGACCCAACGTTCAAAAAAGCCGAGAGATAGGAAAAAATGACGTATAAAAGCACTTTCTTTGGAAGTGTATGTCATGAGGGAACAGGAAACAGGAGAAACACACCATGCAGTTGAATGGTTCACAGATTTTTGTAGAGGTCCTTTGTGAGCAGGGCGTGGATACCATCTTTGGCTATCCCGGCGGTGCGGTGCTCAACCTTTACGATGAGCTGTATAAGAACGCCGACCGAATCACCCATGTGCTGACAGCCCACGAGCAGGGCGCGTCCCATGCAGCGGATGGCTACGCCCGCGCAACGGGCCGCACCGGTGTGGTGCTGGCCACCAGCGGCCCGGGTGCTACCAACCTGGTCACCGGCATTGCCACGGCCTACATGGATTCCGTACCCATGGTGGCCTTTACGGGCAACGTTGTCACCAGCGGTCTGGGCAAGGACGGCTTCCAGGAAGCTTACATTGAGGGCATTACGATGCCCATTACCAAGCACAATTTCACGGTGCGCCGGGTGGAAGACCTGGCCGATACCATGCGGGCCGCGTTCCGCATTGCACAGAGCGGCCGCAAGGGTCCCGTGCTGGTGGATATCCCCAAGGACGTGACCGCGGCGGTCTGTGAGTTTACCTCCAAAAAGCCGGAGCCCATCCGCACGGTGACCACTTTTAATGCAGAGCAGGTCAAGTGGGCGGCGGACCTCATCAACGCGGCACAGCGGCCGCTGGTCTACTTTGGCGGCGGTGTCCGCTCGGCGGCCTCCTGCCAGCCCCTGCGCGACCTCATCCACAAGGCGGAGATCCCCGCTACCTACACCCTGATGGCGGCAGGCGTCGTGCCCTATGGCGACCCCATGAACATCGGTATGGTGGGAATGCACGGCTGCTACACCTCCAACCGGGCCGTGGCGGATTGTGATGTCCTCATCGCGGTGGGCACTCGCTTCTCGGACCGTGTGGCTCTGAACCCCAAGACCTTTGCAAAGAACGCAACGATCATTCAGATCGACATTGACCCCAGCGAGCTGGGCAAGAACGTGGATGTGGACCTCTCCATCACCGGCGATGCCGCCTACGTCCTCAACGCCATGCTCCCCCAGATCGAGGAAAAGAAGCACCCCGACTGGATGGCCATGATCCGCGAGTGGCAGGCACAGGATTACCACCCGGTGTCCGACCCCACCCGCCTGATGCCCCATCAGGTCATCGGCGAAGTGTGCAACCAGTGCGGCCCCGAGGCCGTGTATGTCACCGACGTGGGCCAGCACCAGATGTGGGCGGCGCAGTACCTGCGCCACGCCAAGAGCCGCGGCTTTATCACCAGCGGCGGCCTGGGTACCATGGGCTTTGGCTACGGCGCGGCCATTGGCGCGCAGATGGCGCTGGGCCGTGACCAGCGGGTAGTCATGTTCACGGGCGATGGCTCGTTCCACATGAACCTCAACGAGGCCTGCACGGCCGTCAGTTATGAGCTGCCCATCATCACGGTCATCTTCAACAATCAGGTGCTGGGCATGGTCCGCCAGTGGCAGACCACGTTCTATGGAAAGCGCTTCTCCCAGACCGACCCCCACCGCAAGACGGATTTCGTCAAGCTGGCCGAGGGCTTTGGCCTGAAAGGCTACCGCTGCACCAATCTCCCGGAGTTCCAGGCCGCGTTTGCCGACGCCCTCAAGCAGAAAGGCCCCACCTGGATCGAGTGCATGATCGACAAGGACGAGAAAGTCCTGCCCATGATTCCCGGCGGCGGCGATATCAACGATATCATCATGAAATAAGGAGGGTGCGGAAATGGAAACCAGAAAGCGCAGGGTCATCAGCCTGCTTGTGGACAACCAGAGCGGTGTTCTGGCCCGGGTGTCCAACCTGTTCTGCCGCCGCGGCTTCAATATTGACAGCCTGACGGTGTCCGCCACCAACGACCCGACCGTCAGCCGCATCACCGTCACGGTGTCCGGCTCCGATAAAGAGCTCCAGCAGCTCATCCTGCAGACCGAGCGCCTTGAAGTCACGCGGCAGGTCTTTGTGCTGGATCACGACAAAGCCCTGGAGCGGGAGTTGTTGCTGCTGAAAGTGGAGGCCGACGTCCACAACCGCGCGGAGCTGCGGGAGGTCGGAAGCATCTACAAAGCCAAGATCATTGATCTTTCCCCGGACAGCATGGTGTTTGAGCTCATCGGCAAGCCGGAAAAGATCGATGCGTTCCTCAAAATGTTTGAGGACTATAAAATTCTGGAGCTGTGCCGCACCGGCGTGACCGCGCTGGAGCGGGGCGGGATGCACCAGCACATGCAGAAGCCCTCGCAGGAAGTGCGGGAAGCACAGTTCCCGCTGCCGGGCACAAAATGCCCCACCCGATAAGCCTTTATTTAAAAAACTATCATAGAAAAACGATCAGAAAAGAAAAAAGGAGAACATTCTTATGGCAATCAAGAAATACTACGATTCCGACTGCAACCTCGGCGTGCTGGACGGCAAGACCGTCGCTGTCATCGGCTTCGGCAGCCAGGGCCATGCCCACTCTGAGAACCTGGCTGAGAGCGGCGTCAATGTCGTGGTCGGCCTGCGCAAGGGCTCTGCCCACTGGGAAAAGGCTTCCGAGTTCGCAGCGACTCACCCCAACTTCAAGGTCATGGAAGTGGAAGAGGCTGCCAAGGCTGGTGACGTTGTCATGATGCTGGTGCCCGATGAGCTGTGCGCTGATATCTACAACAAGCAGGTGGCTCCTTACATGACCGAGGGCAAGGCTCTGGCCTTTGCACACGGCTTCAACATCCACTTCAAGACCATCACCGCTCCCAAGAATGTGGACGTCATCATGATCGCTCCCAAGGGCCCCGGCCACATCGTCCGCCGCCTGTACACCGAGGGCGAGGGCTGCCCCTCTCTGATCTGCGTGGAGCAGGACTACACCGGCAAGGCCAAGGACATCGCTCTGGCTTATGCTTCCGGCATCGGTGCCGGCCGTGCGGGCATCCTGCAGACCACCTTTAAGGAGGAGACTGAGACCGATCTGTTCGGCGAGCAGGCAGTGCTCTGCGGCGGTGTGTGCGAGCTGATCCACGCTGGTTTTGATACCCTGGTGGAGGCTGGCTACGAGCCCGAGATGGCATACTTTGAGACCTGCCACGAGATGAAGCTGATCGTTGACCTGATCAACGAGGGCGGCTTCTCCAAGATGCGCTACTCCATCTCCAACACCGCGGAGTACGGCGATTACCGCACCGGCAAGCGCCTCATCACCGCTGAGACCCGCAAGGAGATGAAGAAAGTGCTGACCGAGATCCAGGATGGCACCTTTGCTTCCGAGTTCCTGACCGAGATGAGCCCCAACGGCGGCCGCAAGGTCCACTTCC
>ENA-UAMB01001490-UAMB01001490.1-human-gut-metagenome-genome-assembly--contig:-NODE-1490-length-11487-cov-9.250000_pt1 | contig 11487 bp, 7 predicted proteins | sample MGYA00243707_ERZ654484 | MGnify/ENA primary metagenome ERZ654484 (study PRJEB26926, sample SAMN06164464) | human gut metagenome | biome: ENVO:00009003; feature: ENVO:2100002; material: ENVO:00002003... | reverse complement strand
CCCGGTGGTGTTCCCGGAGGGCGTGGGTGTCTGCCCGTGGATGGTGCCCGGCGGGGCAGACATTGCCATGGCCACCAGCGAGTTGATGAAGACTTATCAGGCCGCCATCTGGGCACAGCACGGTCTGTTTGCCTCCGGCCCGGACTTTGACATCACCTTTGGTCTGGCCCACACCATTGAAAAGAGCGCAGAAATCTACGTCAAGGTGCTCTCCATGGGCGGCGGCATCATCCGGCAGACCATCACCGATGACGACCTGCGCGCCATCGCCCGCGACTTTGGTGTGACCCTGAACGAGAAGTTCCTCAACTGAGCTATTTTCCCCCATTTTTCTTCATCCTAGCAGAACAGGCATCCTGTCCGATACCGCCAAATGGTATCGCAGGATGCCTGTTCTGCTTTATGTTTCCCGGAACTCCATAGGTGTTTTTCCGGCGACCTGCTGAAAGACTGCGCTGAAATAATTGCGGGTGGCAAAACCAAGCTGCTCGGAAATTTCCCGGACGCTGAGCGTTGTGCTTTTCAGCAGAACCTTCGCACGTTCGACCTTTGCAAACTTCACATAGTTCGTGACGCTCAGACCCGTTTCTTCCTTGAATTTATGGGTGAGGTAGTATTCCGTGTAGCCCACCAGAGCGGCAAGATCTTCCGCCACGATCTTTTTGTCCAGATTCATCTCGATATAATCCACACATTTCTGGATCTGCATACTGAGGTTGGGGTTCGTCCGGTGTTTGTGGACACGCCGAATGAAATCATCGTACATCATCATTGCAAGCGGGCTCAGTTCATCCAACGATTTTGCCGCTTCCGCCGTCTGAATGTAGCTGTCCCCCAGCGAGTACGCCTCCTCCGGGGAAAGGCCGCCCTCAATGGCGGCACGGCACACCAGCGAAGTGAACACGATGATGGAAGTCTTACTCTGGCGCAGAACATCGCTGCTCTGCACCGGCACGCCTGCGCTTATGCTCATACTGTTGGAAAGCGCCTGCTTGTAATTCAGGTCTCCGGTGCGGACCATTTGCAGCATTCCCTGCTCCGCCATCCAGATCTTATGCCGGTCATGGGGAATCGCATCGCTTTTCAGCCGTTCGTCCTGTGCTGCACTGCTGTTCACACTGCTCAGCTCCAGCCGCTGCCCGGTCAGGCAGTAGTGCATCATCAGCAGATAGCGGTTCATAATAGTGTTTTGCAGGGTAGGAACTTTTTCAAGGGCTTTGTAAAGCTGGATCGTCCATGCCACACTGATCTCCAGCTTGCTGTAATATTTCAGCCCTTCCTCGATCCCGCGCATTGTCACATCCTGATAGAACACCGGCCCGATGACCCAGACACGCTTCAGTTCTCCCTCTTCCTTTTCAAAGGCTGCGCCCCACAAAAGACCCAATGCCGTCCCCAAGGTAACAGGTACATCGTCCCGATCCCCATGCTCCAGCATCCGCCGTTTGCAGCCGAACAGTTCAAATGCACTGGCAAGAAATGCCTCGTCCGGGCAGTTGCTCCGCAAGAGCTTTCCCTGTGCATCATAGCACCATGTATATACATTTCCGCCGCACTTGACAAGCTCGGAAAACAGCATCATATTCTGGAGAACATCCATGCCTAATCCCTCCGGCTCATTGATGGAAACAGTATATCATACTTCCACCGTTTTTTCTACCGATGCCCGGAGCCAGTGCAGCAGAATGCCTGCAGAGATGACCGCAGCGCCCACGTCTGCCATCAGGTGCGCCGCCGCAATGCCCTGCACCCCGCAAAGCGCATTCATCAGGTACAGCAGCGGGATCAGCAGCAGCCCCTGCCGCAAAAGAGAGAGCACCACCGCACCACTTGCCCTGCCCACGGATTGCAGCAGGCTGGTTGCCAGATAGGTCAGACCGATCACCGGGCTGCCCAGCACCAGATAGACCACCAGCTGCGTCCCCAGACGGAATGCTCCTTCTTCCTTGATGAACATCCCGATCAGGGCATTGCGTCCGGCAAAGCTGGCCGCCCCGGCAAGAACACCAAAAACAACGGTCAGCAGGATCAGATCTTTCAAAAGCTGCTTCAGGCGCTTCGTGTCGCCTGCACCGTAGCTGTACGCCAGAAGCGGCTGGCACCCCATGCAGATCGCCATGGCGATCATACTGATGATCATGGTCGTCTTGCCCGCTGCCGCCATGGCTGCGACCGCCGCCGTGCCGTGGGTCACCAGCAGCCGGTTGCTGAAGGAGGAGGCAAACCCTGCCAGAAGGCTGCTGATCCCGTTGGGCAGACCAATGGCCAGCATCTCACCCAGCATCTGCGGCTTTTTCAGGGCAGGACGGAGATCAATGGTCAGCACTGTGCCGTGTTTGACGATGTAGCGCAGATAGCAGCCCGTTGCCACAAGATTGCCCAGCACACTGGCAGCAGCCGCACCGCTGACGCCGAAGTTCAGCACCAGAATGAACAGCGGGTCAAAAATGCAGTTGACCAGTGTGCCCAGAAGATTGCCAATCAAGCCTTCTTTTACTGCGCCCTCTGCACGCACCAGCATCGCCATGCTGTTGGACAGGATAAAAAGCGGCGCACCCAGTGCAAGGACCTGAAGATACCGCTCTGCATAGGGAAAAAATTCTGCATTTGAGCCCAGCACCCCCAGAAGCGGCACTCTGCTCACCAGCAGACCGATGCTGACCAGAACGCCCAGAAAAAAGCTGCTCCAGAAGCAGAGCGAGGAGCAAGTCTTGCCCTGCTCGATCTCGCCTGCGCCAAAGCAGCGTGCAATGATGGCGCTGCTGCCTGCGCCAAGCATGGTCGCTACTGCCGAAAGGATCGAAAACACCGGCCCCACAACGGAGACCGCCGCCACCTGTGCGGTATCTCCCAGACAGCCCACAAAAAACATATCCGCCATGTTGTACAGCACCATGACAAGGATAATGATAATGGAGGGCACCGCCATGGAAATGATGGATTTCCAGACAGAGCCGGTACGGAAAAGTGCTTCGTTTTTCATGGTCTCCTCCCAAAAATCAACCGCACGCAGGCAAAACGAAAGCCCCTGTCAAAGAGGCTTTCCGAGCTGCTTCGGTCACAGGTTGTCCAGCGCATCCAGCAGTGCTTTCAGCGCCATTTCCGGCAGCCCAAGCATAGGGCCGATCTTGCCAAATGTCATGCCGTAGGCAGCTTTTGCCTGCTGGTTGTCGGCAAAACCGGGCAGGTACTGCTCCACGATGGCTTTTGCGGCCTCGTTTTCCATCAGTGCTGCAATCGTGCTCTGGCTGTTCAGCTTGCCGCCGGTCAAAATTTCCGGGTGCTTCCAGCTGCTGATGCTCTGGTGTCCGGCAGACAGTGCGCCGTCCACCGGGATGGCTGCACCAGTGATGTACCGTGCCAGACCGCTGGCAAGGAAAAGTGCCAATGCAGCGCACTCCTCCGGGTCGCCCATCCGCTTTGCCGGGCAGTCGGATGCAAAAAAGTCCATGGCCGCAGCCGGTGCATCCCCGAAAATGCTGGTTCTGGTGTAGCCGGGACAGATAGCGTTGACGGTAATGCCGTATTCTGCGTAATCCAGCGCCGCTGCGCGGGTCATGCCGACCACGCCGAACTTGGTGGCACTGTACAGCGCCTGTCCACGCTGGGGCACAAGACCCGCCACCGATGCCACATTGATGAGGAATCCGCCTTCGCTGTGGCTCTTGAGGATGGCCTTGGCGCCGTACTTCATCCCGGCAAAGACGCCCTCGCTGTTCAGGGAGAAGATCTTCTCGTAATCCTCTACCTCATACTCATGCAGCGGTGTGCCGCCCATGCCGATGCCTGCGTTGCTGACAACGCCATCCAGCTTGCCGTAGTGCGTCACCGTCTTATCCACCAGTTCTTTGATGGCAGAAGCCTTGCTGCAATCGGTCTGGATAAAGATGGCATCGCCGCCCTTGGCGCAGATGCCATCTGCCACAGCCCGCCCCTGTTCTGCACTGCGGGCTGCACAGACCACCTTCATGCCGTTTTCGCCAAAGCACTCGGCAATGGCCCGGCCGATGCCACGGCTTGCGCCGGTGACGATGGCCACTTTGCCTTTGACACTGTTAAAATCCATCATTTTCATTCTCCTTTTTCTCAGATCATGTTACTCTGCTTCAGCCATTCCACTTCATCGTGGATGGTCTCCCGATGATTTATCGTATTTACGAATCAGATTTGCAACCATCAGTTGCTTATCCATCCCTGTGGTGCTATAATAACACTGTGGCGCAGGAGCTGCAATCAGCAGTTTCCGGCGTGTCCGGTGTTTAAGCAACGGATCACGTCCAAAGCGTTGGTTAAGCACCATTTATGAAATACATTGACGGAGGAATTCTATGGATATCCGGGTCAAAAAAACGAAGCGTGCCATTCAGAAAGCATTTGTTGCCCTGCTGCGGGAGAAGCCGATCGAAAAGATCACGGTCAAAGAAATTGCCGAACGGGCCGAGATCAACAAAACGACCTTTTATTCCCACTATGAAACGCTGGATGCCCTCACCGCCGAAATGGAGCGGCAAACGGTCCAGCTCGTCTGCGACAATATGGGCGGCGCACAGCAGCTGCTGGATACGCCGGAGGCTTTTGTGCGGGAGATGTTTGCTAATCTCCAGCAGGCGACCGATTATCTCGGCGTGGTTCCTGCATCAGCGATGAACCGCTTTACACAGCATTTGCGGGATGCCGTTCTGGAACAGATCAAAAGTGATAACATCGAGCCTTCTCAATATGAAAATGTCGGTGCGATCCTGATTTTTGTAATGAACGGTCTTTCCGGGCTTCTGAACACCGACGCAAAACTGGCACAAAAACAAATTGATGTGATCGCCGCCGTGGTTGCGGATGGTGTCCATGGTCTGCATCTTTCCCGCTGAGCCAAAACAGGCTGCAAGAAGCATCTTCCGCAGCCTGTTTTTTGCTATTGCAGCTTATCTTTCTGTGTAACTACCCAGCACCGCAAGGCTGGGCTTTGCTGTCCGCTCCATCGTTTCGCGGTTCACGGCGATCAGTCCAAACTGCATGGCATAGCCCTTCTGCCACTCAAAGTTGTCCATCAGACTCCAATGGAAGTATCCCTTCACCGGGATGCCGTCGGCAATGCAGTGCTGCACGCCATCCAGTGCCTGCCGGATAAACGCCACACGGCGGGTATCATCGGCGGTGGCAATGCCGTTTTCGGTCACGATCAGGTCACCCTTGAATTCCTCTGCCACCTTGCGAATGACGTGTTCCAGTGCCTGCGGATAGACCTCGTAGTCCATCTGGGTCAGTTCTGCGCCCTCCGGTGCCGGCAGCTGCCCCTGCGGGCCATAAAGGGTGCGGGTATAGTTCTGCACACCCAGAAAATCATCGTCTTTGATATAAGGCAGATAATGGGTGAACTCCTCCTGCCATGCGGCCTCGGCAAAGGCTTCGCCGCCGGGCTGTGCCTGCAGGTCGTGCAGCGAGAGGGTCAGACCCACCTTGATCTGCGGGCAGAGGGCTTTGATGGCATCCCGTGCGGCTGCATGGGCACGCATCACCAGCAGATCACCTTCCGGGGTGCGCTCGCTGACAAAGATCTTCGGCTGGGGTGTGCCGAACACCTGTGCATTCTCCATGGCAGCATACTTCATGTTTTCCATCATCTTCTGGAAGTTCATGCCCACCTGCACCGTGCCCTCGGCAGACTTTCCGGCCGATGCGGCATTTTGGGCAGCCTGTTCTGCCATCAGACGGAACCGCTTGGAGATCGCGGCAAGCTGCAAGCCCATATTGGCCTCGTTGATGGTGCAGACATAGCGCAGCTCGCTGCCCAGCTGTTCCATCACATAGGTCACATAACGTTTAAAATCCTCTACGGTGCTTTCGGTTTCCCAGCCGCCCTTGCAGATGAGCCATTTCGGGCTGGTGAAGTGCAGTAGGGTGACGATGGGTTCTACACCATGCGCTTTGCAGCAGGCGATCACCTTGCGGTAATGCTCGATGGCTTCCGGATCGAACTTTCCTTCCTCCGGCTCTACCCGTGCCCACTCGATAGAAAAGCGGTAGGCATTCAGCCCGGCATCAGCCAAGAGCTTGATATCTTCTTCGTACCGTTGATAATGGTCACAGGCAATGCCGCTGGGCTCCGTAAAGCTGGAATGGGGCAGCTGTTCCTGTGCCCAGTAGTCACTATTCGTATTGTTGCCCTCTACCTGATGGGCTGCTGTTGCAGCACCGATGAAAAAGCCTTTTTCAAATTTCTGCATGATGGTTCTCCCTTCCTGCGTGTTGCTTGTTGAGACTATTGTAGCAGACCTGTTTTGCCCCTATGGGACAATAAATCGTGAATGCGGGCGCAAATTCACACACCGCAAATTATTGCACGAATTTTTATCCTTAACTATCGTTTTTCATCCGGCAGTGGCTGTTGCATTCTGTTATTCTGGTGTCAGAAAAAGCGGAACTCAGTTCACACAAAAAGGAGGAAAATCATTATGTTCCAAAAGAAACCCAGTGCCAGTGAAGTAGACGGCGTCCAGTACCGCCGTGCAAAGCTCTGGCAGATCATCTGTTACGCCTGCAACGCTTTTGTGGGCATGAGCGTCTATTCCCTGATCGGTATGGCCAGTTACTCGGCCAGCATCGGCTACGGCATCACCACTGCAACCGTCGGTCTCATCCTGATGCTGGCCCGCATTCTGGACGGCTTTACCGACCCGATGCTGGCATTCATCTACGACCGCGTCAACACCCGTTTCGGCAAGCTGCGTATTCTGCTGATCAGCGGCTACCTGATCGAGGCTGTCGGCCTGCTGTGTATGTTCAACCTGTGCTCCAGCAAGGGCTTCGGTCTGCCGGTGTTCGTTTTGACCTACATTATTTACATCATCGGCTATACCGTTACCAATATGACCGCCCAGACTCTGCCGGCTATCATGACCAACGATCCCCGCCAGCGTCCCACCATCGGTGTCTGGACCACTGCACTGAACTACTTCGTGCCCATGGGCATGAGCATGCTGATCTACACCGTCATCCTGCCCAAGTGCGGCGGCACCTTTAATCAGGACTTCCTCAGCACGGTCTGCACCATCGTGCTGATCATTGCCGGCATCGGCACCCTGATCGTCTGCGCCGGTATCTCCGCCTACGATAAGCCCGAAAACTTCGAGGGCACCAGCAAAAAACACGAGCCGCTGAAAACTGCGGATATTCTTGAGGTGCTCAAGCACAACAAGCCCCTGCAGTGCTACATCGCCTCCAACGCTTCCGATAAGCTGGCTCAGCAGGTAGGCAGTCAGGCCATCATCAACACGATGCTGAACGGCATCCTCATCGGCAACATGGGTCTTGCTACCACCCTTAGCATGATCAGCATGGTTCCCTCCATCTTCTTTGCAGCCTTCGGCGCAAAGTATGTGGGCAAAAAAGGCAGCAAGAAGGGCATCGTGACTTGGACCTGCATCAGCATGGCCATCACCACTGTGCTGATTTTGTTCTTCATCTTCACCGACACCCGTCAGATCGGTGTGATCGGCAGCTGGAACATGATCGTTTACGTCCTGCTGACCCTGCTGCAGAACGGTTCCAATATGTGTATCACCACCTCCAACAACTCTTACATGGCTGACACCATCGACTACGAGCTGGACCGCAGCGGCCGTTACATCCCGGCGGTAGTCTCCGGTACTTACAGCCTGATCGACAAGCTCATCACCTCGGTGGCTGCCGTCATCGCCACCGGTGCCGTAGCCGTTCTGGGCTACACCACCACCATGCCTCAGCCCACGGATGCCTACACCTCCGGCATCTTCTGGATGACCGTTGCCATCAAGTACGGTCTGCCGATGCTGGGCTGGGTCGTCACCCTGATGGCCATGGTGGGCTGCCCCCTGACCAAGGAGGAAATGGTCAACGTCCAGAAGCGCATCGCAGATAAAAAAGACGCTCTTCGCCGTGAAGTAATTGCAGAACATATGCAGTAACACCCTGCAAAGACCGAAAAGGCTCATACGCTCTTTCGGTTTTTGCTGATTCTATCCATCTTTTATAAATATAAAGGAGTTTTTACCATGAGCAAGACCATCCTGCTGAATCATAGCAACTGGCATTTTACCAAGGAGAACCCCGGCATCCCCGCCGCCGTTATGGGCGAGGCCATTGCCCTGCCCCACACCTGGAACGCGGTGGACGGTCAGGACGGCGGCAACGATTACTACCGCGGCACCTGCTGGTATACACTGGCCCTGACAAAGCCCGCCATCCCGGCAGGCGGCAAGGCTGTTTTGCAGCTGGACGGCGCAGCCATGACTGCCGCCGTTTACCTGAACGGGGAAAAACTGGCCGAGCACAAGGGCGGCTACTCCACCTTCCGGGTGGACCTGACCAACCACCTGAAAGACGAGAACCTGCTGGCCATCAGCGTGGACAACCGCGACAACGACACCGTGTACCCCCAGAAGGCAGACTTTACCTTCTACGGCGGCATTTACCGGGATATGCCCCTGCACATCGTCCCGGCAGAGCACTTTGCTCTGCTCGCTAATGGCGCACCGGCGCTGAAGGTGACCCCTATCGTCACCGACCTTGCCTCCAAGACCGTTGAAGTTACTTTGGAAGCTGCTGCGATCGGCGCACAGAGCGTATCCTTTGCGCTGGAAGGCCAGAGCATCACCGCCCCGGTGGAAAACGGCACTGCAAAGGTTGTTTTCACGCTGAACAACGCCCATCTGTGGGATGGCGTGGACGACCCCTTCCTCTACACCGTATCTGCCAAGCTGGACAATGGCGAGGAGACCTCCGCTCGGTTCGGCTGCCGCAAGTTCGAAATCGACCCGCAGAAGGGTTTCCTCCTCAACGGGCGCTCCTACCCGCTGCGGGGTGTCTCCCGCCATCAGGACCGCAAGGGTGCGGGCAATGCCCTGACAAACGAAATGATGGAGGAGGATATTTCCATCATTCTGGAAATGGGTGCCAACACCATCCGTCTGGCCCACTACCAGCACGCACAGTATTTCTACGACCTGTGTGATGAAAAGGGCCTTGTCATCTGGGCAGAGATCCCCTACATCACCATGCACATGACCAACGGCCGTGCCAACACCCTGACCCAGATGGAAGAGCTGATCGTCCAGAACTACAACCACCCCTGCATTGCCGTGTGGGGCCTTTCTAACGAGATCACCGCTGCTTCTGCTGTCAACGAGGATCTGCTGGAAAACCACCGTCTGCTGAACGAGCTGGCGCACAAGCTGGACCCCACCCGCAAGACCACCATGGCAAACGTGTTCATGCTGGAGACCACCAGCCCCATTCTGGAGATCCCGGATGTGAACAGCTACAACCTCTACTTCGGCTGGTATCTGGGCGAATTGGATCAAAACGATGAGTTCTTTGACAAGTACCACGCCGATTACCCTGACCGCTGCATCGGCTTTTCGGAGTATGGCGCAGACGCCAACCCCCAGTACCAGAGCAGCCACCCGGAAAAGGGCGACTATACCGAGAGCTACCAGTGCATTTACCATGAGCATATCGCAAAGATGATCGCCGACCGTCCTTGGCTGTGGGCGACTCATGTGTGGAATATGTTTGATTTTGCCGCCGATGGCCGCGATGAGGGCGGCAAGCACGGCGAAAACCAGAAGGGACTTGTCACCTTTGACCGCAAGCTGAAAAAAGACCCCTTCTATCTCTACAAGGCCTATTGGAGCAAGGAGCCGTTCGTGCACCTGTGCGGCAGCCGCTATGTGGACCGCGCCGAGGATGTGACCGAGATCAAGGTCTACTCCAATCTGCCAGAGGTCTCGCTGTACAAGGACGGTCAGCTGGTGGAGACCAAGCAGGGTGACAAGGTGTTCACCTTCCAGCTGCCCATTACCGGCAAGCACAGCATTGAGGCACGCTCCGGCGAGCACAGCAGCGTGATCCTGGTGAACAAGGTGGACGCCCCCAACCCGGATTACGCCATGGACAACCGCAAGAACGTGACCAACTGGTTTGACGGCGAGCTGGACGAAAGCTGCTGGTCGGTGAAGGACAACATGGCTGCCGCCATGGCAGACCCGAAAGCCGGTCCCATCCTGAAGCAGATCCGGGAAAAGGCCGCTGCTTCCCGCGGAGACGTTGCTGCCGCCGTGAAGGACAATCCGGCTCTGGTGGCCATGATGGAGCGTGCCATGCAGCGGATGACCATTCAATCCATGCTGATGCAGGCGGGCACTTCGGAAGAGGACATCAAGCAGCTGAACCGTGTATTGCAGGGCATTGCCAAGGAGTAAGCTTCGATGAAACAGACCTATTGCAACCCCCTTGATCTGGGCTACCGCTACCAGCACATGAAGGAAGGCCCCCGCACAGCGGGTTTCCGGGAGGGCGCAGACCCGACGCTGGTGTACTTCAAAGGCAGATATTATCTGTTCGTTTCCATGTCGGCAGGGTTCTGGTGCTCGGAGGATCTGCTGAGCTGGGACTTCCATGCAGACCCCGGCCTGCTGATCTATGACTACGCACCGGATGTGCGGCAGGTGGGCAATTACCTCTACTTCTGCGCCAGCCGCAAGGGGCGCAACTGCCCCATCCTGCGCACCGCTGACCCCCTGACCGAGCCGTTTACCGAGGTTTCTGCGCCCTTTGCTTTCTGGGACCCGGATCTGTTCTGCGATGACGATGGCCGGGTGTACTTCTACTGGGGCTGTTCCAATATTGCCCCCATCTACGGCGTGGAACTGGACCCGGACACCCTGACCCCCATCGGTGAAAAGCAGGAGCTGATCTTCGGCAATGAAACTACCCTTGGCTACGAACGCCCCGGCAACAACGGCATCGTGGACCGGGAAGCCAGCGTGCTGTACCAGTCCATGAAGCAGTTCTATGACCCCAAGACCGGCAAGCTGAATCTGCCGCCGCAGATGGCAAACATCCCCGGCCTGAGTGCCGAAAGCCTGACTGCCATGTTCAACGCCATCGGCAAGCCCTACATTGAGGGTGCGTTCATGACAAAGCACGGCGACACCTACTATCTGCAGTACGCCTGCCCTGGCACCCAGTACAACACTTACGCCGACGGTGTATACACCTCCCGTTCTCCGCTGGGCCCCTTTGTGCGGCAGGCATCCAATCCGTTTTCCGCAAAGCCCGGTGGATTCATCACCGGTGCAGGCCACGGCAGCACCATTGCTGACACCTACGGCAACTGGTGGCACGCCTCCACCATGCGCATTTCCGTCAACTATGACTTTGAGCGCCGGGTGGGGCTGTTCCCTGCCGGGTTCGACAAGGACGGCGTGCTTTACTGCAACCAGAACTTTTCCGATTACCCCCACCGCATCCCGGCAGACCGCTTTGATGCCGCCAGACAGCAGCCGGAATGGATGCTGCTGAGCTACAAAAAGCCGGTCACGGCCTCCAGCACCGCAGAAAACAGCAGCCCGGAATGGGCAGTCAATGAGGACTGCCGCAGCTGGTGGAGCGCCGCCGGTGCAGAGCCGGGTGAATGGCTGTGTGTGGATCTTGGCAAAGAGAGTGATGTCC
>ENA-UAMB01001482-UAMB01001482.1-human-gut-metagenome-genome-assembly--contig:-NODE-1482-length-11524-cov-10.487314_pt1 | contig 11524 bp, 6 predicted proteins | sample MGYA00243707_ERZ654484 | MGnify/ENA primary metagenome ERZ654484 (study PRJEB26926, sample SAMN06164464) | human gut metagenome | biome: ENVO:00009003; feature: ENVO:2100002; material: ENVO:00002003... | reverse complement strand
GAGATACTGATCGGTCTCGTGGGCTCGGAGATGTGTATAAGAGACAGTTATTTGGGAGGTATTTTTATGAGATACACAGTATACAACAAAGCAATGAAACGTCCAGTTTTTCAAACAAATGACCTTGTAGAAGCCATTGACTATACACGTCGCCGCCCAAGAAAGTCAAGACGACACTGCATATACGATGACAAACTAAAAACTTTTGATATAAAAAAAATAAGACATGCCGCAGGAATATAAAACGCACAGGGTGTAGAACTCTGTGCGTTTTTGATGTATTTATGAATAAACAAGTCTTACAGTCACTCTGCTGTAACCGCTCCATGTGCAGGTGAACAAGGTCAGATCCCAGTCGCTGCCACCACCTTTTATGAGCGATGGCGAATCCCAGCCGCTCAGCAGTTCGCTGTTTGTGACAGTATAGTTAAATTCTCTGCCGTAAACATCGGTGAAAATGACCTCGTCACCTGAGCTGAGCTTATCCAGCTTATCAAAAAAGCCTGTGTAATTGTGAGCGCAGATTATAAGATCATTGTCTACACGTCTGCCGCTGTACTGACAAGCTGCAGTATTCATTGCAGCATAGCTCCAGCCACGAGTCACAGGAAACTCCTGCCCCAGTGTCGGGAATGAAATCAAGCCTATATACGAGTTGCCGTCAAGCACGATATCCTTATCCGGGTCATCTATCTCGCTGTCCGTGGATCGACTATCGTCAAAAATGTCAAAGGGTGAACTGCTGTCGCTGTCCTCTGAACTGTCTGAGATCTGCGTTTTCAGATCACTCAGCACAGCCTCCATCCTTTTATTACTTTGCTTTTCATGAAAATAGTTGTAATAATTAAGGGATAATGCCGCCGCTATCAGCATTATCCCCATTATTATCAACAAAAGTCCTAGTTTTTTTTTAGTCACTATTTTTTCTCCTGTTGTAAAGGCGAGCCTATGTGGTTTCGCCTTTATTTCTCTTTTCTGCTTACTCTCCAGCCTGCCGCGATAAGGATAACTCCACCGCCTATAAGTACAGGCACCGGCCAGTTGAGCGAACCAGTCTGTGGTATATTGTCAGGCGTTGAACTTGATGAATCAGAGCCTGACGAGCTGCTGTCAGGTGTGCTTGAACTACTATCTGTATTACTCGAACTGTCTGACTTATATGTGTTCTCTATAAGAAACAGCTTGTCATTGTTTTTGGTAACAACTGTGTAGTTGGCAGGAATATCTATCTCCTTAACTGTCCACTCAGCCGCAGAATTGTCTTTCCAGAAATACTCCCAATTGTTGTCAGCATCAAGAGTAACAGTATCGAAAAGCTTGCCGTCACGATATATCTCCACCTTGATATTATCAGGTATGAGCTTTTCCTGACCGTCAGGAACTATCCACGACTTTCTTACACCATAATCACTGTCCCCTGCTGGGATCTCTTCGTATGTGAACTTGGTGTAAACTGTTATCTGACCCTCAGCCACGATATCCTTATCTATCTCGATAAGTGACGGAGAAGGTGTAAACTTAGCTGTTGTGTTTTCAAAACTCTTGCCTGAAACAAGATACAGACCCACAGAATCAGCAGAAAGCTTTACTTCACCGTTTGCGTCCGTCTTGCCTGTTGAAACCGGTGTTATGCCATCGGTTTTTGCGTAGTTGTCGAGCGTATCAGCGACAGCCTGCATTTTTGAAGCGTCAGTAAAATCAGACATATCTATAGGATAATCGCTGAACTCACCGGTAAGGACAAAGTCAGCTTCTTTACGCTCACCGACCTTATATATACTCCACTCGGCATTACTAACAGTCGTTGTATCATTTTTGCACACTATATCCACATTGATATTATCCGCTGCAGAAGCTGAGATCGTCATGCTTCCCAAGGCTGAAACAGCCATTGCCGCCGTACACAAAACAGCCTTTGCAAGCTGAGAAATTTTAAGTTTCATCTTTGCTACTCTCCTTATCAGGTAGATTTTCAACATTATCGTCACTCTCTGGCTTATCCAGCATTGCCACAAGCTCATCATGAGAGATTTTTTTGCGTTTTGAATCCACAAACCACCACACAAGCAGTACCACAAACAATGGTATTGCTACAAAAGGCACGACCACAAGAGAATCGAGCTGAACAGCGTCTGCCGTTATTTTTGAAACACTCTTTGTATCGTCCGCAGTTTCAACTCTCTTTGCACGAACAAGAAGCCTATGAGAATTGACTCCGTATGGTGTACAGGTAGTCAACGTAACATGATCCTCACCCGGAATAATGTTCAGCTTATCCATTTCATTAGGCAGAACTATATAAACAGCCTCGACCTCATATGTATAGACCTCTTTCAACACTGTTATAGTGAACTCATCGCCCTCTGCAAGCTTATCAAGGTCGCTGAAAAGCCTTGCCGACGGCAGACCTCTATGTGCTGAAATGACCGAATGAGTATCCGCTCCGCCAACAGGCAGGCTCGAACCCTGCAAATGTCCCACAGCGACATTTAACACGCCGTCACTTGTGCCATGATAAATAGGCAACTCCACCCTTATAGTCGGAATGGAAATATAGCCCATAACACCCGTCCCCGTGATATCCAGAATATCCTCATAGCCCTTGACCTGATCATAATCCACAAAAGGTCGGGCAAGCTTTGCTATCTCTTCATTATATTTTCTGGCACGGCTGAGGATCTCTTCATTCTCCTTGTCAGAAAGGTCATTTGCCGCTTTCTGATAAGTCGCAACAGCACGGCTTTGCGTTTTTGAATTCCACCAATCGCTTATTGTTGGATATAACATCACGGAGAGCCCCACAAGCAATAACAAGACCAATAAAATTGTAGTTGATTTACCGCTTTTCTTCCTCATGGAGTCCTCCCTGATGCCTGCCGACCGAGATCGGCAGGACAAAGGTAAAAATAAATTCAAAAATTAGTCGTTCTTAGCTCTCTTCTTAGCAATGAGAAGCACACCTGCGCCCAGTACGATAGCTCCGCCTACACCGTAGAAGATCTGAGTACCGATACCGCCAGTTGTTGGAAGTGAGCCGCCCTTCTGGTTTATGATCTTAACTGTTGAACCGCTTGTGCCTGAATCAGTGCCGTCGAGCATACGAATGGACTGAAGCGTATTAGCAGGATCATATGTTGTATCAAACTTGAACTCATATGGATCAGCTCTGTTATACTGAGCAGGAGCTTCTATCTCAACAAGCTTGTAAGTTGTCTGATCATCAATGCCCTTGATAGTGAACTCACCTGTTGCGTCTGTTTCGATATAATCAACAGAGCCTCTCTCACTGCCGATCTCAAGTCTGTAAACATTGTCAGCTATCTTGACAAGTCTGATAGCATCGTTATGAACATTTCTAAGCTGGAACTTAGCACCTGCAAGAGGCGCGCCCTTTTCGTCTACCTTGTTACCAACAAGTGAGAATGTCCAGTCATAAACTGTGACCTTAGGTGTTTCACCGTTCTCCTTACCTGTTTTGTCCTGAGGGTTATTTGAATATGTCAGGTAAGCTGTGTTAGGATTATTATTCACGCTGTCAGGAGCAGTAACTGCTACCTTAGCTTTTTCATTGAGCTTAGCAGAATAATAAGTTTCGATCTTTGCAACTGTAGGATAGTTCTTTACAAGTTCCTTGATATCGAAAGTAACATAGAAAGACTCCTTATAGTCGGTTGTACTGCTGTCGTCGCCAACTGTTGTGTTAGGACCTACTGTAACAGGAGTGATCTCATTGCCGCTAGCGTCATAGTATTTGTAAGTAAGGTTATCATTGAATGTAAAGCCCTCGCTGAGCTGGTCACGAACTGTGTATGTATACTTGTCATAAGCTGATACGTCGCTTGGTATAGTTGTTGTGATCTTGAACTCTACATCGTCACCGATTGCGTTGTCGCCAACATCGCCCCATGAGTCATTCTCATTATGCTTGATCTGCTTTGTAAGAGTCGGCTTCGTCTTCTTTGGAGTAACGTTTGTTGTACCTGAAACGTTAAGGATAAGAGCTGAGTTAGCCTTATCAACACCATTATTTTCTGTTGCATCAACAACGAGATAATAGCCAGCATTTGGAAGTGGAATAGTGTACTCACCGTTTTCTTCATAGGCGGTTACAGACTTATTGTCGATGATGCAGCTAGAAGCGGCTTTTGCAAACTTGGCAGTATCTTCCTTTGTCCAATGATCTGCATCTGAGATTATCTTTGCAACGTCTGCTGCGCTCTCGGCACTGGCGAACTGTGACATATAAGTGTTAAGGCCAGAAGTTTTCAGGCTGGTAAGCAGAGCATCGCCATTAATGCCTTTGCCCCACTTGATAGTATTTGTTGCAGATGCCTGGTCAAAGATCTGATAAGCCTTATATACTCTGTTTGTATCAGAATCCTTGATAACAATGTTATTAACGCCAGCATCAGTAGTAGCAAATACTCCGAATGCTGATGTTGCAGCAATAGCTGAAACTGACATAACTGTTGCAGCGGCAAGAGCTGCGAATTTCTTCATCTTCATAATTAATTATCCTTTCATATTTGATTATTTATAGCGTTTTTTTGCGACGCTTTGTAACTAAAAGTAATGTTGCAGCAACAGTGACTGTTCCGCCTGCTGCCACGAATGGGATAACACCCATGCCGCCTGTTTCAGGCAGCTCTCCCAAGGTTTCCTCAGAGTTGTTATAGACCTGAACATACTGATCACCGTTCTTTGTCATATCAATGCAATTCTCATTTTCTGAGCCATTGTATCTGAAGTAAGCTTTGTATGACGATGTGCTTATCGGCTGACCGTTCACGTCTGTCTCCTCAAACCAATAGTAATACTTATTACCCTTGATGTCATTTTTTTCAAGAGAAACGGCATTTGACCAGTTGTTATCAGCCGTGAGCGTTATCTGCTTCCACAAGAATACTTCACCGCTAGGTATCGCATCTTTATTAGGAACAGGTGTAACGTTCGTCTTCTCAGGTTTGCCAAGATCATTAGCTGTTACTGCGTATGAACAGCCACTATCGCCCTTAAGTGTAAGTTCAACAGTAATATCTGAAGTGATATTATTCAGATTTAGAACAAACTGACTCTTGTCCCAAGACGGTGTAACGTAATCACTAACGCTGACATACTTGCTATCACCGCTCCATATAGGTATAGGCTTGCCGTCCACCCAATTTTCACCTGACTTATAGATGTCAGCCAGAACAGCTCCTGAACTGTCAAGAACTCTGACACGTCCCTCAGTTTCACCGATATTTATCCATGACTTTGTCATATCAAAACTGAACTTAGCCGAGCCATACATGGCATACTCAGAGGCGAAGCTTCCGTTCTGAGCCATTTCTGTTCCATTGCTTGTAAGGATCTTGAATTTAACATTCTGTCCCTTATCCATTGTGCCTGTAAACTTGTTATATTTTTCAGGCACATCAGCCTTATTTGTTGACCTATAGATATTGAACGTTACCTTATCATTGGTATGGGTATTGCTATCGCCGTCAGACCATGCCTTTTGCAGGCGAACGTCCATATTTTCTACCTTCTGCGGGTTCTTGGTATTGACGATCGTATCAAAGCCCGTGGCACTGCCGTTATTTGAATAAGTATATGTAACGCCAAAGCCGTCAGGTATATTCTTTTCAAGAACATAGTAATACTTGTCCTTGTCAAGACCGTCAAGAGCTACCGTCCAATTCTTAGACTTTTCCAGAGAAACAGTTTTTATAAGTTTGCAATCTGTTGGTATTCCGTTATCTCCATTCACTCTTGTGGTTGAATTTGGTGCAACAGAGGACTCATAAACATCTGCCTCGACCTTGTCGATACCAGCAGGAAGCTCACTGTCAGCAAGCTTGTTTCCAAGCTCATCACGCCATTCCTTCGTAATGTTAAGTCCCTTGACGTTCGTAACTGTAACATCAGTGTTTTTGCTCATTGCCGTTGCACTGTATACAGCCTCATATCCTGTTGCAAGATCGATCTCTTTGATATAGTAGTAAAGCTGCTTGTAATCATTGCCGACCTTCGTATATCCAGGAAGCTTTGTCCACTCATGTTTCCAATTGTTAGCTTCGTTAAGAGTTACCTCAGCACTGCCCCACTGAATATCATCTGGAACACCGCTTAAAACCTTAGTTGTAGACGAGCCAAGAAGAAACTTTACGCTCTCTGCCGAATGATTGCCGTTTCCATCGCTCCAAACCTTGCTTGCAGTTATCTTAAACTCTTTCAGCAGATTTGTTACTCTGAACATATCTCCGTTCTTCACGAACTGATATCCGTCCTCACCGACTTCACTTGGAACTACAGCCGGACGCACTTTAAAAGCAAAATATATAGGAGTTTCATCAAGAAGATAACCCTCTGGACTTTGCTTTTCTATAAGCTTATAAAGATGACCCTCAGTATTTCCGGTGCCTGCGGCAGGTTCAAGGTCAAGGTTGTATGACCCGTCAGCATTTACATTGAATGTCTGCGCCTTATCCTGTGCCGTATTTCCCCAGATAACTGATTTTCTGTCTTTCGCAGCATTTTCTTTGAAATCTACTGCCGGGAGCCAATCGTATGTGCCATTTTCCAGCTTAGTGTATCTGTAGATCTCAAAAGAAGCCTTAAGCATAATACTATAGTCTCCGCTGTCTACCTTTATAAGCTTAAATGGCTCAACAGTTGTTGATGACGCCTTTGACTGATTTATCAACTCAAACTCGGAATCATTATCTTCACTGTCATTTACAGCAGAGCCGTTTGTGTCAAATGATATATTATTGAACACATGGACTTTATAGCCATCGTTCTTAGCGTCTTCATCATTTGCAGGACTTCCTGTATAAACGTAAACTAATTTCAGGTGACGCTGATCTGGAACGTTTATTTCAAGTTTCTTTACAAAATCTTGTGTCTTCGCTGTCAGTGCGGAACACTTTACAGCTGAAAGCATTTTTTCATTGCTGACTTCAGTGTTTGAAAAGCCGCTGCCATCCCTGTATTCATATTCGACTCTGAAAACACCGCCCGCCTTCTCAGAAGAAACCTCTTCCACAGGAACGGATATGCTTTTGCCAAAATCTGACCACTCGCCGCTCTTATTGGCAAAAGCCTTTACTTCCTTGAAACTGTTGCCGTCCATATAGCCATAAGCCACATAGTATCTCTTTATATTTCCGTTTTCGTAGCCCTCAGGCAAAGTCAGATCAATAGTACCCTTAGCGCCAACAATACTTTCACTTGGAATAAAGTTAGCGATAAACTTGCCCTTTTCGTTGGTAATAACATCTGCACTGCATGAAACTGTGCTGTCAACCACCTCCGGGTCTGATATCACATAACTGTAATCACTCACAGCAAGCTCTGCACCCGTATCTGCGTCAAATACCTTGATAGACTTCAGATCCATATCAACAGCGGAATTGCCATTTATGCTTACCGTTTTTGTCTGAATGTTACCCTGAGCGTCCTTTGTCTTAACTACAGCCGTGCCTCCGCACTTGATAACATCGTTGAGAGTTATCATTCCGTTTGTTGAGCATTTGAGCTTTTTAGGGTTAACATCAATGGTATAAGTTATCTCACAGCCGGTGGACTTCGGAGAAGAAGTTTTCTTCAAGTTCTTTTCCTTAACTGTCTGCGTCTGACTTCTCTCCGGATATTTTCCAGTTTTATCCTGAACTTTGTTTTTGAACGCTGCAGTACCATTCTTGTAAACACCATTCTTAACATCATCGACCTTTACAAGTGTACTGTAGTAAGCTGTCCAAGCGTCCTGCTGATTCCATGCAGTCTTGAAAGTTACTGTATTGGCTGTCTTATCATAGAAATATTCAAACTGAGTTGTTTGTGCAAAATCATACTTATCAGAACTATTTCCAAATGAATACTTGAGATAATCCTTGTTCTCGTAGAATATCATTCCCGCCGGAAGCGTGTCCACGATCTCGACATTATCGTTACGCTTATAAGTGCCGTCCTTGTTGATATCAAGCCGCCAATCAAACCTGTAATACTCAACACCATTTACAGTAACAACAGGCAGGCTGCTAAGATCATGCACTGTGTCGCCTGCTACACTGCTTGCAGCGTCATACTTTTCATAAGGCGCTTTGGAGCTGTCGCCTATAGTAAACTTAGTCTTATCTGCACTAGGCTCGAATGTTTCACCTTTATAAGTAGCCTTGTTATTTACATTTATAATAGTACCTTCGTCAAAACCTGTTACATCTACGGTACTGCTATACTGTATCTGCACAAGGTTTATATTGTCAAATTCTTCACTATCATTGAACTTTATCTCAAACGAAGTGTTGTCGGCATTAGATACTACAGTGTAATTTGAACTGTCAAGCGGTTCATAGCTTCCTGTTCCATTTCTCTGAACATACATGATAATGGAATCAGTGTCAAGAACGCTCTTTATTGACTTACCATCATTTGACGTAGCGTTCATTATATCGCTTATAGTCTTGCCCCTAAAGGAACCGTTTGTCTGCTTGACCTCTACCTGCCACTTATATGTAACACTGCTTCCGTCCTGAGAAATGTCAAGAACTGTTTTTGACTTCTCGTTTACAGGCTTATAATAAACTGTCTTGTCAGAATGGAATCCGTCAATACCTGCAGTATTTTTCACTGCATAATTTCCATTGCTGTCAGGGTCGCCAAGATCATAGTCGGCAACCTTTGTTTCATAGGAAATAACTACCTCGTTATTGTCACCTATTCTGTCAGGCAAAACAAGCTCACCGTCACTTGCAACTGTTGCATCAAAGGTATCATTTCCAACCTTTATGCTGACAATCTGTCCTGCTTTAAGCATATTATCAGTTATTGTCTTGCCTTTAAGGGTAGAATTTTTGTCATTACATTTAACAGTTACTTCCCATTTGAGTATACCTAACGTGTTATTATCTATCCAACCACTTTTTGATATCTGATACCTATTATAAACAGTTTCACTTGATGTGATATCAGACCATGGTTGGCTTTTATCAGGTCTTTGCATTTTAACTGTATTTGTAGTTTCCGCCTTGTCAGGATCGATAGCTGTCACATACTCGATAGTAATTTTTGACGCTGTTGTTTTATCGTCAAACGTAAGCGTGTTTCCGTCAAGTGTGTACTTTACATCTGAACCATCATCAGCTTTAAGTGCAAAGCTTCCTGGCTTTGCATCAGGGAATGCTTCATCATAAAGGTGATAGCCCTTGAGGTCTGCACCGCTAGGGTTGCTTACAACAATTTCCCATGTGACTTCGTTATTGTCGTAGTCAACATTCTTGCCTGTTTTTGAGATCTTATCCTTCTTTGACTCAGAATAAATAATTTTATCTGCTTTTACTCCATTTCCGTCCTTATCATATGTGGTGGATTTGTTTTCCACCTTACCTGACATAACGAAATTCGGGTCGCTTGTAGGATATGGGGTCGTGTAGCTTATGGTAACATTTTCTTCGCTGAATCCATCGCTGAAAACAAACTTTCCGCTTGACGCGTCATAGTTTCCTGCACCCTCAGGTGAAACAGTGAAGCTTCCGTCAACAGCATCCTTAAAAAGCTTGTCCTCGATCCTGTCAAGAGGCTTCTTTGCAGGATTGTCCACTGTGATAGTCCACCTAACTCCGTCAGCAGTTTCGCTTGCGTCCTTTATAGCAGACATAGTGAGCGGAGTAAAACCGTCTATTTCAACCGTCTGACCGCCTATCTCAACAGTGGTCTTATCACCTGTATCTGTATCCTTACGCTTTACATTACCCTCAAAGCTTGCCTTACCGCTTATAGCGTCCTTCTCATTTTTGTGTTGATATCGCTCGTCAAACTCAATAAAAAGATACTTCTTTCCATCTATCTCGTCGACTCTGTACTTACCTGAAATTTGATTACCTTCAAGGAAGTTAGTATCCTCGACATTGCCCCAGTTTCCGCCTGACGGTATACCGCCCTCGGGCAGGCTAACATTATCGTCGATAGGGAAATAAATATACCTATTGGTCATTGCGCCCTTGTCAAAATTAAATTCCACATTGAATTCGATCTTTTTAGATTGGTCTTTTCCTGAACCGACCGCATCATAGGATTTTATCGTGACGCTATTCGCATCCTTATAAGAATAGCTTCCGCCGTTATAGGAAACATCTCCACCTGCCACGGAAGTACCCTCAGTGGCACTTATTGCAGGCATAACAAGACTTGCCAGCACTGACACTGTCATAACTACAGACAGCACCACACCAAACAAGCGGCTGCGTTTTTTCCTTTCATTTTCTTTTAGATATTGCCGAACTTTACCGTTAAAATTCTGCAAAACGGATCACTCCCTCCGAAATTATACACTATTTATAATAAACGCTAGTCCACTGTGCCTATCCTTTTAAAAGGATATATCCTCAGTGAGACCTTTCCAAGCACTGCTTCCTCAGCAATACAGCCTATCCTCTTTGTACGGCTGTCAACAGACGTAGATCTGTGGTCGCCCATAACGAATATTCTCTCGTCAGGCACCTGATAAGGCAACTCAATATCACATTCTCCCAGAGCTTTGCCGTCAACATACGGCTCATTCAAGGTTTTTCCGTTGACGATAACAGTACCGTCCTCCTTGATATCCACCACATCTCCTGCTGTAGCGATAACACGTTTCAACAGTATCTTATTATTGTAATAGAACGCAACTATATCGCCCTTCTGAAAGCTTCCACGCTTTCTGCACACCACCAGCTCGTCGTCATGCAAAGTCGGCGTCATACTTGTACCCGTTACTCTCAAAACAGGCAAAAATAACATTGATATGATCACCGCTGCCGCTGCCACAACAAGAAGCGACGCCACGGTGCTGCGGAGTATCCTCAGATATTCCCGCCTTTCATGATGCTTTTTTACAACCCGCTCAAGTGTCTGGACATCAGGAAGCTCAGGTTTTTTTAACACCTCGTTCTTGCTATCTGCCGCCATGATCTTCCTCCGCTACCGGCTGCTCAACAACCAGCTTGTGACCTGTCAGTGCAGCTACCTGCCGCTCCAGCCTGTCAAGTCGGTCAGTGATACTTTTTTTATCTTCGAGCTTTTGAAGAAGCTTTTCATTCTCTGCGTTAAGCTTATCATATTCTTTTCGCAGATAAAGCATTAACTCAAGCAGCTCATTTTTTGACAATTTTTCAAGCGCCTTATCCTTCAAAAGCCTCACCTCCGACGCAGTATGCCTATATATTTACAAGTATTATATCACTTGATTTTCCATTTGTCAATCCCACAATATATCATATTTGTATTTTATTACATATAAATATACTGATAGTTTACACAATATTGATTTATCATTTTCACAGTGCCGGCAGATGATAAAACGGCATATTTATTAGCCTTGAACATGAAACAATACTAAACCTGCGTTTTTACGCTAATTGCAACTTTCCCCCAAAAAATCTTTCCTATTTTGATTATAGCAACCTGCATAGTCAATATTTTAACATTGTATACTAATACTGTATTTATTAACTGTCTCTTATACACATCTGACGCTGCCGACGACTTAATAGGTGTAGAT
>ENA-UAMB01001481-UAMB01001481.1-human-gut-metagenome-genome-assembly--contig:-NODE-1481-length-11525-cov-4.496774_pt1 | contig 11525 bp, 9 predicted proteins | sample MGYA00243707_ERZ654484 | MGnify/ENA primary metagenome ERZ654484 (study PRJEB26926, sample SAMN06164464) | human gut metagenome | biome: ENVO:00009003; feature: ENVO:2100002; material: ENVO:00002003... | reverse complement strand
GCGTCAGATGTGTATAAGAGACAGGATCGCAGATGCAGAGGCAAAATACAAGAATCCCCGAAATCTGTGCAGCGGCTCTGTGAGGCAGCTCAACAATGAGATCACGGCCAGACGGAATGTCCGCTTTTTTGCTTTTACGCTGGTAAAGGCGGATGGTGTAGATTTTCATGATTCCAAGGAAGCCCAGTTTGCTTTTTTGCAGGAGCAGGGCTTTGCAGTGGTGGAACATGTGGCAGTAACGGAAGAGAACATTTTATCTGCCATTGAAGATTTTGAACACAAGATTGAGCACTACGATATTCCTTCCGACGGTCTGGTACTTACTTATGAAAGTATCAGCTACGGACAGTCCTTGGGCAGAACCGCGAAGTTCCCCAGAGATTCCATTGCTTTCAAATGGGCGGATGAACTGCGGGAGACTACATTAAAAGAGGTCGAGTGGAGCGCCAGCCGTACCGGTCTGATCAATCCGGTAGCTATTTTTGAGCCGGTGGAACTGGAAGGCACAACGGTGAGCCGCGCTTCCGTGCATAATATCAGTATCATGAGATCCCTCAGACTGGGAATCGGAGACCATATCACGGTCTATAAGGCCAACATGATCATTCCCCAGATCGCTGAGAATCTGACAGGCAGTGATAATGTGGAGATTCCAAAGGTGTGTCCGGTGTGCGGACAGCCCACGGAGATCCGACAGATGAATGAGGTGCAGTCTCTGTACTGCACCAATGAGAAATGCCCGGCCAAGGAGATCAAATCCTACACTCTGTTCGTCAGCAGAGATGCGCTGAATATTGACGGACTCTCCGAGGCGACATTGGAGAAGCTGATCGATCAGGGCTTTATCCATGAATATGCGGATCTGTTCCGGCTGGACCGTTACAAGGAGGTCATTACCGGAATGGAAGGATTCGGAGAAAAATCCTATCAGAATATGATGGACAGTATCGAGACTGCAAGACATACCACGCTGCCCCGGTTGATCTATGGACTGGGGATCGCAGGAATCGGCGTGGCCAATGCCAAGGTGCTGTGCCGGTATTTTGATTACGATCTGGAACGAATGCAGGCAGCGGACGAAGAAACACTGAGTGCCATTCCCGGTGTGGGAGAGGTGCTGGCATCTACATTTACGGATTATATGCGGGATGCGGAAAATCTGGAGAAAATAGCTCATCTGAAGGAAATCCTGACGATAGAGACACCACAGATCGATGAGAGTGCACAGACACTGGCAGGAATGTCCTTCGTGGTGACGGGAAGCCTGAACCATTATGCCAGCCGGAATGATCTGAAAGAGGTCATTGAGGAAAAAGGCGGCAAGGTGACCGGAAGTGTCACCGGCAAGACCACCTGCCTGATCAACAATGATATTACCTCTACATCATCGAAAAATAAAAAAGCAAAAGAATTACAGGTTCCCATTCTGACAGAAGAGGAATTTCTGAGAACCTATAATATTCCTTACGAGGAATAAGCAAGAAAGACCCGGAGGAAAATAAAATGCCTATCAAAACACAAAATGATCTGCCTGCCAAAGAGATACTGGAAAATGAAAATATATTCGTCATGGACGAATTTCGTGCGGTACATCAGGACATGCGTCCCCTGCAGGTACTGATCCTGAACAATATGCCGGTAAAGCAGGATACGGAGCTGCAGCTGCTGCGGGCGTTGTCCAATACACCGCTGCAGGTGGATGTCACTTTCATGAACACCAAGACCCATGTGTCACTGAATACTCCGGCCAGCCATCTGAACAAATTTTACACTACCTTTGATGAGATCAGGGATCGCAAATTCGATGGACTGATCGTTACCGGAGCACCGGTGGAGGATATTACCTTCGAGGAAGTGGATTACTGGGAGGAGACCTGCCAGATTCTGGACTGGGCGGAGACCCATGTGACCTCCACCTTACATATCTGCTGGGCGGCACAGGCCGGATTTTATCATTATTACGGAATCAACAAGAGACAACTGTCCCAGAAGCTGTTCGGCATCTATGCACATAAGGTATCCAACCGGAAAGTTCCGTTGGTCCGGGGATTTGATGATATTTTCATGGCTCCGCACAGCCGTCATACCGAGACACCATCGGAGGCCATTCATGCCTGTAAGGATCTGACGATCCTGGCAGAATCGGAGAAGGCCGGCGTATTCCTGGCAATGGCGGAAGAGGGCAAAAAGATTTTTGTAGCGGGCCATCCGGAATATGACCGTTATACACTGAACAACGAATATCATAGAGATCTGGACAAAGGACTGCCCATTCAGATCCCCTATAATTATTACCCGGACGATGACCCGGAGCAGAGACCTCTGTTACAGTGGAGATCTCATTGTAACAACCTTTACAGCAACTGGCTCAATTATTATGTATACCAGACAACACCATATGACTTAACGGAAATTCGATAATTTCGATAGAAACAGGACGATGGTCATGGAGAATGGAAAAAAGAAAGGAAGCAGAAGATGAATCAGACACTGACAAGAAAACAATTTGATATTTTATCGATACTGGCAGAGGAAAAAGGTACTTTATCCCAGAGACAGCTGGGAGAAAAGAGCGGACACTCTCTGGGAACGGTCAACCGTGTCATGCAGGAACTGACCGAATTACAGTATGTGACAGAGGGAGAGATCACAAGTGCCGGAATCTCCGCACTGGAGCCTTACCGTGCAAAGCGCGCCATCTTTATTGCAGCCGGATTCGGAAGCCGCTTGGTGCCCATTACCTTTAACACCCCGAAACCACTGGTACGTGTGCATGGACAGCGTATTATTGACGGACTGATCGATGCCTGTCTGGATGCCGGGATTAATGAAATCTATATTGTCCGGGGGTATCTGGCAGAGCAGTTTGATCAGCTGCTGTACAAATATCCCATGATCAGATTCCTGGAAAATCCGGTTTACAATGAAGCTAACAATATTTCCTCCGCCATGGTGGCCAGATACATGCTTTCCAATGCCTATGTCTTCGAGGCGGATCTGTTGATCTCCAATCCGAAGATCATTACCAAGTATCATTACACCTCTGATTTCCTGGCTATTAAAAAGGACAGAACCGATGACTGGTGCTTCATAGTGAAGGACGGCGTCATCGTAGAGGAGAAGGTCGGCGGACTGGATTGCTGGCAGATGGTGGGAATCTCTTACTGGAACGAAGAGGATGGACACAAGCTGTCAGACGATATCAAGATGACCTATGAGCAACCCGGCGGAAAAGAGCGCTACTGGGAGCAGGTGCCTCTGGTATTCTGCAAGAAGCATTATAAGGTAGAAGTACGTGAATGCCAGGAAAATGACATTATCGAGATCGATACTTTCCGGGAACTGAAAGCCATCGACAAGACGTATGATGTTTAAAGAAAAATAAGTATTGCTATTTTGTGCGAATGGTATTATGATATGTTCATATTTAACACAAAGTGTCTGCGAATGGAACGCAGACATTTTGTGTACTTATTTTAGCCGAAAACCTATGAAAACCGTTCAAAGAATTAAAACATATCATACATTAATGAACGATTGGAAAAAGAACGTGAACAAAAAAAGGAGGAATCCCATAATGGAGCAGTTGATACAAAAACCCGTCAAAAGAAATATTTTATTGAATCCCGGACCGTCTACCACCACTGATACCGTAAAATACGCACAGGTCGTGCCGGACATCTGTCCCAGAGAAAAAGAATTCGGCGGACTGATGAAGGGTCTCAGAGAAGACCTTGTAAAAATCGTGCATGGAGACTTGGAAAAGTATACGAGCGTCCTGTTCTGTGGATCCGGCACCATCAATATTGATGCATGCATCAGCTCCCTGCTGCCGGAGGGCGGCAAAGTACTGGTGGTGGATAACGGAGCCTACAGCACCAGAGCTGTGGAAGTATGCCAGTATTACGGACTTCCCTATATTGATCTGAAATTCCCGGTGGACGAACTGCCAGACTTAGAAAAAGTGGAGCAGACCCTGAAGGAGAACCCGGACATTGCCCTGGTACATACCACCCATAATGAGACCGGTACCGGAATCCTGAATCCTATCCGTGAGATCGGAGCCCTTGCTCATAAATATCATGCTGTCTTTACCGTGGATACCACCTCTACTTACGCCATGCGTCCCATTCATATAGAAGAAGACAATATTGACTTCTGTATGGCTTCCGCCCAGAAGGGTCTCATGGCCATGACGGGACTTTCTTTTGTCGTGGGAAGCCGGGCAGTCTTAGAGGCATCGAAGGACTATCCGAAGCGCTCTTATTACTGTAACCTGTATCAGCAGTATGACTTTTTCCAGAGAACCGGGGAGATGCATTTTACTCCGCCGGTACAGACCATTTACGCCACGATCCAGGCATTAAAGGAATACTGGGCAGAGGGCGAGGAAGCCAAGTGGGCGAGACATACGAGAGTCTTTGAGGCCATTCATGAAGGATTGGATGCACTGGGATTCCGGGATGTGATCCGCAGAGAATGGCAGTCGGGACTGGTTGTGTCTGTGAAGTATCCCGATGATCCAAACTGGAATTTTGAAAAAGTACATGATTATTGCTATGAGCGGGGATTTACCATTTACCCCGGCAAAATCTCTACTACCAATACCTTCCGCCTGTGTGCACTGGGTGCGATTGACAGACCGGATATCGAAGCCTTTTTCAAAGTGTTCAGAGAAGCACTGGAAGTCAATAAAATTCAGATTCCGGCAAAATATAAGGAGGCATAGGATCAAATGAAGCGAGTATATACCTGTTTCTGTACGGATGTCATTCATGAGGGGCACCGCAATATCATCAGAGAAGCCGGAAAATACGGCGAGTTGACCATCGGCGTCTTAAGTGATGCGGCAATGATCCGTTTTAACCGTTTTCCCACCATCAGCTTCGAGGAGCGTATGCAGCTGGTAAAAGATATCCCGGAAGTCAGCAATGTGGTCGTGCAGGATGATGTAATGTATGATAAGGTCATTGAAGAATTGCGCCCTGACTACGTGATCCATGGGGATAACTGGCAGGAGGGTGCTTTGAAGGCTATCCGTGACAACGTGGAAGGACTGCTGAAGACATACGGCGGCGAGATCATAGATGTCCCTTATACATATAATGAAGAAGTAAAAAGAATTGATACGAGGATCAAGGAAAAGCTGGCCATGCCGGAATACCGCAGAAAACGTCTGCGTCAGCTGATCGAGATCCGTCCCATTGTAAAGGCATTGGAAGTTCACAGTGGCCTGACCGGACTGATCGCAGAGAAGACCATCGTGGAGCATGATGGTGAGCTGGACCAGTTCGACGCCATGTGGATCAGCTCTCTGTGCGATTCCACGGCGAAGGGCAAGCCGGATATCGAGCTGGTGGACATGACTTCCCGTTTCCGTACCATTGATGACGTGACGGAAGTGACCACGAAGCCCATTATTTTTGACGGAGATACCGGCGGACTGACGGAGCATTTCGTATACACAGTGAGAACACTGGAAAAAATGGGTGTTTCCGCCATCATTATTGAGGACAAGACCGGACTTAAGAAAAATTCCCTCTTCGGAAACGATGTGGTGCAGACTCAGGACAGCATCGAGAATTTCAGTGCCAAGATCGCAGCCGGCAAAAAGGCACAGCTGACGGATGATTTCATGATCATTGCCAGAATCGAAAGCCTGATCCTGGAGCGAGGCATGGAAGATGCACTGAACCGTGCCAGAGCTTTCGTGGCAGCGGGAGCGGATGGCATCATGATCCACAGCCGTAAGAAATCCCCGGATGAGATTCTGGAATTCTGTGATAAATTCCGGGCAGAGGATCCGAAGACACCTATCGTGGTGGTGCCGTCTTCCTTTAACAGCATTACGGAAAACGAACTGGCCGCCCACGGCGTCAATATCGTGATCTATGCGAACCAGCTGACCAGAAGTGCCTTCCCCGCCATGCAGCAGACCGCCGAGGACATCCTGCGGTATCACAGGGCACAGGAAGTGGACAGCAGACTGATGCCGATCAAAGATATTATAACTTTAATAGACGAAATTTAACTGACAGGGGCAGGAAAGGAATACTTACATGAAAGCAGAAAACTTTGCGAAAATTTTAAATGCGGACTTTTATACCGGGGTACCGGATTCCCAGCTGAAAGCCCTCTGCAATTACCTGATGCACACCTATGGGATCGATCCGAAGCATCATGTGATCGCAGCCAACGAGGGAAACTGCACGGCACTGGCCGCCGGCTATCATCTGGCTACCGGCAAAGTCCCGGTAGTATACATGCAGAACAGCGGAGAAGGCAATATCATCAACCCCGTGGCATCCCTGCTGAACGATAAAGTCTATGCCATCCCCATGATCTTCGTCATCGGCTGGCGCGGTGAGCCGGGGATCCACGACGAACCCCAGCATATCTACCAGGGTGAAGTGACCCTGAAATTGCTGGAGGATATGGGAATCCGCTATTTTGTCATCGGAAAAGACACAACGGAAGAGGAAGTAAGTGCTGCCATGCAGGAGTTCCGCAAGGAGCTAGATCGTGGTGAGGATGTAGCGTTCGTGATCCGGAAGGGTGCCCTCAGTTATGAGGAAAAGGTGGAGTACCGCAACGACAATCCCATGATCCGGGAAGAGATCATCCGCCACATCGTGCAGGCTTCCGGCGAGGATCCCATTGTCAGCACCACGGGCAAAGCCAGCAGAGAACTGTTCGAGATCAGAGAACACAACGGACAGAGCCATAAGTATGATTTCCTGACCGTAGGTTCCATGGGACACAGCAGCAGTATCGCCCTGGGTGTGGCAGTACAGAAGCCCGGGACGAAGGTATGGTGCGTGGACGGTGACGGCGCAGTGCTGATGCACATGGGTTCCATGGCGGTACTGGGCAGTACGGCACCTGAAAATATGGTACACATCGTCATCAATAACGGTGCCCATGAGACCGTGGGCGGTATGCCTACCGTGGCAGCCGATATTGATCTTGTCTCCATTGCAAAGGCCTGCGGCTATCCCCATGCAGTATCCGTTACCACCTATGAGGAACTGGACCGGGAACTGACCGCTGCAAAAGAGAGAGAGACCCTGACCTTTATCGAAGTAAAATGTGGTATCGGCGCAAGGGAAGATCTCGGAAGACCCACCACCACGGCACTGGAGAACAAGCAGAACTTCATGGAATCCCTGAAGGAATGCCGATGACCGGTAACACACGTGGAATATCGTGCACATTTTGCTACAATAAAATGAGAAAAAAATAATAGATATCACTGTTCGTCAAGCTGCCTGTATGGTAAAATACATACCATACAAGCAGCTTTTCATATATTACAAAAGCAGAAAGAATGAGGGAGTACATATGGAAATTAACATTGGTATTATCGCAATTATTGTATTGGCCATTGCCATCCTGGCCATCCTGGCATCCGGTTATGTGAAGGCATCACCGAACAAAGCCTACATCATCTCCGGTATCAAGAGAGAACCTAAGGTTCTGATTGGTCGTGCAGGCATCAAGATTCCTTTTCTGGAGAAGAAGGATGAGCTGATCCTGAAGCAGATCAGTATCGACATCAAGACCAACGGTTATATACCTACCAAGGATTTCATCGGTGTGGATATCGACGCTGTGGCTAAGGTCAGAGTCCTGACCCAGAGAGATGTCACCGTAAATGCGAAGGGTGAAGTCGTGGCAGGCTCAGATCCGAACAAGAGGATCACCACCGAGATGGCTAACGCAGCCATGAAGAACTTCCTGAACATGAACGAAGATCAGATCCGTGATGCACTGACCGATTCCTTACAGGGTAACATGCGTGAGATCATCGGTACCCAGTGCCTGAAGGAACTGTGTAATGACCGTAAGACTTTCGGTGATGAGGTACAGGCAAAGGCGCAGAAGGATATGAATGCCCTGGGTATCTGGATCGAGTCCTGTAACATCCAGAAGATCGAGGATGAGAACAACCTGATCACTGCTTTGGGACAGGATAACATGTCCCAGATCCAGAAGGACGCTTCCGTAGCAAAGGCACAGGCAGACAGAGATGTGGCCATCGCCAGGGCACAGGCCCAGAAGGATGCCAACGATGCACAGGTCATCGCAGAGACCGAGATTGCCCAGAAGCAGACCGAACTGGCCATCAAGAAAGCAGAACTGAAGAAAGAGTCCGATATCAAGAAGGCAGAAGCTGACGCAGCATACAAGATCCAGGAAGAGGAACAGCGTAAGACCGTGGAAATCACCACAGCAAATGCAAATCTGGCCCGTCAGGAGAAGGAACTGGAGTTAAAGGAAAGAGAAGTATCCATCAAGGAGAAAGCTCTGGAAGCTGAGGTCAAGAAGACCGCAGAAGCAAACAAATACGCAGCACAGCAGAAGGCAGATGCCGAGCAGTATGAGAGACAGAAGAGAGCGGAGGCCGAACTCTTCGAGATCCAGAGACAGGCAGAGGCAGAAAAGGCAAAATCCGAGGCAGAAAGATTCGCTAAGGAGCAGGCGGCAGAGGCAGTCAAGGCAGCAGGCCTGGCAGAGGCAGCAGCCGTAGCAGCCAAAGGTAAGGCGGAAGCAGAAGCCATTCAGGCAAAAGCAGAGGCAGAGGCAGCCGGTATCCTGAAGAAAGCGGAAGCTATGAAGCAGTACGGCGATGCTGCAAGACAGCAGATGGAGTTAGATACTCTGAAGGTATACTTCGAGCAGCTGCCCAAGATCGCCGAGGCTGTGGCTAAGGGCTACATGAACGTAGATTCCATCAAGATGTTCGGTGGCGATTCCAGCAAGCTGGCAGGGGACATCATGACCACTGTAACCCAGGTTACCGATGGTATCAAGGAGTCTACCGGACTGGACATCAATGAGATGCTGGCTAAGGGCTTTGCAAAAGAAACAAAGTCTGAAGAGACTGGTTCTACAGCAAATGCCGATTACCATGAGGTAAAGCCGGAATAATACTTGCGATAAGTGACAGAATGTCATAAACTGAGGGTACAGAGACAAAATAAAAGTCTCTGTGCCCTCTTGCTTTTGCGGGCGGGGTATGAAGATGAAAATGGAAAGGGAAGAAAAGATGACAACAGCAGATCCGAAGGCAACAAAAGAAACAGTAGAATTATGGAATTATCTTCATGCTGTAGCGGGAAAGCAGATCATCACCGGGCAGCACACCCAGACCATCCCCTGTGAGGAGATTGCTTATATCCGGCAGACCACCGGAAAAGAGCCAAAGCTGCGTGGCTTTGAACTACTGGGGTATTCTCCGAATATCAATTATGCAGACGCTTCCCCGGAATGTCTGACGGAAATAGAAGAAAATAAAGGCACCGCAGAGATGGCACTGCAGTGGGCGATAGAACAACGCAAAAATGGTAACGGTGGCATTCTGACCTTCACCTTCCACTGGTTCTCGCCCTTAGGCGGCAGAGACAAGAGCTTCTATACCGAACACACGGATTTTGATGCAAGGGAAGTATTGAAAGAGGGAACCCCAGAGAGAGCGGCATTCTATCATGACATGGATGTGATTGCGGAGATCCTGCGGCGCTTTCAGGAAGAGCGGATCCCCATTCTCTGGCGCCCGTTCCATGAATCCTACGGTACCTGGTTCTGGTGGGGAGCGCAGGGCCCGGAAGTGGCGAGAAACCTGTATCACCTGATGTTCGATTACTACACAGGTGAGAAAGACCTGCACAACCTTCTCTGGGTATGGAACAGCGACGTACCGGAAGCCTATCCCGGGGATTCTTACGTGGATGTGGTGTCCATGGATGTCTACCTCCCGGAATACCTGCCTACGGACTATGCGGAGACCTACAAAAAGCTGGTGACCGCAACCTCCCGGAACAAGATTACCGCACTGGCAGAGATCGGTTACCTCCCGGACATAGATCTTCTGCAAAAAAGTAGAATCCCCTGGGCTTACTACATGACCTGGTCCAAGGAATTCTGCATCGGCGAAAAATATAACAGCGTAGAAAATCTGAAGAAAATGTACGACAGTGAATACGCGGTGACTTTGTGATACGGTCACATTTGCACTTGTTGCAGTTTGGCAATGAGAGCGTCCTTTAGAACTTTGGAATAATTGATACCGCAATTATCACAGGCAGTGTTTAACCACGCCGGAATAGTCAGTGTCTTCTTAACAGCCCTGTCATCATAAGCACGGGCATAATTATCCAAATTCACACAGATTAGATTTATTAATGCAGTGGGATCATCTGATTTCACTGCATTAATTGCAGTAGGGGCGGGAAGAGCATCGCCGTCTCTCAGAGAAGTAAACAGATATTGTGCACATGCTTCCTGTGCCATGGCAAAGGCATCTGCAAGACTGTCACCATAGGTGGCGAGATCATTAAGATCGGGAAAAATGACAGAGTATTTCCCATTCGCTTCCGGGTAAAAAATAGCCGGATATATATAATTCATAAGATCACTCCTTTCAAAGGCTGTTCCATATTATTTTAGTCCAGCCTGTTTAAAAATAGAATTAACAACTCGCAAAGGAATATCGCCGCTGTGATTGGGAATGGTTACTTTCCCTGACTTTGAAGAATGTTTGTACTGATGAATGAGAATCTCTGATATCAGACAAAACCCAGCCATCGTCAAGGATGATTCGCTCTAATTCGCGAAAACGCATGGATTATCTCTCCTTTCTTAAGGCAACACGTATAATACGTGAAGTCAATAAATGTTGGGAAAATTCGCCGAAGAATTGGCGTATTTAGAAACTTTCAAAATAAAATGAAATAATTGTACTGTGTAACAGGAAAGAAAGTAACAAAAATGTTTTTCTCAGAAATTGGAACAAAAGTACTAAAAACAATTTACATAAATCTAAAATATGCTATAATATTTCCGTATTGAGACAAAATATTTGTGAGTTGTAGCCAAAAAATACTACAATTTCACACATATTTCCAATTATCGACAAAAGCAATGGGTGAGAGAGTTTATGGAAACAGGCAGAAAAAAAGTCCGTTTAGGTGAATTACTGGTAAACAGTGGGGTGATCACGGCAGAGCAGCTGCAGCAGGCACTGGACAACCCCAATCGTCAGGGCAAGAAGCTGGGAGAATTCCTGGTAGATGAAGGCATCGTATCGGAGGATGATCTGGCGAAGGCACTGAGCCGCCAGCTGGATCTGGATATGATCGATCTCCAGAGCGTCAATGTGGACAAGGAAGTACTGAATCTGGTACCGGTCAACGTCCTGAAGAAGAACAAGATCTTCCCCTTCGCCTACAAAGAAAATAACTTCAACGTTCTCATGGTCGCCATGGCGGATCCCCTGGATTACAACGCCATCGATGACATCAACATCATCACCAACTTCCAGGTAGAGCCCGTAGTAGCCACCACCCGCAGCATCATGCTGGCCATCGATAAATATTTCGGTCAGGAGGAAGTAACCGAGGCACTGGCGGCCTACGCCAAAGAGAAGAAACTGGACGTGGTGGAAGACATCGCCACGGAGGAGAACATCAACAGTTCCCCTATCCTGTCTCTTATACACATCTGACGCTGCCGACGACTTAATA
>ENA-UAMB01001467-UAMB01001467.1-human-gut-metagenome-genome-assembly--contig:-NODE-1467-length-11621-cov-3.551530_pt1 | contig 11621 bp, 7 predicted proteins | sample MGYA00243707_ERZ654484 | MGnify/ENA primary metagenome ERZ654484 (study PRJEB26926, sample SAMN06164464) | human gut metagenome | biome: ENVO:00009003; feature: ENVO:2100002; material: ENVO:00002003... | reverse complement strand
CGAGATACTGATCGGTCTCGTGGGCTCGGAGATGTGTATAAGAGACAGTGTTTTTCCTGCGGGATTTCGGGGCGTGTCATTTTCCAGAGTATCACGACGGCGATCCAGTGCAGGACGCCCATTACGAGGAAAAGCGACGGCCCCATGGTGCTCAGCAGTTGCCCGACGTAGTAGTTGAAGATCGCTCCGCCCACGGCCCCGAAGCCTGCCGTGATGCCGACTACGCTGGCTACGTTGCGTACAGGGAATGCCTCGGCGATCACCACGCAGATCGTGTAGAGCCAGCTCAGGCACATGATGGCGATCAGGCTGAACGAGGCGATGATGGCCGCGACGTTCCAGTACGGCGGCAGGGCGTTGAAATAGGGCGTGAAGATGCACAGGGGTGCCGCGACGGCCACCAGCGTCATCATGCGCTTGCGCGCGCGCAGCGGATCCATGCCCCTTCGTACCATTTTGTCCGACCATGCCGAGGTCAATACGCCGCCCACGGCGCCGAACAGGAACGGGATCCAGCCGACCCATCCCACCTGTATGAGCGTCAGTCCCGAATCCTCCTGCAGGTAACCGGGCAGCCAGAAGAGACAGAAATACCAGACCGGATCGCTGACGAAACGGATGAGCAGCACGCCCCACAGCGTGCGCGTCTTCCAGAGCCCGCCCCACGTGAAGGCTTTGCCGTGGTGCCGGTTGGCGGCGCTTTCGCTGAGCGTGACGTCGAGTATCTCTTTGGGCGGGTCGGCGTAGACGGCCATCCAAACGATGGCGATCAGGATGCCGATGGCCCCGGCCAGGACGAAGACGTCGTTCCACGGAAAGATCGTCGAGAGCCATGCGATGACGATCGGGGCCACGACCGTGCCGATCGACCCGCCCGCCGTGCAGAGGCTGTTGGCCGTGGCGCGCTGGCGTTTTTCGAACCAGACGGTCACGGCGACGATCTGCCCGGCAAAAATCGTGGGCTCGGCCAGCCCCAGCAGCCCGCGGAAAAATGCGAACTGTTCCATATTGGTCGAAAGGCCGCCTCCGATGCAGGCCGCCGACCATGCCAGGATGCCCAGAAACATCACCTTTTTCGGGCCGAACCGGTCGACCAGGATGCCCGATATGGGATACATGACGGCGTAGCATATCAGGAAGATGTTGACGATGAAGGCATAGCCGTCGTCGTTCATGTCGAAGGCCGCTTTGATCGTCGGCTTGAGGATCGAAAGCAACTGGCGGTCGAGGTAATTGCAGATGATGGCGATGAAGATCGTCACCACGATCATCCATTTCCGTTTTTCCGGGTTGTTCAGCAGGTTCATGCGTGTCGTCGGTTGTATGGGTTTGCGTGTCGGTTAGCGTTGCGGGAGCCCTCCCTGGGCTTTGTAGCGTTCGTATCGCTGCATGAGCAGCGGGTGGCGTTCCGCGCGGGGCGTATAGCGCCGTGCAGGGAAGTTGCAGAGCGCCCGCTGCGCCTCCTCCACCGAGCCGTAGCAGCCCGCGATGACCGTGGCGTAGACCACCGAACCCATGGCGCAGGCCTGTTTGCAGTCGATGACCGAGATTTCCCGGCCGGTTACGTCGGCCAGCAGCTGCATGACGAAGGGCGATTTCTGCGATATGCCGCCGATCCCCGTGAGGCGCTCGATCGCCACGCCGTTCGCTGCGAGGTGGTCGAGGATCGCCTTCGTGGCGAATGCCGTTGCTTCGGCAAAGGCGTAGTATATTTCGGGCGCCGTCGTCGAGAGCCGCAGCCCCGTGAGTGTCCCGGTCAGCTCCGGTGCGGGGTAAGGGTTGCGGCGGCCGTTGAGCCAGTCCGTCGCCAGCGGCATGTCCGCCCGGGGCTCCAGCCGTTCCGCCTCTTCGGTGAGCCGGCCCATGATTTTGTCGCGGCACTCTTCGGCCAGCCGCTGCCGGGCCTGCGCGTCGGGTGCCCCAGGCTGCACGAGCAACTCTTCCAGGGGCCAGCACAGCAGGTTCCTGAACCACGCATAGACATCCCCGAAGGCGGATAACCCGGCTTCGAACCCGACCATGCCGGGTACGATCGAGCTGTCCACCTGTCCGAATATCCCTTCGACGAGGCGTCCGCCCATCTCATCCGAAGGCATCAGCGCCATGTGGCAGGCCGAGGTGCCGAGGTTGAGCACGACCGTGCCGCAGCGGATTCCGGCGCCTACGGCTCCCGCATGGGCGTCGATGTTGCCCACCCCTACTACGACCCCTTCGGGAAGTCCGAGCGTCTGTGCCCACGCGGGCATGATCGTCCCCGCAGCGTGGTCGCACGTGCGGTTCGTCTTGCTGATGTTGCGCACGATGGGTAGCAACGCGGGGTCGAGTGCTTCGAAAAACGCCTCCGGAGGGAATCCTCCCCAGGCCTCGGCCCACATCTGTTTCGACCCTGCGGCGCAATGGCTGGCGCGTATCGCGGAGGGATTGTCCGCCCCGGTGAGCACGGCGGGTATCCAGTCGCAGAGCTCGACCATGGCATATGCGTCGCGGCGGAGCCGCCGGCTGCCGCGCAGCAGGTGCAGGCATTTGGCCCAGAAGCATTCGGCCGAGTAGTGGTTGCCCGAATGGCGGGCATAATTGATCTCGCTGCGGGCGCACAGGGCGGTGATTTCTTCCGATTCCCGCTGCGCCGTGTGGTCTTTCCACAGGACGAACATCGCGTCCGGATCGTCGGCGTATTCGGGGCGCAGCGCCAGCGGCGTGCACGTGCGGTCTACCAGGCACGGCGTGCTGGCCGTCGTGTCGACCGAAACCGCCCTGATATGCGGCGCCGCGTCGGGCCGTGCGGCCACCACTTCGCCTATCACGTGGCGCAGGCCGTCGAGGTAATCCTGCGGATGCTGGCGGAAGCGTGCCTCCGCCGGAGAGCAGTATTCCTGCCTGCCCCAGCGCGGGTAGCTGAATACCGAGTCGGCGATTGTTTCGCCTGTCGCGGCATCCGCCAGAAGGGCGCGCACGGAATCCGTGCCGTAGTCGATGCCTATGACGTATGTTTCCTTCATGGTTTGTTAGGTGTGGATCGTGTTTTTTATGCGGTTGGTTCCGGCTCCATTCCGGCGGGCCGGTAATGCAAAGGTAAAATTATTTTATTCTTTTTGTGCTTATTTTATGCTTTATTATTTCTTTTTTTGTATTATTGTGTGTTTTATCGTTTCTGTTTGTTTTTTATATGCTTCCGTGTGTGTTTCTAAAATACCCGTTGGGGCAGTCGTAATTTAATAAAGGTAAGATCGGTATGAGACGGATTCTGATCGTATGTGCCGCGCTGTTGCTGTGCGGCATGGCCGCCGCCCGGGGGCGCGGCGTACACCGCGTGGCGTCGTGCAATATCCGGGTGGCCCTGCCGCAGGATGAGGAGGGCGGAAACGGCTGGTCTGCGCGTAAATATGTTTGCGAGCGGGTGATGAAGCGCTGCAAAGCGGATATCTATTGCCTGCAGGAGGTGACCGTCGGCCAGTACGAGGACATGTGCCGGATGTTCCCGGGGTATTTCGTCTTCGGCTACCCGGGCCCCGAGACGGATGCCCTGCCCGACCGGGAGTACCACGGTATCGCCAAGAACCTCGTGATGTTCTCGAAGAGGCGCTATGAAATGACGGGCGCCGGGGTTTACTGGCTGTCGGACACCCCGCTCGTGGGCGGCTCCTCGTCGTGGGGCACGGCCCGCCCGCGCCATGTCAATTGGGTACGGCTCAGGGATCGCCGTTCGGGGCGCGAGTTCCGGGTGTTGTCCCTGCACCTCGACCATATTTCGCACGAGGCGCGGCTTGCGCAGGTGCGGGCCGTGGAGGAGGAAACGTCGCAGTATCCTGCCGGTGTGCCGCAGGTGCTGGCCGGGGATTTCAATTCCAGGCCTTCGAACCCCGTTGCCGGGGTGCTTGCCGGTGCCGGCTGGGTCGATGCGTTCGTCGAGGCCAACGGCGAAGATGCGGAGCAGATGTCGTTCCACCGGTTCGAGGGCGATGCCTATAAGCCGAAGAAGGGGACGCCCGGGCGTATCGACTTCATTTTCCTGAAAGGCACGGGTATCCGGGCCGTCTCCTCCGCATTGGTAAAAGATCGTGTAGGCGGCAAGTATCCCAGCGACCACTATTTCCTTACGGCCGACATCGTGATCGAATAGCCGTCGCGAAGGGTCGCATTGCGTGCGCTTCGGCTGCGAATCCCCCGGTTCGTGCAGTGGCTTCCGGCAGTTGTTGTCCCGGGATGGTTCGGGCGCATGACATTGTTGTCCCGGAATGAAACTCCCCGGCATACGGTCAGACTCCGGCAGTTGTTGTCCCGGGATGGTTCGGGCGCATGACGTCGTTGTCGTGCAATGAAACTCCCCGGCTCGATTCACGAGCCGGGGAGTTTCGTAATGTCTTTGTCGGAGCGGGGCGTCTGCAGCCGGGCATTGCAGGCTGGCGGGCGTCCCTGCCCCGCGCTTTTATTCCCGGAACCTGTACCGCCCTATGTCGCGCAGGCCGAGCAGCAGTTCGCGTACGGCGAGGCGTTTCTTCCCGGCTATCTGAATCTCCCCGAGGGTGATCCAGCCGTCGGCGCAGGCTACGCGGAGCAGCGTGCGGCCGTCGCTTTCGATGCTGCCGGGTTTTTCGCCGTGGGCGGCGGGTTCGAAAGCGGCCGAATATATCTTGGCCGCTTGCGGCATCTGTGAGCCTTCCCTGTATAGTTCCGTCCAGGCTGCCGGATAGGGCGACAAGCCGCGTACGAAATTCACGATCCTGCGCCCGTCCCACGACCAGTCGATCAGGCAGTCCTCCTTGAAGATTTTGGGCGCCGGGTGCAGCGCCGATTCGTCGACGTGCTGCTGTTCGATGGGGCTGATATCGCCTGCGGCGATCCTGTCGACGGTTTCGGTCACCAGCGACGTGCCCCTGTGCATCAGTTTGTCGTAGAGCGAACCTACGTTGTCTTCGGGCAGGATCGGCACACGAACCTGTCCGATGATGGCGCCTTTGTCGATCTCGTGGTTCAGCAGGAAGGTCGTGACGCCCGTTTCCGTCTCCCCGTTGATGACCGCCCAGTTGATGGGCGCTGCACCGCGGTATTGCGGCAGCAGCGAGGCGTGGAGGTTGAATGTCCCCAGGCGCGGCATGGCCCAGATTACCTCGGGCAGCATCCGGAATGCGATGACGATCCCCAGGTCGGGCCGCAGTGCCTGCATCGCCGCGACGAATTCCGGGGCCCTGAGTTTCTCGGGCTGCAATACCGGCAGCCCCAGTTCGAGTGCGGCCAGTTTCACGTCGCTCCGGTGGAGTTTCTGCCCGCGGCCGGCGGGTTTGTCGGGCGTGGTGACCACGCCCACGACGTTATAGCCCCCGGCGACCAGCGCCCGGAGCGACGGCACGGCGAATTCGGGCGTGCCCATGAATACGATACGCAGTTCTTTCGGGTTCATCGTTGTCTGACGTTTTTCCGGCCTGCATCCCGTCTCCGGGCGCGGCCTGTTTCATCGCACGGGTTTATTGCTTGTCCAGCCCCAGCGTGTGGTGCATACGCTGCTCCTTGGTCTTCAGGTAGCGCAGGTTGTGCTCATTGGGGGCGATGACGATAGGCACGATCTGGTCGATCTTCAGCCCGTAGCCCTCCAGCCCCGCGCGCTTGAGCGGGTTGTTGGTCATCAGCCGCATGTGCTTGATGCCCATTTCGCGGATGATGCTCGCCCCGACGCCGTAGTCGCGTTCGTCGACGCCGAAGCCCAGCCGGACGTTGGCGTCGACCGTGTCGAGCCCTTCGTCCTGGAGCTTGTAAGCCTTGATTTTATTGCAAAGGCCGATGCCGCGTCCCTCCTGCTGGAGGTAGATGATGGCACCCTTGCCCTCCTGTTCGATCATGCGCATCGCCTCGTGCAGCTGGTCGCCGCAGTCGCAGCGGCACGAGCCGAAGATGTCGCCCGTGGCGCATGACGAATGCACGCGTGTCAGCACCGGTTCGTCTTCCGTCCACTCGCCTTTGGTGAGCGCCACGTGCTCCAGCCCGTTGCTCTTCTGCCGGAACGGCGTGATGCGGAAGTCGCCCCATGCGGTCGGCAGGTCGACGGTCTCGCCCTTCTCGACGATGGATTCTTCGCGCAGCCGGTATTCGATGAGCGATGCGATCGAAATGATCTTGAGGCCGAATTTACGGGCGATCTCCGTCAGTTGCGGCAGGCGCGCCATCGTGCCGTCCTCGTTCATGATCTCGATCAGTGCGCCTGCGGGCTGCAGGCCGGCCAGCCGGGCGAGGTCTATCGCGGCCTCGGTGTGCCCCGGACGGCGCAGCACGCCTTTCTGGCGGGCACGCAGCGGGTTGATGTGCCCCGGGCGGCCGAGGTCGGTGGCCCGGGTCGCGGGGTCGGCCAGAGCGCGTATGGTGGCGGCGCGGTCGTGGATCGAGACGCCCGTGGTGCAGCCGTTGCCGAGCAGGTCGACCGTCACGGTGAAGGGCGTGCCCAGCAGCGAAGTGTTGTTCTCTTCCATCATGTTGAGTCCCAGTTCGGCACACCGCTCCTCCGACAGCGGGGCGCAGAGCACGCCGCGTCCCTCCTTGAGCATGAAGTTCACGATTTCGGGCGTGATTTTCTCCGCCGCGACGATGAAGTCGCCTTCGTTTTCGCGGTCTTCGTCATCGACGACGATCACTATCCTGCCGTTGCGGAAATCTTCAATAACCTCTTCTACACTATTCAGAATCGTGCTTTTTGCCATTTCGTTTGAGTTTTATCGCGTTTTTCAATTTATTGATCGCAGGTTGCATGCGCTCGTTCAATGCCTTGAGCCTTCCGGCGTACCAGTCCGTGTCGAGCAGGGCCGAGTCGTTGGTGGCCTTGTAGGTCAGGTATACGGCGATCGGCGTAAGGATGAACGTCGAGAGCCAGATGCCGTACACGGCTTCCCAGCTACCTTCCTTGGCCAGTTTTTCGCCCGAGAGGCTGATGATGTAGTAGATCACGAAGAAGATGATCGACACCACGACCGGAAGTCCCAGGCCGCCCTTGCGGATGATGGCGCCCAGCGGCGCCCCGATCAGGAAGAAGATCATGATCGACACGGGGAGCGATATTTTCTTGTGCCACTCGACCTTGCTGCGGTACAGCTGGTTGAGGGCCTCCTTGGCGGCCGACTCGTCGAACGAGAACATGTTGCGCGAGCTTTTGGCCAGCGTCCGCGCCTGGTCCCAGATCCGTTCCTTGTCGCGGAGTTTGAGTGCCGAGAGGGAGTCCATCGCCACGAGAGTGCCGAAGTTGCTCTTGTCTTTGCGCAGGCTGTCGGGCTGCGGCAGCACGGAGTTGTCGCGCGAGAATATCTGTTCCTTGAGCAGCGGTTCGTACGAACGGGTCGTGGCGTTGTTCACCAGGATTTCCAGCGAGTCGATGTCCTGCTGCAACTCGTTGATGTTCTTGGTCTGGCTGTTCGAGAATTGGTTGGCGTCGCTGCGCTGCATGGCGAAGCCTTCCATGGGGATCGTCTGATCCTGCTTGTCGAAGATGTGGTGGCGCAGCCTGCTCTGGGTGAACCACTGGCTGTTGCGGGTCTGCTCGTACATCTCGCCGTTGAAAAGCGTCACGAGCAGGAACCGCTTGTCGTCCGACAGGCGGATGTAGCCCGAGTCGGCCACGATGGTGTTCATGTTGCCGTCGGCAAGGCGGTTGTCGTAGATCAGCACGTCGCGCAGCAGGTGCGTTTCGGGTTCCTGCCGGCTCACGCGGATCGACATGTTGTCGATGCCGTTGAAGAACAGGCCGTCCTGGAATTCGAGGCTCTGTTTCTGCTGGCGGATGTCGTAGATGATGCTGTACACCTTCTTGTTGGCATACGGCACGAGGTTGTTGCCGATGAAGAAACTGCCCACGGCGATCACGCTCACCAGGATGATGAGCGGCTTGGTGATGCGGACGAGCGACATGCCGGCCGATTTCATCGCCAGCAGCTCGTAGTTCTCGCCCAGGTTGCCCATGGTCATGATCGCGGCCAGCAGCATGGCCAGCGGCAGCCCCAGCGGGATCATGTTGGCCATGAAGTAGGTCATCAGCTCGATGATGATGCCGGCGCTCAATCCCTTCCCCACCAGTTCGTCGATGTAGCGCCACACGATGTTCATCATCAGGACGAACATCACGATGAAGAACGTGAGCACCATCGGCCCGAGGTAGGCTTTCAGTACGAGTTTGTGGATGGTTTTCATGCGGCGGCTCCGGCTTTTTTCTGACGCAAAGGTAATAGTTTTACCATAATAAGCGTAAGGGTGAGGGTAAATATTATGGCCGCCCCGGGCGGAACTTCGAAATTGTAGCTTGCCACCAGCCCGGCCACATTGCCCGCCACGGCGACCAGCGGCGCGCAGAGCGCGATGGTGCGGTAGGATTTGGAGAGGGCGTTGACGATGGCGACGGGCATGGTGAGCAGCGAGATGAGCAGCACGATGCCCATGATGCGGATCGAGAGGACGATCGTGACGGCGACCAGCGCCGCCATGGCGTAGGAGATCACGCGCGTAGGGATGCCGCGGCTGCGGGCGAAGTCGCGGTCGAAAGCCACGTACATCACGGGGCGCAGCCACAGCAGAGCCCCGGCCATGATGGCCGCGGTCAGGATGGCGAGCGCCACGACGTCGCCGTGCGTCACGGTGACGATGCTGCCGAACAGGTAGGCCGAGAGGTCGCCGGAGGTGTAACCCGGCCTGAGGCTCATGAAGAGCGCCCCGACGGCCATGCCCACCGACCAGATGATGCCGATGGCCGAATCCTCGCGGATGCGCCCCCGGCTCCCGGCCCACTCGATGCCCAGCGCCGAAAGCACGGCGAAGACCATCGCCCCGGCTATGGGGTTGGCTCCCGCGTAGAAAGCTATGCCCAGCCCGCCGAACGAGGCGTGCGTGATGCCGCCCGCGAGGAAAACCATCCTCCGGCATACGACGTAGGTGCCTACGACGCCGCACGTTATGCCCGAGAGGACACATGCCGCCAGCGCATTCGACAGGTAGCCGTAATGGATCAGATCGCTGAAAAATTCCATCCTCGTTCTCTTTATTTGCGCGCAAATTTACGTTTTTTACTTGGATAATTTAGTTCTTGGATATAGAAAAGCATTCGATTTTTTTTATATTTGCGGTTGGATGCCTGCTTGTTTTTTCGGTATCCGCACGATTAACCCCATTTATTTTCAAATTTCTTACATTTATTACATTTATGCGTACATCGTTATTTCTCGGCATGACCGGATTCGCATTCCTGACGACGTTTGGTTTGCAGGGGTGCAGTGATGACGATGGTGGCAATGGCGGCAAAATCCCCCCCCCACGATTAATGTTGAGGTGGGTGATGTAACCCGTACAACCACATCATTTACAATTACTACGAACGGCGCAGCCGACTATGCCTACGCCGTATTGCCGGCATCGGAAACGATTGCCGATGCAGAGGCTCTCTTCGAAAACGGTACCGTAGCCATGTTCGAAGGTGCCAAAAAGGCCGAGGTCAAAATCGAAGACCTTTCTGGTGACACCGAGTACAAGCTCTATGCCGCCGCACGCAACCTCAACCCTTTCCTTTACAGCGAACTCGTATCCGAGTCGATTGACACGCATGTCGCCTACACCGACATGATTACGCTCGAAAGTGTCAAGACTACTTCTTTCGCCTATCATATCATGAAGCCCGAAGGCGTGGCCAAGTACAAGCACGTCTGCCTTTCCAAGTCCGACTACGATTTCATTGCAAACCTTGTCGGTGCTACCCCGGATTCTTATGCAAGTGCTTTCGGTACGGAAGCGACCGAGGACGAAACTTACGTTTTCGAGACCACCTTTTTCGACACGAGCGGCTATCGTCAGGATATTTACTCCGATATGGAGTTTATCATCATAGCCGGTGAAATCGACGGCGAAGGGCAAGTGGCCAAGGATGCAGCGAAGACGCTCGTTTTCAAGACCAAAAAAGCCGGTACCGCCCCATATGATATCGATGTCTCTGTGAGCAATATCGCCTCGATGACGGCCGATATAACCATTAAGCCCGAGGAAGGAATCGAGCGCTTCCGTTATCATGTGAACACGAAGGCGGAGTTCGATTATACCGCTTTTGAGGGCGAGGCTTCCGTTCGCCGTATGATTATCGGCCATTGGGACGATGTTTCGAACGAAAGTTCGGGGGCTATCACTGTCAATGCAAAGGGCCTTAAGCCCAATACCGAGTACCAGGTCGGGATCGTAGGGTTCGATAAGGACATGCGCGAGAAGTTCCTGCTCTACGACTTTACGACGGGCGAACCTACCGGGCCCCTGCCCGAGCTGACTGCCGAGCCCGTAACCGTCGAAACGCCGTGGAACAAAGCGGCCTTCAAGATCAAGACGACCTATACGGTCTCGATGGTGGCCGGAGTTTTCCCGAGGGGAGTCATCGAAGACGTTCTCAGCCGTCCCGGTAACGAGGCGCTTACGGCCGGCGATGTCATCGCTGCCAACGGCACTTCGTTAACCCCGGAGCAGGTTGCTGCTGCTATGAGTGGAGAGGGGCTTGTCATCGAGAGCGACGTGCTCACGCCGAATACCGAGTACGAGTTCGGTGTTTATGCGACGAATGAGGAAAGCGTGGGCGTTTCCGTAGTGAAGGATTTCGCGACAGTTTCGTTGCCGCAGTTCGATGGGAATGGCGTGCGTGCGAAACTCCCCGGCAAATACACCGCGACGACCAAGGATCTCGAAGGCAAAACGGTGACCTTCTCCGTTACTATTGCCACGGGTGTGAACGAGGCGACCGAAAAGGCTTACCACGATATGAACCGCCTGGTCGTATTGGGTTTTGCTCCGTGCGGTGTTGAGTATGCGGATCCTGAGAAGTTGCTTGCGAACGGCTGGGTTGCGAACGAAGAGGAAGCCGATGCCGGTTACGGCCCGAAGTGGTTCATCGAATTCAACAGTGACAACACGATTTCGACGAGCGCCCCGAGCGACGGGATGCTGGATTACACGATGGCGAAGTTCAACGGTAAGGAACTCTATTTCCGCGGTTATGCCAAGCGCCCTACCAGCGATCGCTACACGGACACGGCGATAAGTTTCCCTATCGAAGTGGCGGACGATTTGACACTGACGGTTAAGAAAGTGGTCGATGAGTCCGAATTCGGCACCTTTATCTATTATCCCGGTGTGATGTCGGGTACCAGCCAATGGTATGGCGATATGGCTTTTGCGGCATCGGACGAGATCGTCCTGACGCGCGATGCCGACCAGGGCGCCGAGCCGGCAGCCGTGAAGAACGTGCGGCAGGTTAGCCTGCCCGAACGGGTGACCGTGAACCTCGATGCCGCTCCTGTGGCCGACAGCCGTCGTATTGCGGCAGAACGAATGATGCGTTAATCCTTAATAAAATACTTTAGACATGAAGAATTTGTTTGGATGGATGCTGGCGGCACTGCTGGCCTTGACGGTCGGTGTGTCGTGTAGCGACGACGATGATTTGAATGAAGGTGCGGGGATTGCCTCTCCCGCATGGAAGGCTGAGAACCAGGCCGTGATCGAAGGCGAGACGCTCGATTTCGAATTTACCGCCGAAGGCCGGTGGACGGCTGTGAGCTCGGCTGACTGGTGCGAGGTGAAGACTCCCTCGGGTGTGGCACTGTCTCTTATACACATCTGACGCTGCC
>ENA-UAMB01001463-UAMB01001463.1-human-gut-metagenome-genome-assembly--contig:-NODE-1463-length-11640-cov-12.978420_pt1 | contig 11640 bp, 8 predicted proteins | sample MGYA00243707_ERZ654484 | MGnify/ENA primary metagenome ERZ654484 (study PRJEB26926, sample SAMN06164464) | human gut metagenome | biome: ENVO:00009003; feature: ENVO:2100002; material: ENVO:00002003... | reverse complement strand
AAAACCCAAATACAGAGCGTGTGATACTGCAGCTGCATGGTGGTGGATATATGGGTGCAGTGCGCAATGCATACTATGTATTTGCCGGACTTTATAACGAAGTAAGCGAGGGCTGCTCAGTGCTCACTCCTGACTATCGCGTGGCACCGGAGCACCCGTATCCGGCGGCACTTGAGGATGCCGTAGCATGCTATAAATGGCTTTTGTCACAGGGCTGGTTTGGCTCGCAGATTGTGCTGGCAGGAGACTCAGCGGGCGGAGGCCTTGCAATGTGCCTTACCATGTATCTTCGTGATCACGACATGCCGCTTCCGGCAGGAATAGTAGCCATGTCACCATGGACAGACCTCACAGCAGGCGGAGAATCCTACGAGACAAACTATGAAAAGGACCCACTGTTTGGAAACACAAGGGACAGTCTCATCTACGTGAATGACTATCCCGGTGACCACGATAAAATGGATCCATACATATCGCCGCTGTTTGGCGATTTCAGAGGCTTTCCTCCAATGCTCATACAGGCTGGCTCGATAGAGATGCTTTTATCTGACTCGGTCGATGCCGCTGCAAAGGCAAGAAACCAGGGTGTTAAGGTGCGCCTGTCAGTGTATGAGGGCATGTTTCATGTGTTCCAGATGGGATACCTCAATTTCCCGGAGTCCAAGCGTGCATGGGCGGAGGTCAAGCGTTTCCTAAAGGTGATTAAAGAGGAAGAATAGAGGAGAAGCAGATAATGATTACTGGAGAATTAAGAAATAAAATAGATAAAATATGGGAAACATTCTGGACAGGTGGCATCACAAATCCATTAGATGTTATAGAACAGTTTACATATTTGCTCTTTATAAAGCAGCTTGATGAAGTTGAGACAACAAAAGAAAACGAGGCAAATTTTCTCGGTGTAGACTATGAGTCTATGTTTCCGGGTGAATGTCAGAAATACCGTTGGAGCAAATTCAAAAATCTTGGTTCAGCAGAGGAAATGTATGAGCTTGTTTTAAATGGAGTGTTTCCATTTATAAAGAATCTACATCAGGACGGAGATTCGGCATATGCCAGATATATGGGAGATGCTATATTCAAGATTCCTACTGCGGCAATGCTGTCAAAAATAGTCGATGGAATAGATAAGCTTGAGCTGGGAGATGAAGATTCTAAGGGAGATTTATACGAGTATCTTCTCTCAAAGGTTGCAACAGCCGGAACCAATGGACAGTTCAGAACACCGCGACATATCATAAAAATGATGGTCGAACTGGTAAAACCGTCACAGGATGATACAATAATTGATCCGGCAATGGGAAGTGCAGGCTTTCTGATAGAAGCACAGAGTTATCTAAGAGAAAACCATCCGGAGCTTTTCCTTCACCAGGAGAGCCTTGAGCATTTCAATAACACGATGTTTTATGGCAATGATATGGACAGAACCATGCTTCGAATCGGAGCTATGAATATGCTGCTTCATGGTGTGGAGAATCCTAATATTTCGTACAGGGACAGTCTTTCAGAGCAGAATACGGATGTTGAAAAATATAGCTTAGTTCTGGCAAATCCACCGTTTAAGGGAAGTCTGGACTATGAGGCTGTTTCAGCAGATTTGCTTAAAGTGACAAAGACTAAGAAAACAGAGCTGCTTTTCTTAGCACTATTTTTGCGTATACTCAAAAAAGGTGGCAGGGCGGCAGTGATTGTTCCTGATGGAGTATTGTTTGGCAGCAGTAAAGCACATAAACAAATCAGAAAAGAAATCATAGAAAACAATAAGCTCGACGCAGTCATATCAATGCCAAGTGGAGTGTTTAAGCCATACGCAGGAGTGTCAACAGCAATCCTTATTTTTACAAAAACAGGCTCAAGTGATACCGACAAAGTATGGTTTTATGATATGAAGGCTGATGGATTAAGCCTTGATGACAAACGTCAGGAAATCGCAGACAATGATATACCTGATATTATTGAGAGATTCAATCATCTTGATGCAGAGACTGACAGAAAAAGAACGGATCAGAGCTTCTTTGTTCCTGTTGATGAGATTGTCTCAAATAATTATGACCTTTCAATCAATAAGTACAAGGAAATAGTCTATGAGGCTGTGCAATATGAGCCAACCGACGTGATAATTGGAAAGATTGACGCTCTGGAAAGTGAGATACAGGGTGAACTGGCAGAGCTTAAGAAACTGTTGGATGTGTAAAAGCAAATTCGTGTTTGTAAAATTCTTGATAAATAGAATGCATGTTAGACAAAAAGGCGATTAGATGTTAGCATAATACAAAAGAAGTGCTACAGATAGAGAGTCAGCCGGATTATGTATTGATTGCAAATAACCGCCACAGTTTACCAGATCAGTGAGGTGGTTATTTTTGTGTCTTGAATCATGTTTACATGCATGTGAGTAAGAATGGTGGATATTGAAAGGTGAAAGTAAATGGCTAAAGATATCATTAAACTTGGCGATGTGGCTACATACATTAATGGCTATGCATTTAAGCCAGAGGATAGAGGAGAAGAAGGATTACAAATTATTCGTATTCAAGATTTGACAGGTAACTCATATGATTTAGGTTTTTATAATGGCAAATATCCAAAAAAAATAGAAATAAATGATGGCGATGTATTGATTTCATGGTCTGCTAGTCTTGGGGTATATGTGTGGAATGGAGGAAAGGCTTTATTGAATCAACATATTTTTAAAGTGAAATTTGATAAGGTTGATATTGATAAATCTTATTTTGTATATGCTGTTCGATATAAGTTGAATGATATGGGGAAAAAAACACATGGTGCTACAATGAAACATATAGTTAAAAGGGATTTTGATGCAACTGAAATTCCATATCCACCATTAAAAAAACAGATAGAGATAGCAATTAATTTGGATAAGGTTTTAATGGTTATTAAGGAAAGAAAACGGGAATTAAAGCTTTTAGATGAGTTAATCAAGGCCCGATTTGTCGAGATGTTTGGAGATCCGATTCAGAATCCCAAAGGATGGGAAGTTGTTACTATTGGAGATATTGTTACTGAAGTAAGATATGGGACAAGTAAACCCGCAGTTGAAGGTGGAAAGTATCCATATTTAAGAATGAATAATCTTACGGCAGATGGACATTTGGATTTGAATGATTTGAAATATATAGATATTCCAGATGACGAAATTGAGAAATGTGTAGTTAGAAAAGGAGATGTTCTGTTTAACAGAACTAACAGCATTGAATTGGTGGGCAAGACAGCAGTTTTTGATTTGCCAGAGGATATGATTATTGCTGGATATATTATACGTGTGAGATTAACAGAAAAAATGCTTCCGGAAGTTTTATCTCAATACATGAATTTGGAAGCTTTAAAAGGTATCCTTCGAGGGATGGCAAAAGGTGCTGTAAATCAAGCGAATATAAATGCTCAAGAGTTGCAAAGTATAAAGGTATATATTCCAGAAATGGAGTTACAAAAGCAGTTTGTTAAAATGAAGGAACAAATCTACAAATCAAAAGTTGCAGTTCAGAAAGCATTGGATGAAACACAAATATTGTTTGATAGTTTAATGCAGAAATATTTTGGATAAGAAACAAAGTAATATAGGAGCCTTTATGGATGTAAATAGTACCTTTGAAAAAACAGGAATAAAATGTAAAGTATTACAGGAAATTATCCAGCTGGCGAAGAAGAATTGTGTTGAAAAAGTAATTCTTTTTGGTTCAAGAGCGCGAGGAGATTTTAAAGAGCGAAGTGATATAGATTTGGCATTTTGCGGTGGTAGCAGTAGTCATTTTATTTTGGATGTAGACGAAACAACTTCAACGTTGTTGGAATTTGATATAGTGGATTTGGATAAGCCTGTAAGAAAAGAATTGTTGGAATCAATAAAAAGAGAGGGGGTAGTGCTATATGAAAAAATTTGAGAATTTTAAGGCAGCATTAGTCAATTTAAACGATATTTTTTCTTATAAAGAACCATATGGAAATGTGGAAATTGCTGGCATGGTTGGATTATATGAAATCTGTTTTGAACAATCATGGAAGGCGATGAAAGAACTATTAGAGAATTTTGGTTATGCGGAGGGTGCAACAGGATCGCCAAGAACAATTTTAAAAACAGCTTACAAGGCAGGAATGATTAGTGATGAAGAATTATGGCTGGATGCATTGGTTTCGAGAAATAATGTTGCACACGCATATAATCAAGCAATTGCAATGGATATTATACGTCAAACCAAAGAAAAGTATTATGATATGTTTATACAATTAGAGAAAAAAATAGAACAGGATTGGCTATAGTAGAGCATATCGCAAGTAAAATTTTTATTATGGATTATTCACAGGCTGCATAAATACAATTGCCGGAATAAATTGCATTTATGCAGGAGAAGGATGTTGGTATTTCGAAAGGAGATATCAACATGGAAGAAAAAATAGTTAAAGTTTTAAATGTAATGTCGGAGTATTTATCAATAGCTCAGATGAAAAAATTACAGGAAGTTATTCTACAAACATTTGCAGAAAATGAAGCAGGGAAAGCAGAGATTCCAAATGATAAATTTTTGGAAATGTTTCTTGATGCAAAAACTATAGAGGGGTGTTCAGAGCGAACAATAAAGTATTATAGGGAAACAGTGCAGCATCTACTGTCACAAACCGAAACATCTGTCCGTAAAATTACAACGGAAGAAATACGTGAATATTTGTCAGATTATCAAAAGCTCAATAATTGTTCCAATGTCACAATTGATAATGTTAGAAGAAATATCTCAAGCTTCTTTTCATGGCTCGAGGAAGAGGACTATATTCTTAAAAGTCCTATGCGCAGGATTCATAAGATAAAGACCAAAACAGTTGTAAAAAGCGTGATTTCTGATGAGGGAATAGAGAAGCTTCGAGATAATTGTAATGAAAAGAGAGATTTGGCAATCATAGATCTTTTATATTCTACCGGAATAAGAGTTGGTGAATTGGTAAACCTGAATATAGATGATATTGATCTTGAAGGACGCGAGTGTATCGTTTATGGAAAAGGTGATAAAGAGCGCAGAGTATATTTTGATGCAAAGGCAAAAGTGCATCTAAAGGATTATATTGATGCCAGAACTGATAAAAACAAAGCCTTGTTTGTTACGTTGGATGCACCACATGACAGACTTAAGATAAGTGGTGTTGAGATTCGATTGCGAAAACTCGGTAGAAAACTGTCCTTAGAGAGAATACATCCGCATAAATTCAGGCGTTCAATGGCTACGAGAGCTATTGATAAGGGAATGCCGATTGAACAGGTTCAAAAGATACTTGGACATTCCCAGATTGATACCACTATGCAGTATGCTATGGTTAATCAGAATAATGTTAAAACTGCTCATCAGAAGTATCTTGCTTAGTAAAAATGAGAAAAGGTCAATTCGTGTTTGTAGGGGATAATGTAGATGAAAGTTAAAATTGGTGATTTGACTAAGATTAAGACAGGAAAACTTGATGCAAATGTTTCTTCAGAAGATGGAAAGTATCCATTTTTTACTTGTTCAAAAGAACCATTGAAAATATCAACATATTCGTATGATTGTGAGTGTGTGTTAGTTGCTGGAAATGGAGATTTAAATGTTAAATATTATAATGGAAAGTTTGATGCTTATCAGCGAACATATATAATAGAAGCTAATGGAAGTGGAAAGTTATATATGCCATACCTTTATTATTTTATGGAAGATTATATAGATGAATTACGGAAACAGGCTATTGGTGGAGTTATAAAGTATATCAAGTTAGCTAATTTGACTGATGCATTAATCGAATTACCTTCAGTTGATGAGCAGAAATCCATAGTCGAAATATTGAAAAAGGTGAAGGGAATACTAGATAAGCGTAATGATGAGATTAGGGAGTTAGACAATCTCATCAAGGCCCGATTTGTCGAGATGTTTGGAGACCCTAGAAGTAATCCGTTTGGATTCGAGAAGAAGAGGTTAAAAGATACGTGCAAAGTTATCACTGGCAATACACCTTCACGAGCAATAGAAGAATATTATGGTGATTATATAGAATGGATAAAGACAGATAATATTGTTTCTGGAATTCTTAATCCAACTCAAGCGACAGAGAGTTTGTCTGAAAAGGGTATGAATGTTGGACGTACAGTTGAAAAGGATTCTATTCTTATGGCTTGTATTGCTGGAAGTATAGCAAGTATTGGTAGAGTTTGCATTACAGATAGAACAGTGGCATTTAACCAGCAGATTAATGCAGTAGTACCTGAACAATACAATATTCTGTTTTTGTATGTGCTGTTTCAGATGTCCAAGGATTATCTTGTGGAAGATATAAATATGGCATTAAAAGGTATATTGTCTAAATCGAAGCTTGAGGAAAAAGAGTTTATTATTCCACCGATGGATTTGCAGGAACAGTTTTCCGACTTCGTCAAACAAGTCGACAAATCAAAATTTGATACTATGACCTTCGCACCAATATATGCTATAATAAACCTATATTTACACACTTATTTTTATCAGGGAAGGAGATGAGCATGCATGACTGAATCACTTAAACTACCGGTGGGAATAGAGAACTTTGAGGAAATCCGTTCAGACGGATATTACTATGTCGATAAGACAAAGCTTATTGAACAGTTGGTTGACAGCCGGGGAAAAGTCAACCTTTTTACCAGACCGCGTCGTTTTGGCAAGACTCTAAACATGAGTATGCTCAAATCTTTCTTTGAAATTGGAGCAGCTTCTGAATTATTTGATGGTCTTTATATATCGCACAACAAAAAACTGTGTGATGATAATATGGGCAAGTATCCTGTGATATTTCTATCTTTAAAAAATGTGGAAGGACTCGATTTTCAAGCTGCAAAGTATCAGATGATAGAGATAATTGCAAAGGAAGCTAAGAGATTTGCATATTTGAAGCAGAGTGACAGGCTGGACATTGACGATAAGTCGGCGTATGCTTCTTTAATCCGATTAGAGGATGGCAGATATGAAATGAGAGATGAGGCACTGTATGCTTCGCTTCAAACTTTATCTGAGCTGTTATATAAGCACCATTGCAGAAAAACGGTTATTTTAATAGATGAATATGATGTTCCACTGGATAAGGCATTTCAGAACGGCTATTATAAAGAGATGGTTTCTTTGATACGTGCCATATTCGGAAAAGCATTAAAGACAAATGAGGCATTGGATTTTGCTGTCTTAACAGGTTGTCTTCGTGTTTCAAAAGAAAGTATTTTTACAGGATTAAATAATTTCAAGATTTTATCTATTACGGATACAAGATTTGATGAACACTTTGGCTTTACGGATGAGGAAGTAGAGCGTTTGCTGGCATTTTATCATGTGGAAAACAGGTTTGCGGAGACAAAGGAATGGTATGATGGTTATCATTTCGGAAATGTTGATGTATATTGTCCGTGGGATGTAATCAATCATGTTGACAGAATAAAAGATGATCCAATGGCAGGACCGGAAGCGTATTGGATTAATACAAGCGGAAATGAGCTTGTTAAGAGGTTTATAGATAAGGCTGGTAAGACAACCAGAGATGAAATTGAGCGTTTGATCGTGGGAGAAGCTATAGACAAGCAAATCCGTCTGGATATGACCTATGACGAAATAGACAATAATATTGATAATCTATGGAGTGTTCTGTTTACAACAGGTTATCTGACATATACAAAGATAAGTGAGGACAAAAAATATAGCCTTGTAATTCCGAACAAGGAGATTAAAGAAGTATTTAAGCTGCAGATACAGGAGTGGTTCAGGAATAAAATATTTTCCAATACCGAGCAGTTGCAGGACTTTTGGAAGGCTTTCAAAGATGGAAATACACAGATAATGGAAATGTATTTAAACAAGGTGCTGAGCAATTCGGTGAGCGTTTTTGACACAAAAGCGAGAAATGAGGAAAAGGAAAGCTCCTATCATAATCTGCTTATTGGCATTTTGAGTGGCAATGACGACTGGCTGGTAAAGTCAAATGTTGAGGCAGGAGAGGGCTTTGCAGATATTATTGTGGAGACAGATGATCCGGATGAAGGAATTATTGCAGAGCTTAAATACACAAAAGATTTTAAAGCTATGGAAAAATCCTGTGAAAAAGCTCTGAAACAGATAAAGGATAGAAGATATCAGGAATATCTGTTAAATAATGACAGACAGAATATCATGTATTATGGAATTGCATTTTGCAGGAAGAGATGCAAAGTGCTTGTAGAAAGATAAAAGGGGTGATTACATGGAAACTAATTTTGATTACCTTTTAAAGAAAGAAGAATACGCAGATTTTGCAAAGCAGGCAGTTGAAGCAGAAAAAAGTTTATCCATTTCACCGGCCACTTGTGCCATTTTGTCGAGGCGTGCACTTGAGCTTGCAGTGAGGTTTGTTTTCTCATATGACGCGGAGCTTTCGCTTCCGTACAGAGATAATGTATCGAGTCTTATTCATGAGCCAACGTTTAGAAGGATAATTGAGCCAAGGCTGTTTCCAATGCTCAAATATACCATTCATCTGGGAAATGTTGCAGTTCATACCAACAACAATATAGGCAGGGATGAAGCAATAATAGCGCTTCGTGATTTGTTTGAGTTTTGCGATTGGATTGATTATTCATATTCGAGGGAATACGATGAGAAGACATATGATGAGTCGATTCTTGCAAGCGGTAATGAAAAGCGTATAAAGGCTGATGAGCTCATGAAGCTGTATGAGGGCTTAAGCAGTAAGGATAAAAAGCTCGAGAGCGTATTGAAGGAGAATGAAGAGCTCCGCGAGCAGATGGCAAAGAAGCGTAGTCAGAATGTAAAGACAAGGGAGTTCCATGTAGATACGATAAGCGAGGCAGAAACCCGCAAGAGATATATAGATGTTGCCTTAAAGGAGGCAGGATGGGTTATTGGCAGAAATGTCACGGAGGAGGAGCCGGTTACAGGAATGCCAAACAGCACAGGAACAGGGTATGTGGATTATGTTCTTTGGGGAAAGGATAATCTGCCACTTGCTGTAGTGGAGGCTAAAAAGGCTTCTGTGGATGCTATGGTAGGAAGCCAGCAGGCGAAGCTGTATGCTGACTGTTTGCAGAATAAATACAATAGACGCCCTCTTATTTTCATAACAAATGGATTTGAATTTTTCTATACGAATGATTATATGGGATATCCAAGGCGTGAGGTTTCAGGCTTTTTCACACAGGAAGAGCTGCAGCTTGAGATGGATGGACGCACTTCAAGGATTCCGCTTGAAAATATACGGATAAGCGATGATATTACCAACAGACCATATCAGAAAGAGGCTGTAACCGCTGTCTGCGATGCTATCACAAATAAGCACCGCAAGATGCTTATAGTGCAGGCCACAGGTTCAGGAAAGACAAGAGTGAGCATTAGTATTGTTGATGTATTAAGGCGTCACAATTATGTGAAAAATATTCTGTTCCTCGCAGACAGAAAAGCTCTTGTGAAGCAGGCAAAAAACAATTATACGAATCTGCTTCCTGATTTATCATGCTGTAATCTGCTTGACAATAAAGATGACCCTGAGTCGTGCAGGATGATTTTTTCTACATATCCGACGATGATGAATGCCATAGATGAGAGGAAAAACAAATATGGTGAGAAGCTCTTTAGTCCGGGGCATTTTCAGCTCATAATCTGCGATGAAGTACACCGCAGCATTTATAAAAAATATCAGGAAATATTTGAGTATTTTGATGCGATGTTACTTGGTATGACTGCCACTCCAAAGAATGAAATCGACAAAAACACATATGGAGTCTTTGACCTTGAAAGAGGAGTTCCGACATTTGCGTATGAGCTTGAAAAAGCGGTGGAAGAGGGCTATCTGGTCAATTATTCTACACTGGAATATAAGTCAAAAATAATGGAAAGCGGTATTCACTATGATGAGCTGTCAGATGAGGAAAAAGAAGAGTATGAGGATACATTTTCTGATGATGACACTGTAGGTGATGATATATCAGGAGAGGCCGTAAATACATGGCTTTTTAACGCGGATACAATTGATAAGGTTTTAAGAGAGCTTATGGAAAAGGGCTTAAAAATTGAGGGTGGAGACAAGCTTGGCAAGACAATAATTTTTGCCAAAAACTCTTTGCATGCGCAGGCAATAGTCGAGCGTTTCAATAAGCTTTTTCCGGAATATGGAGGAGACTTCATAAAGCGGATAGATTATAGTATAAAGTACAGTGATTCATTGATAGATGAGTTTAGCACAAGTGATAAAATGCCACAGATAGCAGTATCTGTTGATATGCTCGACACAGGAATAGATATTCCGGAGATTTTGAATCTTGTATTTTTTAAGAAGGTAAAAAGCTATGCCAAGTTCTGGCAGATGATTGGAAGGGGAACCAGGCTTTGCCCTAATCTGCTTGGAGAGGGTATGGACAAAGAAAGATTTCTTATATTTGATTTCTGTAACAATTTTGAATATTTCCGCGTGAACAAAAATGGAGCGGAGAATGGCATAACAGAATCACTAAATGAGAAAATATATAACACAAAAGCCCAGATTGTCAGAGAGCTTCAGGCACCGGTATACAGTAGTGATGAGGTATACGCAGATTACAGAAAAAGTCTTGTGGATGATTTAAAGGAAGATGTAATTAGCTTAAATGACGATAGCTTTATGGTGAAAAGACATCTGCGTTATGTAGAGTTTTTCAGGGCTTCATCATCGTGGGATAATCTGGAGACAATAGAGATTTCGGATATCAGGGAGCATATTGCACCTCTTATCAGGCCTAAAAAGGAAGATGAGCTGGCGCGAAGATTTGACTATCTGGTATACAGTATAGATCTTGGACTGTTGCAAAGCAAAAGCATACAAAGTCCGGTGAATATAGTGGTTCAGACCGCAGAAAAGCTGTCTGCCAAATACTCAATCCCACAGGTGGAAAAGAAAAAGGAGATTATCGAAAAGGTCCAGACAAATGAATTTTGGGATAAAGTCACTATAATAGAGCTTGATACAGTAAGAGAAGCTTTAAGAGGTCTGTTGCAGTACCTTGACAGACAGGTACGGCCAATATACTATACAAATTTCACGGACTCTATAACAGATGGTACACCGGGTGAACCTTTATATGGCGGAAATGACTTGAAAAATTATCGTAAAAAAGTCGAATTTTACCTGAAAGAGCATAGTGACAAATTGTCAGTGTATAAGCTGAAAAACAACAAAAAGCTGACAGAAACGGATCTAAGGGAATTGGAACGAATTCTGTGGACTGAGCTTGGTTCAAAGGAAGATTATATAAAGGAATACGGAGAGACACCGATAGGCAGATTAGTACGAAAAATAGTCGGTGTAGATAGAGCGGCAGTAAACGAAGCCTTCAGTTGTTTTATGTCAGAAGAGCGCTTGAACATAAATCAGATGAGATTCGTAAATCTGATAGTGGACTATATAGTAGCAAATGGAAATATCGAAGATAATAAAGTATTGATGGGTGAACCATTTAAATCAGTTGGAAGTATCACAACTCTTTTCAAAGATGATATGAGTACCGCAAAACAGATAATAGAGATAGTGAATCAGATAAAGCGTAACTCCGAAGAAATTGCCTGATGTATAGCGAAGCTGTTTAGATACTGTAGATTTATGCACATGAAACACAGAAAATGGAAG
>ENA-UAMB01001456-UAMB01001456.1-human-gut-metagenome-genome-assembly--contig:-NODE-1456-length-11663-cov-10.731823_pt1 | contig 11663 bp, 8 predicted proteins | sample MGYA00243707_ERZ654484 | MGnify/ENA primary metagenome ERZ654484 (study PRJEB26926, sample SAMN06164464) | human gut metagenome | biome: ENVO:00009003; feature: ENVO:2100002; material: ENVO:00002003... | reverse complement strand
GGGTGCGGGAGGGCGGCAAACCGGCCCCGGCGGTCGGGTGCGAACTCGGCCACAAAATCGTTGTCGCGGTACAGGCGGACACTCTCGGCGTTGGTAAAGACCCAGCAGGCCACCGGAATGCCGCCGGGCAGATCGCCCAGTGCCATGCCGGAAGAGACTTCCAGCACGATGTCCGAGGGAGCGCGGGGCGTTTTCTGGCTGGCATAGACGGCGGCGGAGAGCTTCGGGTTGCGGAACAGGTCCATCACGCCGTGGTAGCTGACGCGGTCGCCGCTGCCAAACTCCCGGTGGGTGTTGTAATCGGTCATGCACCAGCCAAAGCTGCCGGCCACGCCCTGCTGGGCGATGCTGTCGTTGAGGACAGCCGCGTAGCGCAGAGCCTGCGCCAGCCGGTGGGGCTCGTCGTCAAAGGCTTTGGCGGGGAACTGCTGCCCCCCGAACTCGCTGATGAGGTAGCCCTTGCGGGTGTCGGGCGTCACGTTGCCGCGGGCCTCGCAGCCCGGGCCGCGGCCCCGGTAGGAATAATCGTTGTAGGCGTACACGTCCTCCAGCAGCTGGCTTTTCCGGCTGCTGCGGGCTCCCGCCGTGGGGCGGGTGGGGTCCAGGCGGCGCACCGTCTCGTTGGTGCGCTTGTAAAACGCCTCGTCGTCGGCGCTGCCGCTGACCCGCACGCCCCACAAAAAGATACTGGGGTGGTTGCGGTACTGGCAGACCATCTCCCGGCAGTTCTGCAAAGCCTGGGCTTTCCAGGTGTCGTCGCCCAGGTGCTGCCAGCCGGGCATTTCCGTGAACACGAGGATGCCCAGCTCGTCGCAGGCATCGAGGAACGCCGGGCTGGGGGGACAGTGGCTGGTGCGGACGGCGTTGCAGCCCAGCTCTTTTTTCAGCAGCTGGGCGTCCAGCCGCTGGATGCTGTCCGGCATGGCATAGCCCTGGTAGGCGTAGCTCTGGTGGCGGTTGAGGCCCCGCAGCTCCACCCGCTGGCCATTGAGGTACAGTCCCCCGGCCACAAACTGGAGGGTGCGGAAGCCAAACCGGGTGCTCCGCTCATCCAGGACACGGTCCGGCAGGCCGTTGGTGCCCGGACGGATGAGCCGGACGGTAAGGGTGTAGAGGGAGGGGTGTTCGAGGCTCCAGGGGTGGACGCCGTTCAAGGTGCCCACGATCGGGAGGGAGAGTTCCCCCTGGTAGAGGGCCCGGCTGCCCGAGGGGCTGCGGATCTCGGCCTGTAACGTGCAGCCCACCGTCTCGCCCACGGTGGAGGAATAGATGCGGAAATCGCCCTCGGCCTTTGCCTCGATGAAGATATCCCGCAGGTAGGCGGGCTCCTTGATGTCCAGCGAGACGGCGCGGTAGATGCCGCCGTAGGTCAGGCCGTCCAGCTGGCCGCCAAAGGGCGGGATGTTCAGATCCTCGCGGCTGTCGCACCGGACGGCCACCACGTTTTTCTGGCCCAGCCGGAGAGCGGCGGTCAGATCGACCGTAAAAGCAGTGTAGCCGCAGCCGTGGTGGAACATCCGCCGCCCGTTGCAGAAAACGGTGGCGTCGTGGGCCACTGCCCCGAACGTGAGCAGGACCGTGCGGCCCTCCCACTCCTTGGGCGCAAAAAACTCTTTCCGGTAGCCGGAAAGCCGCTGATAATCGTTCTCGTTGCAGTAGTTGTAGGGCAGGGGCTTGACCGTGTGCGGGACGCGCACGGGGGTCAGCTCTTCCGCGCGGTCCGGCTGTACGAGTGCGGGGGTAAAGACGGGGGCAAACAGCCAGCCGTCATTCCAATCGTAGTGTTCCATCGCCGTTCTCTCCCTCGGTGAATCAACATTCTCTTCCTATGCTACCACAAAGTTATGAACGAAAAAAGCACCGAAGTGCAATTTCGGTGCTTTCATGGGAAAATTATCGAATAAAATTGGTCATGGGGCGGCGGGGATTCTCCGGGTGGGAGATCCCGGCGGCCTTACCTGCCTCGATGCACTGGAGCAGCCAGGCCATGTTCCGGCCCAGCTCTTTCATCACGGCGCAGCCCTCTTCATCCTGCAAAACCTGTTCGGGGTTGGAGCCGTGCACCATGGGCCAGTAGGAGCCGCTCACCAGCGGCATGTGGAAGAACTCCGGGTACTTGGCCAGCTGGTCCAGCGTGGCCGTGGTGCCGGCCCGGCGGGCCGAGCAGCAGATGGCGGCGGGCTTATAGGCCAGATACTTGCCGCCCGCGTAGGCCAGACGGTCCAGGAAGCTGGTCATGTTGCCGGAGGCGGAAGCATAGTGCACCGGGGTACCGAAGACAAAGGCGTCGGCGGTCTTGGCTTTCTCAATGGCCTCGTTGACCACGCCGCCAAACACGCAGCCATTGCCCTTGGCACAGCCGCCGCAGCCGATGCAGCCGCCCACGGGCTTGGTGCCGACATTCAAGATCTCAGTGGTGATGCCGGCGGCGTTGAGCTCCCCGGCCACCAGGCTGAGGGCGGTGTAAGTGCAGCCCTTTTCGTGGGGACTGCCGTTGATGAGCAGAACATGCATAACAAATACTCTCCTTTGTGCGCTGCGCGGAAGTTCCGGCGCGTTCTGGCCTGATTTTAGCACAAAACAGCCCGGAGCGCAACGCAGCTACTTGACAAAGCACGGGGATTTGATTTTAATATAAAGTTACGAAAACAAGAGCTTTAAAGGAGGCCAAACATGCGCGTAATTGCAGGAGAAGCCCGGGGCAGACGGCTGGAAGCACTGCCCGGCACCGACGTGACCCGCCCCACCCTCGATCAGGTCAAGGAGGCCATGTTCAGCATCGTCCAATTTGATCTGCCCGGCGCCCGGGTGCTGGACCTGTACGCTGGCAGCGGCCAGCTGGGCATCGAGGCCCTTTCCCGCGGGGCGGCCCGCTGCGTTTTTCTGGATGAGAACCGCGACGCCGTGAACATCGTGATGAAAAACTGCAAAAACTGCGGCGTGTTTGACCGCAGCCGGGTCAACATTGGCGAGGCGGCCCGCTATCTCTCGGCCTGCCATGAGCAGTTCGACCTGGTTCTGCTGGACCCGCCGTTCCGGGGTGGTACGCTGGAAAAGATCCTGCCCGGCGTGGAGAAACGCGTGGCACCCGGCGGCATCGTCCTGTGCGAAAGTGAGACGGGCCTGGTGCTGCCTGCCGAGGTGGGCAGCCTGACCCTCAAAAAGCAGTATAAATACGGCAAGGTGCTGCTGTGGAAGTATACCAAACCTATGGCTGCCGAGGAAGAAACCGGAGGAGTGGAAGAATGAACGTAAACGAGCTTCTGGATACCATTGAGGACGCGCTGGAAGAGAGCGCCGGAATGCCCCTTTCGGGCGGCAAACGCATTGTGGACGTGGAACAAATTCGGGACTATCTGGACGAGATCCGCTCGAACCTCCCGGTGGAGCTGCGGCAGGCCCAGTCCATCGTCAGTGACCGCGCCCAGCTGATTGAATCGGCCAACGCGCAGGCACAGGCCATCGTGAAAAAGGCGGAGGAGCGTGCCCGCATCCTGGTCAGTGAGGCGGAGATCGTAAAAGCGGCGCAGCAGCGCGCTTCCGAGATCGTCTCTGCCGCCCAGACCGAGGCCCGCACCGTCCGCCAGACCGTGACGGACTACTGTGACAACATGCTCAAGACCACCGAGGAGACCATGGCGGAAAATGCCGCCCAGGTCAAGAGCGTGCGGGCAAACCTGCGCCAGTCACCCCGCAAAACCACCCTGTAACCAGAGAAATTCGGCGGGCGAAATCGACCCCGAAAACAGAGCGTCTCGCTTCTGCGGCCCCTGTGAGCAAAAATGACGGCTCACAGGGGCATTTTTTGTCACATTTGGCAAGCGGAAAATCCTTGCAATCGGGGGCTTGATTTGTTAAAATAAACTTGTGTCAGTGGGAACGGAAGAATGGTGCAAAATTCCAACGCTTCCAGCCTGACAGCATCCCAATTTTGAGACATTTGAAAGGAGGCTGGGCCCTGTGGAACCACAAACCAACCCGCAAGCCTTTGACCCGGCCTCGTTTGAGCATATCCCTGTGCTGCTGAACGAGTGCCTGGACGGGCTTGCCATCGACCCGGCAGGCACTTACTTGGACGGCACGGCGGGCGGCGCGGGACACTCCCGGCAGATCGCCCTCCGGCTGGACGGCGCAAAGGGCGGGCGGCTCATCTCGCTGGACCAGGACCCGGACGCGGTACAGACCGCCCGGGCGCGGCTGGCGGGCCTGCCTGCCACGGTGGTACAGATCAACTTCCGCTATGCCGGACAAGCTCTGGAGCAGCTGGGCATTGAGAAGATCAATGGCGCGCTGCTGGACCTGGGCGTTTCCAGCCACCAGCTGGACGACGCGGCCCGGGGCTTTTCGTACCGGGCGGACGCCCCGCTGGACATGCGGATGAGCCAGGAGGGCGAGACCGCCGCCGACCTCGTGAACACCGAGAGCCGGGAAGAGCTGGCCCGCATCCTGCGCGATTACGGCGAGGAGCCCTTTGCCTGGCAGATCGCGGGCAAGATCGTGGAGGCGCGGGAGACGGCCCCCATTGAAACAACGCTTCAGCTGGCCGATATCGTGGCCAGTGCCATGCCGCCTGCGGAGCGGCGCAAAAACAAAAACCCCTCGCGGCGCACGTTCCAGGCGCTGCGCATTGCGGTCAACCATGAGCTGGACGCTCTGGAGGAGGGGCTGGACACCATTTTTGAGCATCTTGCCCCGGGCGGGCGGCTGTGTGTCATCACATTCCACTCGCTGGAAGACCGGCTGGTAAAGAACAAGTTCCGCCGCTGGTCCACTGCCTGCACCTGCCCGCCGGAGTTCCCGGTCTGCGTCTGCGGCGGCAAAGCCAAGGCGAAGCTCATCACCCGCAAACCCATTGAGGCGAACACGCGGGAGCTGGAAGAAAACCGGCGCAGCCGTTCCGCCCATCTGCGGGTACTGGAAAAAATTTGAATGCGTTACGGCATCTGAGTGAGGAGGAGACCTACCATGGGCCAGGCAGCATATGATATGAACGCGGTGCGCCGCAGAAGAGCACCGCAGACGCGGAAGAACGTCCCTCTGCGGGTGGAAAAAGGCGGCAAGCGGCGCCTTACCCCGTTCCAGGCTGCCATGCAGCACGCCATCCAGCTCATCTCGGTGGCGCTGATGGTGGGTTTTGCGGTCAGCCTGCTGTGGAGCGAAGCCCAGCTGGTGGAGCTCAACGACCAGATCCAGGATGCCAAAGCGCAGCTGGTGAGCGAGCAGAGTCAGTATACATACTACAACAGTGCCCTGAACAGCAAAACGAACATCACCAGTGTGGAGGAAACGGCCAGTCGCCTTGGCCTCATGAAGATCGACCAGAGCCAGATCACCTACGTCCGGCTGGATGCGGGCAGCGTGCTGGTGCGGAAAGAATCGGCAGTCCACCAGTGGACGGATTTTCTGCACGATGGTGCCATGACCATCATTGGCGCGGTCAACCAGGCAAAATAAAACGAAATGACGGGAAAGCGTGCGGCAGTGCACGCTTTTTCGGTTTCTGCAGGAGTACGCAATGCAAGAATCCCCCAAGAACCATAAAAAAATCTACTACCGTCTGCGCCGCAGCGACCCGCACGAGCGTCTTGGCGCAACGCTGCGGCATTTCAGCTTCGGCGCGGCGGTCTTTTTTGTTGTGGCGGCGGCGGCCATCGTCATCCACAGCCTATATGACATCCAGATCCGGGATGGTGCCCAGTACCGCCAGTACGCCGCCCAGCAGCAGCTGCTGGACAGCACGATTCAGGCTACCCGCGGCGAGATCTACGATACCTCTGGCATCACGCTGGCATCCACCAGCGTGGTATGGACCATCTGGGCCGACCCCAGCTACAGCAGCGCTCTCTTCACCAGCCAGACGGACGACGACACCAAGGTGGTGACCAAGACCATCGACCCCGCTGCCCTCAATGAGGTGAGCACCCAGATCACCCTGCGGCTGCTCTCGGGCGATGGCGCGGCGCTGGACAGCGTGGATCCTTCTTCTGAAGCCTACAAGACCCAGTATCAGACGGTGTACGACGCCCTCTCCCAAAACGATTCGTCCTATCAGGTGCTGGCCACCAAGGTCAACAACGCCGTCAAGCTCTCCGTTGAAAAATACGTCTCGGAGTACAACAAGGCCCACAAAAAAGCCAACGCTGAAAAAGGCATCCGCAAGGGCCGCGTCTCTGTCTCCTCCACCAAGAGCTTCCAGCGGGATTACCCCTATGGTGCCTTTGCGGCCTCGGTGCTGGGCTTCTGCGATGCCGACGGCTACGGTACTTATGGCCTCGAAAAATCCTATGAATCCACGCTGGCCGGTGTGAATGGCCGCACCATTACTCTCCGCAATGCCTATGGCAACGCCATTGCCGACGAGAACGCTACCACTTACGAAGCCAAGGACGGCTCCAACCTCGTTCTCTCGCTGGATGTCAATATCCAGGAAGTGGTGGAGCGGTATCTGAACGAGGCCATCAAAGCCAACAATGTCGAGAACCGTGGCGCCGCCATCGTGATGAATGTCAAGACGGGTGCCATTCTGGCCATGGCCTCCAAGCCGGATTTTGACCCCAATAACCCGCTGGATTACAGCCAGAACCTGGCTTATCTGGATGAACTGGTCCACGCGGAGCCGGAGCTCTACGGCATCTATCAAAAAGATGAGAATGGCAACTACATCACCGATGAGCGGGGCAATAAGATTCTGGACCCGGAAGGTGATTACTCGGGCTATTACCGTGATATCCAGTGGAAGAACAAGACCATCACCGAGCTGTACTACCCCGGAAGCGCCTTTAAGGTCATCACGGCGGCCATGGGGCTGGACTCTGGCCATGCCACCCTCAACACCACCCTGAACTGCTCCGGTGCCTACACCATTGCCAAGCAGACCTACCACTGCGCCGGCAAAAAGGCCCACGGCGTGCAGAACCTGGCCATGGCCCTGCGGAACAGCTGCAACATCTACTTCATCCAGCTGGGCCAGCGGGTGGGTTCCAGCCTCTTCTACGATTACTTTGACGCGTTCGGTTTCACCGAGCGGACGGGCGTGGACCTGCCCAACGAGACCAACTTTATGCAGTACTACAACGCCAGCCAGCTGGGCGAAGTCCAGCTCGCTTCCTCGGCGTTCGGTCAGGCCATGGCGGTCACGCCGCTGCAGGTCTGCACCGCCGTTTCGGCAGCCGTCAACGGCGGTTACCTCGTCACCCCCCATGTGGTGGATAAGATTACCGACCAGAACGGCAACGTCATTCAGGAGATCGGTTCCAACATCCGCCGTCAGGTCATCAGCGAGAGCGCCAGCGACGCCATCCGCCAGATCATGGAATACGAAGTGGCGGACGGCACGCAGGGCGGCGGCGGCCGCGCCTACGTGGCGGGCTACCGCATCGGCGGCAAGTCCGGTACGTCCGAGCAGCTGAACATGGACCGCCGCGCAGACGGCGACTACAAGAAAGTGGCCTCCTTTGCGGCGGTTCTCCCTGCGAATGATCCGGAGATTCTGGTCTACGTCATGCTGGACGACCCCAACAACGCCAGGACGGACTACTCCTCCATTCTGGCGGCGCCTGTGGTGGGCAACATCATCAGTGAGGTGGCCCCCTACTTGGGCCTTGCGACCGACGGCGTGGACCGCGGCCAGACCAGCTACAAGGTGCCCAACCTCATCGGGCAGGAGTGGAGCAACGCACAGGTCTCCCTGAACATCAAGGGCCTCAAGCATCAGCTCATGGAGAGCAGCTCCGACCAGACCGCCGCCGTGGTCACTTATCAGTATCCCCGCGCCGGGGCCGAGGTACCCTACGGCACCACCATCTACCTGTACACGGACACTTACGAGGGCAGCCACACCGAGGTGCCGGATGTCAGCGGCAAGAGTGCTGAGTTTGCCCGCCAGATGCTGGCGGCAGCGGGCCTGAACTGCACGGTGGAAGGCGATGCCAACGGTCTGGTCCAGAGCCAGAGCGAGGCCCCCGGCACCAGCGTCCAGCGTGGTACCATCGTTACAATTACTTGTGGATAAAACCTCTCCGTCATCCACGCTTCGCTCGATGCCACCTCTCCTGTCAGGAGAGGCTTTGGCAGTCCGGTACGTTTTCCAGCAAATTAAATTCGTTTTAGACAGGAGAAGCATTATGGATAAAATCAGTGCAAGCGTTCTTTTAAAAGGCCTGGCCCCGGAGGGCTTTGCCGATGAGGCAGCTATCGACCTTGTGACCACCGACAGCCGCGAGGTGCGCCCCGGGTGCATCTTTGTGGCGTTCCCCGGTGAAAAATTTGACGGCCACGATTTCGCGGCCAAAGCACTGGAAGAAGGGGCCGAATATGTCGTCCTCAACCACCCGGTGAAGGATGTCCCGGCGGGGAAGTGTTTCCTCTGCCCGGACAGCTACCGCGCCATGATGATAATGGGCGCCAACTACCGCCGCCAGTTTTCTCCCAAGGTAGTGGGCGTGACGGGCAGCGTGGGCAAGACCACTACCAAACAGATGACCTACGCCGCCATTGCGGGCTTTGGCAATACCATCAAGACCGAGGGCAACCAGAACAACGAGCTGGGCCTGCCCCGCACCATGTTCCGCATCGGCAAAGAGACGGAGTACGCGGTGGTGGAGATGGGCATGAGCCACCGGGGCGAGATCGAGCGGCTGAGCCGCTGCGCCCGCCCGGATGTGGGCATCATCACCTGCATCGGTGTGTCGCACATTGGCAACCTGGGCAGCCAGGAGAATATCTGCAAGGCCAAGCTGGAGATCTGCGAGGGCCTGCCCAACGGTGCCCCGCTGGTGCTCAATGGGGATGACCCGTTCCTGCGGGCCGCGAAGCTGCCGGAGCATGTCCACCCGGTCTGGTTCAGCCTGGGGGATGAGAACGCGGACGTCTGCGCCCTGAACATCCGGCAGGAGGACGACGGCATGACCTTTACGCTGGAAGACCGGGAGGAAGACACCACCGAGGTGCACATCCCGGCCATGGGCCGCCACAATGTGGCCAACGCGCTGGCGGCTTACGCCGCCGCCACCCGGCTGGGCCTGAACGCCAAGCGGGTCATTGCGGGGCTGAGCCAGTTCCAGCAGACCGGGATGCGCCAGAAAGTGGTCCACAGCAAGGGCGTGGATGTTATCGAGGACTGTTACAACGCCAACCCCGACAGCATGAAAGCCGCGCTGGCCATGTTCAAAGAGTACCCCTGCAAGCGCCGCTTTGCCCTGCTGGGCGATATGCTGGAGCTGGGCGAGATCAGCCCGGAAGCCCATGAGACGGTGGGCAAACAGGCTGCGGAATACGGCGTGGACTTCCTCGTGGCCTATGGCCCGGAGGCGAAACGCACGGCCCAGGCTGCCGCGGCTGCCGGGGTGGAGGCCCGCCATGTGGATACCTACCGGGAGGCGGCAGAACTGCTGCTGGCCCGGATGCAGCCCGGCGACGCGCTGCTGGTCAAGGCCAGCCGGGGCATGGCGCTGGAAAAAGTGCTCGAAATCTTTTACAATGAGCAAAAATAAAAAGAAATATCAATTGGAGTAATACAAAATGATCCGTTTTGCCTTGATCGTCGCCTCAACGCTGGGGTTCTTCCTCACGGCGGCGCTCGGGAATTTCATGGTGCCGCTGCTCCGGGCGTTCGGCCCCGGGCAGGAGCCCGAGGCACCGCAGACCTCTCAGCTGCAGCCGGACAGCGACCCGGACGACCTGCCGCCCCCGGCCACCCCGACCATGGGGGGCCTCTGCCTCATGGTGGGCACGCTGGCAGCGGTGGGCGTGGGCTGGACGGCCGCCTGCGTGGCAGAGCCTGCCCTGCTGGGGGATGAGGGCCTGTGGACCACCCGGCTCCTCATCGCGCTGTTTGGGGCGCTGGCCTTTGGGGCCGTGGGCCTGGCCGATGACCTGGCCCGCCTGCGCCGCCATGCCCCGCTGGGCCTCCGCCGCCCGGTGCGGCTGGGGCTGGAGGCCGCGGCTGCTGCCGCCGTGCAGGTGCTGCTGGCGGCCAACCACTGCCTTGCCACCGGGCTGGTACTGCCCGGCCTTGGTTACTGCGAGCTGGGCGTGCTGGCCCCCATCGTGTGGGGGCTGCTCCTCGTCGGCCTTGCCGAGAGTGCCCGGGTGGCCGATGGAGCGGACGGCGTGGTCTGCGGGAGCGCGTTCCTCGGGATGCTGGGCCTTATGGGAGCCATGACCATTCTGGGCTGGTTCCCGCTGGGGGTGCTGCCTGCCGCATTGGCCGGGGCGCTGATGGCGCTCCTGCTCTGGAATTTCCCGCCTGCCAAGCTGCTGCCCGGCAGCGTGGGCAGCCTGTTCCTGGCCGGGGCGCTGGGCTGCGTGCCGTTGAGCATCGGTTGGCCGGGCCTGAGTGTGCCGCTGGGCCTGCCTTATTGGCTGGAGGGCGGCATGGTGGCGCTGCAGATTCTGGTCTATCAGGCATCAAAAGGCCGGAAGCAGCTCTTTGGCACCGCGCCGCTCCACCGCTGGCTGGAAAAGCGGGGCCGTGCCCCCATCTCAATTTTTTACACGTTCTGTGTCTTTGCCATGCTGGGCGTCGCACTGGCGATGCAGATGGCAAAGATCAGCTGATTCAGAGGGAGGAATGCAGATGGCGACCATCCGCAGAAAAAAGGCGGAGCCTTTTTCCATCTTACAGCGCGACCCCGGCCCCTGGCCAACGCTCCTCATCAACTGGATGGCGACGCTGGGCATCATCGTGATCTTCGGGCTGGTGATGCTGTTCAGCGCCAGCTACACCACAGGCTACCTCCGCTTTGGCGACAGCCTGCACTTTATCCGCAGCCAGGTGCTCTGTCTGGGGCTTGGCGTTGTGGCCATGGCCCTGTTTTCCTATATCGACTACCGTTTTCTGCGCAAGCTGGTCTGGCCGGGGTATCTGCTCTGTCTGGTACTGCTGGTGCTGGTGCTGTTCAGCACGCCGCTCAACGGCTGCCGCCGCTGGATCTCGTTCGGCGGCTTTACGGTGCAGGTATCGGAGATCGCCAAGTTTGAGATGATCCTGCTCACGGCCCATCTGGCCGCCAAGGCCCCCCGGCTGGAAAAGCTGGACCCCGGCTCCAACCGCCGGGTGCCGCCCAGCGTCTGGCTCTACCAGCGCCTGGTGCGGGAGCTCATCGTTCCGCTGCTGCCCCTGCTGCTGGTGCTGGCGCTGCTGGTGCTGGAGCCCCACATGTCCGGCATCGTGCTGACCACGGCCATCGTGGGCACCATCCTGCTGCTGGGCGGAAACGGCGGCATCATCACCTGGGCGGGGGCTGCTACCGGCATTTTCTTGCTGGAGACCCTGCTGCAGCACATTGATTCCATCCCGTACCTGCAGAGCCGCCTCGACGGCTGGACGCAGGACCTCTCCCAGATGACGGACCAGACCCTGCAGAGCCTGTACGCCATCGGTTCCGGCGGCGTGACCGGCCTCGGCCTTGGCAACAGCATTGAAAAACAGCTCTGGCTGCCCGAGAGCAACAACGACTTCATCTTCTCCGTGGTCTGTGAGGAGCTGGGCTTTGTGGGGGCCGTGCTGGTCATCCTGCTGTTTGTGCTGTTTCTGGTGGAGGGGTTCTGGCTGGCGTTCCACGCCGAGAACCGCTACTGCACCTTAGTGGGCATCGGCATCATGGCGCAGATCGCGTGGCAGGTGTTCTGCAACATCGCGGTCGTCACCAACACCCTGCCCA
>ENA-UAMB01001432-UAMB01001432.1-human-gut-metagenome-genome-assembly--contig:-NODE-1432-length-11793-cov-10.812404_pt1 | contig 11793 bp, 12 predicted proteins | sample MGYA00243707_ERZ654484 | MGnify/ENA primary metagenome ERZ654484 (study PRJEB26926, sample SAMN06164464) | human gut metagenome | biome: ENVO:00009003; feature: ENVO:2100002; material: ENVO:00002003... | reverse complement strand
AATTTTCGTGGAGCGTATGAGACTCGAACTCATCACCTCGACACTGCCAGTGTCGAAAAATGCGCTAATTATCAGATAGTTATCTTTAAAAAGGTAACAAATTGGGGTAACAACCTTAATACAAAGGTAATGATAATTAGTGTGTTATACAATAATTGGGTATAAATAATACGTGAATCTATAAAAGCAAACTACAAATCTAATTAGTCTCAGGCCACATATCATTATTCCCCAAGCCATAAATATATAATCAATCAACTAATAAATGCTTTTATTAGTAGTTTATGCTTAGAAATGATTATATTTGGGGAAGCATCTGAAAAACTATCGGAAGCTGCTTTTAAAATAAAGGTTTAAATATTAAGGAATGGAAAGTAAATTTAGTTCTGCGCTTTTGCAAAAGTCTCTTCAAAACCTTAAAGATGAAGTGAAGTTGCTTAAAGAGCAGATAGGGCTCAATGCCAGCAAAGAGGACATATTTGTTTTCAGATTAGAAGGTTATTGCAATGAATTAAAAACAGCCATTGTGGATTTTACATTGAAAATACCTAGCCAATCGTCATTTGTATTTTATCTAGGCAAACTGAATGACAGAGACAGCATTGAATATATACTTGGATTGTTGCACTATTGCTGGATATTGGCACACCCAACGAAGCTATACGATAGCATATACAAAAGTGAAGATCCAATGGAAATGTTAGATAAGTCACTTAATAAGTTTGGTGGTAACGAAAAGCATACATCCTATGGTGATGATTACGATTTTGTGACTTCCGAATTAGATGCCAATCATAATAGTTTTTTAAGTAACGATCATTATTCAAATTCTCAAAAGCAAGAAAATCAAATGCTTCTTTATGGGTATAAAGAATATTTGGAGAGACTCTATTCTTTAATAAAACCTGTTTGTGAGAAGCATGATATCATTATTAGAAAAGAATTTATTGTTAATCGCTTCTTTGTGACAAGATTAAATAAAAGCCAAATTGATGCAGTCTTTATTGCGGTGTCACGACAAGGTTATATGTCCAAGGACAAAGAAACGAGAAGCGAATTCCTTGCATTATTCGATTGTACGTGCCATGTACCTAATAAAAAGATTATTTGGCATGATGTAAACGAAAAGAACAAACAGCCAGCAATAGCATCGCTTTATACTATGTTTCAGACGATGGGGGTAGAGATGAATGCCGCTAACAAAAAAACTATTTGCCAATATTTCAATGATGCAAATAATAAACCCATATTACCGGATAGTTTAAAGCCTCGCAACTCAAGCTGTAAACTAGCAGATATTGAAATGGCGGTCAGAGAAGCTATCAATTAATATCATATTATTCGTGTATCGTACCCCTTATATTTAAGCCTCATTTGAGGTGAGGATATAAGGGCATTTTTTTTCTTTTTATTCCCCTATCATCCCTTATTCCCATAAGAGTATTCTCACGTAGGATTCAAGACTTCCCCTTTATTCCCCTATGCTAAAAAATGAAATAGACCGGTACTTTTGCAGTCGAATTCAATAAGAATGAATTGAAAATGAATGTAAAAAGTCATAGTCCTGTGACTGCACAAGCAGAGCAGGCAACCGTTCACGAGACGGTAGTGAGTAATAATAATGGTATGGAGTTTCAGGGGAGTGCTAACTCTGACTGCAACCGTAGTGTAAATAATAAAATAAAAGAAAATTTATTAACTAATTGTGTTTTATCTGGAGAAAATATGGGCACAGAAAATAATACATATTATTTCCCAACAGTTGAAGAACTATTGGAAATGAAACTTGCAGGCGTGGTATATCAGAAAGTACTATCTTATACCGATATTGACTATGCAACCTACAATTGGAGTGTTACGCAGGGATGCAGCAAATGTTCGGAAGGTTGTGAAAACTGTTATGCAGCACTCTTTGCGAAAAATCAGTCCAAACGCTCAAATACCAAGCGCTTTAAGAATGGATTTGAGCCCCAATTTAATGAGGAGTTGTTATATACACCTCTTCTTGATACAAGAAAAGGACTGGTGTTCACTAGTCCGTTAGGAGATTTGGCACATCCTAATATTACTGATGAGCAGCGTAGGAAGGTCATAGAAATCATTCGGGCTGATACACAGAAGGTATATCTCATACTAACCAAACGTCCTGATGTTTTAGTACGTCTGTTCAAGGATGTGCCAGTTCCTTCTAACTGTTTGTTGGGGGTAAGCGTAGAGTCAGAAAAGTATCTGTTTCGTATGGATATTCTTCGCCAGATATCTTCGGAGAATTTAGTAGTATCCTTTGCACCACTTATCGGATCGGTAGGAAGTATCAATTTTGAGAAGTTCACATGGGTTCTCATTGAAGGGGAGGCTACCCGACCTATGAAGGATGCACGTGAAGTTAAGATGGAATGGATCTGTTCTATCATAGAACAGGCTAAAGCAGCTTCTGTTCCCCCTGCAATCTATGTGAAGCAACTAGGAAACAATGTGGACGGTATAGTGAAGAGCAAGGTTGCGCATGGTTATTTGGTAAAAGGAGTTTCATATCGTCAATACCCTAATCTTGTCAAAACCTTTTTCGGTAAAAATGATGAAGAATTGGAAATGATGAACGCCAGCCATAAGAAAGTAAAAACAAAAGCTAAAAAAGCGGAAGATTCCCCGACTGAAACATCATTGTCAGCCGTTCCACTTAGCAAGGTTATAGAAATGGGGTTAAAAAAGGGCAAGGTAAACAACTTGTATGGAGAGTGGGTTGTGGAAAATGAAGTCACGGTGGTAGCAGGAGATACGAACGCAGGAAAGTCCACTCTCACCTATCAGATAGGTATGGATCTGGCCTCAGGTTGCAACACTCTTGGTTTCTCTACCACTCCTGATACCGATACAAGGGTTGTAATATACGTAGAAACAGAAATGAATTCCAGACAGCTCAGCAAACGTTATGGAAATATTGAAATCAGTTCCAATATGCTTTTTGTAGATGCCGTAGGTATGGAGTTGGAACAAATGCTTGAACAGGTAACAAAAATAGTCGAGGAGCAACACAGAAAAAAGAAATCAACTACCATAATTATAGACAGCATTACCATAGCAGCCAATGGGAGTATAACAGCCAAGGTAGCCAAAAACTTGATGAAAAGACTGAAGACTCTCTGTGAACTCCATTATGCAACGGTAGTGATATTGGTACATACCAGAAAACGTGATAAAAGTAAACCTGTAGAAATGCAGGATTTGGCAGGTTCTGCGAAACTCACAGATATGGCGGATAACGTTCTTGCAGTCGCTAAATGTGGTAGCGCAGGGAATGAAGTATATGTAAAGTTGCTGAAAACACGAAGCAATGCATATCCTTCCACTGTAAGGCATTATGAACTGTCTGACGAGAATTATCTGCACTTTAATTTTATCCAAGAATGTGAAGAACAGGCTCTTCTTACATCAGCGACAAGTGGAAAAATAGAATTGACACCAGAGTTGGAACTTAAAATTGTTACAAAACATGAAGAGGGTGCTTCTATCAGAACGATTGCTTCTGAAACAGGATTATCAAAATCTACTGTTGATCGCATAATACAGAAGCACAAAGATAGGAAAGAACTTGAAAAAGAGCCACGGTTATCTGCTGATACCCCTGACACGGCAGCTTAGACGTTTCATTATTTTTATGATTGATATTATTAAGGCTGGATTCCTCATTGGATTTCAGCCTTTTTATATTGTGATTCTTACAGTGGAATCTAAATCTGCATAAAAAGAATCCGATTTTGGGACAGCCAATCAGTGTCCCAAGTGTATATTTTGTCTTTCCGGATATATCTTTTTTTCTTAATAATGGCATATTGAAAGATATTAAGCAAAAAGATTTTCTATTACATTTTTTTTAAATAAAGCCTTATTGATGTTTGTAAATGACCATATTACCATCTCGGATGGGGATTATATTTTGACAAACCCACTAGTTTTACAGAGAAAAAACACCAAAAATGTATCTGGTGGGACAGGACTTTGGGACAAATGTTAAAATGAATTTTATTGGGCGTTACAAATTTCTTTTTTATGGGAAAGACAAAGGGGGTGAAATAATTTTCATTTATATAGCAGATATAGGCTACTTGTTCTTCTTTAACAAGACGAGAGCCATAATCCGCTCCAAATCGCTAAAACGCTCTTCCGTAACCCTCTAATCCTTACTCCTGAAATGATTTTAAAAATAAAAAATACATTCATTGAAGGTTCAGAATCTTCATTGGGTCGTCAGGAAAATACTGCTCCTGATGTTATCGTCCAAAAAGTAAGTATAACTCCGGAAAAATTCAAAGATGATGTTGAAGCACTGGCAGGTTATATCGGTGAGGAACATTTTATTTCCGGTCTTGGCATTGAAGTTACATTGAGTGAACTTCTTGCCGTAATTCCAAGAAAACGTAGAAGATGCGAAGCGTATAACTCTCTGGTAAAATACTTGAGTGAAGAGAGAAACATAATATTAACCATAAAAAGCAATAAGAAGAATGGCAAAGATTTGTAAGAATCAGCCACTTGATATAGTAGTCAGTGGCATAACACTAAGATACAGTATGAAATATGACATTTGGGTAAATTGGGCTGGAACTCGTGCTTATCGGAAATATAATAATCAGTCTTGGAACCGTTTTTTACAGATCCATACTGATATAAACGGTTCAAAATTCCTGAATGTCAAACCCAAAACCGTTCAATTGGATGAAGCTGTTGCCGATGCTTATAACCCCATGCCTGATGACGGAAAGAAATATAAGTTGGTACATAATGACGGGAACTTGGGGAACTGTCAGGCCAATAACCTTGAATGGAAAGAGGTTAGAAAATATGCTCCCTTAGCTACCAGACGTAAGATTGGTAATGGCTTGGTTGTAACCGTTGGGGGGAAAATATTCGATAAAGGCAAAGAACTGCCGATTGAGAAGGAGACAGGTGATAGAGATACTGATTCGATGAAGGCCATTGAACCTCAAGTAAGTTTCCGTAGAAAAAGCAAGTGGAAGAGTTTTGAGTATAAGAGTGAGGATATGGATGATCTGATGGCTACTGCTGAATTTGTGGACGGGGATAAATCCAGAATGCAAAGACCGAGAGTGCTTCATAAGAACATGGATTATCTTGATTTTCATGCTGACAATCTTGAATGGGTGGAAGAAAGCAGTCTTGAATATCTGGAATATATGAAAAAGAAGAAGGAGGATATGGATAAGCTGGAGAAAGAACTTAACCGTAACAATCCATTTTTCCCGAAAGACTAGTCAATGAATAATCAGGGTTGGTCGGAGACAAGAGTATGGAACGAAGTGGAATGTAGTACATAACTTTCTTTAGAAAGATAGAGGTGTTATAAAAAAGTATGCAAATGAGTGCAAAATGCTTAAAGAATAGTGCTTTTGTAAGTTTTTTTATTACATCCCTTCGGGTTATGTACTATACTCATACTTCGTATAGGCTTCTATCTCCGATTAACCCGTAATAACAACTATATAGTTATGAACAAAAGTTTTTTGAATGTACCTGACGGAATCAGATATCTGTCAGAATGGAAGGATTTATGGAACTCTTTGCCTGATAACCAACATTATATCCTGAATAAAAGAATCTGTGGATGTGGTGCTACAGAGGCTTATATCAGTTCAGAGAAGAAAGTGATATTGGCCAGTCCAAGAAAGCATCTTCTTTATAATAAGTATTCACAGCATCTTTCTGACAATCTTCACCTCTACCGTTATCAGGGAAGCAGAGAAAAATATTTTGAAAGCAAGTCCTGTTCGGAAAAGGATATTATGGCTTTCAACGGTGAACTGGGCAAGTATATTGAATCAGGGGGAAAAAAGATTCTTACTACCTATGATTCACTCAAAAATATAAAGGAAGTTCTGGTAGCCTGTGGTGAAAAACCGGATGAATGGAGCGTTGTAGTGGATGAGTTCCAGGCAATGTTCTATGACTGTCAATTCAAGCCTACTACAGAATATGAGTTTAGCCAAATCTTGAAAGCATTCAGTAGTGTGGTCTATCTTTCAGCCACACCATTTCTTGAATCCTATCTTGAAATGACCCGGCAATTCAAGGATATGACAATCTGTGAACTTCAATGGTCTGACAGCATTACACAGCTTCCTGATGTAGAGGTGATAAAATCCAAGAAGTCTGTTGCTGAATTATGTAGAAAACTGATTGAGGCATATAGGAAAGGAAACGGAAAAAGTATGTCGGTGGATGGTAAGGAGTTCATGGCGAAAGAAGCTGTTTTCTATATCAATGACGTTTCAGCTATAAAGAAGATTGTAAGGAAGAACAACTTAAAAGCGGATGAAGTAAATATCATCTGTTCTTCCAAATCTGAGAATGTCAAGCAACTGAACGAACTGTCAAGAGAAACGGGAGAGAAATTTGTGATTGGTGATATTCCGGGTAAGGGAGAACCGCATAAGATGTTTACTTTCTGTACTTCAACTGTCTATCTGGGTGCTGATTTCTACTCTACCAATGCTTATACCTATATTTTCGCCAATCCGCAAATCAAAAGCATGACTGTCGATGTTTCAGTGGATTTGCAACAGATTATAGGAAGACAGAGACTTGAAGAGAATCCATTCCGTAACTCGGCGACACTCTACTTCAATACCCGAAAATCAGAGGTTACGAAAGAGGAACTGGAAAACTCAATCAGGGAGAAGAAGGAAAAGACCATGAAGCAGATTGATAACTATAATGCAGTTCCGAATAAGCAGGAACAACTACAAATGATGGAAAAAGCCATTGGTAAAGAAGGTCACAAGGAACACTATTGCTGTATTATCACGGATGCTGATAATAAGACTCAGGTTGTCGAAAATGAAATTCTTGAAATATCTGAAAGAAGGGCATGGGAAGTTACAAACAGAATCTATAACAGTGATTTCTCCATGTATTGTGCTTTGAAGACCGGTGCTGTCGTTACCAAGTCTTCTGACAGTGATGATCCTGAAGTAAAGGAAATCTTCAAAGAATGGGAACAGAACAACCGGTTCTCCAGAAAGGCCAGACTCTACTGTGAACTATATGATAACTCTCCCGAACTTCTGGAAAAATGTACCTTCATGGAGAGCAAGTACAAAAAATATCATGATGCTCTCGGAAGGGAAGGTTTTGAAGCATTGTTCTGGAGAGAGGACTATATTAGACAAGCCCTTGAACCTGCTCCTTTTGACAAGCTACCTAAAGACAAGATAGCGGAAAAACTGATCAGTGCCTTGAGGATAGGCAAGACTTATACCAAATCGGAAGTAAAGAATATACTGGTAAACATCTATAAGGAATTGGATATGGCAGGAAAACCAAGTGCTTCTGACATATCCGGGTATCTGACTTGTGAAGAAAAAACTACAAGGGTGGACGGTAAACCGACTGCTCAGATAAAGGTAATATCACACTATAGGAATAAGGTTTCTCTGTTCGGAAAAATTACAGATATCAATCACCCTGAGGAATATGATATAGACAAGGTCTTGGAGATAATTCAGAACAATACCTATTTCCACTTGAAAGAGAAAGTTGATGCGGTAAGAAAGGCAGGAACAAAAGAAGAAAAGGAAAAACGCAAAATGAAACTTCCTGCTATTACATGGAATGGAACCTTTAAAACCAAAAACAGGAACGATCTTATACACTACTCTTCATTTACGGCTCTTGACTTTGATGATATAGAGCCGGAGAAGATGCATGAGTTTGGAAAATGGCTGCAAAGTTTTTCGTGTGTCTATGCCTATTACGTCACTCCAAGCGGTAAGGGTTATAAAGCAATTATCTTCCATGATAACTATGAACCGCTTTACCATTATGACTTGTATAATCAGCTTTTGGAACTCTTTAATTGCCCTGAAAAAGATACGAGTACGGTGGATTTGGCCAGAGGTAATTTTCTGGGCTATGATCCGAACCTATGGAAAAATCCGAACCCCAAGCCTTTCCACTTTGTTCCATCCACACCTGAGCCTATTATACTTGATACTGTAACAGAAACCATTATAAGGGATGAAACAGGAACTGAAATAATGACGGAGGATGATTTTTATGTAGCCAATTTCCTGAACACTCTGAGCAGACAAGTTGTTTCCGATGACAGTATAATCCGTATCCTTGGGAAAATCTGGACTGGAAAATCTATAGCTAACGGAAGGAACAATACTGCGATGTCTTATGCAGGAGTTCTATGTAAGGCAGGAGTAGAGAAAGACAGGGCCAAGTTATTCATCAAAGAGCTTATTCCGGATTATGATATTACTGAAATAATTGAATACGCCTACTCCCATAATACTTTCGGATGTGAACGTAGGAGATATAAATCAAGAAAGAAATAATAATTGGAAAGGAGATGCTGTATAAGCTCTCCTTTTATTTTATTCTCTTTCTTTGGGGCAAACATTAAAATTTTTCCTTTAGGATTCTACTCAAATTCAAATATAAAAGAGTATCAGCTGATTGCAATATCAATGCAGCTGATTTAATTTCTTGTTTACCACACTTTCCAATGCATTTTCCATTCTTATGTATGCCTTGTCAGGAATATTGAATAAACAGTTAGGAGTATTTGGAATTTGTTGAAATTTGTAGCCGACATGATACATTGCAAGAATCAATGTACCATTGCTTACATAGTTAATTCTTCCTTTCGTTATTTTGTGAAGCAACTGTTCGATAAGATGCTTCAATCCATAAGAAGAATATCTTTCGTTGAATTTGTGATATTTGCCAGATGGTGAATAAAAATAGCATCTTATAATATCCGTAGCACACATTAACTCTTCCAAATTGAAATCATTAAGATTTAGACGATATTTAGAGATAGTTAACCCATAAGGGGTTAATCCTTTAAGCTTATCCTCCTTTTCAAGATATGCAAATTCTTTTAACCAGCTCTCTTTATTGTTATTCCAAAAGTAATAGAGGTAATCTTTTTCTTCTTCCATAACTGAAAATTAAAAAATATATTGTTCATTAATTATTTTTTGAAGCTATAAAAATAAGATACAATGATAGCGTATTCATTTATCCATCAATTACCTTCTTCTATAACAACTCATTTCACAAAAGTAGCAAAAAAAGAAAAACCGAAACCTTTTATCAGTCTCAGTTTCCTTTTTTAATTTATGATAATCAATACCTATCATATTTTTATGCTGCTATAATCCTGCCTCCCCATTGGTCAGCCATTGCATCTGCTATCCCGGGAAAGGTCTTGCTTCTCAGTTTTCTCCTCTCTTCAGGCGATACACCCGAGAAGAATATGTCAGTGAACCACCTGGGAGATTTATTGCCACTCTTTGAAACATAGACCTCACCTTTCCCAACTATATTTGTCGGTACTAGGAGAGGTAAGTTTTTCAACCATAGACAAGTCTTCTTACTAGCTTCATGACCAAACATCCAAGGTTCTATAATCTGGTCGGGTTTTCTCCATCGGCTACTCATGATACCAACCGGATTTTCTATAGCCAGTTTATTCACTCCAACCCTTGAAACATCCATGAAGAACTGAACTGCCTCTTCTCGGTCTTTTGCTCTATCTGGAAACTTGGGATGTGGTCTTCTCTGTTCTATAGGAAGGTTCTTATCGTCAGGGTGATAATACCATCTTGCACCCGAGACAGCAAGATAAGTACAAGGTGGATGAGCTATAACCAAATCCCAATAACTATCAAGGAAGTATTTAGTGCCATTCTCTAAAATTCCACCACGATTGGCTATTACATCAAACATATCTCCCTTGAAATGATATTCTGGATGACTACCGCTACACTCCTGAAGGTCACAACTGAAAGCGTTATGACCCAGTTTTCTGAAAGCCAGACAAACAGCCTGACTCTCTTCACATGCTACCAATACATTCATAAGGATTAAAAGATTATCTGCATTAAAATCCTATCCGAATAAGTTCTCAGACCGATATACTCAATTTGCTGCTCACCTGCCCCTACATATAACAGCATTTTATAAAGCCTGATGAACGCTGTGATGTCGGTATAGAAGTTTTTCCCGGCAAAATTCAAGGGATATATTATAGGGTAGCCCCCAACGGTCTGTGGCTGGAATGCTCCAATTCCCAGGCCTGTGATGAGTGCCATATCAGCATCGTAAATTATATGCTTATTAGGGTCGCAGCGGAAATCCCTGACAAAGAAGAAACGAACTTCCTTCTCGCTCAGCCTCTTGATCCGAAACTGAGCCATTCCTGATGTGGTATCATCCAATGATTCCGATACCCGTGATTCAATCTCCTCAGCGCTCATGTCAGTATCGAGGAGCTTTCCATTTAAAATAAAATAGTTGGTCATAGTTCTTTAGATTTAGTTTTTTGAGATTTAATAGTTAACGTGATATTCCAATCCTTTTTAAGATAAGATTGCAACCCTCTGTATGAATCAATTCTTCTTCTTTCTCTCGGCATGATTGATAAAGCCTCTTGAAGTGTAAGATTAATACAGAATCCGGTTTTAAAAGCATCCCCATATTTGCTCTGGAGTAATGCTACGTCTTTTCTGTATTTCTCAGGGACAGGTTTGGTGATTGTCTTGTTGCTGTCTTTTTTCACGATAACACTTGGCACAGCATCATTTTCCAAGCGATTAGAAAGCGAAGGTCTTCGTTCAGCTCCTAATATTCTGTTTATAAAATCGATAAACATAAAAATATGTTTGGTTTTAATTCAGATATTAGGCTCTGGCAGGCTGTGAATAGCGTTTTAGCGATTTGGGAATAAGGACAAAAAAGAAACGCACTAAGATTTATGTCCTAGTGCGTTATCTGTATTAAAAGTTATTTCCTAACTATTATTTTACCATTGCCGGATAATTGAATATCTTAGGTGGAATATGTTTGTAATCTTTCATTGTTTTTTTATTTACTGACCTTGTATTTGTTCCATACCAATTTATCCATTCAGCACGTCCAGGTTCATCAAACTTAACGAATTCTTCATAATCATAAGTCCAAGAATCACCATAAGCTAATTTCATGGCACGTTTATAGATTGCTTCTCGCATTGGAGCATTAAATAGAGCATCAGAGGACATTATGCTAAATTTTGTTGGTCTATATGCTCCTTTTGACCAATATGTTGTTCCTTCATAAGCTCCAATATGCTCATCCATGTAACGAGAATCATTTATAAAATGTGCCCATCTTATTTTATTTAAATCATTGGTAAAGTCAATATTGGAATATATGCCATATTCATTATATTTTTGCGTGTAATGTTCAATATCATCTTTGGAAGGAGTTGCTGAAGCTCCAACATTATATTCATCTAATAAATAGCCAAATCCATGTCCATTCGCTTCATGTTGTACCATATCTTGAGATGTTTGCAGATAGTCTCCATTGCTCAAAGGACAAACAGCAATGCTAAAACCGTTTTCATATAAATCAGCCTCAGCTGATATGGAAACTTCATTTATAACCATTATGGTTGAAACATTATCTAAGTTATTAGTACCTATTGCTTTTTGGACATATCTCATGCATTTTTCTCTATCAAAGTTACCAACGGGAGTAGAACCACCTGTAGATTTTGAAGAGAAAGCACATTCAAAATCAATTTGATTATGTTTTGAAACAGCCTTAATGCCAACTACATTAAAATACTCTCGAAGTGATTTAAAAGGTTCTATTGAGAAGTAATGCTCCATTGCTTCTTGCATCCTGTTTTCATATACTCCTCCTGATTTCATATCTGTATCCACTACTGTCCACTAAAAATGGACGTGGTTAAAAATTAAATAAATTCGGTTCACT
>ENA-UAMB01001425-UAMB01001425.1-human-gut-metagenome-genome-assembly--contig:-NODE-1425-length-11818-cov-10.447250_pt1 | contig 11818 bp, 9 predicted proteins | sample MGYA00243707_ERZ654484 | MGnify/ENA primary metagenome ERZ654484 (study PRJEB26926, sample SAMN06164464) | human gut metagenome | biome: ENVO:00009003; feature: ENVO:2100002; material: ENVO:00002003... | reverse complement strand
ACAAGGTCCGCAAGACCCCCCTGCGCGTCATCCTGAACGGCCTGGGCAAGGACGCCGCTTACATCATCTCCCGCATCAACGGCTTCACCTATGTGCAGACCGAGTATGATATCCCCACCCAGACCCTGAAAGTGGTCAAGGAGATCCCGTTCTCCGATGGCGAGCGTGCCGCTGTGAAGTGCTACGGCGCCAACGACGTCATGGAAGGCGTTGCCATCATGAAGAAAGAGGACGTCCAGTGCTCCATCACCGGCAACTCCACCAACCCCGTCCGCTTCCAGCACCTGGTTGCTGGCACCTATAAGAAGTGGGCCATCGAGAACGGCAAGAAGTACTTCTCCGTCGCTTCCGGCGGCGGCACGGGCCGTACCCTGCACCCCGATAACGTCGCAGCTGGCCCCGCCAGCTACGGCCTGACCGACTCTCTGGGCCGCGTCCATGGCGATGCTCAGTTTGCTGGTTCCTCCTCCGTGCCTGCGCACGTTGAGATGATGGGTCTGATCGGCATGGGCAACAACCCCATGGTCGGTGCAACCGTTGCCTGCGCAGTTGCTGCTGCACAGGCCAACGCCTGATTTTTTCTCTTAGTTCGGCAAAGGGGGCTGCTTTCCGAATGAGCAGCCCCCTTTTTCTGCTGATATGTTCGCATTAACAAACTGAGGGCATGGGCCCTCAAATCTGCTGAGGAATTGGAAAAACCATGAAGAATCAGATGAAGAAAATCCTCCTCGCTGTGGCGATGGTGGTGGTGGTGGCAGCCGGTCTGCTGGTGTACAGCAGCGGCAAAACCACCAGCATGGGCACTGCCAAAGGCTTTGGCGGCGATGTGACCGTTACCCTGACCCTTGCCGACGGCAAGATCATCGGCTGCACCGCCGAGGGCAAGGACGAGACCGAGGGCGTGGGCTCCACGGCCATCGACCAGCTGCCCGGCGCCATCGCCGAGAGCGGCAGCATTGCGGTGGACGGCGTTGCGGGCGCAACCGTCACCTCCAACGCCATCAAGGAGGCTGCCGCTGCCGCCCTGACCGCGGCCGGCCTGAACCCCGACGACTACAAGACCGCTGTGGAAAACACCGCCGAGCCCGCTGAGGACTCCACGGTGGACGCCGATGTGGTCATCGTGGGCGCGGGCGGCGCCGGCATGACTGCCGCCATTACCGCTGCCAACGAGGGCAAGAGCGTTGTCATTCTGGAGAGCCAGGCCATGGTGGGCGGCAACTCTATCCGCGCTACCGGCGGCATGAACGCCGGCAAGACGGTGTATCAGGATGAGAACGAGTTCGGCGAGTCCGCAGGTGTCGAGAAGACCCTGAAGACCGCTGCTGAAAAGTACGCTGACAATGAGACCATCACCGCTCTGGCTGCTACCGTGGCCGAGCAGTGGGCTGCTTATCAGGCCAACCCCACCGGCTACTTCGACTCTGTGGAGCTGATGGAGCTGGATACCATGATCGGCGGCAAGGGCATCAACGATCCCGCTCTGGTGGAGACTCTTTGCGAGAACAGTGCCGATGCCATCGACTGGCTGGATGAGAACGGCATCACCCTGCACAGCGTTTCCAGCTTTGGCGGCGCTTCTGTCAAGCGCATCCATCGCCCTGTGGACGCAGAGGGCAAGACCCTCTCTGTGGGCTCTTACATGATCCCCCTGCTGCAGGAGAACTGCGAAAAGGCCGGTGTTCAGATCCTGCTGAACACCACCGCCAACGAGATCCTGACCGATGCCAACGGCGCAGCCTGCGGCGTTAAGGCCACCGGCGCTTCCGGTGAGACCGTCACCGTCAACGCCAAAGCCGTGGTCCTGACTTCCGGCGGTTTCGGTGCCAACCTGGACATGGTCGTGAAGTACAAGCCTGAGCTCAAGGGCTTTATGACCACCAACGCTCCCGGCATCCTGGGCCAGGGCATTGAGATGGCAACGGCCATCGGTGCCGGTACCGTGGATATGGACCAGATCCAGATCCACCCCACTGTGGAGGCTAACACCGCTGCCCTGATCACCGAGGGCCTGCGCGGCGATGGCGCGATCCTGGTCAACGCTGACGGCAAGCGCTTCATTGACGAAGTGGGCACCCGTGACGTGGTTTCCGCTGCTGAGATCGCACAGCCGGGCAGCTACAGCTGGCTGGTGGTCGATCAGGCCATGGCCGATGCTTCCAGCGTCATCCAGGGCTACATCAAGAAAGGCTATACCGCGGAGGGCGCTACCTACGAGGAACTGGCCAAGGCCATTGGCGTGGACGAGGCGACCTTTGCCGAGACCATGAACAACTGGAACCAGTGCGTGGCCGATAAGGCCGACGCCGAGTTTGGCCGTACCAGCTTTGCAAACCCGCTGGATACCGCTCCCTACTATGCCATCAAGGTCACTGCCGGTGTCCACCACACCATGGGCGGCCTGACCATCAACACCAACACGGAAGTGCTGGATACCAATGGCAACGTGATCCCCGGCCTGTTTGCAGCAGGTGAGATCACCGGCGGCGTCCACGGTGCAAACCGTCTGGGCGGCAACGCTGTGGCCGACTTTACCGTCTTTGGCCGCATTGCAGGCCAGGCTGCCAGCGATTACGCTGCATGAAACGCCTGACCCGGCTGCAGAAAAATCTGCTCTTTGCGGCAGTGCTCCTGCTGGCTGCAGTGGTGCTTTTCTGGGCACTGCGGGGCCGCAAACAGGGGGAAGCGCTGGTGGCGGTAGCCGATTTCGGCGACGGCGTCACCGAGACCATCCCGCTGGACAAAGATTACGATTATCTGTACGATGTGGGCGATTACGTTGTGCATTTACAGGTAAAAGACGGTGCCATCGCCTTTCAGGACAGCCAGTGCCCGGACCATGTCTGTGAGCAATTCGGCTGGCTGAGCCAGAAAGACGCCTGGGCCGCCTGCGTCCCCGCAGGGGTATATGTCCAGCTCTATGCGGCGGATGACGCTGCGGTGAAGTGAGCAGAAAACGCGGTAAGTAAATCGAAAAAGAGGCTGTTCCACTGGAAATTTTCCGTGGAGCGGCCTCTTTTTGCGCGCTGAAACGGTAAAAGGGCCCGTACCAATGCCGGTACGGGCCCTTTTGCAGGGGAGAAACAGAGGTTATTTTACATATTTGCCGCTGCAGATGTTTTTGCAGCAGGCGCTGACGGGGAACCAGCAGCAGTCGCGGCAGATATCCGCCAGCATCTCCGGCGTAGCCTTGGCATCCATGGCCCGAATGAGGTCCTGATAGACATAATCCTTTTCTTCCAGGCCAAAGTATTCCACGGTCTTGCGGTCGTACCGCTTTACCTTTTCCTGGGTGTCGCACAGGTCTTCGCCCAGCTTGTTGGGGCAGCAGGAGCAAAGCGTGTCGGTGGAGAACGTGAGGTGGATCCGCGTCCCGGGAACCTCCCGCAGTTGGTGGACCACGTCGTTCATGTGCTCCACAAAGGCGTCGTCGTAGCCGTGGCCGGAGTAGCCCTGGGTGCAGAGCAGATGGTGCGGGCGGAGTACGATCATGCCTTGAGCCCCGGAATCCGTTTCCGAATGTTCAGGCCGATGGCGCAGGCCAGCACAGCCTTGATGATAGCGGTGGGAATGAACGGCAGCACGCAGGCGGAAATAGCCACGGCCATGGTGCTGTGGGCCACGATGACGAACAGGATCACACCGACGATGTAGTTGACCACGGTGCCCACGACAACGGCCAGAGGGAACGCGCCCTTAAAGGCATTGCGGTGCTCCACGCCCAGGCCGATGATATAGGCCATGAGGGGGAACGAGATGAGGAAACCGCCCGTGGGGCCGACGAATTTGTCAATACCGCCGGAGAAGCTGGCCAGCACGGGCACGCCCACGGCACCCAGGATCAGGTACACGAGGCTTGCCATGGCGGAGAGCTTGGAGCCCAGCACCACAGCGGCCAGGGTGATGGCAAACGTCTGCATGGTCATGGGGACGCCCAGGGGCATCGGGATGGAGATCTGGGCCATCACGGCGATGACGGCGGCGAACAATCCGGTGTAGCAGATATCGCGGACCGAAAATTTCGAGCTTTGGGTGTTTTTGGCAGCTGCCTGACTCATAAAAAAATCCTCCTCTATTTGCGGCCCGCTGTTTTGGACGGGCCGGGAACATCGCATAAAAACTGCGCTTTGCCCCGTATTAAACCAGAAATTCCCGGGTGCGTCAACTTTGAAATATGCAGCAGGTTTACAATTTGGAAAAATCCGCCTGTCAGGCCGGGTTTCGGGCAGGCGGCAGCGGTGCCCCGGGGGCAAAAACCGGGAGAAACTGCCGGAATATTTGTCAAAGATGCGTGAAATGAAATTTGGACGCTTGTTTAATTTCCCGAAATGCGATACACTACCTTATAACAGACACTTCTGCGGGAGGGGGATCTTGCCCCCCCGCGCCGCACAGCGAGGAGGAAAAGCATGATCTGGAAAAAGAAGAGCGCGGCCATGCAGGGGAACGACCCCTCGGCAGCGGCTGCAAACGATAAGACCGCCGGGAAGCTTGCCGGGGCCAAAGCATTTGCCCGGAAGAACTGGAAATGGCTGGTCCCGGCGGCGGTGGTCGTCCTTGCAGGAGGGGTGTTCCTGCTCAAGCCCGCCAAGGACAAGCAGGCCAATGTGGACACCAGCTATGTGGAAACGGCGCCTGAGGAGCGGGATGTCTCCAACTCCCTCAGCGGCACCGGCACCCTGAACCCGGCCAATACTTACACCGTGAAATCTCTGGTGGACGGCAAAGTGCTCACCGCTGATTTTGAAGAGGGCGACACCGTGGAAGAGGGCACGATCCTCTACACCATCGACAGCTCCGACGCTTCCACCAACCTGGAAAAAGCGGAGATTGCGCTCCAGCAGGCCCAGCGCAGCTACGATAAGACGGTAGACCGCCAGTACGTCCGTGCTGAGGTGGCGGGTACTGTCAGCAGCCTGAAAGTGGCCAAGGGCGATGAAGTGACCAGCGGCCAGGAAGTGGCCGTCATCCGGGATAACTCCAAGATGATGCTCAGCCTGCTCTTCCCGGCGGCCGACGCCGCCAACTTCTCGGTGGGGCAGAGCGCGCAGGTGGTGCTGGACGGCACCTTTGAGACGCTGGACGGCACCATTACCGCTGTGACTGGCACCGATGAACTGAGCACTGGCAACCTGCTCACCCGTACGGTGACCATCGCGGTGCGGAACGCGGGCGGCCTGACCACGGCCCAGGCAGCCACGGCCAGCATCAATGGCGTCAGCTCCATTGCCTCCGCCACCTTTGCCTATCAGGCAGAGCGTACCCTGACGGCTCCCTCTTCCGGCACCGTCTCCGCCATCAATGTGCAGGAGGGCAGCGCGGTGGAAAAGGACGCCATCCTCATTGAGCTGACGGGCGATGACCTGACCGAATCCGTCCAGTCTGCTTCCGAGACCCTGCGCAGTGCCGAGATCTCGATGCAGAATATGCAGGACACCATGGCCAACTACACCATCACGGCTCCCATCAGCGGTACCGTGATCGAAAAAGACGTCAAGCAGGGCGACGCACTGACCTCCGGCACCAGCCTCTGTGTGCTGTATGACCTGAGCTACCTGGAAATGAGCATCAATGTGGACGAGCTGGAGATCGGCTCCCTTTCCGTGGGCCAGAAAGTGCAGATCACGGCGGATGCGGTGGCCGATAAGAACTATATGGGCACCGTGACCCGTGTCTCGATGAAAGGCAACTCTTCCGGCGGCACCACGACTTACCCCGTGACCATCCGCATCGACTCCATCGACGGCCTCCGCCCGGGCATGAACGCCAACGCGGAGATCGTGGTGGCCGAGTCCACCAGCGCCCTCTGCGTGCCCAACGCGGCCATCGTCCGCGGCGGCTATGTGCTGGTGACCAAGGATTCGCCCAGCGCGGCCAATGCGGACCCGGAGATGGAAGCTCCGGACGGCTATGTCTATGTGGACGTGAAGACGGGCGTCAGCGACGACGATTACACCGAGATCCTCGACGGCATCACGGCGGAAGACACGATTGCTTACGATCCCAACTCGGTGAGTGACAGCTACTATGATGACGGAAGCGGTTTCTATGATGACGGAAGCAGTTCCTTTTGATGAGGAGGGCTGAACATGAGCGCTCTGATCGAATTTGATGAAGTGTGCAAATACTACCAGATGGGCGACACGACCGTCAAGGCGGCTGACCATATCTCCATGAAGATCGAAAAAGGGGAGTTTGTAGCCATTGTCGGCCAGTCCGGCTCGGGCAAGTCCACCTGTATGAATATCATCGGCTGCCTGGATGTGCCCACCCAGGGCACCTATCGGCTCAATGGCCGGGACGTGGGCAAGATGAACCGGAACGAGCTGGCCGCCATCCGCAACGAGATGCTGGGCTTTATCTTCCAGCAGTACAACCTGCTGCCCAAGCTCAACTTGATGGAAAACGTGGAGGTGCCGCTGGTGTACGCGGGCGTCTCCCGCGCGGAGCGGCACAAGCGTGCCAAAGAGGTGCTGGAAAAGGTGGGCCTGGGCGATAAGCTCAAAAACAAGCCCAACCAGCTTTCCGGCGGCCAGCAGCAGCGCGTGTCCATCGCCCGGGCTCTGGTGCGCAACCCGCCCGTCATCCTGGCGGACGAGCCCACCGGCGCTCTGGACAGCCACACCGGCCGCGAGGTGCTGGGAATGCTGCAGGAGCTCCACAATGAGGGCCACACCGTGGTCCTCATCACCCACGACAATTCCATTGCCGTGCAGGCGGAACGCATCATCCGGCTGGAAGATGGGCGTGTCGTCTACGACGGCGACTCCCACTCCCCGGAGGCGGTCGTTCAGCCCACCCTGCTGCCGGAGCAGGAATCCCAGACCGAGGAGGCACAGGCATGATCATTGAAACTTTCCGGCAGGCCATCCAGAACGTCTGGAGCAACAAGCTCCGCACGTTCCTGACCATGCTGGGCATCATCATCGGCGTCATGGCGGTCATCGTCATCGTGGGCCTGGGCAACGGCATGACCAAGAGTATGAGGGACAGCTTTTCGGCCATGGGCACCAACACCCTGTCTGTCAGCATCTGGGGCTACGGCTCCCGCACCGCCTCGGTGGATGACGTGTATAACATCGTGAAGAAAAACCCCGATCTGTTGGAGTCCATCTCCCCGCAGATCGATTTCAGCAGCAACACGCCCAAGGTGGGCACCACTACCTACCGTTACACCAACCTGTACGGCGTGGACGAAGACTATACCGAGATGAAAAACTACACCCTGGCCAAGGGCCGCAACCTGCAGTACATGGACATGAAAGACGACAAGCAGGTCTGCGTCATCGGTGATTACATCAACCGCACCGCCTTTGGCGGCAACGGTGTGGGCAAGACCATCAAGCTGGGCCCCTACAAATTCCGCATCGTGGGTGTGCTGAACGCCAAGATCAGCGATCCCACCATGCAGCAGGGCAATGACGATGACTGCATCTACCTGCCCTATACCACCGCCATGCGTCTGTCGCAGAAAAGCACCGCGGATTCGTACATCTGCATCATGGTGGACGAGAATCAGGCCAACGAGGCCAAGGCTGCCATGGAAAACGGACTGTATAATCTCTTCAAAAGTGACAATGCGTATTACGTTTACTCGGCCAGTGAGTGGCTGGAAGAGATGAACAAGATGATCAACATGGTCATCGTTATCCTCACGGGCATTGCCAGCATCTCGCTGCTGGTGGGCGGCATCGGCATCATGAACATCATGCTGGTGTCGGTCACGGAGCGGACGAAAGAGATCGGCATCCGCAAGGCCATGGGCGCCAAGGAGCGGGTCATTCTGGCCCAGTTCGTCACCGAGGCCGCTACCACTTCCGCTCTGGGCGGCGCTCTGGGCATCGTGCTGGGGTATATCGTCAGCATGGCTGCCAACCGGGTGCTGCCCATGTTCACCGACGGCATGGATATCACGGTGAGCCCCTCGTTCGACTCTATCGTGGTGGCGTTCGGCATTTCGGCGGGCATCGGCGTGCTGTTCGGCTACCTGCCGGCCAAGCGTGCCGCCAAGCTCAACCCCATCGACGCCCTGCGGTATGATTAAAAGGAGAAGATAAGCCATGAAAAAACGAATCCTTGCATTGCTGCTGGCGGTGTGCATTGCAGCCTCCATGCTGGTGCTCCCGGCTTCGGCGGCTGCCACCAACAACACCGCGGTCCAGATGGCCATTACCCTGGGGGCCATGGATACCGACCAGACCGGGGCCCTGAACGCCGTGGTCACCCGTGGTGCCTTTGCCCGGATGCTTACCTCGTTCTCCACATTCCGGGAGAGCGTGGGTGCACAGGGCACGGTGGGCACCCTCTATACCGACGTGCCCGGCACTTCGCCCTGGGCCCCCTACATCCGCATTGCGGTGCAGCAGGGCTGGCTGAACGGTTACACGGACGGCAGCTACCGCCCGGACAACGCTGTCACGCTGGAGGAGGCCTGCACGGCGGTCCTCAAGCTGATGGGCTATAAGATGACCGAGCTGAACGGCGCGTTCCCCAACGCGCAGCTCAACAAGGCCAGCGAGATTGGCCTGCGCACCGGACTGGACCGCAAGCAGGGCGAGGCTATGAACTATGAGGACGCCGCGGTCCTGCTCTACAACGCCCTCACGGCCAACACTGCTTCGGGCGGCGCTTACGGCACCACTCTGGGCTTTACCGTTTCCAACGGCCAGGTGGATGCCTCCACGGTCCTGCTCAGCAGCCTGCAGGGCCCCTTTATCTACGGCGAGGGGGCACAGGTGCCCTTTACCCCGGTGGCCGTCTACCGCAACGATAAAGTTTCCCCCTCGGGCGAGCTGAACCAGTACGACGTGTACTATTACAGCGAGAGCCTGCGCACGATCTGGGTCTACACCCGCCGCGCGGCCGGCCGCATCACGGCAGTGTCTCCCTCGGCCAGCGCGCCCACCTCGGTCACCGTGGCGGGCAGTACCTACACGCTGGGCAGCACGGCGGTGGCCTCGCAGGTATCCTCCCTCAACGGCGGCGGTGTGGGCCAGGTGGTCACCCTGCTGCTGGGCATGAACAATGAGGTGGCCGGCATCGTCACCGGTGAAGAGGCCGACAGCGTCTTCTATGGCGTTGTCCAGTCCGCCTCCCGCAACCTGATTGAAGAGGACAACGGGGCTGATGTGCTCCAGAAAGTCTCGGTCATGTGCACGGACGGTATCGTCCGGAGCGTCAACGTGGACAAAAGCCTCAATTTTCCCACCGGTTGGCTGGTAGAAATCAGCGTGGACGGTGCCAACGGAGAGAACGTGAAAAAAATCAGCACCCGGTCCGTCAGCGGCACCGTGAACGCGGACGCCACCGCTCTGGGCGACGCTGCCCTGGCCGACGATGTGGAAATTATGGATACAACGTCAGGAGGTGCGGCTGGGGCGATTCGTCCCAGCCGCCTATCGGGGGTAACGCTCTCGGGCTCTGACGTCCGCTACTACACCACCAATGAAAACGGCCAGATCGACCGCCTCATCCTCAACGATGTCACGGGCGATCTGTGGAACTACGGCGTGCTGGACGATGTGAAGAATCTGGCCGCCAACTACAGCAGCATCAAAACGCTGGTGACCACCGATTCTTCGGGCAACACGACCACCAAGACCACCGTGGATGAGGTGAAAAATCTGCTGGTGCCCACCACGAGCGAGATTTTGTGGGGCGTCATCAGCGGCGATATCCTCAGCACGGCATGGAATCGCCTGACGGGCAACACTGCAGGCCTGCTGGGCATCGGCTTCCGGCAGATCGGTGCCATTACCGGGGCTCCGCTGAGCAACATCTTCAACTTCATCGGCGGCGGTGCCAACTACATCTGCTATATCAATGGCCAGCAGGCCAGCCTGACCACCTCCATCAAGTACCCGGTGCTGGCGGGCGGTATTGCCGTCAGCCAGGAGGCGTCTGGTTCGGTCAAATCCATGATGCAGCTCATGCCCATGAAGATCGATAAGGTGGGCGCTGCCTCCGTCCTCTCGGGCGATCAGCGCTATGAGATGGCCGACGACACGCAGGTCTACCTGTGGTACAAGGGCCAGTATTACGCCACCAAGCTGGCATACGTCAACTCGGATGATTACTACCTGACCGGCTGGTACGATAACTTTGGCTGCACGGCGGGCAAGAAAGTCCGCGTCATCATCGCAGTCAAGAAAGACTGATGCCGGGGGATTACGCGGCCCCGTGCTGGCTGCTGCGGCAGGCCCGGCAGCTGCTGTATCCCCGCCGCTGCCCTTTCTGCCGCCGGGTGCTGGGCTTTGTATCAACCTGCCCGGAATGCGCGGAACGGCTGGAACTGCTCCGCCGGATGCCCATGCGGCTCAAGGAAAGTGAGCACTATCTGGGAACCCTGAGCGGGGCCGCGGCACCCTACCGCTACACGGGCTGTGTCCGCAGTGCGGTGCTGCGGGCCAAGTACCAGGGCGAGCCGTGGACGGCCGTGGAGCTGGGCGTCGAGATGGCCCGGCTGCTCTTTGGCAGCGAGATCCTCATGTGCGGCGCGGAGCCCACACCCCAGCGGGTGGAGGGCCTGAGCCTTGGCTATGACGCCATCGTCCCGGTGCCGGCCTCCAGCAAAAAACGCGGCTATAATGTGCCGGAGCGGATGGCCCGGCCGCTGGCAAAGGCGGTGGGCGTCCCGCTGGCCGCCAACGCCCTCGGCCGTGCCCGCACTGGCCGCCATCAGGCCGGGCTCTCGCTGGACGAGCGCCTGGTCAACGTGGCAGGCGCGTTCCGGGTGCTGGAACCGGACAACGTGGACGGGAAGCGGGTGCTGCTGGTGGATGATGTTATCACCACCGGAGCCACGGCAGCCGCCTGTGCGCAGGCTTTGCTGGATGCCGGGGCCCAAAGCGTGTTCGCCGTGGCGCTGGCTACCGTGGAATTTGACGCACTACCGTCCCGCAGCCAGCCCATTGCGGAAACGGCGGAGGAAGACGAAAAAGAAATCGAAAAAACTTGAAAAAAGCGCTTGACAAAACACCCTGCATCGGGTATACTAATTGAGCTGTGAGCGATAAGCCACATGCGATATCCGGGTGTAGCGCAGTTTTGGTAGCGCGCTTGAATGGGGTTCAAGAGGCCGTGAGTTCGATTCTCGCCACTCGGACCAAAAATCCAACGATTTCACGTTAGAAATCGTTGGATTTTTTTGTTTGTGGACTGACCTCATTTGGCTTTGACCACAATAAAAGACTTCTTGAATTCCTCATATTTGTAAATAGGGCAGCAAAAAGCCGCTCACCGTGCAGGTTTCCAGCATGGTGAGCGGCTTTACGATTGCTTCGATTCATTTTCTTCTGTTTTGCGCCGCGCCAGGGCTGACACGCCTCCAAACAGCGCAGATTTCCTCCCTATTCTTCATGCAAATTATTGCAAGAAATCCCAAATTAGCTTGAAACGCTTTTCACACGATGATAGAATAATAACAATGCCTTTTATAGAAGAATCCGCACAAAATCAGTGCGGACAGGCCGCGAGCATGGGGATTCCTGTGGGGTGTGTAAGAATCACCAAAATCAAGGCAGCACTGCACCCCATTGGATTCATGCAGGATTGCCTCCGAAAATGTGAGGAAAGTATATTTATATGATGAAAAAGATCTCCCGCCGCTCCTTTTTGCAGGCTTGCGGCGTTGCAGCTGCCACGGCAGCACTGACCGCCTGCGGCGGCAGTAAGGCTGAAAGCAAAACGGAAGATGCGCACGAGGCCGTCACCTTTATGGCACCTTATAAAGAGGTAGAAGCCTTTATTGAGCAGGTACACAGTGTTTACCCGGAAGTGAACATCGAGGTCGTGCCCTACAGCGGCGATAACACCACCA
>ENA-UAMB01001406-UAMB01001406.1-human-gut-metagenome-genome-assembly--contig:-NODE-1406-length-11911-cov-13.292932_pt1 | contig 11911 bp, 8 predicted proteins | sample MGYA00243707_ERZ654484 | MGnify/ENA primary metagenome ERZ654484 (study PRJEB26926, sample SAMN06164464) | human gut metagenome | biome: ENVO:00009003; feature: ENVO:2100002; material: ENVO:00002003... | reverse complement strand
TACTGATCGGTCTCGTGGGCTCGGAGATGTGTATAAGAGACAGTAATAAATATTTGTATATCTGGGGAATGTTTATTATTAGAATCTGAGAGGGTAGAATATGGAGAAATATATTGGAAAATCAGTGTATAAGGGTACTGCCATCGGACCAGTTAATGTTCTAAAGAAAAGTGAAAGTCTGATTAAGCGTGTACATGTTGAGAATGTTGATGAAGAATTAAAGCGTCTGGACAAAGCTAAAGAAAAGACGCTTCAACAGCTTGCCAGGCTGTATGATAAAGCATTAAAGGAGGTTGGTAAAGTCAATGCAGAGATATTTGAAGTGCATCAGATAATGCTTGAAGATGAAGATTATCAGGATGCTATTCATAATATGATATGCAATGAGAATGTTAATGCAGAATATGCGGTGTCAATAACAGGAGATAATTTTGCTGACATGTTTGCTAATATGGATGATGATTATATGAGAGCACGTTCAGCGGATGTAAAGGATATATCTAATCGTCTGGTGAGTAATTTGAGCGGTGAAGAGCAGCCTGACTGGGAAAACACAGAGCCATCAATTATTGTGGCAGATGATTTGACACCGAGTGAAACTGTACAGATGGATAAGAATAAGATTTTAGCATTTGTGCTGGTACATGGTTCGGCTAATTCCCATACAGTAATTCTTGCAAGAATGATGAATATTCCAGCATTAATTGGTGTACCAATTGAGTTAGAATCCTTACACAATGGAGTTAATGCAATTGTAGACGGTCAGGATGGAATTTTTTACCTGAATCCGGATGAGAATCAGATAGCACAGGCTAAGGAAGCCCAGCAGAAGGAACAGGAACAGAAAAAACTGCTTGCTAATTATAAAGGAAGAGAGTCAGTCACAAAGAGTGGCAGAAAGATTAACCTTTATGCGAACATTGGAAATGTATCTGATGTTGCTTATGTATTAGAAAATGATGCTGAAGGAATAGGATTATTCAGAAGTGAGTTCCTGTATCTTGGAAGAGATGAACTTCCTGATGAAACAGAACAGTTTAATGCCTATCGTCAGGTATTACAGATGATGGCAGATAAAAAAGTAGTTATTCGTACACTTGATATTGGGGCAGATAAAAAAGCAGATTATCTTGGACTTGGCAAGGAAGATAATCCTGCGTTGGGTTATCGTGCCATAAGAATATGTCTGGAGCAGCCGGATATATTCAAAACACAGTTGAGAGCATTATTAAGAGCTGCTAAATATGGTAATTTATCTATAATGTATCCAATGATTATTTCTGTGGAAGAAGTTGTAAGTATTAAGAAGATTGTTGCTGAGGTGGCAGAGGAACTGGAGAATGAGAATATTCCATATGAGATTCCAGAGCAGGGAATTATGATAGAGACACCAGCGGCAGTTATGCTAAGTGAGGAACTTGCAGAGCTTGTAGATTTCTTTAGTATAGGTACTAATGACCTTACACAGTATACACTTGCAATTGACAGGCAGAATAACAGACTGGACAGATTTTATAATCCGCATCATGAGGCAGTTCTCAGGATGATTGAGATGACCATACAGGGAGCACATAAGCATGGCAAATGGGTAGGAATCTGCGGAGAACTTGGAGCAGATACCACTCTTACAGAGAGATTTATTAAGATGGGTATAGATGAGCTTAGTGTATCGCCATCAATGGTACTTGGTGTTCGTAGCAGAATATGTGAAATGGAGTGATAAGTGATGAAAATATACAAAGCAAAAGATTATGCTGATATGAGTAGAAAGGCAGCTAATATTATATCAGCACAGATTATTATGAAGCCGGAATGTGTACTTGGACTTGCGACTGGTTCAACGCCAGTTGGGTTATATAAGCAGTTAGTAGAATGGTATAAAAAAGGTGACTTGGATTTTTCAGCAGTTAAGACTATTAATCTTGATGAGTATAAGGGACTCAGTCAGGACAATGATCAGAGTTATTATTATTTTATGCATAAGAATTTATTTGATAATGTGAATATATCAGTTGATAATACTCATATTCCTAATGGAATGGAGCAGGATTCGGAAAAAGAATGTAACAGATATTCTGAACTGATTAAGTCTCTTGGTGGTATTGATTTACAACTTCTTGGAATAGGTCATAATGGACACATAGGATTTAATGAACCATCAGATTCATTTGAAAAACAGGTTCATTGTGTTGATTTAACAGAATCTACAATAGAAGCTAATAAGAGGTTTTTTGAATCAGCAGAAGATGTTCCAAGACAGGCATACACAATGGGAATCAAGACAATAATGCAGGCAAAGAAGATTCTGGTTGTTGCAAGTGGAGAAGATAAAGCACAGATTGTGAAAGAAGCCTTTTTTGGACATATTACACCATATGTTCCTGCATCAGTTCTGCAGCTGCATAATGATGTAACACTGGTAGCAGATGAAGCAGCTCTTAGTAAGATTTATTAAAGCATATTAACTTGGTGAATAGAAAGTTGTGAAGATATGATTATAAAGAATGCTGATGTTTATACACAGGATAATGTATTTGTTAAGGGAGATGTCGTTGTAGATAACGGCACATTCACCAAAGTGCTGGAAGCCCCTGATTATGTTGACAATGAAGTAGTAGATGCTACAGGACTTAAGATGATTCCAGGACTTGTTGACATTCATTTTCATGGATGCAAAGGCGCAGATATGTGTGATGGAACTAAAGAGGCACTTGATATAATTTCGCGGTATGAGGCTTCTGTCGGAGTGACGAGTATATGTCCGGCAACCATGACGATAGCTAAGGAAGAACTTGTTGAAGTTATGAAGAATGCCGGAGAGTATTCATATAATGGTGGAGCCCATCTGGTAGGAATTAATATGGAGGGACCTTTTATAAGTCCACAAAAAAAGGGTGCACAGGCAGCAGAGAATATTATGCATTGTAATTATGAGTATTTCTGTGAACTCCAGAAAGCTGCAAATGATTTAATAAAGATTGTTGATATTGCACCAGAAGAGCCGGGTGCGATGAATTTCATAGATAAAGTAAAAGATAATGTTGTGGTGTCGATTGCTCATACAGCAGCGGATTATGATACTGCGATGGAGGCAATTCAACATGGTGTAACTCATGCAACACATTTATACAATGCAATGCCCCCTATGAATCATAGAAAGCCTGGTGTTATAGGTGCAGTAAGAGATTCATATCAATGTCATGCAGAACTGATATGTGATGGAGTTCATATTCATCCATCAGTAATACGGGCAACATTTGCTATGTTGGGTGCGGGACGCATAATACTAATCAGTGACAGCATGAGAGCAACAGGATTAGAGGATGGCGAATATACTCTTGGAGGACAGCCTGTAGTGGTAAAAGGTAATCTGGCAACATTACATGATGGAACAATTGCCGGATCAGCAACTAATTTAATGGATTGTCTTCGATATGTCGTTAAAAAAGCAGGGATTTCATTAGAAACAGCTGTTATGTGTGCAACAGAGAATCCGGCAAAGGAAATTGGTATATATGATAAAGTCGGAAGTATTTCTGTAGGAAAACAAGCAGATTTCGTGCTTATTGATGAGGAATTGAATATTAAGAGAGTATATATTGATGGAAAGGAGATAATATGCTAGGTTTTTTCAAAGGAAAGTCAAAGGATAATATTATTTATTCTCCATGTAAAGGAAAAGTGGTGCCAATTACTGAAGTTTCAGATCCAACATTTTCAGAAAAGGTTCTTGGAGATGGATTTGCAGTAATCCCTTCTGAAGGAAAGATATATGCTCCGGCAGATGGTGAGATTTCAATGGTGTTTGATACTCTTCATGCTGTGACAATGACAACCAGTCAGGGAACAGAATTACTGATACATATTGGGCTGGATACGGTAACGCTCAAGGGAGAACCATTTATTTCACATGTTTCAGGTGGTCAGCAGGTAAAAAAGGGTGATTTACTTTTAGAGGCTGATCTTGAAAAAATAAAGTCGGCAGGATTGGATACGATTACACCAGTCCTTATATGCAATACCGACGATTATAATAAAATTAATCTAATAAAGGAGGGTGAGGTATCTATTGATGATGAAGTTCTGAAAATATCATAATTACTCAGGATTTCACAATGCGCGTGATTGGGATAACCCCGATTAATAATGATTTAAAGGAGGAGAAAAGTATGAAATTTCTTCAAAAACTGGGAAAAGCGTTAATGCTTCCTGTGGCAGTACTGCCTATATGTGGTATCCTTATGGGTATCGGTTATATGCTGTGTCCAGAAGCTATGCAGGGTGGAGATATTCAGGGCGCAGCTGATATGATTGGTCTGTTTCTTGTAAAAGCTGGTGGAGCTTTAATTGATAACATGGCAATCCTTTTTGTAATTGGTGTCGGTGTAGGTATGTCAGATAAAAATGATGGTACCGGAGGAATTGCGGCACTTGCTTCGTGGCTTATGATGACAACACTTCTTTCTACAAAGTTTGTTACAGTAATTATACCTTCTATAGCAGACAGTGCAACTAAAACTCTTGCATTTAACAAGATTGAGAATCCATTTATTGGTATTCTTGCTGGTATAATCGGTGCTATGTGTTATAACAAGTTTAAAGATACAAAATTACCAAACTGGTTATCTTTCTTTAGTGGAAAACGATGCGTAGCAATTGTTTCAGGAGTAGTATCAATTCTTGTATCTGTTGTGTTATTATTTGTATGGCCATTACTGTTCAGCGCATTAGTAAGCGTTGGTAAGGCAATTGTAAAGCTTGATATTGTTGGTGCAGGTATCTATGCATTCTTGAACAGATTGTTAATTCCTACCGGATTACATCATGCGTTGAACAACGTATTCTGGTTTGATACTATCGGACTTGGAGATTTACAGCACTTCTGGGCAGGACAAACATCAAGTGATGTTTCATGGAGTCTTGGAATGTATATGTCAGGCTTCTTCCCATGTATGATGTTTGGTGTTCCTGGTGCAGCTTTAGCTATGATTAAATGTGCAAAGCCAGCTAAGAAAAAAGTAGCTATAGGACTTGTTGCTTCTGCAGCATTATGTGCATTTATCTGTGGTGTTACAGAACCATTTGAATTTGGTTTCATGTTCCTTGCTCCTGGACTCTATGTTATCTATGCACTTCTTTATGGTATATTTACAATGATTACAGTTGCATTAGGCTTCAGAGCAGGATTTAGTTTCTCAGCAGGTGCTACTGACCTGTTATTCTCATCATCTCTTCCGGCAGCACAGAAGACATGGTTGATAATTCCTCTTGGTATAGCAGCATTCTTCGTATTCTATTTTGTATTCTTATTTGCCATTAAGAAATGGGATTTAAAGACTCCTGGCAGAGAAGATGATGATATAGAAGCAGAAAAGAAAGTTGAACTTGCAAGTGACGATTATACAGCAATTGCAAAGACAATTCTTGAAGGCTGTGGCGGAAAAGAGAATATTGCAAGCATAGATAATTGTATTACAAGACTGAGACTTGAAGTAAAGGATATTACACTTGTTAATGATAAGGTTATTAAATCAGCTGGTGTTGCTGGTGTTATGAAACCTGGAAAGACATCTGTACAGGTTATTATAGGAACTAAGGTACAGTTTGTTGCGGATGCATTTTCTAAGCTTTGTGAATAATTAAAATGTTAAAATAAAGATAATATAAAAATCCCCGGTAAGACTGTCAGAACAGCAGCTTATCGGGGATTATTTCATGTGTTACTTTACCATGCTTAAAAATTCTTCATCAGATATCTTAGAATTCATTACAGCATTCTTAATTGCAGCGGACATAACGCGGGCAGCAAGTGTTCCTGCGAAGTTGATATCAACACGTACAGCTTCGTTGCCGCCTCGTTTTGCAGTGCTTGCAGCATATATTGTATCTCCGTCTGCCATTGTGCCGACTGGATTAATGCAGCGTGCATACGCATTTCTTGCCATAGATGCAATCTTGTTAAGTTCAGCCTTGTTAAATGCAGCGTTGGTTATAATCGCACCGATTGTTGTGTTGCCTGTGAACATATCGCGAGGTGCCATGAACTGATAGAGTGCTTCTTCACAGCTTATATACTCTGTTCTGTCAGCGTTCTTAAGTCCGGCAAGCTTTTTACCGGTTTCATAATCTGATATATCTCCAAGTGCATTTACAACAACAATTGCTGTCATTATAAATGTGCCAGCTTTCACTGAATATATTCCAAGTCCTGACTTTTCAGCCTGCTTCATTCCCATAATCTTGCCGACAGTCGCACCTGTTCCGGCACCGATACAGCCCTGAATGGGTTCGCTGCTATCCGAATTGGCAGCGGTGGAAGCATCAGTATTGACAACACCGGCCTTCATAAGTGCCTGAATGCAGGCCTCATATCCCATAGTACTGTCTGGGCGTACTTTAGAGCTTCCATATCCAAGATCAAATATGCATGACTGGCATACAAGCGGAACAAGTGAAACGCCTGTGTTATATCCTATACCATGTTCTTCAAGACATGTCATAACTCCGTCAGATGCGGCAAGACCGTATGCTGAACCGCCTGACAGCACGATGGCATTAATCGGATTGTCAGCAGTCATAGGCATAGTAAGAGGTGTTTCTCTTGATGCCGGACCGCCACCGCTAATGTCACAGCCTGCTGTAGCTCCGTCTGGAAAATATATAACAGTTACACCAGTGCCAGCTTCCTTATTGGAAGCATGACCTAATCTAAAATCATTAATATCATTAACTGAAATCTCTGTAAACAAAACTAATCCTCCGTTGATTAATGTCCGATTTATTCAATCAAAGTGACTGATTAATTCTGGTTAAGCTTAAGTGCAGCATATAATGCACGGGAAACCACACTAGCAACAATAAAGCAGATTCCTGCCTCAATAAGTCCCTGAACACCAACAAATAATACTACGAATATAAGTGGGTTCTTAGCTCCGAGTGCAGTAACGAAGGCCTGTACATAATCTGTATTATAGAAGAAGAGAACAAGTGAACTCATGAATAATAAAGTATTAAGTAAAGGACAGCAGAGACTTGCTATATAATAAGAAAATTTCTTAACTCCATTAATACTGTGAAGTCCCTTGAATATAAGTCCTGTAAGGAAGCCTTCAAGAGTTCTTGTTACTACTGTTGTTACAAATGTACCAAATGGATTAATTCCGAGAAGAACAGTTCCCATTGCGCCTCCAACGAAGCACTGATAAAAGCTTGTGAGTCCGAATGTCAGACCACAGATTAAACCGCCGACAGGTCCTAAGATGATAGCACCTACAGCTACAGGAACAGTTAAAAGGGTGATAGAAAGTCCAGGGGTACGGATGTAGCCTAATGGGGTCAGTGACATAACGAGTATGACCGCAACCATAAGTGCCAGCTCCACCATGTACTTAGTGTTGAACTTCGATGCAGAAGTCCGAGTTGCATTAATAGTATTCATATTGTCTCCTTTGCGGAAAGGTATGCAGCCCTTCCGGCTTGTTAAGATACATCTCCGAAAAATGGATGACGTTCGCGCGTATAATAACATATATATTGTTATAATTCAAACATTCTTTATAAATTATTTATAAAAATACATTTGACATTAATTTACTATGATGGAAATCAGTGTTATTATAAGAAACGCTTATTTATTATTGAAAGCAGATTTTTTGAAAATATTTATCAATAAAGATGGGAGAGTGTTTATGAGCAGAATTATTAAAAATGTGCTGCCATACTGGAAGTCGGTAGTGCTGGTATTTGCACTGCTTATTGTTCAGGCAGTGTGTGACTTGTCGCTTCCTGCGTATACTTCAGATATCATTGATACAGGTATACAGAATGGAGGCATAGAGCATACTGTGCCAGAAAAGATTACCAAGGAAGAATTTGACACTGCGAAGCTTTTTATGACAGAGGAAGAAGCACAGCTGTGGGAACAGTCGTATTCTTATAATGAAGATGATAATGTCTATGAATTAAGTGTCAAAGGTTCTAAGAATAAGACTGATTTAGATGACACGCTTTTTACCGCACTTATAATTAATAATCAGATGTCTTCAGTGACTGAAAGTGCATTCAAAAGCCGTATGGCAGAGCAGATGCATGTAAGTGAGGAGCAGCTGTCCAATGTTTCAGTAGAAGATATTGGAAAGTCTATGGGCGTGGAGCTTACTACATTTACACAGATGATGGAAGATTCGGATGGTAATGAGGTTGAAACTATATGTGTGGATATGAGACAGATAGTGAAGGCAATGTATAGTGCAGGGGCTATGAGTAAAGACGATATCCTTTCTATGCGAAGCGAATTCCAGAAGACTATTGATACCATGGGAAAGACTCTTGTTTCGTCTATGGGCGTTGCTTATGCAAAGAGCATGGATGCCAAGGCAGGAATGGACATGGATTCTATCCAGACTAAGTATCTGTGGGCAGCTGGTCTTAAGATGGTTGCCATGGCACTTCTTATGGCGGTTACTTCTGTATGTATAGGCTTCCTTGCATCAAGAGTTGGTGCAGGCGTTGCAAGAGATATGAGAGGAAAACTGTATTCTAATGTCATGGGATTCTCTAATGCTGAGATGGACAAATTCTCTACAGCATCACTTATCACAAGAACAACTAATGATGTACAGCAGGTTCAGATGGTTACGGTTATTATGCTGAGAATGATTCTGTATGCACCAATTCTTGGCGTCGGAGGAATTATAAAGGTTGTTGGAACAGGAGCCGGCATGGGCTGGGTTATAGTTATGGCTGTTGTGGTTATCATTGCATTTGTAATGCTTCTTATGGTAATTGCGATGCCTAAGTTCAAGCTTATGCAGAAGCTGGTTGATAATGTCAATCTTGTATCCAGAGAGATTCTTACGGGTCTTTCTGTAATAAGAGCCTTTGGAAGAGAGAAGAAGGAAGAGGAAAGATTTGACGAAGCTAATAAAAAGCTTACTAATACAATGCTCTTTACTAACAGAACAATGACATTCATGATGCCAAGCATGATGCTTATTATGAATGGTTTATCAGTTCTTATCGTGTGGGTTGCCGCACACAGAATTGATGCCGGAGTTATGCAGGTAGGTTCTATGACTGCATTTATAACATATTCGATGCTTATAGTTATGTCATTCCTTATGCTTACAATGATGTCTGTAATGCTTCCAAGAGCGATGGTTGCAGCTGACCGTATAGATGAAGTTATTAATACACATTCTTCAATAGAAGACTCTGAGAATCCTGAGACAATTGAGTCTGCAAAGGGTGTAATTGAGTTTAATCATGTTAATTTCATGTATCCGGGTGCTAAAGCGAACGCACTTGAGGATATTACATTTAAAGCAGAGCCGGGTAAGACTACAGCAATTATAGGAAGTACGGGCTGTGGAAAGTCAACGCTCGTTAATCTTATTCCAAGATTGTATGATGTTACAGGAGGAAGCATTACTATTGATGGTCATGATATAAGAAATATCTCTATGCATGACTTAAGAAGTGAGCTTGGTTACGTGCCTCAGAAGGGAATGCTTTTCTCTGGTACTATTGCAAGTAATTTAAGATTCGGTAATCCTGATGCAAGCGATGAAGATGTCGTTAAGGCAGCACAGATTGCACAGGCAACTGAGTTCATTGATAATAAGGCTGAGAAGTATGACAGTCCTATAGCACAGGGCGGTACTAATGTTTCAGGTGGTCAGAAGCAGAGACTTTCGATTGCAAGAGCAATAGCAAAGCACCCAAGAGTGTTTATATTTGATGACAGTTTTTCAGCACTTGATTTAAAAACTGACGCAATTCTTCGTAAGGAGCTTGCTGCAAATGTGTCTGATGCCACTGTTATTATTGTAGCTCAGCGAATCAGCACAATCCTTCATGCAGATCAGATTCTTGTTATGGATGATGGTAAGATTGTTGGCAAGGGAACGCATGAAGAACTTATGAAGACATGTGAGACATATCAGCAGATTGCAAGTTCACAGCTTTCTGCTAAAGAGCTTGGAAAGGAGGCCTAGTCAGTATGGAAGATAATAAAAATATCAAAATGCCACCGAAAAGAAGAATGGGACCTCCGGGAAGAGGAATGGCACCTGTTGAGAAAGCCAAGGATTTCAAAGGATCAATAGGAAAGCTTATAAGATATATTGGAAGCTATAAGATTGCGATAATATTTGTTGCAGTTATGGCTGTATGCTCAACAGTATTTTCTGTTGTAGGTCCGAAGGTTCTTGGTAAGGCAACTACAGCTCTGTCAGAAGGTCTTGTAAAGAAAATCGGTGGAACTGGCGGAATTGACTTTGGAAAGATTGGAACAATTCTTATATTCGTGCTTTGTCTGTATGCCGCAAGTGCAGTATTTAACTTTGTACAGGGCTGGATAATGACAGGCATTACACAGAAGGTCTGCTACAGATTAAGAAAAGAAATCAGCGAGAAGATTAACCGTATGCCTATGAAGTATTTCGAGAGCAGGACATATGGTGAGGTGTTATCAAGAATTACTAACGATGTTGATACACTTGGAATGGGACTTAACCAGAGTATTACAACAATCATTACTTCTTTAACTACTATGATTGGTGTTCTTGTTATGATGTTAAGCATTTCACCGCTTATGACACTTATTGCGGTTATAATACTTCCAATATCAGTCGGACTTGTTTCTTTCGTTGTTAAGAAGTCACAGGGATATTTCAAAACACAGCAGGAGTATCTTGGACATATTAACGGACAGATTGAGGAAACTTATGGCGGACATATGATTGTTAAATCATTTAACAAAGAAAAGGATATGGTTGATTCATTTAACAAGACTAATGATGTCCTTTATGGTTCAGCATGGAAGTCACAGTTCCTTTCAGGAATGATGCAGCCAATCATGATGTTTGTAGGTAACTTAGGTTACGCATGTGTTGCATTAACCGGTGGTCTTCTTGCTATTAAAAATGTTATAACAATCGGTGATATTCAGGCATTTATCCAGTATGTGAAGAATTTCACACAGCCAATCCAGCAGATTGCTCAGGTTATCAATCAGGTACAGTCTATGGCAGCAGCTTCTGAGAGAGTATTTGAATTTCTTGATGAAGAAGAGGAAGACCAGACTGTTAAGAATCCTGTTTCTACAGAAGGAATTAAGGGCGAGGTTGATTTCGAGCATGTAAGATTCGGATACAATGAGAACCAGACTATCATCAAGAATTTCAGTGTAAATGTTAAGCCTGGACAGAAGGTTGCTATCGTTGGACCGACAGGTGCAGGTAAGACCACTATTGTTAAACTGCTTATGAGATTCTATGATGTTAATGATGGAGCTATTCTTGTTGATGGACATAATGTTAAGGATTTCAACAGAAGAGAATTAAGAGACGCATTTGGAATGGTTCTTCAGGATACATGGCTCTATAAGGGTACAATTATGGAGAATATCAGATACGGAAAGCTTGATGCAACTGATGAGGAAGTTATTGCAGCAGCCAAGGCAGCTAACGCCCATCACTTTATTGAGACTCTTCCGGGCGGTTATGATTGTGAGCTTAACGAGGACGCAAGCAATGTCTCACAGGGACAGAAGCAGCTTCTTACAATTGCAAGAGCAATCCTTGCAGATAATCCAATCCTTATTCTTGATGAAGCAACATCTTCTGTTGATACAAGAACAGAGGAGCGAATCCAGAAGGCTATGGATAATCTGATGAAGGGCAGAACAAGCTTTATTATTGCACACAGACTTTCAACCATCAAAGATGCTGATGTGATACTTGTTATGAAGGATGGTGATATCGTTGAGCAGGGAACTCATGATGAGCTTCTTGCCAAGAACGGTTTCTATGCTGACCTTTATAATTCGCAGTTTGAGCAGGCTTCTTAGATTGATAATATATATGCTGTCTCTTATACACATCTGACGCTGCCGACGACTTAATAGGTG
>ENA-UAMB01001401-UAMB01001401.1-human-gut-metagenome-genome-assembly--contig:-NODE-1401-length-11939-cov-4.037025_pt1 | contig 11939 bp, 6 predicted proteins | sample MGYA00243707_ERZ654484 | MGnify/ENA primary metagenome ERZ654484 (study PRJEB26926, sample SAMN06164464) | human gut metagenome | biome: ENVO:00009003; feature: ENVO:2100002; material: ENVO:00002003... | reverse complement strand
TCTGATCGGTCTCGTGGGCTCGGAGATGTGTATAAGAGACAGATACAAAGGGGTTATTCTGTTTTTGCCGCTTTGGCCCCCCGGCTCTCCGCCTCCATGATTTCCATGGCGGTGCGCAGGGTGTCTACCACCGACTCCTGGGGCAGCGGTTTTAAGGCGATATAGGGCTTTTTGCCTGCAGACAGCAGCACCCGGCCGTACATACCCTTGTTCAGCGCCGGGATCCATGCCGGTTCCAGATTACTGAAATACAACAGCACCGCGCCGTTCTTTTGGCTGATTTCCGTTAAGCCTAACGCCAGCGCCCGATTGCGCAGCAGCGCAATTTCCACCAACCCGTACACACTTTGGGGCGGCTTGCCGTAACGGTCCGTCAACTCGTCGTACACATCGTTGGCATCTGCGTCGCCGGCAATGTCCGCAATGCGCTTATACATGGCGATCCGCTGATTGGTGGCAGGGATATACGCCTCGGGAATATTGGCGTCCACCGGCAGGTCGATCAGGCACTCCTGCTCCTCATTTTGGGCAGGCGCCTCGCCTTTCTCCAGCGCCACGGCCTCCTCCAACAGCTTTAAGTACATATCGTACCCTACCGCCTCCATATGGCCGTGCTGGCGGTTGCCCAAAAGGGAACCGGCACCGCGGATCTCCAGGTCCCGCATGGCGATCTTAAACCCGGAGCCGAACTCCGTGTATTCCCGAATGGCCTCCAACCGCTTGGTAGCAATATCCGTCAGTTCCCGCCCACGGGTGTAAGTAAAATAGGCAAACGCCCGGCGAGAAGAACGCCCTACCCGGCCGCGAATTTGGTGCAGCTGGGCCAGTCCCATGCGGTCTGCATGCTCAATAATCAGGGTGTTTACATTGGGAATATCCACCCCGGTCTCTATAATGGTGGTGCACACCAAAACATCCAACTGGGCGTCTAAAAGCTGCTGCCAAACGGAACTGAGCTGCTCCTCGGTCATACGACCGTGGGCAATGCCCACCCGCGCGCCGGGCAGTGCCTTTTGGATTTGCACCGCCGTGTGCTCAATGGTATCAATATTATTGTGCAGATAGTAGCACTGACCGCCCCGAGCCAGTTCCTTTTCCATAGCCTCCGTCAGCACCCCAAAGTCGTACTCCATCACATAGGTCTGCACCGGGTGCCGGTCGCCGGGAGCCTCCTCCAGCACACTCATATCCCGTATGCCGCTCATAGCCATATTCAGGGTGCGGGGAATGGGGGTGGCAGACAGGGTCAGTACATCTACCGCCGGGAATTTCTCTTTGATTTTCTCTTTTTGTGCCACGCCGAAGCGCTGCTCCTCATCCACAATCAGCAGCCCCAGATCCTTAAAGCGAATGTCCTTGCTGATAATCCGGTGCGTACCTACCAGCAGATCCACCCCGCCGTGCGCCAGATCCTCTAAGATCTGCTTTTGCTTGGTGGGGGACACAAAGCGGGAGAGCATCTCCACCCGCACCGGAAACGGCTCCATCCGGCGCATAGCCGTTTGGTAATGCTGCATAGCCAACACCGTGGTGGGCACCAAAATGGCGCACTGCTTACCGTCTGCAATGCACTTAAATGCGCTGCGCAGAGCCACCTCCGTTTTGCCAAAGCCCACATCGCCGCACAGCAGCCGATCCATAGGCGACGGCCGCTCCATATCCGCCTTGATCTCCGCCGCGCTTTGCAGCTGATCGTCGGTCTCATCATAGGCAAAGCGCAACTCAAAGTCCCGCTGCATATCCCCGTCCGGGCTAAAGGCGTAGCCGGGGGTACTCATCCGCTTGGCGTAGAGAGCAATTAACTCCTTGGCCATATCCCGCACAGAGGCGCGCACCTTGGCCTTGGTCTTTTGCCAGTCGCCGGAGCCAAGGCGGTTGATCTTCACCTTCGTATCTTCCTTAGGCCCAATGTACTTGGACACCAAATCCAACTGGGTCACCGGCACATACAGGGTGTCGCCCTTGGCGTAGCTGATTTTAATATAATCCTTTTTCACCCCGCTGAGCTCCAGGGAGTGAATGCCCTCAAACACGCCGATGCCATGCACATTGTGCACAATATAGTCGCCTTTTTGCAGTTCGTCCAGGGAGTGAATGGCGTTTTTGCCCCGAGCACGCTTGTGCTTCTTTTTATTTTGCCCGGTGCGGGCGTGGGTAAACAAGGCAAAGCGAATATCCGAAATTTGCACCCCGCCGCTGAGGCTGCCCGGGCATACATGCACCGTGCCGGTCTGGAACTGCTCCGGCAAGCGCGGGTAGAATTCTGCGGAAAAGCCCTCACTTTGCAGGTCCGTGGCCAAGGCGCGCCCGGCCCGCTCCGTACCTGCCAGCAGGCAGACGGTGTACTTTTTCTCCGCCAAGGGGCGCAGTTCCTCCGTCAGCTGGGCCATGGTGCCGCTCCATACCCCCAGGGTTTGCAGCCGGAAGTCGGACAAATGCCCCACCGGGGTGTCAAAGCTGCCTCGAGGCATGGAGTCCAGATACAGAGCTTTCTTTTCTGTATAAATTTCCGTCAGCGTGTCAAAATCAACAGTATACCGGTCCAGCCCCTTGCACAGGCTGCCCTGCTCCACCAGCCACTTCATATCCTCTTGCAGCAGCCGGTTGGCGTTATTGCACTTCTCTTTCACTTTTGCCGAGTCGCACACCGCCAGCAGACCGTTGCAATAATCAAACAATCCGTTTGACTGATACACGAGGGGTAAATATTTATCTTTACAAGGCAGGGTGCCGGTTTTGCGCAGGGTGTCTGCGTCTGTGAGCAGCTTTTCCCGGGCTTTGGTGGCCTTGCCCCGCAGCCCGGCAGCCAGCGCTTCTATTGCCTTGGCGGTTTTTTCCGCATCGGCAAAGAGCACCTCTGCCGATGGAGTAATCCGCAGGCTGTTCAGCGCCTCCGTCCGCCGTTGGGTAGCCAGGTCAAAGGCAGTCATACTCTCAATGGTATCGCCCCAGAATTCCAGCCGCACCGGTTCTGTGCGCCCGGGCGGGAAAATATCCAAAATCCCGCCACGCAGGGCAAACTGGCTGGTACCGTCCACCTGATCGTACCGAACATAACCCGCTGCCACCAACGCCTGTACCAGCTCACCAGGGGGCACATCATCCCCCACATTTACCGTGCGGGTGCGCCCCAGCAGCTCCGCCGGGGGCATGGTCAGCTGGCAGGCAGCTGCCACCGGCGCCACCACGGCCGTGTAAGCCCCCGCAGCCATGCGGGACAGCACATCCAGCCGCAGCAGCTCGTACTCATGGCTGGCGCCCGCCACCTGCACAAAGTTCATCTCCCGCGCCGGGTACAACAACACATCCTCTTGCAGGGTGCGCAGATCCTCCGTCAATTTAACGGCTGAGGCCTCGTCCGGAGTGAGCACCAGTAGGGGCTTTTTTTGTTGTTCATACAGTGCGTGGAGCACCAGCGCCTTACCGGTCTCCGAAAGACCAACGGCCCCAACTGGTCGGGACCCGGTGGTCCACGCCCGATTGAGGCTGGCAAACGCATCACTTTGATTCAGTACACCTGAAAAGCAAGACATTCTTTCATTCCTATTCTGCCCCGCAGGGCTTTTGCTGTCAGCGGTTATACAAGTTCATGGCCTCATCCGTTTTGCCCTCCACCAGCAGCCGCACCGCCGCCGTGGCGTGCTCCAGCGCCGTCTTCAGCACCGGCTCCTGCTCTTTGGGAAAACGGCCCAGCACCCAGTCCGCCAGGTCATACGCCGGGGCGGGTTTTTGCCCCACGCCGATCTTCACCCGGGGGAAGTCCTGGCTGCCCAACCGGGCAATAATACTCTTTATGCCGTTGTGTCCCCCGGCGCTGCCCTTACGGCGCACCCGGGTACGACCCACATCCAGACTGATGTCGTCAAACAGCACCAGCACCCGCTCCGGCGGAATTTTATAAAAATTCGCCGCCTCGGCCACTGCGTCACCGCTCAGGTTCATCATGGTTTGGGGCTTCATCAGCAGGCACCGCTCTCCGCCCAGGCGCACATCGCCCACCAGGGCGTGGAACTTTAATTTCTTAATATCCACATGCTCCTGGAGCGCCAGCAGATCCACCGCCAAAAAGCCCGCGTTGTGGCGGGTCATCTCGTACTTAGGTCCGGGATTGCCCAGCCCTACAATCAAATACGAATAGGTGCCGCCAAACTCTTTTTTTCTTGAAAAAAGCATACTCTTCCTATCTTCTTATGGCAAAAATCGGGCACGCCGCCACCGTACCTCTACAGTACAGCGTGCGTCGCGCCCGTTCTGATTATGCCTCGGTTTTTTCAAACTCCTGGAATTCCCGCTCGTCGTCGGATTTTTCGAAGTTGTACATATTCTCGTCCTTCACATGCTTGGCAATGAACTTGTCACGGTCAAACAGCTCGTCTGCCTTCACCTTCCAGGCCTTGGCAGCGCCGATGGTCTTGTCGTACAGCTCGTTGGCCGACTCCGGGTGCTGCATCTCGGTGGAATAAGCACCGGTCTCTGCCACCATCTTGCTGATGGCGCCGGGGTTATCCAGCACCGGGCAGGGGCGCAGCATATTGTTGGAGAAAGGCTGGTTGCGCTTGTACGCCATAAACAGCGGACTTTGCAGCGCGTCCAACACGGAGCATTCTTTAATATTCACATTGGAGTAATGCACAAAGGCGCAAGGCTCGCAGTCGCCGTTGGAGTTAATATGGAAGTAGTGGCGGCCGCCGGCAATACAGCCCTGCACATACTCGCCGTCGTTCCAGAAGTCCAGCGCAAAAATGGGCTTGGTGTGGCGCCACTCGTGCATCTTCTTGTACATCAAAGCACGCTGCTCCGGGCTGACCATCAAATCGGTCACCGCGCCGTTGCCGGTGGGCATATAGGTAAAGAACCAGGCAAACTTAACGCCCTGGTCGATGAGCCAGTCCATATACTCGTCAGAGGCCAGCACATCGGTGTTTTTGCTGGTGTAGCACAGGGAGGCGCCAAAGGGCACGCCCCGATCCTTCAGCCGTTTCATGGCAGCCGTGCACTTTTGGAAAGTGCCGGCGCCGCGACGGAAGTCGTTCTCCTCCTCGTAGCCCTCAATAGAGAAGGCCGGGTAGAAGTTGCCTACTTCGCGGATCTCATCAGCAAAGCTGTCGTCGATCAGCGTACCGTTGGTAAAGCTCAGGAATGCGCAGTCCGGGTTCTCTCTGCAAATACGCATCAGATCCTTGCGGCGCATGGTCGGCTCACCGCCGGTGTACAGATACATATATGTACCCAGCTCCTTGCCCTGGGTGATAATACGGGTCAGGTCGTCGTAAGACAGAGAACTGGTATGGCCGTACTCGGCAGCCCAGCAGCCGGTGCACTTCAGGTTGCAGGCAGCGGTGGGATCCATCAGGATCGCCCACGGCACATTGCAGCCGTACTTCTCAATGGCAGCCATACGCTTGGAGTAGCTGTTAATGGCTACATTCATCAGCGGCTGAACCAGCTGATTGAGCACATGCTCATCTGTATTGCAAACCAAATCTCTGGCAAAGCGCATCCAGTTATTATCCGGGTCATCCAGCACCTTGTGCAAACCGGCATAGGTGGAACGATTAACCTTCTTTACATCCGCCATCTCCATCAGGCTGAGAATGCGGGGTGCGTTCTTATCAAAATCCTTACGCGCATACTTGATCGCGTTTTTTACGACAACAGCTGTCACTGTTTCTTTGAAAGCCATAATACTTAACCTCTCTATACGCAGTATGCCGCCGAAAGGCGGCAGTTCCTGCAATTTCAGTCAAATTCTGTGTATCAAATATAATACTAAGGAATCAAAAAGTCAAGCCTAAGTTTAATAAAGGGCGTAATGTCCTGTAAAACTTTATTTTTTCTTAAGAATCGGCCGATTACCGGTGATTAAAACCGGATCTGGAACTTTAAGCGATAGGTCTTATCCGTCTTGTTCTTGTATTTCTCATTGCAGTGGGCGCCCCAGCTGTCGTAACCGCCTACGCCCTGCTGCCGGGCAATGCAGCGTACCACGGTCTTGGTCACCGGTGGCAGATCCTTACCGTGCCAGGTATTCTCAATCTCCTTGGGCAGCCAGTGGCTTACATTCAGCTCCATCACCGGCTCCGCCACCAGACTAAACACCTTCTTCTGCCCCACCAGAGTGGCGTAGCGCACACCGGTGCGATTGCCGCACTCCTGGGGTTTCAAATAATCGGTATAAAGGTCGGTAACCGTGGTGTTGTACAGCCCGATCTGCGCCGCGTTGCACCGATCAATATAGTTCTCCTCCGGCCCGGCACCCAGGTAAGTCAGATTTTCAAAATCCGGCGGCAGCTCAAACAGCAGCCCCACCTCCGGGATCTCCGGCAAAGCGTCGTTGGGGAAGAATTGCATATCCACTTCCATACCCTTGGAGGTAATGGTGTAGACCACCTGACCCTTGCACTCCGGCTGGGTGCACACAGTAGCGCCGCTGACCACAACCACCTTTTTGCCGCCGTCCAAAATTTTGTAATTCTCAATGGACCACTTGGTGTTGTTGTAAATCCCGGGGGTGTCGCCGGCGTCTCGCCAGCAGCCCAGCCGAGAACCGGCCCGGGTGCCTCGGTCATTATCCGTCAGCGCCCGCCAGAAGTTAAAGCGCATAGGTCCTTGCAGCAGCTCCTCGCCGCCCACCTTAATACTCACCAGCTGGTTGCGCTCCCGGCGCTCAAAGCGAATGTTTACATCATCGCTCATCACCCGCAGAGAGCCGTAGGTATCGTCCACCAGCAACGGTGCGTCCGCCACCAATTCATCGTATGTGTTGGCAAAGGCGTCAATGACAAACTGCTCTTTGGCCACCGCAAAACCCGCCGGGCACCACAGGGTCTTTTCCTTGGTGCGCAGCTCCAAATTCAAATAGAATTCCGTGTTGCAGGGGCGACCCAGTTCCAGGTCCAGCACCTTCTTCTCACCGGGCGCAAGCTGCACTTCCACAACCCCGTCCCGGAACACGCCTTTATCACTGCACTGACACCAGTACAGTTCAAAATCAGCCAAATCCGTAAACAGGTATTTATTTTTGATCTCCACTTGGCCCCGCACCGGGTCCACGGCACAGAAGTCCACATATTGATACAGCTTTTGAATTTCGTAATACTTGGGGGTGATCCGCCGATCACCGAACAGCAGCCCGTTGCCGCAGAAATGGCCGTCGTTGGGCTCGTCCCCAAAATCGCCGCCGTAAGCCAGGTATTCCCGTCCCTGGTCGTCCTTGGTGAGAATGCTCTGATCCACCCAATCCCACACAAAGCCGCCTTGCAGGCAGGGATATTTATCCCATAGGGTGGTATATTCGTCCGTAGAACCACAAGAATTGCCCATGGCGTGGGTGTACTCGCAAAGCAGGTACGGTCGACCGTCCCGCCGGGTCAGGGCATATTCTTCACATTCCAGGGGCTTGGCATACATTTTGCTCTGCACATCGGACAGGCTCTGCTCCTCCGGGTCGCCGTGGCACTCAAAGTGCACAAAGCGGGTATCATCCACATTTTTTAAATAGCGGTACATTTTCTTAGGCGTCTCGCCGCCCAGGCTCTCATTGCCCATGGACCAGCACACCACGCAGGTGCAGTTCTTGTCCCGCTCATACAGCGCCTGAATCCGATCCATACACGCCTTTTCCCACTCCGGTCGGGAGTCCGGAATTTGGGGGCAGCCAATGATGGCGGAGCGGTTGGTGCCGTGGCTTTCCATATTGTTCTCATCGATCACATAAATGCCGTACTCGTCGCACAGCTCCATCCACCGGGGACAATTGGGATAATGGGAAGTGCGCACCGCGTTCATATTGGCCCGCTTCATCTTCTCCAGATCGTCCCGCATCACTTCCTCGGTGATATACCGACCGGTGCGGCAGTCAAACTCGTGGCGATTGGTGCCCTTAAACACCACCCGCCGGTCGTTAATACGGATCACGCCGTCCAGGATCTCCACCTTGCGAAAGCCGAATTTGGTAGAAATATATTCAATAGGCGCGCCGTTGTTCTTTAAGGTCAGCACCAGGGTGTAAAGCGCAGGGTGCTCGCTGCTCCACAAATCTGCCCCGGCCACAATGGCCCGCAGCATCGTGCGGTGATCCTCATTGGCATACTGGCAATCCAGCGCCACGGTGTTGCCCGCTGCGTCCAGCACGCTCATATCCAGCGACAGACCCTCGTAGGCGCCGTTGGTCTTCACCAGCACCTCCACAAAGCCGTCTTTCATCTCGCCGTCCGGCTGGGCTTTCAGCACAAAGTCCCGAATGTACTCCCGCTCGGTGGTATAAAGATACACATCCCGAAAGATACCGCCCAGGCGCCACATATCCTGGCACTCCAGCCAGGAGCCGGTGCACCAACGGTACACCTCCACGCCGATCACATTGGATCCCTCTTGCAGATAGCGGGTCACATCAAACTCTGCCCGATTAAAGCTGGACTCACTGTAGCCCACCCGCTGGCCGTTAACATAGAGATAAAAAGCGCTCTCCACACCCTCAAAGCACAGCACTACCCGCTTTTGCAGCAGATCGGCGCCTACATGGATACGCTTAACATAGCAGCCCACCGGGTTGTGCTTGGTGGGGGCTGCCGGAGGGCAAATATCCTCGTGCCCCTCCCAGGGATAACGCACATTGCAATACTGGCTTTGGTCGTAGCCCTGCATTTGCCAGGAGCCGGGCACCTGCACCGTGTCCCAGTTGTGGGTGTCGTAATGCACCTGGGCAAAGTCCGACGGCCGGTACGCATAGTTTTTATAGAGCTTAAACTTCCACTTGCCGTTTAGCACCTTGCACCGAGAGGAGGCATAGCGTTCTGCCTTTTGGGCCTCCTCAAAGCTGGCGTAGGGCATAAAGGTAGCGTGCTGGGGCAGCCGGTTTACCCCGGTGATCTCCGGGTTGGCCTGCCATTCTACATAACCGTCAACAAAATTTCTTTCCATATCCGTATCTCCGCTCCTGGAATATTCGTACTTTCTTTGCCTTATCGGCGATGATAGGTGCCCTCGTGGAACCCCTCTTGCTTAACCACTGCGCCCACGGAGCGAAGCAAAATGATCAGGTCCAGTTTCAGACTCCAATTGTCGCAGTATTCCTTGTCCAGCTTCATTTTGCGCAGCAGGGAAATGCTGTCACGCCCGTTGATCTGGGCCCAGCCGGTGAGCCCGGGCCGAAAGCGATACACCCCGTATTCCAGTCGCAGCCGGTGGGCGCGCATTTCGCTGGAGATCAGCGGCCGCGGCCCCACAAAACTCATATCCCCTTTGAGAATATTCCACAGCTGGGGCAGCTCATCCAGGCTGGTCTTGCGCAGGAATTTGCCAAATTTTGTAATGTACTGTTCCGGATTCTCCAACTCGCCGGTGGCGCAGTTGGGGGTGTTGTTTTTCATGGTCTGGAACTTGTAAATGGTAAAGGGCTTGCCTCGCCGTCCCCGCCGCTCATGACTAAAGAACACGGAGCACTCCGGTGTAAACAAGTTTACAATACAGATCACCAAAAACAGCGGCGACAGCAACACCAGCGCCAAAAAAGAGGCGCAAATATCAAACAGCCGCTTGATCTTGGTGGGACCAAACCACTTTTTTTTGCTTTTTTTATCCATAAAATCCGCTCTCACTTTGATTATCAAAATCCGCGCTGCCGCCGGAGAAGAGATGCCCCGGTGCGCAACATGGAGTATATTTATTTGTAGATTATACCATATATGCTTTCAATATGCAATATTTGCGTTAAAGTTCCCATTCTCGACTTTCGCCGGTGTTTGAACGGGATGTAAACACTGCGCTCCGGCTCTTGCAAAAGGCGGCGGTAATCTGTATAATATTATAAGCAATTTGAAAGGAACATCGCCATGAAAAAATTACTTTCCCTGGTGCTGGCGCTGCTGCTGGCCCTCTCCTTTGCCGGCTGCTCCGGTTCCACCGCCATGACCGAGGCCAATGTAACCGCCACTGTGGACAGCGCTTTTGACGCCCTAAAGGGTTTTGACACCAAGAAGTTGGAAAAATATGTAGACTCTAAGACCCTGTCCGTGATCATCACTTATGCCAACAAGCACGACCAATTTGCGGACCTGGGCAAGGCTCTGTTCAAGAACCTGGAATATAACATCGAGCGCATAGACCTGAACGCCAAGACCGTCACCGTCAGCGTGCGCAACAAGGACTTGAAAGACACTGCGTCGGCATTCACCAAGGCGCTGGTAAGCAAGTATTCTGCGCTGCAAATGCTGAGTCTGCTGAATAACGAGACCTGGCTGAACACCTCCCTAAATAGCCTGACGGACAGCATTGCCATTGCCAAGATGCAGTCCGCCCCGGTAAGTGTGACCCTGACCGTTACCGCCGGCAAAAAGAACCTGATGCTGGGCTTTGACGACACAGCGGAGAACGCCGTCTCCGGCGGTGCGCTGCAAGCGGTCAAGTCCCTGACCTCCGGACTCACCGGCAGCAAGAGCACCACAGAGAGCACAAGCAACTGACCCTTGGCGCCGTAATTATTATATAAAAATAATATTTTTAGTGACAATCTTGCCAAATTGTGGTACAATGATTGTTAACGCCTGCAAAAATCAGGCACCGTTTCAAAATCATTTTTGGAAAATACACAATAAGGTGGAAAAATAAATGGCAAACAAATTCATTACTGCCCTGTTTGGCGACTACTCCAAAAAGGAAGTCAAGCGCCTGGGCAAAACCAAGCAGAAAGTGCTGGACCTGGAGGAGAAGTACCAGGCCATGGACGACAAAGAGCTGACCGCACAGACCGCCGTCTTAAAAACCCGGTTGGCGGACGGCGAGACTTTGGACGACATTTTGCCGGATGCATTTGCCGTCTGCCGTGAGGCTGCCTGGCGTGTGCTGGGTATGAAGCACTTCCCCGTCCAGATCATCGGCGGCATTGTACTGCACCAGGGCCGTATCGCGGAAATGAAAACCGGTGAGGGCAAAACCCTCGTTGCCACCCTGCCCGCCTACCTCAATGCCCTCTCCGGCAAGGGCGTGCATGTCGTCACCGTCAATGAATACCTCGCCCGCCGTGACAGCGAATGGATGGGCAATCTCTACCGCTGGATGGGCCTCACCGTGGGCCTCGCCATCAGCGGCATGAGCCCCGATGAAAAGCGCGCCGCCTACGCCGCCGATATCACCTACGGCACCAATAATGAATTCGGCTTCGATTACCTGCGCGATAACATGGTGGTCTATAAGCGCAACTGCGTCCAGCGCGGCTGGAATTACGCCATCGTCGATGAGGTGGACTCCATTCTGATCGATGAAGCCCGTACCCCCCTCATCATCAGCGGCGCCGGCGAAAAATCTACTGACCTCTATGAGAAGGCCGACCGCTTCGCCGCCACTCTCACCCCCCTGCGGGTCAAGGAGATGGACGCCAAGGACGACCAAGAGGATATCCAGGCCGATTACATCGTGGATGAAAAGGCCCGCACCGCCACCATCACCCCCCAGGGTGCCCGCAAGGCGGAGCAGTATTTCGGCATCGAGAGCCTCAATGACCCCGAAAACCTCACCCTGGCCCACCACATCAATCAGGCCATCGCCGCCCGCGGCGTCATGCAGCGGGATATCGACTATGTCGTGAAGGACGGCGAGGTCATCATCGTCGATGAGTTCACCGGCCGCCTCATGATCGGCCGCCGCTATTCCAATGGCCTGCACCAGGCCATCGAGGCCAAAGAGGGCGTCACCGTCGCGCGCGAAAACCGCACTCTGGCCACCATCACCTTCCAGAACTACTTCCGCATGTACGATAAGCTGGCCGGCATGACCGGTACCGCCATGACCGAGGAGCAGGAGTTCCGGGATATCTACCGGCTGGATGTGGTGGAGCTGCCCACCAATAAGCCTCTCGCCCGTGTCGATCTCCCCGATGCCGTCTACAAGACCCAAAAGGGCAAGTATGCCGCCATCCTGGATATCATTGCCGAGTGCTACAG
>ENA-UAMB01001398-UAMB01001398.1-human-gut-metagenome-genome-assembly--contig:-NODE-1398-length-11943-cov-10.644852_pt1 | contig 11943 bp, 8 predicted proteins | sample MGYA00243707_ERZ654484 | MGnify/ENA primary metagenome ERZ654484 (study PRJEB26926, sample SAMN06164464) | human gut metagenome | biome: ENVO:00009003; feature: ENVO:2100002; material: ENVO:00002003... | reverse complement strand
GCGCCAGATAATACCCAGTAGGATATGACGCAGGGCATCACATCCACTGGGCAAGACTGCCGCCCTTGACCCGCGCAAAGAGCTGCGCTCTCTGCACTCTTGCGCCGAACAACCTGACAGACAAGACTTGTGAAGTCCTCTCTGCCAGCTTGCCCGGTTCTTCCTCGGTGTCGGTCTGCCTGCAAGCGGTTCCTGCCCGATTTCCTCCGGCGTATGGCTTTTTCTTGGTGCGCTCGTGTCGTGGCGGCACTTCCCCGAAAAAGCATATTGACTTGCAGCCGATCATGTGGTTTTCAAGGTGCACTGTGATTTTGTAAGAAGTTGAGGGCTTTCAAAAATGCGAGTAAGACTGCTTTTGAAAGTAGTTCCCACACCTTATACAAACTTAAAGGGGTGTTTTTAAACGGGGGCTTATGAAAATTCTGAAAATTTTCACTTTTTCAAACAACCTCCTATACCTATAACATTCTAAAATGGGTGTTTGGCATACAGATTTTCAAATTTTGTTGAACTGCCTAATTTTAGAATATAGATTTTGTTCATTATCCACTTATAGAACTAGCGGAAAGCCGTTTTACAAAAGATTTTGAAAGCCTCTACACTAATAGGAATCCGCAGGACCGTTTTGGAATACAGTTTTGAAAATTTCACAATTTTAGACAAAAAGAAAAACGGCAAAGCGGATAAAATCCACTTTACCGTTTTAGAAGATATTCTATTACGCTGCGATTGCGTTGGCGTTGACCTGTTCAATGGTCTTGCGAATACCAAGCCATACACTCAAATCTGTAAAGACCTCTACGATGCTTCCCTGGTCTGTAAAAGGTGGTTCCTGCAAAACAGAGAGGTCCTTCATCGTACCATTATGTACGATGTACTCGACAATCTGGTTGACAAAGTAAATCTGTCGGCTGTCGAGGTTAGCACCATCCAGATATTGCGAAAATGCAGCTTTCGCCGCAGCCATATCAAGACCAACGATTTCCCGCACGAATTCTCCCAAAGGCTTTGTGCCATATTCGGCTTCATAGTCCTCTTTTGTGCCAACCTCACTCCAAAGAATTTTTTCGAGTTCCTTGACATCCTCGGCAGTGAGCGGGATGTTGCCTTTCAGCTTGGCGATGGCTGCATTATCCTGATGCTGCCGTACATAGTACTCAGCTTTTGCCTTGTAATTTTTCAGATCATCGTTTTCCAGCTCGGCTTCTTTCCATTCTGTCGAAAGAATTTCGTCAGAGAAATCTGTGGTGTACCGTACCCGCTCGATGGGGATGTACTTGATCAGGTCACGCAACTCTTTTCGGATGTGCTCAAACTCGTTCACATCGGCAGTTTTGATATAGTCGGTCTGGATAATTTTTTCGAGCAACGCGCGTTTTTGATCAATCTCTGGAATATTGGACACGCTCGCAACCGCTTTCGCTTTTTTCAGCAGCTCGCTGCGGCCACGAGTGTAGAGCTTCCCGGCAAGGTATGCCAATTCGATGCCGTACAGCAGAGCATCAAAACGCAGTGCTTTCGGGTCATCCGGTTCCGGTTCGATCAAGGGGGCAAGTTCTTCCCGGGCAATCAAGGTATCTGCATAGGTCAGCGCATTGTAACTATTTTTATCCGCATACAACTCAACATATTTCAAATGCTGTTTGACCGCAAAATTGTCACGATTCAGCTTTTGCACCTGACTGACCATGTGCTCCACCAGTGAAGTCCGGAACGCTTTCAGTTCTTCCGTTTGGAACTGCATATCCTGCAATTTATACGCGATTTCAAACTGCAAACCGAAAATCGCACCCTGAACGGCAATCATATTCGGGGTAGCATTTCCTTTGTTCATGCGGAAGAACTCAAAATTCCCGCAGAAGTCAAAAATGTAAAACTTCTTCTTGTCCTCACCATCCAGAAGCCCCGGACACAGGCGGGTTCCGCGACCGATCATCTGCCAGAATTTTGCCTTGCTCAGAACCTTTTTGAAAAAGACCAGATTCAGAACCTCCGGCACATCGATGCCGGTGTCCAGCATATCCACCGAGATGGCAATCTGCGGCAATTTCTTCGGGTCAGAAAATTCGTCAATGGCACTCTGCGCATAACTAAGCCGATTGTCGATCACCATGGCATAGCCGTTCATGTGCGGATATTCCTGATTGAACACTTTGAGGATTTCTTCTGCGTGGTCGTGGCTCTTGGCAAAAATAATCGTTTTTCCAATTTTGCTGCCGTAGTCGATTTTCAAGGCGTTCTGCATCACGACATTCAAGACCTGCCGAATGGTGTCCTTGTTGAACAGCCAGCTGTTCAGAGCAGATGCATCAATGCTGGCCGGCAGGTTGCCGTTTTCATCCTCAAAGGTGTTTTCGTAGGCTTCCCGTTCTTCGTCCGAAAGTTCATCGTAGGTGATGCCTTTCTTCATGAACTTTACTTCGCTCTCCACCGAGAGGAAGTCAACCAGAAAGCCATCCTTGACGGCCTGCGCCAGCTCATAACCATAGGTGGGCACACCGTTTTCGAGGTCAAAGATCTCGTAGGTGTTTTTGTCGATCTCATCCTTGGGTGTGGCGGTCAGGCCAACCAGCGGTGCATCGAAATAATGGAAGATGTCGCGGTATTTATTGTAGATGGAACGGTGTGCTTCATCGCAGATGATCATATCAAAGTGGCCACAGGTGAACAGCTTGCCCTCTGCATCGTGAACGGAATCAATGCAGTTCATCATGGTCTGATAGGTTGAGAACACGCAGTGTGCCGTAAAGTTGTCTTTGTCCTCGCAGAGATTCGTTACGGAAAGCTCCGGCAGGAGGTTGACAAAGCTGCGCTTTGCCTGGGTTACAAGGCTGTTGCGGTCAGCCAGAAACAGCACGTTCTTGACCCAGCCATGCTGCAATAATACATCCACCAGTGCAATGACGGTACGGGTCTTGCCGGAGCCGGTTGCCATGACGAGCAGGGCTTTCCGGCGGTTCTTGCGGCCAAAACTGTCGCAGACAGCCTTGATGGCCCCCTCCTGATAGTACCGTCCGGCAATGTTTTTGTTTACATCCACATTGGCAAGGCTGGTGCGCATGGCTTGCAGATTGAACCATTTTTCAAGGTCGCGCTTGGAGTAAATGGAAGCGACCTTGCGCTCGGGATAGATATTGTCTACAATGCGGGTATCGAAACCGTTGGTCAGGAATACCACCGGGCGGCGACCAAACTGCTTTTCGAGAATATCTGCATACAGCTTTGCCTGCTGACGGCCTACTGCAACATCCTTACAGGTGCGCTTTGCTTCGATCACAGCCAGCGCACGGCCATCATCGCCGTACAGGACATAATCTGCATAGCCGGTGCCGCTCTTGTTGGGCATCCCGGGCAGAGGGACCTCGTTGACCCAGTTTTTGCCCTCGACCCACCCGGCATCGGTTAGCATGGAGTCAATATACAGTTTCCGGGTCTTGTACTCCGAAAGTTCCAGCGGCTTGGGTACATAGGTGGGCTGCTGTGTTTCACGGCGGGCGGTCAGCTGCGCCTTGAGCTCGGCATTTTCCTTGATGAGTGTATCCAAGTCCACATCCGGCAGGGCAGGCTGTGCAACGGGTGCAGCAGGCTGTTGTGTGAGCAGGGAAGCGTCAAATTTCTTTTCCTGATAGCTTGTTCCGTAGCAGTACGCCACGAAATCAAGGAACAGAAACAGGTTTTCGAGGCAAAGTTCCGCCTGTTCCCGGCTGATGCTGCGGCTTCCGTGGGCGGCATCATTGCCGCGCTTGCGAATAAAATCCATCCGCCGCCACAAATCATCGTCTACAATGTCGTGAAATTCTTCTGTGCTCATCAGGCTGATGAGCTTATCATCCCACGGCTTGACGAGGGAGCTGTCCACCGAATACATCCATTTGACTGCAAACTCCATGGCGCGGCGGCAGTCCAGCACAGCGGTGGCCGCATCAATGGGCAGAATCCTCTCCGCAGCAATCGCGGCATCCGCAAAGCCGGAAAATTGCGGGTCATCTTTCAAAAAGTCAAAGTTGGTCAATTCTCACACCTCCCGGCTTCTATTTTGAACGATTTTCAGCCAAAATGCAAGCGTTTTGCGCAAAAAGTTCTGCGAACAATTTTGATTTGTCTACCTCGGCTGCAAAGGCGGCAAACTGGTTTTGGAGGGAAAGAGGAGGTATAACAAATAGGAATTTTCGTTGTGCGGTGATTGGAACCTGATTTCGTGTCGTCTGCTTCATATCCTTTGTATACTGACATACAAAGCCTTCACTTTGCATATAGGCTTTTAGATAATCGGGAACCATGCGTTCCTTATCACATCTATACGCTGTCAATGACGTTCCCAAAATCACCTTTTCATCGTCAGTATATAAAATAGCTACTGGGCCAACCGTTGCATTATGTGCAAATAGTACATCGCCATTTTGAGCAATTCCCTTTCGCAGTTTAGATGCTCTTTCCTCGGTAAGATGCTTCGCTAACTTCAAATTCACATCATTATGCACAATGCAGTTAGCGCTAATATATGGCACTCCACATTCTACAAATTCTTCATTACGAGGATAGTCGCTACCATGATTTCCGTCTAAATGATACATAATAGTTCCATCATCTATCATCTTTTGCAATGTTTTCACTTTAAAACCGAAAGGATTAGAAATCGGGTCACCAAACATCTCCACAAATCGAGCTTTGACAAGTTCATCCAGCATGGCAAGTTGTTCTCGGCGGTTTGAAATCACAGCTTCTACTCTTTTTAAGGTAGAAATAATTTCCTGTTGCTCGGTTTTATTATGCAAATTAAATTCTTCGGTTTTGTAATCTCGAAAATAGATGTGTGGAATGGTTGCACCCGAAAAATATTTTTCGAGGTGCATATATTTGACAGCATAGTATAGATATTCGGGTTCGATACAGTTTTTGGGTATAAGATACTGCATCGTGCCGATGATAGAGGATTTTTCAGGGAGAAGCATCGTTCTCCCAATGCCCGCACCGTCCTTCACAACAGCAACAGTTTGATGTTCCTGCTGATAGGTTTCCATGCTTCCAATACGACCTGATGCACCGTATACCGGATACTTTCCATTTTTATCAACGATGTCCTTTTGCATCAAGCTGGATGTCCCACGTTCGCAAACATCTTCAAGTTTGACTCGCATTGTTTTCTCCCACAAATTAGAATTGTTTCATTTCAAAAGTTCTTCCAAAGCGTCCATCTCTGCGTCGATCTTCTTTTGCAAATCACGCAGCTGTGCCATAATTTCCTGTGTGGAAGGATACTCCACCGGCACATACTCGGTCTTTTTATACTTGTTGATGGACAAATCATAGTCGTTGCCCGCGATCTCGTCTTTCGGAACAAAGAAGCTCTGTTCCGTGCGCTCACGGGTGGCCTCAGCCTCCCGGTTGTGGAACCGGGTGATAATATCGGGGATGTCGTTTTCCGTGGTCGGGCTGCGCTTATCGTCCAGCGAGAAGCCGTCGGCCTTCATATCGTAGAACCAGACATTATCCGTACCGCCGTGGCCGGTCTTGGTGAAAATCAGGATGGCGGTGGAAACGCCTGCATAGGGCTTGAACACGCCGGAGGGCATGGAGATCACGGCTTCCAAACGGTTATTCTCGATGATCTCCCTGCGGATCGCCTTGTGTGCAGTGGAAGAGCCGAACAGAACGCCATCCGGGACGATGCAGGCGCAGCGTCCGCCGACTTTCAGCATCCGCAGGAACAGGGCGAGGAACAGCAGCTCAGTCTTTTTGGTCTTGCAGAGCTTGAGCAGGTCGGTGGAAACAATGTCGTAGTCCAGACTGCCCTTGAATGGGGGATTTGCCAGAATCAGGCTGTATCTGTCCTTGTCGGGGTTCTGGTCGCTCAGGCTGTCGCGGTACTCGATGAACGGGTTGTCCACGCCGTGGGTCATCATGTTCATAGCGCCGATGCGCAGCATGGTGCGGTCCATATCGAAGCCGTGGAACATGTGGTTCATGTAGTGGTCTTTGTTTTTGCGGTCAAAGAACACTTCCTGCTTGCGGTTTTCACGCAGATATTCGCCAGCGGCCACAAGGAAGCCCGCCGTGCCGCAGGCCGGGTCGCAAATCACATCATCAGCGCGGGGCTGCATCAGGTCAACCATCATGCGGATGATGTGGCGTGGGGTGCGGAACTGACCGTTGACACCCGCCGTTGCCAGCTTGGAAAGCAGGTATTCGTAGATGTCGCCGCGAATGTCGGTGTTGGAAAGCTGTGCCGCCTGCTCATACATTCCGTCCATGGCAGTCACGATTTTATCCAGCATCAGCGGCGTGGGCACTTTGAAAATGGCATCACCCATGTACTTGGCGTAGGCACTGTCCTTGTCGCCGTGCAAATTCTTGATGAAGGGGAACACCATCTCCTGCATGGTGGAGTACATTTTGCCTGCCGGGAAATCGTGGAAAACGCTCCACTTGAGCTGTGCTCCATCCACAGTGCGCTCCCCGATCTGTACCTCGCCCGCAAAGATGCTCTTGTAGGGCAGACCCAGCATAGCGGCTTCTTTGGCGTGGGTGTTGTCGCTTTCATCGAGGTCGTGAATGAACATCAAATAGGTCATCTGCTCGATCACATCCAAGGGATTCGTCAGGCCGCCCGTCCAGAAAATCTCCCACAGGCTGTCAATTTTGCTTTTCAGTTCTCCGGTTACCATGTATGTTCCTCCTGCGTGTCGAGAAAATAAGCCCGACAAACAATAATTTGTTATACTGTTATTATACCGTTTCTTCGGGATCGGTTCAATCTGCAAAAGGGGGAAGCCCGGAGTTTTCTACATTGTATGAATTTGATGTTGAAAATTCGATATTTCGTCCTATTGACGGTTTTGTGCAGAACAGCTATAATATAATTGATATTATCATAATTTAAATTATATTATATTAAGCAAGAGGTGAACGGTATGGACTTCATCGGCAGAACATCCGAACTGGCAACGCTGAATGCAGAATTAGAGCGTGGCAGCGGTTTTGTGGTGATTTACGGCAGGCGGCGTGTTGGAAAAACAACGCTGATTAAAGAGTTTATCAAAGATAAACGCGCGTTCTACTTTTTGGCAACCACAGAAAGTGAAGCCCAGAGCATGAAGCGGTTTGCCGGGGTGCTTTCCCGTACCACGAAGAATCCCATGCTCAGCAAGGTCACATTCACCGACTGGCTGGATTTATTCCAAGTGGTAGCAGACGACCACCCGGACGAGAAAAAGGTGCTTGTCATTGATGAATTTCCGTATCTGGTCAAGACGAACCCGGATTTCCCGTCCATCTTGCAAAACGCATGGGATGAAGTGCTGAAAGACCATAACGTGATGCTGGTTCTCTGCGGTTCCCTCATCAGCATGATGAAAAAACACGCACTTGCCTACGACAGTCCGCTCTATGGCCGTAGAACGGCACAGATTCGGCTGATGCCGCTGCAATTTACGGATGTGTATGCGGCGCAGAACCTGTCGTTTGAGCAGGCTGTGGAGCAGTATGCCATCACGGGCGGCGTACCGAAATATATGGAGTTTTTCCAGACGGACGAGCCGCTGGTGGAGCAGATTCGGCGTGTGGTACTGTCGAAAAATGGCTTTTTGTATGAAGAACCGGATTTCTTGCTCAACGAGGAAGTGCAGACGCCTATCAACTATTTCTCCGTGCTAAAAGCGATTTCGGACGGCAACCACAAGCTGAGCAAGATCGGTATGACGATGGAGCAGGACACGTCAGCTATTACGCCGTACCTGAAAACACTGATCGACCTTGGTTTTGTTATCAAGAACGTTCCCATCACCGAAAAGAATCCAGAGCGTTCCCGGAAAAGCCTGTATTATGTTTCGGACAACTTCATCCGCTTCTGGTTCCGCTATGTGTACCCATTCAAGGGGGAGTTGGAACTGGATAACCAGCAGATTGTGCTGGACGAGATGGGCAAAGACTTTAAGCAAAAGTTCGTGGCTTTCGCTTATGAGAGCATCTGCCGGAACATCTTTGCAGAGCTGTGCCGAAAGGGGCAGATTGACTTTGAACCTTCACGCATTGGCTCTTACTGGTGTAACGACAACGAGGGAGACACAGAGATCGATGTTGCAGCTGTGGACAACCAGCACAAACGGCTGTTCCTCGGTGAGTGTAAGTACCATGCGAAACCTGTGGATGTGGCGGTCTACTCTGCCTTGCAAGAAAAGGGGCAGTCCAAAGAACTTACAGCGGCCTTTAAGGGCTACGAAATTGTGTACGGACTGTTCTCCAAGAGCGGCTTTACAGATCGACTGGTGGAAATGGCAGCGGAGAACTCCAACCTGATTCTGATTCAGGAAGATGCAGTTTACAGGAAGTAATATAATCCAAATTATCATAAGTTTAATTATATTATTGCGGGATTTTCTGTGCGCTATGTTTAGCGACCTTGAGCCAAAATGTAGCATCCTTTGGGCAAGATTTAGAAACTACGCCTTAAAAAGTAGCAATCTCTGAAAAAGTTTAGCGAGGAGGCATATCCTGTGGAGGGCGGAAACTCGCTATACTCTTGTAAAAAGTATCGACTTTGACGAAGAAAGTATCGAGTTCGATATATTACGCTTCAAGAAAGTATCGACTTTCGATTGAGCATATCATCGTGTATGGCGTTTTTTCCTTGCAATGCCACATCAACGGTGTATAATACTTTTAGAGGATAGCGGCGTTGACCAGCTATCGGGTGGCATTGAAGCAATAGACTGGTTCGGCATCAGCCTGTTGTAGAGCCAAACCGTGGGTTTAGCGAAAACCACAAGCCGAATAGATTCACTCGAATCGAACAAAAACGCAAAATGTCCGCTCACTGTGGAGATTCAACTCCATCGGTGGGCGGGCATTCTTTTGTTACTTGGTGGTGAACTGAATGCCAACAGTATAAAAAGGACATCTACAACACCGCAGTGCTGTCCGATGCCCCTTGTGACTGATTTTATCGTTGTCCGCCAACCTCAGACTCCTATGTCCTGCATCGCTTTCGGATTTTATCGCTGCCTGCCAGCCTCAAGCCCTTACGTCTTGTATCAGATCGGATTTTAGGTGTCAGCCACACCAGCGGAATGACGTCCACTTTCCATTTAAGATTATATTCAATTTACATCCAAATAGCAATGTTTCATATAGAAGTTTAGCAAGGCGGGCATATCCAATGATATATGGAAAGTGTGGAAAGTAATGCGGAAAGTGCGGAAACCTGCCATAGAAAAGTGGCAACTTCATCTCAAAAATGGCAACCTCTATGCTAAAAGTGGCAAGTTCCCTGAAAAAGTGGCAACATTAAAATAAAATGCAGCAAGAGGCATATAAGAACCACCATTGTATAGAACCGCCCACTAATCCGAGTTCTCCTTAGACGAGTGGGTTGTTTCGCTTTTGAATCTCTGATTGGTTACTTAAGATACCCTCAAGTTCTAGGTCAGAATGTTTTCTTGGGGTCATACTGTGGAGCATGCCATTAACGAATTTACAATAACATAGTGAACAAATCTGAATAATTCACTTGAAAATAGTAAACAATTCCGGTATAATAGAAATAGGTATACCCAGATTGGCAACGCATACAAAGGACTGTTTTGACATATGAAAGAAACGGTTAAAGTTGAATTATTGAAAGATCCCGAGTGCTTGATGGGATTTTCATGTGGAGAGCCGTCAATTGATGAGTTGATCAAGAAAGCATACTACGAAACACTTCTTGAAAAAGGATATACGTATGTTGCTATTTTGAATAATCGCGTGATTGCGGTATACCAAATCGCATTTATTACACTATCGGCAGAAGAAATCAGTGAAGACACGAATGACCACAACTGGTCTGGAAATTCCGAGTTAAGGTATGGATGTCTCTTAATTCATTATCTTGCGGTAGAAAAAACGTGTCAACACAGAAAAATCGGAAGTACGATACTGAATGGTATACTAAAAGAGATTTCTCTGCTTGGACGAAAGTGGCCTGTTCGTTTTATAATTATTGATGCGGTAAATGATTTAGTATCGTGGTACAAAAGTTTTGGCTTTGAACCGATTCGCCAAATGGCAGTTGAAAATGCTGGTTTTACAACGCGAATGTATTATGACTGTTATCACCATGATCGGGCCGAATTGGAACGGTATGAAGAGGCCTGTATCAATGATCTTATATAAAAATGAAACGAAGGAGGGCAGTTTATGCGTTATGTGAATGAAGATATCGTTTTGCGAGGCGATGAAGCAAAGCAGTTTGTGTATAATCTGCATCATCCCAATGTTGCTAAAATAGTGGAAGAGAATAGACGACGGGATAAGGCACTTGATGAAGTGAACTATCAGGAAACAGATGATGGTTTTACGTTTGAACTGGAACCTTTGGATTGGGCCAATAGTATAGAAACCATCCAGAAGTTTATAAGCACAATCGAGGTCTGCAATCTGCATTCTTTTCGATCTCAAATGAACTTTATTTGTTTGGACACGAGTGATTCGTTTGAGCAACAAAGTTTAACTGCAGTAGATTCTTTCTCGGCGACAGTTTCATCTGTAGAATCTGCCGTCAGCCGAGATGACGAAATGCTGCTGGCTGGTTAAAGAAAGTGGTGCAAAGATGGATTTGAACAGTAAGAAAAGTGGTTTCAGATTTTCTAATCCAGAGTTGGTGCACTTAGAATATGAAACGAATCAGTCTTTTTGTGAAGAATCTGAAATTCAATTGCGTATAAATCTGAGCACGGACGTAAAGCCTTATGAAGGAAAATCAAAGGCTGAAGTGATCTTAACTATAACTTTAGGTGGAAAGACAGAAAAAGATCCATTTTATCTCGAAGCATCGGAACAAGCAACGTTTGATTGGTCCGGAAGTCAATTCAGTGATGAAGCGCTTGAAAGTCTTCTGAGTAAAAATGCCCCTTCACTGTTGTTGAGTTATTTAAGACCTATCGTTGCAAGTTCAACAAATTGGTCTCGATATGGAAGTTATAACATTCCTTTTATCGATTTTACGAAGGCTGTAAAAGAATCTGATTAACCTAGGCTTGAGGAAACAGTTCTATTAGATGATGGGGCTGTTTTCTTTTTGCCTATACAAGCTATTACACAAAATGCCCACTCTCCTGAGAACTCCTCAGACGAGTGGGCATTCTTCTTTCCGTGTATCAAATTTACCTTTGTGGTCACTCAGATCGCCACCAAGTCATGGATCAAAAATCATTATTTTTTATTTGTCCAAGAGTAAGTGCACGGTTTCTGCACTGTTTTTGCACGGTTTCAAGGGATGCAATGGGTACTCTGACTTGCAAAATACGACAAAGGGTGCAGAAATTACAATGTGAAAAATTACGATGCTTTGCATAAAAATGGTGCAAACTCGAAAGTTTCAAAATCAGAGTACCCAGCCCGAGGGGCTCTTTTAATCAGAGGGCCAGGGATTCGAGTTCCCTCGAGCGCACCAAAAAACCGCGAAGATTCGTTAGAGTCTTCGCGGTTTTTTCTGTTCCCGAATCATTGCACACCGCCGGAGCTGACATTGAAAATGCAATCATACACTGCTATAATAAAATTGTGGTATTATCACCAAAAATTCAAGATGCAAAGCGTTTGCGATTGGCAAACATTCAGGAGGAACGCATGGTAACAGGAGCCATTAAAAATATGGACGATGCCATGTTCCTGATCCCCACCCCGCAGGTGCTGCAGAAGATCATCACCGGTTCGGAAAGCTGGGTGCCCCCGCTATGGGCGTTACCGGTGCTGCCATCGCCACGCTGGTTTCCCAGCTTTTGAACCTGCTTTTGATCTTGATAGGCTTTGCGGTCTGCCTTCAAAAGGAAGCGGAACGCCCGCTCACCGTGGAGATTTGGACACGGTGGGCGGGCGTTTTATGTTTATTTTCCGAGTACAACGGAGAGCCTGATCTCCTTTTCCGTCTCGCTCAGGTCAAGAGCGCCGCCATCGGCGACGGTCACG
>ENA-UAMB01001375-UAMB01001375.1-human-gut-metagenome-genome-assembly--contig:-NODE-1375-length-12102-cov-10.348053_pt1 | contig 12102 bp, 8 predicted proteins | sample MGYA00243707_ERZ654484 | MGnify/ENA primary metagenome ERZ654484 (study PRJEB26926, sample SAMN06164464) | human gut metagenome | biome: ENVO:00009003; feature: ENVO:2100002; material: ENVO:00002003... | reverse complement strand
ATAAGAGACAGTTTATGTATATTTTTTCAAGAATCGTACATTTTCAGTGTAATATACAATGCTAACCATTTACAAAAAGCTCAGTTTGTGCAATTTTATACTAAGCTGAAAGCTATAATTTTCTTCATTTAAATTTGTTAAATCATGAAACGTTTTGAATAATATTTTTACCACAATATTTTTGATGCAGACAAAAGCTAACTTGATTTTTATCTGCATTTTACACGGCTTTTATTGATTATCAGGCAAAACCAGCATATAATCATAATAGTAATTATGGCGAAGTATGAGAAATATGATTGGAGCGGTGTTTATGATAGTAAAAATTTTCTGTACGGTTTTGGTAGCCCTTGGAGTGAGCGTTGCAATTGTTCTAGGCGGTCTGATAATTTTGGCTTCTTGTGTTAGTGGCAGAAAAAAGCCTGCTGGTGACAATACCGCTGATGATGAAGATACCTTTATGTACACAAATTATATGCAGGGATTTTACCTATAACTTTTTCTACCTTGCCAAGCTTTTTAAATAGTATACTCATCAAGTGGAGAGTGCTTTGCCCATAAGCATTCTCCACTTTTGTATACCATTTTTTTATTCTATCACTCGACCCCCAAAAAACTATTGACACAGCCCGAAACTTGTGCTATACTCTCAACAAAATCAAATGAAACTACACGCAGAAAGGGCGTTTTATAATGACTGAAAAAGAAAAAATGCTTGCTGGCAAGATATATGACTCCTCCGACAAGGAGCTTGCAGAATTGAGGACAAAGGCTCACAAGCTTTCACAGCAGTACAGCAGTTTGTATGAAGATGATGAGAGAAGAAAAGCTATCCTTGACGAGCTTCTTCCCGACCATGGCGAGGGATTTTTTCTCCAAGGTCCTGTGTATTTTGACTATGGCGTTTTCACAAAGTTCGGCTCAGGCTGCTATGCAAACTTCAATCTGACAGTGCTTGACACCTGCCCTGTGACCATTGGCGACAACGTGTTTTTCGGTCCCAACTGCACCATTGCCACACCTGTTCACCCATTCAGATGGCAGGAGCGTAACATGAAGAAAAAGTCTGACGGCACTGTTTATGATGATGAATACGGCAAGCCTATCACAATACACTCCAACTGCTGGATAGCGAGCAATGTTGTCATCACAGGCGGAGTAACCATAGGCGAGGGCTGTGTTATCGGTGCAGGAAGCGTTGTCACCCGTGACATACCGCCAAATTCTCTTGCGGCAGGAAATCCATGCAGAGTTATCCGTGAGATAACGGAGGAGGATTCTATCAAGTACAAAGCAGAGCTTTTCTAGGCACAAAAAATACCCCTGACCAGAAAATGATCAGGGGCATTTTTATCGTCTGTCATATCATTGAGTATAGACCCATTTTTTATCGGACCACGCTCCGTTATAAGTCTTTCCGCCTTTGACAGTGTAGCTTCTTACACGGACGTAATATTTTTGATATCTTGCAAGCCCGGAAACTGTCTTTTTATCGGTGCGGTTGTTTGTTACCTTTACGCTTTTTGCTCCCTTAAAGTCGGGACGCTGTGAGTATGATATTTCATATCCCGTGGCAGAGCCTTTCTGTGCATAATCTATAAAGAAGCCTGCATATGTGCCGTAAAGCTTCTGTATCACCTGCTTTGCAGGATAGATAGCAAAGCTTTTGGTGATAACTCCGCCGTAAATGCCCTTGCCTGTGATAGTCACCTTTGCTGTGCCGACCTTTGTGTTTGCAGAATATTTCACAGTGTAGTCTGTGCCGTTTTTAAGGGTCTTTGAGCCGTATTTTACTGTGATCTTCTGCGTTATCGCCTTGCCGGTAAAGCTTTTTGAAGAAATACCGCTGACCTTTGCGTTTGCAAAATTAGTCTTTGCCGTCACAATGCTTTTAGCGTCTGACCAGTTGCCGTAATAGGTCTTTCCGCCCTTGACAGTATAAGAACGAACTCTTACATAATATGTCTTTGAAGCCCCTAATCCAAGTACCGTCATCTTATCCGTCTTGTTGGTGTTGGATCTGTAAGTGGAAGCATTTGAAAAATCAGATCTTGTGCCATACTGGACCTCATAGCCTGTTGCAGATCCTTTCTGCACAAAATCCACAAAAAAGCCCTTGTATCTTGTTTCAAGCACCTGTATCTGCTGTTTTGCAGGATTAATAACAAAAGAAACGGTCTGCTTGCCCTTATAGTTTCCGTAAAATTCAACTGTTATCTTGCCCGTGCCAACGTTCACGTTTGAGAAATACATCACCATATAATCAATATAACGCTCTAGGGTCTTATTGCCGTCCTTTATAAGCACATCAGGTGTTATCTCCTTGCCGGTGAACGACAGCGGTGTAGCATAATAAAGCTTGAACTTGGAAGCGTCCTTTGGCTGGATAGTAAAGCTTTTTGCAACAGATCCTCTGTATTCGCCTTTTCCAACAAAGGTCATTTTTGCAGGTCCTGCGTTAAGATTGGTCTTATAATAAACAGTGTAATCCACGCCCTCTTTAAGCTCTTTGCCCTCATAGGTGAGCGTTACGTCAGGCTGTTCAATATTCTTTCCTGTGTATGTGAAGCTGTTCTTGAAGCCTGATATCTCGCAGTCTGCAATGAGCTTGCTGTCAGAATACTCCGCTGTGACAGTCATATCCTCCGTGACGTTTTTATAGTCCTTATCCCAGCCTGTAAAACGCAGACCCTTTATAGCAGGGGCTTTCGGAGCTTTTGCAGACTTACCGTATTCCACTGTCTGCTGACTTATAACCTTGCCGTCCTTATCCACAAACGTAACGTTATATGTATAAGGCTTCCATGCGGCATAAAGGGTCTTTGCACCGCCTGAATATGAGATACTTTCTATTTTTTCACCTGAAAGTGCAGCGTTATCATACCAGCCTGCAAAGTCTGCACCCTCTTTTGTCGGCTCGGAAAGCGTCACGCTTTCGCCTTTGCTGAGGTATTCTGGATTGCCTGTGCTGTTCGTGCCGCCATTTAAAACATAGTCGACAGTGACAAATTTTGCTTCAACAAGCTTTGCCTTTACTGTGCTGTCAGCAGTATAAACTGTGTTCGCATCGACAGCAATGCCGTTCTTGTACCATTTAAGAGCATAACCGCTTTGCACTTTAACAGCAGGATATTTCACCTTGCCGTCCTTATCAGTGCAGGCATAATGCTTGCCGTCGGGAGCTTCAAATGTTATCTTGTGCGAAGCCTGCTCGCCAACACGAGTGAGCCTTGCTTTGCCGCCTGCCATTGTCCACCTGCCGCTGTCTGTTTGCTTTCCGCCAACGGTATTCAGCGAATAAGCGGCAGCGCTTGTAACGTTAGACAGAGCCGTTTTCTTTACCTTGCTGTCAGAAAAGTTGCCGTTATACCAGCAATCGGCAGATTGCTGTCCATAATAAAAGACGTCATTATCAATACTGCCCACCATAGCTTTAGCATTTGAACTGCTTGACTTTGCAAGGTCTGAAGCGCACTCTGTCAGGGTCAGGCCACCTGCTTTGCCCACGATTCCGCCTGCCAAGCTTGTACCCTTGACAGTTCCGCTGAATGTACAGCGTTGGATAGATACCGCATCAAATTCACCAACGATCCCGCCTGCGTACTTACCGCTGACAGTTATTTTCTCAGCACTGAGATCTCTTATCTGTGCTCTGTCCTCAGCATAGCCGAACAGACCTGCATAAGAATTGTTTTGGATAACAGCGTTTTTCAGAACGTGTCCGTTGCCGTCAAAATATCCGCAAAAAGGCTTTGAAGCCGTTCCTACTGCCGATATCTTTGCACCACCGAAGTCAATATCTTTTTCAAGCACAACACGCTTCCCTGCGAAGCTTTCACCGCCTGATACACGCTTTGCGAAGTTTTTCCAATCTGTCGCTGTCTTTATAACAAGGCTTTGTTCCTTTATCTCTTTCGCCTTTGCCTTTATAAGAAGTTTGGCATTGGTAATATCGTTCTTTGATGCGTTTTCGTCTGCAATAACTTTCTTGCCGTTGTTGACCTCACGCTCATAACCGCTCTGCTTTTCATACTTTGCCACAAGTGTTTCAAGCTCGCTTTTATCAGACTTATCTATATCATCGGTATAGGCAAATATTATAGGCTGACCAGTATAAGCGTCCTTGTCGGTAACGTCCGTCCAACTGTCGCCGTCATTGGAAATATACGCCTGACCAGGCTTCATGACCCCGTCTGAATAGCCATAAACGGTCACATAGCCTGAGCCGTCATCACCGCTGAATGTCATCACGACAGAATATCTTTCGCCCTCGTCAAGCTCAACATCAGGGATATCCACGGTATAAAAGCCGTCGCTCTGCACCTTTCCGCTGACCTCACACTCAAGTATCCCCACAGGAGTGCTGTCTGAAACAGAAGTGTAGACCTGCACGGTGTAGTCAGACTTTCCGGTGTAGCCAAGATACATAAAGCCCACTTTGTCAAGAAGCTCGTCTTTTTTTGCTGTAAAAACATCAGCACCGCTCATTTTATTTTCATTGCTAACATAAAATATAGAATTATCCTTATTAGCAGGATAATGGTAATTATTATCACAGCTTTCAGTGAGGTCGAACGCCACCCAATCGGTCATTTCTGCCTCTTCATAGGATATCCAGTAATAACCGTCCGTGCCACTGGATACTCCCCAAGAGCCTTTCACAAGCCATGCCCCGTTTTTCTTTGGCTGATAGCCTGCAAGGAAATTTGACTTGCTGTAATTATCGTCCCAGCCCACTACGCTTACGGCATGATTTATTCCACTATATTTTGTAGTTTCCGGATCGTAATAGCTTTTGTTATCAAAGGTCATATACAGGTCGTCTGCATAATAGCTCACCATTACTCCGCCAAGCTCTTTTATCTTGTTTTTAATGGCGTTTCGTCCGCCTGTGATAGTGGAAGCGTAATTAAGCTGATATTCGCAAACGCCCTTTTTCTCCTCAGATACGATAGTGGCTTCCGTTCCGTCGGACACGAAAGGCTCATATTCATCATAGCAAAGTCCTCTATGAGCCGCCATTGCAAGGGACGAATCCATCCATGTTCCGCCGCAATCCCATATTGACTCGTCAAATCCGCCGTTAGCATATGTAGAGAGGGCAAGGCTCGGCACAGAAAACTGCACGTTTTGATTTTCAAGCCCCTTTTGGATAAGATTGCTCTCAGTGCAGGAAAGTGCCGCAAACGCCCAGCAAGTGCCTGTCTGGAACTGATTTTTGATAGTCGTCAGCGTATTCTTAGATCTGGGGTCATATTTCGCAGGCAGCGAAGCCGTTGCCTTTTGTGCATAAGCTGAACCCCCGTCGTCCGTGTCGACCAAATCTTCATCAGCGATCTCCGATTTTTCCAGACCTTCCTTTTCATAGCCATAACCATTATCAGTAAAAATTATCCTGCCCATCTTGAATTTCGGGCTGTCATTATCTCCGCCATGCTCCATATCCGCAAAAGCTGCGCAAGGAAACTGCACTGACAATATCGCTGCCGTCAAAATGGCGGCACATTTATAGATCACCTTCATAAAGATCTCCTTTCTGCTTTTCTGTTATTTAGTTGCACAAAGTTTCTTTTGGTTACTATTTTAATGATTACTTTTTTATCTCTTTCTCCCCACTGAGATAATATTTTTCTTAGTAAGCACAAGTAGCACAATGCCAAGCAAAAGTATCAGCGGCCAAGTAAGATACGGTCTTTTATCATTATCAATATCGGTCACGACCTTATCAGGCTCACCATTTTTATCAGTGTTGTAATACACGTTCACTTTTTCGTTCTGACTCACATAATATGTGCCTGTGAAGATCTCTCTTGTGTACTCCTTGCCGCCAACATCAAAAGCGACAGTTATGTAATATGTTTCAGCTTTGTTGCTTGCCTTTTTGTTATGTCCCCAAGTTTTCAACTCATGGTCTATCCACTTCACATAGCCTGTGGTTTTCTCAGCACTTGACATGAAAACCCTGTTTGAAACATACTTGCTGAGATTATAGATAGTAGAGAAACCACCCATAAGAATAAAAACGATACTCAGAGCGATAAGCCCTGCATTTTGCTTTTTCATTTGATATACCCCCTGAACAGAAATGTTGTGTTAATATGAATTTATTATATCATATGAGAACATGGAAAGTCAATAAGCCTATCCCATCTTTCCATAAGTCTTATGGACATATTTATTAGTACGGTTTTGATTGTTGATGTAAGCCGCTATTTTCTTTCTGCTGTAAGGACTTTTTTATAAGATCATGTTGAAACTTTATTTTCTTCATTTTTTGAACAATTATTGACTTTGTTACAAATCTGTGTTATACTAATCATAAACGAACGGTCGGTACGCATAAAAGGAGCGAAGCAACATGAAAACAACTGAGCAACAGCACAACGCGCGCAAGCGCGAAATGATGGAAAAGTGCTTCGAGTGCTACGCGGAAAACGGGCTCACGGGCACGGGGATCAAGGCTCTGGCTGATGCCTGCGGCTGCACGAAGGCAAATCTGTATTCGTATTTCAAAAACCTTGACGAGCTGATCATCGAATCTACCGCCTACTGTATGGAAAAGGTCGAGGACGACTTTATGGAGATGGCCCCCACCGACCCCAAGGATGTCGTCCGGTTTGTGAAGGAGATTCCGTATTGGACGGCAAAAAAGCACGGCAAGAAGTATCAGCTGATGTATCAGATCTATACGCACCCGAAGTATATCGAGCACGGCAAGAAATTCTTTGAGGGCGTCAACGAGCGCTATACCGAGTATGCCAAGCGGCTGGAGCCGAAGATAGGCATTCCCTATACGGTCATCACCCCACTGATCTTTATCTTCGTCCGCGCCTGCGTACATTACGCTATGTTCGAGGACGAATATTATCTTCAAACCCAGATGGATGTCTTAAAGCAGGGAGTCGCCCTGTTCGTGGATAAGTACAAAGCAAACCAAGCATAAGCCTATCGACCGCCGCTCATTTACGGCGTGGGCAGCGGTGCAAAGCTCCGCCGTGATAAACAATTCCGAACGGAGGAAAAAAGATGAAAACAGAAAAAAAACTACTCACAGGTACACTTTTGGCGCTTTGCACCGCTCTTTTGGTGCTTTGCAGCGTGCTTGCAATAGGATGGAGCAAGGCGGCAAAAACAGGCGACGCACTGCCGGAGGTGCGAAACAACGGCACGGCGATTCAGTGGAAATACAGCGACGAAGCCGACTGGCACGACCTTGTGGCGCTTACTGAGCTGCGGGGCGCTGCCGGAGAAAACGGAACAGACGGTAAAAACGGTAAAGACGGCTCTGACGGCAAGAACGGAATAAACGGTACAAACGGAAAAGACGGCATTAACGGCTCCGACGGCAAGGACGGCATTAACGGAGTTGACGGTAAAGACGGCATTAATGCCAAAAGCATAGAGGTGCAGCGAGCTGAAACCCACATACAGTGGCGTTACGAGGGCGATGAGTGGCAGGACCTTGTGGCGATAGCCGACATCACAGGTCCCACCGGGCAGAAAGGTGCAGACGGAGCAAACGGAAAGACACCGGAGTTCCGTGTAAGCGAAAACACCCTGCAGTGGCGCTATGTCGGCGATGAAATATGGCTGAACCTGTACGATCTTTCGGTTTTGAAAGGTCTTGACGGCAAGGACGGTATAAACGGAAAAGACGGAGCCGACGGCAAGGACGGAACAAACGGACAAAACGGCTCTGACGGTGTGGACGGAAACACCCCGTTTATCGGCGAGAACGGCAACTGGTGGATTGGAGAAACCGACACCAGCGTAAAAGCCGCAGGCATTGACGGCACAGACGGCGAAAAGGGAGACAAGGGAGACAAAGGCGACAAGGGAGACAAAGGCGACAAGGGAGATAAAGGCGAAAAAGGAGATAAAGGCGACAAGGGCGATGCCGGTCAGAACGGCAGCTGTTCGGGGTATTTTCACGCCTCAAACGGCGGCACCGGCGCTTCATTCAATCAGCCGCTTCAGTTGTTTGAAGATTGCAATTCCGGAGGACTTTTTGTATGGGATCGAGCCAATAGAACCGTAACGCTGAAAGCCGGACATACATACAGTATTTCATTCAGCGGTTCGGTCTGCATTTCTCACGACATGGGTGGATGGTACTCGGTAGTATTGAAAGGCAGACAAGGCATTCTTAATGATACATTGATCGAAAGGTATATGAACGATGCAGATAATTCACGAGTGTGGATGCCGTTTGCATTCAACCGCATCTACAATGCCGGCAGTGATATTGTGCTGCAATATGAATTTATCCAGTTGACCCCCGGCACACAGCTGAACGGTGCTGTCTATAATATTACAATCATTGCTCTTGACTGAGCCGATATACACGAAAACAGAGGTAACGGAAAATAAAAAAACGAATACTCAGTATCATGCTCACCCTTTGTATGGTTCTTTGCCTTGTGTCGACAAGTGTATTTGCCGAGGATAATATGGCAGCGAGTGGGATGGCGGAAGTTTCCACAGCGGCGGAACTGGTTTCAGCAATCAGAGAAGCTTCATACGGAACAGTCAAACTGACGTCAGACATTACCATTTACACCACATTAGTGGTCAACCGCACCGTCACCCTTGATCTCAACGGTTATGTGCTGAAATACGGCAGCAGCAGTGCAGGGCATGTAATCACTGTGTCCAGTGGTATTTTGACAATTGAAAACAGTGACTATACAAAATCACACAATTTCCAAAAGAAGTATAATTTATATGTAAATGATTTTTTGAATTTTGCTCCGTTTAAAATCATACTAATTTTAGCTTTTAATTTTTTTCATTCCAAAAACCGCCCCATTTCGTTCTATAAATTACCTCTTATAATCAAATCATGCAGACATATAATATTATTGCAAACCCGAAAAACAAATGAAAAGGAGATACGAAAATGAAAGGTATCACAACTCAGGAAGGCAGAGAAACACTCAACAAGTTCAAGATGGAAGCAGCTAACGAAGTTGGCGTAAACCTCAAGCAGGGCTACAACGGCGATCTTACAGCTCGTGAGGTCGGCTCTGTAGGCGGTCAGATGGTCAAGAAGATGATCGACGCTTACAAGACAACAGGCAACAAGTAATTTCTCCCAAAAGTCCTAAAAACTCCGCCGTGGCATTTCGCTGTGGCGGAGCTTTTTACTTGAAATCAGGCAAAAAAAGTAGTATAATATACACATAGGGTCGGGGTAAAGATCATAGTAAAGAGGGATAAATATGTTGACTAAAAAAATCGCCGCAGGACTTACAGCTTTTGTTATAACAGCTTCTGCCGCACTGCTTCCGCTTCCAGAAAGCATTAACGGCATATTGGGGAACACCGCTATATCAGCTCAGGCTTATTCTGCAAACGGCGCCGTAAAAATGCCGTCAGATTTTCTGACTTTTAACAGCTCCGATCAGGTTTTCGTAAACGTGGTTTCTGCCACTAAAAACGGACTATACTATTATACTGTGGAAAACTACAAGAAGCTAATTAAATTCTATAGCTTTTCCAGCAACTCCGTGAGAACTGTAGCAACGCTTGGTGACATTATAAATGTATATGCCAACAACTCCAAGATCTATTATATCGAAAGAGATACCAGCACATACAATTCCAGCGTGAAGGGCTCGTCATATTCTTATTACATAAAGACCTTTGACACCGATACGGAAAAGGTGACCAAAAGCGTTAATGTGAGCAAGTATACGCCCAATGGTATTTTAAATTGCCCAAACTGTTTTGGCGTTGACGATAACGGCAGGATATATTACTATGTAACAGACAGCAGTGGTGCTGAAAAAGGCGATAATCTATTTCTGCTGGACTCAAACGGAAATAAGCTGTCCTCCTGCAGCACCGAAGTTGCCATAACAAAATTCTCAGGCTTTGACAGCACAAACGGAAACTTCTATTTTGAAAGAAACGCTGATTACGTTTATTGGGGCTATACTCACAAAATGAACGCCCTTGGCTTTGGAAATATTTCAAATAACAAAATAACCGTGTCTGATAAATCTATCGACTATTTCTATCAGAAATATTACGATTATCATTATGACAACGCACAAATGCTTGACAACGGCAAGCTTGCGTGGACTTCTTCTGCAAGCGGCACTGTAAACATCGTGGAATCTGCCAAATTTCATACATCAACAGATGATACATTATCTCTCTTTGGAAGCGTTTCAAGAGCGGAACATGAAAACAAAAATGATCTCTACAACAGTGTTGGAACAAGAACTGTATACAACAGCGAAAATGACAGCACTATCATGTATGTAAACAACAACACTCTTATGGAGTTCAACAATGATTTCAAGCAGGTGGCTTCATATAAAACGGCTTATCCTGTTTTCGCTTTGTATTATACGAACGGCACTGTGACAGCCATAGAGCGTGATACTGACGGCAATTTCTACTCAGAGAATATTGCTTGGAAAATGCCAAGCAGTGTTACGATTTCAAATTCTTCTGCCACACTCAAAACGGGCGACAGCCTTAAACTTTCTGCAAGAAGCAATTCCGATATAGACTACGGCTTCACATGGTCAAGCAGTGATAATTCTGTGGCTTCTGTTACAAAAGACGGCAAGGTGTACGGAAACAAGGCAGGCGTATGCACAATAACCGCCACCACTGACAACAGTGTGAAAGCAAGCTGTACAGTGACAGTTACGCCTATGGATAGCGACACAAAAGGCTCTGCCACTATACTCAGCGGACGTGCAACAGACAATGCTTCAGATAACCATTACAACACATGGTCATCTGTCACAAACTCTTATCTTGTACAAAACAGCGACGGAACGCTCACAAGGCTTGAAAACACATCAAGTGGCATTGTGGTAGAAAACTATTCCGCAGACGGCAAAAAGCTTATCTCACAACGCACTATTTCAAAAGAGCTTAACCTATTTGGTGGCTTTTATTCAGGAAAAGACTATAACTATCTCGTGTTCGGTCAGAACAACACTTCCGAAAGCGACAGCAAGGAAGTTGTAAGAGTAGTCAAATACACCAAGAGCTGGAGCAAGGTAAATTCATGCAGTATCTCAGGTGTCAATACAACAAAGCCGTTCTCGGCAGGCTCACTGAGAATGGAAGAAGTGGGTGGAAAGCTTTATGTTTACACCTGCCATGAGATGTATGCTGACAGTGACGGCATACATCATCAGGCAAATATGCTTTTCACCATTGACGAATCCTCCATGTCCCTGACCGACTCAATGTATGACGTTTCAAATCTTACAGACGGCTATGTTAGCCACTCATTCAACCAATTTATCAAAGCTGACGAAAGCGAAAAATACATCTACAGAGTTGACCACTCAGAATCAAGCAACTACACAATGAACGGCTCTTACCTTTCTGTAAACGGTATTACTCTCACAAAATATAAGGCTGACGGAAAATCAACAGCCGTGAACGTTTCTATCCCTGTTAAGTTCGATATGAACAAAAGCAACTACACGGGCGCTTCAATAGGCGGTTTTGAGCTTGGCAGCGGAAACTGTCTGATAGCCTATGCAAAAGACGTTTCAAGCAGTTGTAAGACAAGAAACGTTTACATAAGCGTCACAGACGAGCTTTTCAACGGCACACAGAACATTGCCCTCACAAACTACGGCACATCAAGTAAAGTGACCTGCCGCACCCCTCAGCTTATAAAGATAAATGACAATCTGTTCCTTGTTATGTGGGAAGAATACAACAATTCCACAGGCAAGACCGCCACAAAGACAATGACAGTTGACTCAAACGGCAAAACTGTTACCAAAGCCATTTCTCACTCCTTCGAACTTTCAGATTGTCAACCTGTTGTATGCAGTGACGGCATGGTAAAATGGTATGTCACAAATAATTCAGCACCGACCCTTTACAAACTCTCACCATTTGCGCTTGACGATTATCATGAACACAGCTATACAAAAACTGTTCTCAGCAACGCCACCTGCACCACCGCAGGCACAGTAAAATACACCTGCTCATGCGGTGACTCCTACACAGAAACTATCCCAGCCACAGGTCACAAGTCAAGCGCATGGATAACTGACAAGGCGGCTTCTATCGGAGTTAAAGGCTCAAAGCACAAGGAATGTACAGTCTGCAAGA
>ENA-UAMB01001360-UAMB01001360.1-human-gut-metagenome-genome-assembly--contig:-NODE-1360-length-12235-cov-3.590230_pt1 | contig 12235 bp, 8 predicted proteins | sample MGYA00243707_ERZ654484 | MGnify/ENA primary metagenome ERZ654484 (study PRJEB26926, sample SAMN06164464) | human gut metagenome | biome: ENVO:00009003; feature: ENVO:2100002; material: ENVO:00002003... | reverse complement strand
CAAAGGCACGCTCGACAGCACCGTACGGTTCGTCGAATCGCTCAACCTGGCGGCACACATGGTCATGATCGGCGACTCGGTCACGGTCGTTACGCACCCGGCATCGACCACGCACAAACAGCTCGGCGACGCAGACCTCGCCGCAGCAGGCGTTACACCGACCATGCTGCGCATCTCCGTCGGGCTGGAGAATACCGACGATCTTATCGACGACTTCGAACAGGCTTTCGCACACATCGGATAATGGAACCCAGCATTTACAAAGCACCCGGGCCGTTCGTGCTCGAAACGGGGCATACGCTGCCCGAGCTGAGGATCGCTTACCACACCTACGGCAAGCCCAATGCGGCGTACGACAACGTCGTGTGGGTATGCCATGCCCTGACTGCCAATTCGGACGTGGCGGACTGGTGGCCGCACACGGTGGAGACGGGGTGTTTCCTCGACCCGGCACGCCACTTTGTGGTCTGCGCCAACATCCTCGGGTCGCACTACGGCACCACGGGGCCGCTGCACGTGAACCCGGAAACGGGAAGCCCCTATTACAAGGATTTCCCGCCGTTCACGATCCGCGACATCGTCCGCGCACACCGGCTGTTGGCCGGCGCGCTCGGCATCGGCCGCATCGACACGCTCGTAGGCAGTTCGGTCGGGGGGTTTCAGGCTATCGAGTGGGCGGTCATGGAGCCGGAGCGCATCGGCAAGCTGATCCTGATCGCCACGGCGGCCAAGGCTTCGCCCTGGACGATCGCCATCGACCAGACCCAGCGCATGGCCATCGAGGCCGACACGACGTTCGGCGAGCCGCGCGACGACGCCGGGATGGCCGGGTTGGCGGCCGCCCGCGCCCTGGGGCTGCTCACGTACCGGGGTTCGCTGGGATACAACCTCACGCAGCAGGACAGGGAGGAACTCCCCGCAGTACACCGCGCATCGACCTACCAGCAATATCAGGGCGAGAAACTCTGCCGGCGCTACAACGCCTACTCGTACTATGCCATACTCAACGCCTTCGACACCCACGACACGGGGCGCGGGCGCGGCGGGGTGGCGGCCGCCCTCGCACGCATCGGGGCCCGCACGACGGTGGTCGGCATCACGACCGACATCGTCTTCACCCCGGCCGAGATGCGCGAACTGCACGGCATGATCGCCGGAAGCACGTACCACGAAATAGACTCCCCGTTCGGGCACGACGGCTTCCTGGTCGAACACGGGCAGTTGAACGACATCCTCTGTCCGTTCATGAACAATCAATAAACAAGCAGCATATGAGCAAAATCAAAATCGGCCTGTTCGGGTTCGGCGTCGTCGGACAGGGAATCTACCAGGTAGTGCAGAAATCGAAGAACGCCCACGCGGAGATCGTGAAGATCTGCGTCCGCGACCCGGAAAAACCGCGCAAGATCGAGGTCGACAAATCCCTCATCACGACGTCGGTCGACGAGATACTCGACAACCGGGACATCAACCTGATCGTGGAGGTGATCGACCAGGCCGATGCTGCATACAGCATCGTCAAGCGGGCCCTGCTGCGCGGCATCCCGGTCGTCTCGGGCAACAAGACCATGCTGGCGCACCACCTTCCGGAACTGATCGAGATCCAGAAGACGCACAACGTGGCGCTGCTGTACGATGCCTCGTCGTGCGGTTCGATCCCCGTCATCCGCAACCTCGAGGAGTACTACGACAACGACCTGCTGTTAGAGGTGAAGGGCATCCTGAACGGCTCGTCGAACTACATCCTCTCGCGCGTCTTCGACCACGCCGAGAGTTACGACAGCGCCCTGGCGCAGGCGCAGGCGCTCGGCTTCGCCGAAAGCGACCCGTCGTTCGACATCGAAGGCTACGATTCGCTCTTCAAGCTGGTGATCATCACCGTACATGCGCTGGGCACCTACGTCGCCCCGGAAAAGATTTTCACCTACGGCATCTCGACCATCCACGATTCGGACATCCGGTATGCCCGCGAAAAGAACGTGAAGATCAAACTCGTGGCGCAGGTCGTCAAGGTGAGCGACGAACACTTCACGATGTTCGTCATGCCGGAGTTCGTGACGCCCTCGAAATATATTTACAGCGTGGACGACGAGTACAACGGCGTAGTGATCCGCGGCGAGTGCTACGACCGGCAGTTCATGTTCGGCAAGGGGGCCGGGAGCCTGCCCACGGCCTCGTCGATCCTGAGCGACATCATGGCCCGCCTGAACAACTACCGCTACGAGTACAAGAAACAGAGCTACATGCAGAAGCCCGACTATACGACGGACATAACCCTGAAAATCTATGCGCGGTACAACCAGACCGACGTACACGGCATCCTGAACTTCTCGAAAGTCCACGAACAGTACATCAGCGAAGAGAGCAATTACGTCATCGGCGACATCCTGCTGAGCGAGCTGCTCGCCAAACGCGACCGGCTCCGGGGAAAGGACGTGTTCCTGGCCAACATCCCGGTCTTCTTCCTGAACCGCGACAACTGAGACGACGCGGGCACAGGGCTCCTGCGGGGAGGGGCGGCACGGCGATCCGCTCCCACCGCATCTTCGAGGGAAGGTTGCACGGCGGCCTGCCTCAGGAGGGTAAATCCACAGTAAAAAGACGATCCCCGGCTCATCCGAGACCGGGGATCGTTCCTTTTCCGCGGCATCCGCCGCCGGCTATGAATCTTTCACGCAGCGCAGCGAGACACCGTCCCCGGAGGAAAACGGAGCGAGCCCGACTACGATACCGTCAGACGAATAAAGCAAGGCCTTATACATTGCGCCGTTATCTTCCGAGGTACAGCTCATCAGGTACCCCTTCTTTTCCGTAACATACAGACCTGTATCCGAATTCCACATCCCGGCGCTACGGAGCAGGGACGCATCGTATTCGGGGCTGGCGCGCATCTGTTCGATCTCGGCGCTTGTGGGGACATGCCAGCCCGGCGGACAAATCCCCCGCACCGGGGTGCCGGATGCGGCGGCCGTACCACCCAGAGCCGTCGTGAAGCTGTAAAGCAGTCCCCGTTCCGCGACATATTCGGCGTCGTTCGATCCTTCCGAACCGCGGCAAGGATACCAGATACCGGTTCCGATCTGGGCGCCGTCGGGCAAATAACGCAGGTTCCGGGTCATCCAGACCCGTCCGCCGATCGTCGCGATGGGGTAGTCCACACCCCCGTAGGAAAGCGTCCCGGGATCACCGCCCTCGCCGCCGCCATCATCACCGCCGTCGCCGCCGCCATCGAGCGAACCTCCGTCGCCCCAGTCGACGACTTCGCCGCTCAGTTCCACGTCGATGTCGATATTGGTCACGACGACCGACATGTCATAGCGTTTCCCGCTTTCGAGCTGTGCCGAAGAGAGGGTCTTGCTGCGGCTCTTCCCGTCGTCGGTCGCCACCGTGACCGTCAGGGCAGCCTGCTGCGGCACGAGGATGACGCGGTAGGCGGCACCGGCCGTCACTTCGAACGCCTCGACGTCGGATGCGGCCGCCCCGCCCTTGGCCGCGGCGGAGGGCACCGTGTAATCGACGACGGCCGTCGGGACGAGCCCGCCGACCGTAACCCCCGTAACCGAGGCGTCGGAATTATTGGTAATGACGATCGTCAGCTGCGACATCACATGATAAAAGAGCATTCCGACAGGCGCCGAGGTTGGTGTAACGTCCTTCTTCACCGCGACCAGCAGGTCGGACGATGCGGTTCCCGAGGTTTGATCCAACGCAACGGAAAACTCCGCGGGCATTCCCTGCCCGGAGTAAGGATGGTAGGCCGTGAGCGTCGATTTTTCATTCGAATCGTTATACCACAGGAAATCCGCGGCTGTAAAGGCCGTACCGTCGTAGGTCATCAGGACATTCTGCACGTAGGTTTCCGAACCTTTGGCAATGCTCAGCCCGATGCGGTCGCCGGTATCGAAATGCAATCCCGTAACACGGGTCTGGATCGTCGGCGCGATTTTCACACAAGGCGTACCTGTGTCGGACTTTGAGCAGCCTGCCGCAAGGGCAGCGGCGGCCAAAGCCGTCAGAAGTGTTGTTTTCATCTCGCGATAATCGTAATAGGGTGTGACTTTTCAGCACAAATTTAAACCTTTTTACGTCATTCACAACACTTTCGAACAGTTTTTACAATCAATTCCGGTAATAGGATCCGTCGAGTCCGAGCGTAAAGCTATCCCGGCGCAGGAGTGTGACGACAGCCACGGCCAGCACCAGCACGGCATTGAAAAAGAAGGGGAAGCGGTCGCTGTGCGTCCCGAAAACGTGACGGAAGAGGTCTACGATAAAAGGGCAGACCATCACGGCCAGGTAATTCACCGACATGACGAACGAAAGGGCCAGCGTAGCGGAACGCGGCGGGGCGATGGTCGCCGCCTTGTCGTAAATGACAGGCTGCATGATCCCATAGCCCAGCCCGGTGCAAAGCGCCCCGAAGGCCAGCATCGCCTTGCCGTGGAAAACCCCGACACACAGCAGCCCCACACAGACCAGCACGAGTGCCATGAGGTTGACGTTCCGCTTCAAAGAACGGATAATCTTGTCGATGAACAGCCCCGGCAGCATGATCGCAAGGAAAAACAGTGAGATCAGCACCCCGGAAAACGAGCTGTCGATCTTGTAGTCGTCGACCAGGAACGAGGCATAGAACGTCACGACCAGCACGGCGTAGGTGACGAAGAAATAGAACGCCATCAGCCCGGCGAGCTTACGGCGGTCGATCATCTTGTGGCGCAATTGGATGCTCTGTTCCGGCTCGGGGACGGAGCGCTGCCGCTTGAGCAGGAACGACAGCGCGAGCGAAATACCCGGCAGGGTATAGACCAGGAAGGGCAGATGCCAGTCCACATTGGCCAGGTAGCCCGTCACGACGGTCGCCAGCACGAGCGTCAGGTTGTTGATCGACGAGCTGTACCCCAGCTGCCGGACACGGTAATCGCCCGTAAAGTAGTCGACCACGAGCCCCGTGGAGAAGGGGATTACCATGCCGGCGCCGATACCGAGGATGCAGCTGATGACGATGAGCCACATCATGCTCCGGGCGAAGAGGCATGCCACGCCGCTCAGGAAGAAGACCGACAGTCCGACGGCGAGGATCTTGAGCTTGTCCTTGCCGACGGAGAGCTTGCCGGCAAGCAGGACGAAGGGGATGATCAGCAGCGACGGCAGCGACGTGAGCATCTGTATTTCGAGGTCGGTGGCCTTCGGGAAGATTTTATTCAGGTCGCCGAGGATCGGCGAGATCGCCAGCCCCGGCAGAGAGGCGATTGCCGACACCGACCATATCGCCAGCAGCACCCCGAGCGTAATCGTACCTTTGCCTGTCTTGATTTTCATTGCCAGTGGATTTACACGCCCACACAGCAAGTGTTATACCAAAGCAGGGCGGGCCGGCATGTTGCCGGCCCGCCCTGTCGTATCGGATGTACCTACCTGCCCTGCTGCTTCACACAACGCACCTGAAGGCCGTTGGCGCGGGCATAGGGCACCGAATTTTCGATGCCGGCCGAGGTGTCGAGTTTCTCGAACCAGAAATGGAGTGCCGCAGCCTGCGTGCCGGACACGGCGGTCGTCCAGTAAAGGCCTTCCCAGGGTTGCGCCTCCATGGCGTCGGAACGCACCTTGGGCAGCGGATTGTAGATATTCAGGATCTTGCCGTTGTCGTAGCGGCGGCGTCCGGCACCGATGAAAAACGATTCGGCGTTTCCGTCGGTCAGCGTCCAGCCGTATTTCGCCTCGTCGCCCACGGCCGGGGTTCCGACGATCGCCAGGTTGTCGAACGCGCCCGAGGGAGCCACGCGCCAGCCGTAGGGGCAGGGGTCGTTAACGCTCTTGTCGGCCACATTGTCGTCCGCCGACCACAACTGGTCGGAACGGCCGCTCCAAAGCCAGTCGTTGTCCGTGTCTGCCACACCCGTAATAAAGACGAGCGGGTTCCGGATGGCATATTCCATCGTTCCGGTCTCGGCGCTCGACTCGGACATTTTCAGGTAGACGCGACTGCCGCTGCCGCTGTACATCGAGGCACCGGAGCCCTCCGAACCCTGGTAGGTATTCGGCCCGATGAACGGGTCTTTGCGGCCCCACTGGTAATATAACCCGTAGGAAGCGAGTATCTTGTCCGTCGTCGAATTGTCGTTAGCCAGGGCTCCGAGGTTGCGGTTCATCAGCGTATAGCCGTTGAAATCGACCGTACCGCCCTCCGCATCGGGGTCGTAATCAGTCGCCCATATATGCCAGCTCCAGATAAGTTCGCCGTCAGCATCATAAGCCCCGATCACGGCATTGCCCTGCTTGATCTTGGTGGCGTCGTCGCTGTCGGCACCGATGTAGAACGACGCCTTGCCGTCCTCGAAGTCGGCATACTGCACGAATCCCGATGCGGTCTGCCATACGACGTCCACATAGGAAGTAGCCAGCTGGGAACCGTCGCCCTTGCGCGTGGCGTCGATCAGGTAGTTCGTTTCGGGTTCCGTGACGATGTAACTGTTGGCCACCTCGGCGCTGATGTCCTTCGTCGTCACGATACCGGCGAAGAGCGTCGCCGAAACGAGCGTCCCGCCGGGGGTGTAACCCGTAAAGGAGAACGAGCCAGTCTTGACGGCATCCCCGCTCTCGATGTCCTCGGCCGAAGGAGCCTTGACGGAGATCGTCGCGCCTGCCAGGTCAACGACCGCCTCGTCCCAACCGGTGGGTTTGCTCGTCGCGGACAGTGTCTTGATGTTCTGTGCCGTGAAACCGACCGTAGCCGACCCTCCGGCCTGCGCAAAGAACACCGCCGGGGAATCGAGCGTGATCTTGCCCGAATCCTTATCCTTGCTGCATGCCATGACGAAAACCGCCGCAGTCACGACCACAGCCATCAGCCTTACGAATCCTCTCATATTACTCAAATTTACCGAAATTCAGTTAAAAAAATCTTTGCAAAGATACCAAAAAGCGGGATAAATCCTACAAGGACATCCCAAATTATTCATTTGGGAATAATTATTGCCGCCTACTCCCTAACGAATTATAAATGCAAATAGTATGTCCAAATTGAAAATTGAAACGGGAAGTTCGCCCGCCGGGGAGCGTTTCAGCATCACGGTGACCGAAGAGGGCCCTTACCTGGTCTACGGAAGGCCGCCGCTGGCCGAACAGTTCATCATGCCCAACGAGTCCAACGAAAGCTGGTATTTCCAGCAGGGCAGGCTTTTTTCGACCGAGGCGGAACCCACGGCGATCTGCCGCTGCGGCGCATCGCACCGCAAGCCCTATTGCGACGGTTCGCACGAGAAGGCAGACTGGGATCCCCGCCTCACGGCACGTCCGGACGCCCTGCTCGACGGGGCCGAGGTGATCGACGGGGGCACGCTCCAGATGACGGACAACGAGAAATACTGCGTCTTCGCACGTTTCTGCCACCCGCACGGCGATGCGTGGACACTGACCGAGACATCCGACGATCCCGAAGCCCGCAAGCTGGCCATCCGCGAGGCCTCGATGTGCCCCAGCGGCCGTCTGATGGCGTGGGACAAGGAGACGATGAAACCCTTCGAGTTCCGTTTCGAACCGAGCCTGGGGCTGATCGAGGACATCACGATCGGCGCCAGCGGAGGGCTGTGGATACGGGGCGGGATACCCATGCGGCGCGAGGGCGGGCAGACCTACGAGATCCGGAACCGCGTCGTGGCATGCCGCTGCGGGCAGTCGGCCAACAAACCCTATTGCGACGGCACCCACGCCTCGATCAAGTGGAAGGACGACCTGGCAGGCGAACCCGTCGGCGAAACCCTGCCCGAAGAGGTATACTGAGCAGTTCGCCGCACCACACTGCGACAGGCAGCACGGCACCGCGCAACCGGAACGACGGCAGGGCTGTGCCGGCAGAGGTAACGGGCCTGCTGCACACGGAAAGAGGGACGCACACGCGTCCCTCTTGTATTACAATACATTGCAGAGCTTACCTACACAAAAACTCGATGTAATCGCAGATGGCTTTCGTACATACGGGACAAAACTCGTCCGTCCGGTGCAGGTTGTTCATCAGGCAGTTCCGCCACGGGCGATAGACCCCCTTCGCAGCATAACCGCCGCCCTCGAAAACCCCTACGACCCCCTCGTACTCAGGGGTGTCGGGCGTCGGAACGGGCGTCCCGGCCGGCACCATCGCTTTCCAGAACTTGTCCTCGAACCCGACGAGCGTTGTCAGGTTCGCCTCCCACGGCTCGATGTCCCGGGCATACATGTCGTCGTAGGAGGTCGTGCCGACATACTCGTCGCCCAGCCCCAGCAGCAGGTGCCCGAATTCGTGGACGTAAATCTTCCCGGTGCGCGTAGGGTGGTGTGCGGCGCTGATGCCATAGAAGTTGAAGATACCGCCACCCCCGTATTTCTGGGTATTGGACAACACATAGATATAGTCATAAGGGACATGCGCCGCGATGTCGCGCAGGCGCTGGAAGTCGTCGACCATCTGGTAGCGCTCCGAGCCGAACGTATAGAAAGAGGCCCCGCAGGCCGTGTTGCGCCACACGCGTTCGCCGGGGATCGTCACGCCCGAATCGGCGGACGGCGCCCACACGGCGCGGATATTGAACCGCGAAGCGTACTCCCTGAAAGGCGAATAGCTGAAAAATTCGCGTGCGAATTCACGGCAGGCCGCTTCGAATTTCGCCCGCTCCCCGGCGCCATACCCCTCGGGCAGCAGCACGATGTCGACACGATGTGCGGGGTTGCCGTTATATGCCACCTCGAAAGCCTCGTAGCGGGGCGTGAACTGCGCGACGAAGCAGGATGCGGGGTCGATATTTTGGCTGAACCGCTTTTCGAAACGCCCCCGGGCATTGCGGCCGAAGATCTCGATGCGGCACGGGCGCCTGGGATAGGGGAATACGACCGATTCGGGATAGGAACGGCGCACGCTGTCGGCCTCGGCCGTGCTCTGCCACTCGTTGAAGAGCGTACAGAAGCCGCGCGAATAGATCTCCCGTTCGGAAGCGCGGTCGACGATGCGGAAAAACTGGTTCCCGTAGCCCGTCGTATCGAGAAGCGACACGTGCGAGCCCGCCCAGTAGGGTTCGGCCTTCAGGGCATCGAAGAAATACTCTTCCGAGCGGCTGTCGCCGCTGTGGTAATAGTCGAAGCGCATCGTCTCTTCGAGGAAATAGTCCGCGAAGCGCACCTGCGCCGACACGGCCGGGCACGCACCGAGAAACAGCAAGAGGAAAAATCTCTTCATGGCAATCTGCTTTTCAAACCACACCCCGGGGAACGGGCTTCCGGTTCCGGGATGTTACAATGATACAACTCTATTCGGCATCTAATATACGAAAAAAGGGGTACGGTTTCGACCGTACCCCCGAAAAATCCCCCGAACTGGTTATTTTTTCTCCGGCCGGGCGATCGTCTCGCGCATCGACGTGTCGGCCATGATGTTCTTCATCTTATAGTAGTCCATGATCCCCAGGTTACCGTTGCGGAACGCTTCGGCCATAGCCAGCGGCACCTCGGCTTCGGCCAGGATCACCTTTGCGCGGGCGTCCTGTGCCTTGGCCTTGTTCTCCTGCTCGAGTGCGACGGCCATGGCGCGGCGCTCCTCGGCCTTGGCCTGGGCGATGTTCTTGTCGGCCTGCGCCTGATCCATCTGCAACTGGGCGCCGATATTCTTGCCCACGTCGATGTCCGCGATGTCGATCGAGAGGATTTCGAACGCCGTACCGGCATCGAGGCCCTTTTCGAGCACGACGCGCGAAATGGAATCGGGGTTTTCGAGCACGATCTTGTGCGATGCGGCCGAACCGATCGACGAGACGATGCCCTCGCCGACACGCGCCAGCACGGTCTCCTCACCGGCACCGCCGACCAGCTGCTTGATATTGGCACGCACCGTGACGCGCGCCTTGGCGATCAGCTGGATGCCGTCCTTGGCCACGGCCGCTACGGGAGGCGTGTTGATGACCTTGGGGTTCACCGACATCTGCACGGCCTCGAACACGTCGCGGCCCGCCAGGTCGATGGCCGTAGCCATCTTGAAATCGAGCATGATATTGGCCTTCTGTGCCGATACCAGGGCATGCACCACGCTGGTGACATTGCCGCCCGCAAGGTAATGCGCCTCGAGTTCGTTGGGGTTGAGTTCCAGCCCGGCCTTCGTGCTCTCGATCATCGACGAAACGATCGTCGAGGGCGGCACCTTGCGCCAGCGCATCAGAATGAGTTGCAGCAGGCTGATCCTTACGCCCGACACCAATGCCGAGAACCACAGTCCCACCGGGATGAAATAGAAGATGAGCCAGATCGCAAAAAGGCTCACGAATACGATCAATACGATCAATCCTGCTTGAAAATCCATAATCGAATGCTATTAAGTTAGAAAATTATCCTTGAATTACACCTTTCTGCCCGAGCTCACTCCACGGGCGTTATCCTGACCAGCGAAACCCCGTGGTAGGGTACAAGCGCCCGGAGCGTGCCCGTGCACGTACCCAGGTCTTGCTGCCGCCACAAGTCCCGGACTTCGGCCTTCCCGCCGATCCCGAGTTCCCGCAGGTCGAATTCGAATTCGTAGTTCTGCTCCTGGATGGCTTCCGCCTCGTCCTGATCCCACAGCACGAAATAGGGATCCAACTGGAAAAATCCCAGCGCATACGAACCGTCGCAGAGTTTTTTGTACCACACCTGCCCGTTGGGGATGACCCGTTTGACGGCGGGGGCGACCAGCGGATCCTGGTTCACGGCGATCACTTCGGAATTGGTCAGCAGCCCGAGCGTGAAGTCGTCTATCGCCCGCATGTCGCAACCGATCAGCAGCGGGGCGGAGAGGATGGCCCACAGCGAAATATGGGCATATTGTTCGTCGGGGGTCAGCTCGGATTCGTGGGCATCGGCACCCCAGCCGTGTCCCAGCCGGCCGACCACCAGCATATCGGGGTCGTTGTACCTGCCCGGGGCCGTGGCCTGCGCGCAAACGTCCTGGAAACAGCCGATCGCCGTCACCACGTTCCATTCATCGGTGATGTCGCGGGTCGTACGCCACAGGTTGCCGCCGGCTTCGGCGCCCCAGTTCCACACGTTGGGAGCCCCGTAGCCCACGCAGTAGACGATATCCCGGTCGACCTGATCCAGCGCCTTGCGCATGACCACGTAGGGTTCCTGGATCGTCTTTTCCTCGGAGTCCCTTTCGATTTGCAGGTAGCCGCAATAGTCGTGTTTGAGGTAATCCACGCCCCATTCGGCCCAAGTCCGGGCGTCGGTGAGTTCATGCTGGTAGCTCCCCGGATAATTTCCGCAGGTCGTGGGCCCGGGCGAGGAGTAGATGCCGAATTTGAGTCCCAGGGAGTGGACGTAGTCGCTGAGGCCTTTGAAATCCGGGAATTTTTCGTTCGGGAGGAGCCTGCCGTCAGCCGAACGCGTATCCGCCGGCCATCCGTCGTCGATATTCACATACGTCCATCCGTAGGCCAGGAGTTTTTCGTGCATGGCGCGGGCAGCATCGCGCACCTTCGCGTCGTCGACCGAGAACCCCCAGCAATTCCAGCTGTTCCAGCCCATGGGTGGAGTCAGGGCGATTTGCGGCCCTATTTTCAGCAACACCTCCCGTTCGGCTTTCCCGAGGGCATTCTCCGCTGTCAGCAGCACCCTGAAATCCCCTTCGGCGGGCACACGGCCCGTTATCAGTCCCGTACGGGGATCGAGCTCCAGCCCTTCGGGAAGCCCCTGCGCCCCGTACGCCATCGGGCGTTTGCCGCTGGCCATGACAGGCATCAGGAAGGGATTGCCCGGGCGGGCGCCGTATACGAGCGGATTGTTGATCTGCGGCGTTTCGGGGCTCGCGGGGGTCAGGATATATTTACCCTTGGAGATCGGCCTGGCCCAGACGGGCAGAGGTTTCACCTCCCCGCGCGTGGAGATCCTCACCTCCAGCCAGTCGGCATGGTCGTACATGATCCCGTCGCCGGCCTCCTCGACCAGCAGCAGGACTTTGTCCAGGCCGGACAAGTCGACGTCGAACGCACGGGCAGCATCGCCCTTGCGCATCACACCGCTGTCCCACAGCACCTTCCGGTCACCGAGGATTTTGAACCGGTGTTTCCCGGCGAACAGGTTTTTATCGTCCGCGCCCACCGCCCCGGCGATGGAGACGGCATCGCCGCCGAGCCCGAACAGCATACGGCTGATCGAATGGGTTCCCACGCCTCGGCCGTAAACGACGCCGCCCACCGTGAGGGGAGTATCCAGCACCTGTCTCTTATACACATCTGACGCT
>ENA-UAMB01001350-UAMB01001350.1-human-gut-metagenome-genome-assembly--contig:-NODE-1350-length-12285-cov-10.009403_pt1 | contig 12285 bp, 6 predicted proteins | sample MGYA00243707_ERZ654484 | MGnify/ENA primary metagenome ERZ654484 (study PRJEB26926, sample SAMN06164464) | human gut metagenome | biome: ENVO:00009003; feature: ENVO:2100002; material: ENVO:00002003... | reverse complement strand
CCATCACTGCGAATATCGATGCGCTGAAAGCCGACCTGAAAACCAAAAAGGCAGAGCTGAAATCTATCGACAAGGAAATCGCCAGAATCGAGGCTAAAAAGGTCAAGGCTGAAACCAAAGCAGCGGAATCGGCAAAGAAAGCCGAAGCAGAGGACGTGCTGAAAAAGCTGCTGGCAAGCGGCGTGAGCGCAGACGATATCCTCGCAAAGCTGAAGTGATTTAAAAAATTCTAACGCAGCAGTTGACGGGAACATCTATGTCGCAAGCAGGGCGTTCGTATATACAAACGCCATTTTTGCGTTGCAAAATGCTTGTTGGGATAGTCCCAAACCCTTTGTGTACTGCATCCGCCGGATGCAAGCTACGCATTTGTGCCAAATGCTCCTATAACGAAAAAGAACACCGAGGACTCTCCCCCAAATGGGAAGAATCCTCGGTGTTTTCTGTTTAGCGGGTCTGCGATTTTTCCTTTGGGTCTTTTTCCTCGGCGAAGAACAGCTCCACATTCTTCTGCGCTTTTTTCAATTCCTGCATTTCATCCCGTGCCTTACGATAGGCTGGATATGCTGCTTTCTTCTGCGAAAGCAGTGCAGCGTATTCGGCATCCAGTTCTTTTACCTTTGGCAACTTTTTCAAACTCGTTTCGTCAAAAGCGGCTTTTGCAGCCTTGTGCAGTGTAATCTGCTCCCGGTGGGCTTCCAAAAATTTTTTACTGTACCCTGAGTTTCGGTAGGCATCGTAGACTGGTCGCGTCTTGGCATAGTTGATGATGTGTGCTTTCAGCACTGCAATTGCTGCCAACCGCTTCTCAGAGGCTTTAATGGAATCGCCCAGTTCGTGATAGTGAGCAGTAGCGGCATCCACACGCTCCTGCATTTCTTCGATGCTGCCGATTTTATTTTCCTGCAAAAAAATCAGGGTCTTGGACATCTCTTTCAAATTGTAGCGTTTCGCCCACCGTGCGTAGCCTTCGCCTTTGCCCTCGGAGAGCTTTGCCTGAATGTCTACCAAAAGGTGGAACGACTGTTCTTTTGGCGGCTGCTTCTGATGCGGGCGGTGTTCGACTTCTCCTGCAATGACCGCCTTGATTTCATCTTCGCTGTATCCTACGCCCAATGTGCGAAAACGGATGAAGCGTTTCTGCCGTGCGCCTTTGACCGAAGTATGCTTTCCTCGTTTGATTTCATAGCCCTGCTGTTCCAGCTTTTGAAGAAAGGCTTCAAAATTTGCAGGTTTTTCGTCCAGAAGGATGCCGTCGATTACAGAACACAGCTTGTCACGATTGCTTTCTTTGGGTGGATAAAGGGTGCGCTTCTGCCGCTCCCGGTACGGCTTGATTTCAATAACAGACAGCTGATGTTCCAGACAAATCAAATCGCTCAACCGCTGTACGGCCAGCCCGGACAATAAAAAATCCCGGAATTTCCGGGTGCTGTCCAGCGCAGTGGAGTTATAAATAATGTGGTTGTGGATGTGCTCCCGGTCAGTATGCGTTGCGACAATAAACGCATACTTGCCTTTTGTAAACCGCATGGCCAGTTTATAGCCCACCTTATTAGCTTCCTCTGCGGTAATCTCACCGGGCTTGAAGGACTGTCGAATCTGATAAGCAATCACACCATTTTTTTGTCTGCGCCCAGTCATCAGTTCATACTGGCGTTTGGAGAGCATAAATTCTTCATCCACGGTCAGGGGACTGCATTCGTAACTGCTGACCAGTTCGCCCTGCTGTGTCTTGTCCGGGTTCTGGGCGTAATCCGTGCGGCTTTTCAGGCAGGCCGCAACGGATTTCCCCTTGTTTTTGTGCAGTGCAATCAATCTTGTTGCAGCCAGTTTGACCACCTCCCGGCAAAAAGAAAATGCCGCACAGTGGCGGCATAAAAATTTTATAATTCTGCAATCCAGCCACTGAACCATTCCACGGCTTCTACAATGACTGTTCCGGCGGTGATGAGCAGGAAGCATCCAAACTCCGCCACCAGCAAGATCAAAAACTGCATCCACTCCCGGCAGTACAGTGTATAAAGGCCGCAGCCCAAAATATACAGCATGGGCAGAGCCAGCACAAACGCCGACAGGTTCAGCGTCCATTTCAGCATTAGCGCAAGGAAAGCAGTAATCAGCCAAAACGGGAAAACGATCATCTTAAAAACGAACCTCATATCCAGCACCTGCCTTTCTTTCGCCCCTATTATAAAGGTGTCAACCACTGCGTTGCAAGGATGTCAACGCTTATGTACCCCCGCAGTCCTCCAACTGCGGGGGAAATTTTAGAGTTCTGCCAGCCGAGAGAGAATCTGCCGACCAATCTCAATCAGTTCATCCAGCCGCTGCCGCAGATCCTCCATGTCAGCGGCGTAGACCCGACCATTTTCGTTAGCGGCTTTGGCGTACTGGTTCAGGTTGTTGCTGCACATCTGCAAAAGGTATGCCATGCGTTGCAGTTCTTTCAGGTCGAGATGCAGGCAATAGCCGTCCAGTGCCATCTTACGGATATAGGCACTCAGACTGCGGATGCCCATGCCCAGCATCTTCTCATAAATGCGGTTCTTCTCAGTCTTTGTAGTTCTCAGGATAATGATCTCGTCCCGCTTTTCCCTCACCGGGCATCACCGTCCTTGTCGTAATAACTGCGGAAGGGCTTCACCGGCTCCGGCTTGTCCGACTTTTCTTCCAGCGCTGCCAGCACCGAGGGGCGGCGAGGTGCGTCCTCTTGTTCTTCCTCATCCTGTTCCGGGTCGTGGCTCTTTTCGTCCACATCCAACTGGGCGTTTAATTCGGCAAGCCGTGCGGACTTCTCTGCCAGTTCTTCCTCCTGCGGGAATGGCTTTTCCACCTCGATCTGCGCCGCCGCCTGCTGCTGATGCAGGGTAGTCAGTTCGTTTTCTGCTGCGGTAATACGGTCGGTAAAATTGCTCAGGGCGTTGTCCAGACGGACAATGTTGCCGTGCGGGTCGGAGCCGAGCGACACCGGATATTTCAATTTTCCTTTCAGAACTGCCTGATGCTCATTGCGGAAGGTATCAAATCGCAGCGAAAGTTTAAAACCGCGATAGCTGCCCACCAGCTGCTCCTCGGTGTTCGGCAGTTCCGTACAGGCAAGGATCAGCCGTTCGCCAGCGGTCTTTTTCTCGTCGTAGGTCATGCCCTTGATGACCATGCCGCAGAAGTTTTCCTTGTCCTGCGGATGCGCCGCAACGATCTCGGCATCCGATTGCAGGGCTGCAATTTTTGCAGTCTGCTCCTGAATCTCTGCCGGGAACTTGGTGAGCAGCTTATCTTCCAGACGGAACTTCTGGCTCTGGTGGTCGGCTTTCAGAACCTTAAGTTTTGCGATCTGCACATCCAAATCCATCTTCTCTTTGATAAGCGGATTGCCAGCGCACAATGCCTTGATCTCTGCATAGGACAATGCCTGCTCGTCCACATCGTCGCAGGAACGTACCGGAGATTTAGAGGTCATAATTTGCGAGATAAATCGCTGTTTATTCTCAAGGGTCTGAAAGAGGTACGAATCAAATGTGCCCTCTGTAACGTAGTTGAACACCTTGACTTTCTTGTTCATGTTGCCCTGCCGGATAATACGACCGTTGCGCTGGGTCATGTCGCTGGGCTTCCAACCCACATCCAAGTGATGCACCGCCACAAGCCGGGATTGCACGTTGGTGCCCGCTCCCATTTTTGCTGTACTTCCGAGCAAAACTCGTACATCGCCGGAGCGCACTTTGGAGAACAGCGCCGCCTTTTTGGCTTCGGTGTCGGCGTTGTGGATAAACTCGATCTCGTTTTCCGGCACACCGGCAGCGACCAGCTTTTTGCGAATATCATCGTAGACATTGAAGTTGCCGTCGTTTTTCGGAGTGGAGAGGTCGCAGAACAAAAGCTGGGTCAGCTTCTGGTCTTTGCCATCTTCCCAGATTTTCAGCACGTTCTGCACACAGACGTTCAGCTTGCTGTTGGGGTCGTCCGGGAGCATGGGGTTCATCAGGCGAACGTCCAAGCCAATCTTGCGCCCATCGTTGGTGACACACAGCATATTGTCCACGGACGCATCCACATTGCCGGAGTGAATCTCGGCGGCGCGTCTGCTCAATTCCTGCACCATCGCTTTCTGGGTCTCGGACGGCTTTACAACTACCGTTTCAAACTTCGCATCTGGCACAGGCAGATGCAGCTGGTCGGAAGTCTTAATGTCTGCTACTCCTTTGAACATCGACATCAATTCGGGGAGGTTGAAAAACTTGGAAAATCTTGTCCTCGCCCGATACCCTGTACCTTCCGGCGCAAGCTCAATGGCGGTGGTGGTCTCGCCAAAGGTGGACGCCCAGCAGTCGAAGTGGGTCAGCTTTTTCTGCTGGAGGGTGCTGTATTGGAGATACCTCATGACCGTGTACAGCTCGGTCATGGAGTTACTCACGGGCGTACCCGTAGCGAACACTACGCCCCGCCCACCGGTGATCTCGTCCAAGTATCTGCACTTGCCGAACATATCGCTGGATTTCTGGGCTTCGCTGGTGGATAATCCTGCGACGTTTCGCATTTTTGTGGTCAAAAAGAATGTGCAGCACCTCTGCGGCTGCGAAGCAGTCCGCAGAGTAGTCTGCTTTGTTGTGATAGGTAACTTTTTGAAGTAATCTCCAAGTTTTCCCCCACCTCACGCCGGGCGTGCACCTTTCAGCGCACCCGGCGTACCATCAAATCGATTTACTTTCTTCCTTCAGATTTCAACACTTTGCGTCCTCACGGACATAAAGTGGCTGTAAATTTCACATTTTAAGTTTTTCGCGGTATTTCATGATTTTGCCTACCGTCTTTGCATTAAGCTCAGGCGGTATTGGACTGTTATGAACCATGCGGTGGCATGGTTCACACAGCCAAACCAGATTCGGTACTTTATTGATTCTATCAAGTGGAAGCTTATTTTTAACGTGGTGACAATTCTTTTGAAGCATGGGTGAGAAGGCATTTCCACAGCATTTACATTTTCCTTTGTCCCTGCTGTAAGCATACTCCCGGTTCATATAATACTCAAAATTCATCCTTCCCTTTGCGTATGCTGACATTGCAATATCGTTCGGGGAGTTAACGGATGGACGGTCACATGGCAGTGGCTTGTGCTTAGCACGATAGCTCACATACCGTCTGCGCCCTTCCACTGTATACGGCGTCATTTTCTGGTCAAATGGCTTGGGTTCATAGTGACTATGCGTGATGAACGCATAAGTTATACCAAACCATTTTCCTTCGACCCATACAGCAAATGTCTTACTGTCGTAGCCCTTGTGTCGGTCAGGAAGATTGCAAAGCACCTTCAGCGGCACCTGCATGGAGTTGTACCGTTTGGGGTACAGCTTTTTCCATACAGTCAGTGCAGCGTTGTTTACTCTGCGGTCTATCGCATGGTAGGCATGAGAGCAGATGGATGTCTGCAAGTACTGTGCCATACCCATAATGACAGAGTTGACGTACTGAATTTGCGCAGCCTGCACATTGACTTTTTGACAAAGTTCTATGCGGTGCACTTCTTCGAGCAGTTTCTTAATCTTCTTTCCTAACCGTTCCATATCCGGCAGCGGCTTTCCAACCAGATGTTTCGTCCATGTTGCCGGGTCAGGAGTTTTCCGTTTTCGTTCGGCCTTTACCACAAAGCCAAGAAAGTGTATACCGTTTGTCCGCAGGTCTGTTACATAGGTCTTTTCCTGCGACAATTCGAGTTTCATTCTGTTCCGAAAATATTTTGTCAAGACACGTTTCAAGCGGAGTGCTTCCTTCTCCGTTGACGTCAGAATCACCCAATCATCGGCGTAGCGATAATTGTACTTTGGCGTTACACCAGCCCATTTCAAACGCCTTGTGTCGTTGCCTTTATGCTTGCACTGTCTGTGCGGCTCCATATACATACGACCAACATACCAATCGAAATCGTTGAGATAAACATTGGATAAAAGCGGTGAGAGGATTCCTCCCTGCGGTGTACCAAGCTCTGTTGCATGAAACAGGTCATTTTCCATATATCCAGCTTTTAGCATCTGACTGATAATTTTCAGCACACGCTTGTCATGGATACCGATTCTCCAGAGTTTTTGGAGCAGCAGGCGGTGATTGATATTGTCGAAGCATCCCTTGATGTCACCCTCAATAGCCCACACGGGTTGGTCGGGCGATTTACATCCAGCATTTATGACATTGATGATACCCCGGATTGCGTGTTTCTGTGCCCGATAGGGGCGAAAGCCGTAGCTTTGCGGATAAAATCTCGCTTCACAGATCGGCTCGATAATGATACGCACGCACTCCTGTATGATCCTGTCCAATACAGTGGGGATACCCAGCGGTCTTTTCTTGCCGTTACTCTTTTCGATATATTCACGGCGGGCTGGTTTGGGGCGGTAGTTGCGAAAACTCGATTGAATCAATAAAATAAGCTCATCTTTGGGCATTTGAAGGTATTTGTCCATTTTTATCTTATCCACGCCAGCAGTTTTGCTGCCTTTGTTGGACTTGATATTGTGGACGGCGGTTACAATGGTCACTTCATTTACCATCGCTTCCACCAGACCGGTGAACGATACTCCTTGACCGGACTTCTCATAGAGAAAATCCTGAATCTTTTTAAGTTCCGTTTCCGTTGAAAATCTGACGTTCAAATGCACAAGGTTTTCACCTCGCAGTTCGTCACCCATCTTTCAGGGAGTTATAGGATTTTCATTTTGTGAAATTTACAAATCGATTTGACTCGTATCCTTCGCCATGGAATATTTCAATTCCGTTTGACTGGCATTACCCAGCCCAGACTACTATGATACGGCTGACTTCCTGTTGCTTTCACTGCGCTGTAACGCTCCAACAACAGGCTCTCAAACGTTCCTTAATCTCTATCCTTGTTCTGAAACCCTTAGGCTGCTACCTTACACCGGGAAAATCTAACCATGCTTTGAACCACAGTTGCTGCATGATTCCTGATGGGGATTTCATCCCACAGGGCGTGTGCAGAAAAACCAGCCACACACACTTTTTCCAAGGGTCACCCTTTCAGATGTCGTTCGCTCTTACGATGCTGCATAGCTTTCCCTATCGGATAGCCATAGGTTTCGGAAGCCCGCACCATTATTATCCATGCCTCTTTGCAGAGGTTTAGGTTTTCAGGTTACGTCTTCACCACGCTCTGTACAATGCACACTTACAGGTGGCAACGCACAGTGGAGTATTAGCTCTCGTACTATCTTGAATTTTGACCTATTCTCTGAAATTCTGTTCCTCGACATTGGTTCTGTACGGCAGAGGAATTTCACCTCTGATTTCGAGATTAAAGTTCTCTGTGATATTTTCTTATTGCTAAGTGCAATCACATGGTGCTTTTCGTCCTTGCTGTCAACAAGGGCTTATGCACAACGTTTCGCACGGTTCTTGTAAAAATGGCTTTCGTCCACAAACAGGCGGTCAACACCCAACTGCTCAAAGGTAATTACATCGTCTTTGCGCTCATCGGAGCGCAGTTTTTCCAGCTTGGTTTCCAGCGTTTTCCGGGTCTTTTCCATCTGCTTGATGGAGAAATTCTCGCCTGCGTGGACTTTCAGCTCGTTGATGGCGGCAAGCGTTTCATAAATTTGCTCCTGAATGATACGCTCCTGCCGCTCAAAGGACAGCGGGATGCGCTCAAACTGGCTATGCCCGATAATGACGGCATCATAGTCGCCGGTGGCGATGCGGGCACAGAATTTTTTACGGTTGGCGGTCTCAAAGTCCTTGCGCCGTGCCACCAGAAGTTTCGCATTGGGGTAGAGATTCAGGAACTCCGATGCCCACTGTTCTGTCAAATGGTTGGGCACTACGAACAACGATTTCTGGCACAAACCAAGGCGTTTTGCTTCCATTGCCGATGCAGCCATTTCAAAAGTCTTGCCCGCTCCCACTTCATGTGCTAATAACGTATTACCGCCATAAAGCACATGGGCGATGGCGTTGCGCTGATGCTCCCGGAGCGTGATCTCCGGGTTCATGCCCACGAATTTGATGTGGGAGCCATCGTATTCACGGGGTCTGGTGCTGTTGAACAGCTCGTTGTACTGTTTCACCAGCGCAATGCGCCGCTGGGGGTCTTGCCAGACCCAGTTGGCAAAAGCGTCCTTGATGACCTGCTGTTTCTGCTGAGCCAGCATGGTCTCCCGCTTGTTCAACACACGTTTCGGCTTGCCCTCGGCATCCTCAATGGTGTCGTAGATGCGGACATCTTTCAGGTTCAGGGTCTCCTCCAGAATCTTGTAGGCATTGGCACGGCTGGTGCCGTAGGTCTCGGAGGAAATAATGTCACTCCGCCCGGTGGCAGTCTTGCCCTCCACACGCCACTCGGCAGTGTAGGGCGAGTAGCGCACATTCACCGCCCGGCGCAGATAGTAGGGGATCTGGAAGGTTTCGGTCATAAACTTCTGGATAATATCTGGGTCGAGCCACGTTGCACCCAGCCGTACATCAATTTCAGATGCTTCCAGTTCTCTGGGCTGTGCTTTGGTCAGTGCATCCACGTTGACCACAAATTCCGGGTTTGTCTCAGCGGCGAACTGTGCCATCCGCAGCTTTGCCCGGACATCGCCGGAAAGGTACTCGTCTGCCATCTGCCAGCCGGCTTCCGGGTCAGTGGGGTCGGCGGCGGGGTCCTTGAAGATCACACCGGAAAGTTCGGTGGTAATGCGCCCGTACTCACCGGGAGTGCCCAGCAGTTCTGCCATATAGGGCAAATCCACTTTGCCATGCTCACCAATAGATACCGCCAACGCTTCGCTGGGGGTATCCACGCTGGTGACGGTGCGCTCCGGGCGAATCGTCCGTTTCGTGAACATCGCCGCCTTGCTCTTGAGCTGCCCCTGCTCGTCCAGATTTTCCAGCGAGCACAGCAGATAATACGAGGAATCCTGCTCAAACAGCCGCCCGTTTTTGCGGTCGTTCAGCAAGCCATACTTTGCGGTAAAGGCATCGTAGGCGGCGTTCAAACGCTCCTGTGTTGCCTTGATATCCTCGTCCGGGTAGTCGTTCAACTGCTGGTCAATCAGTTCGTTGACGATCTGCCGCAGCTCTACCATGCCGGTGACACGCCCCTTGGCGGTGTCGGACAGTTCCACCTGTGTCATCACGGAATTTTCCCGGTAGAACACTTCGCCGTCCACCACGGTGTAGCTGAAATTCTTCACGTCCGGGTCGGCAGGCAGGGTGCGCCGGGTGGTTTCTTCCTCGGCAATGTCGGGGGCATCTACCTCGGCGGCAGTATACTGTCCTTCGATGTGCTGCACCGCCTCAGCAAGCTGGTCGGCAAGGCTGGTGCCCTCAATGGGGGCAACGGTCAATTCCTCTCGTCCATACTGGGTGCTTTCGGTGGAGAGTACGCCCAGAATCATCTCCGGGTGGTCTGCGAAATACTGGTTGATGGCAAAGCCATCCTCGGTCTTGCCCAACTGCACCCATGCAGGTTCGATGTCCGCAGGGCGGTCACGCTTCTGCAAAAAGATAATATCGCTGACAACATCCGTGCCTGCATTTGCCTTAAACGCATTGTCGGGCAGACGGATAGCCCCCAACAGGTCAGCACGCTCTGCCATGTGCTTGCGGGCAGTGCTGTCCTTGCTGTCCATGGTGTAGCGGCTGGTCAAAAAGGCAATTACGCCGCCCGGTCTGATCTGGTCAATGGCTTTCGCAAAGAAATAATTGTGGATACTAAATCCCAGCTTGTTGTACGCCTTATCGTTGACTCTGTATTGACCAAAGGGCACGTTGCCGACAGCGAGGTCATAAAAATCACGGCGGTCGGTGGTCTCAAAGCCAGCAACAGTAATGTCAGCCTGCGGGTACAGTTTTTTCGCAATGCGCCCGGTGATGCTGTCCAGTTCCACGCCGTACAGTCGGCTGTCCTGCATGGTGTCCGGCAGCATTCCAAAGAAGTTGCCCACGCCCATACTAGGTTCCAGAATATTACCGCTGCGAAAACCCATGCGCCCCACGGCATCGTAGATACTACGGATGACGGTAGGGCTGGTATAGTGGGCGTTCAGGGTGCTGGAACGGGCGGCGGCGTATTCGTCCTCGGAAAGCAGTCCTTTCAGTTCGGCGTATTCCTTTGCCCAATTGTCTTTGCCGGGGTCAAAAGCATCCGCCAGACCGCCCCAGCCCACATACTGGGAAAGGACCTGCTGCTCCTCGGCGGTGGCACCCCGGTGCTCCTCCTCCAAACGGAACAGGGTGCGGATGGCTTCAATGTTCCGGGCGTACTTCTGCTTAGGGCCTCCGACACCCAAATCATCATCCGTGATGCGGAAGTTCCCGGCAGGCTCCGGCGCAGGTTCGGCATTCAGGGTTTCATCCAAGGCTGCGGCATCCGGGAAGGTCTGCACCTTTCCGTCCATCACGGCAGAAATGGGCAACTCGTCCAGTTCCTCGTCAGAGAGTTGCGGCTCAACTTGCCGCAGACCGTCCTCAAATTGTTGCTTGTTGATAACCTCGTTATCCCACGACTGCCCCTGTGCGCTGGTGTCGATGCGCACATCCGTTTCGCCTACATAGCCGATTTTTCCCTCGATGGTTCGTGTGAGAAGGTCTACCACAACATCGTCCCCGACCTTATAATCAACGGCCTTTTCGGGAGCAGCGTCAAGGGCCTCGTCCTGCTGTTCGTACAATTCCCGGACAAGAGTCAGCGGCTCTTCCCGGAAAATTGGCATCCGCATTTCTGCTAGTGCCACATCCTGCAGGGTAACGCTGCCCTTATCGAAGTTGACCATATCCACCCGAAAGTCTCGCCCCTCCATGTGAACGATAGCCCCCAGCGGCAGATAGTCCTCCCGGCGCAGATACTTGGTCTGGTGGTGGGTACCGTCCTCGTTCAGCCCGGCAAGGTAGACGTTCTCGCCGCACTGCCACAGCTGCTTGGAACGGTACACCCACTGGTCGCGGGGAAAACCGGTGACAGGAACGGTGCCCAATTCCGTTTCCTTTTCCAGAAGTTTGCCGCCCAGAAGTTCGCAGACCTTCCGGGCATCCTCGCCGTAAAACTCAAACTGACCGCCCTGTTCAAAGCCCACCAGCGCATCCGGGTGCTGCTCCTTCAGGGCGTTGTACTCAGTGGCGGCATCCAGCGGCAGCAGTGCCGGGCGTTTCTCTGCCTTGCTGTGATAGTGTTCCAATTCCTCGTCCGTGACGCTGACCAGTTCGGAAAAATCCAGAGCCTCCAGTTCGGTTTCGGTCAATTCCTCCAGACTTTCGTACTGCCGCTCGTCGATCAGCACCTCGCCCAGATACCGCTCCACACGGTATCCCACCAAATCCACATTAACTTGAATGGGGATCTCCTCATCGGTGGCGTTGGTGTAGGCAATACCGATCTTGGACAAATCAGAAAAGTCCGGCTCGGAGTCGTATTCCTCCAAGCAAAAATCATGGATCAGTTTTTGGGCACGGGTCAGGGTGGCATCCGGCTCTGCGTTGACAGGCACAGGGAGCGTGTAATGCTCTTTTTCCCGGTCTGTCAGGTAGCGGTCGGACTGGATCATCAGGTCGATATACCGTTCCACCTGCGTCCAGCTTAACGTGAATTTCTTGTGTTCGGGGTAATGGTCAAATTCCATTCCTCTCCCGTCGTGGTTCACAAAGCCCCGGCTTCCGTCCAAAAAATCGTGGGAGTGTCCACCGGTGCCGTACTCTTTTGCCAACGCTTTGGCGCGGAGGTTGCGGTCTGGCTGGGTCTGGTACAGTGCCATAATGCGCTGTTTACCACCAGCAAACCCCGAACCATGCTTACGCAATTCGTTTTCAATCTCAGCCTGCGACAAAACAAAAGCGGAGGGCGATTTTTCGCTCTCCGCTTGGTCGATGGTTTCAATTTGCTGGGCTTCGGTAGGAATGTGGGCATCGAAGAAACTCAGCTGTAAATCAGTTCCGTCAGCACCAGTTCCTCGGCCTGCGCTTTCAGGCTGTTCATGTGCTGTACCCACGCCAGCTGATTCTTCTCCTTGTCCGGGGCCGGGGTCTGTTTCAAGAGCTGTGCCATGGTCTGCTGCATCTGGCTCTCTGCCGTCTGCTCCACCTCCAACAGGTGCGGGTACAGGCTCCCGTTCAGGAGCATCGTGTTGTACAGCACCGGGCGATGGTCCTTCAGGTACGTCCGGCGCAGCCTGCCGTACTTGCCCAGCGGCTTCCGGGGCTGGTTCAGCGTCAGGTTCGGGAGCTGGTAGTCCCCGATGGTCGAATAGGTCACGTTCCTGCTGTTCGTATTCATATTGGCTCCTTTCTGCATTGCGGCGG